>ERZ779673.16-NODE-16-length-88692-cov-3.331036_pt1 | contig 88692 bp, 76 predicted proteins | sample MGYA00511956_ERZ779673 | MGnify/ENA primary metagenome ERZ779673 (study PRJEB29588, sample SAMEA2152065) | human gut metagenome | biome: human gut; feature: human-associated habitat; material: faeces | place: Denmark | collected 2008/2010 ... | reverse complement strand
TGAAAATGTATCAAAAACACTAAAAGTTAAAGTTATTAACAAACAAATTGAAATACTTTTATCAGAAGATGAAATAAATGTTTATGTAAATTCAAACTTTGATTACAAGAAATATTTTAAAGTTTTAATAGATGAACAAGAAGTAAATCTAGAAAATGATAAAAATGTTCACTTTGAAAGTAATGTTGATATAACTAAACCTGGAGATTATGAAGTTACTTTAACATTTGAAAATGTATCCAAAACACTAAAGGTTAAAGTTATCGAAGAAGAAAAATATCTTGAAATAACAGATAGTATTAAAGTACTAAATCCTGGTGATGAACATAAACTAGAATATAAAACAAATGAAGAAAATGTAGAATTTAGTTCAAATAACGAAAAAGTTGCTACAGTTACAAGTGAAGGTGTTGTTAAGGCTTTAGAAATTGGAACTGTAACTATTACAATAACAGGAAGTGGTTCAAGCTCATCAATTACAATTGAAGTAAAAGACGTTGAAAAAGTTGATTTATCAAAAGCATTTAATAAACTTGTTGATAAGAAAAAATGGAACTTTAAACTTATTTTTACAACATTAATTGAAGAAGTAAGTCAAGTTATTAGTGACCAATATTCTTATGATGGTGAAAATATAATTTATACATATGAATATGATGGATATAATTATGTTGATTACTTAATAACAGATAATGGTGTTAAATATTATTATACTAGCGAAGAAGCTAAATATGTAAAATATGCTGAAGGAACAAGTAACTATAAATTATTAAGCCAATACATCACCGACATTGACTTTTCTAAACTTCTTACTTATTCAGTAATAAAGAAAGGTGATGTGTATTATTTTGAAAATCCAAAAACAGTAAATGACGAAATCTTAGGTGAATATGAGTCTAATTATACTGTGGAAAGTGTTGCTATAGAACTTAATAATGATTATGTTTCCAAAATGACTTTCACTTGTAAAGTATTTGACGAAGGAACAAATAAATATTATACATATATTGATACAATTGAAATATATGATTATGATAAAGTTACTATTGATATTGAAAAAGTCAAAAAACTAGTTCAAGAAGAAGTAATCGTAACAGAAGGAAAAAAATCAGTATTTCTAGATCAAGACCTAAAAGTATCTAGTTCTAGTCCTGAATATACAGCAGATAAACTTGCTAATTCTTATGATAATATTCGTGGAGTGCAATTCTTACAAAATGTAGGAAATGTAAAAATCACATCTAAAAAATCATATGAGGATGTAAAGAGTATTACACTTGTTCTCGCTACAAATCAAGAATTAGGTGCTAAAGTTAAAGTCAAGGTTGGTTCAGTATATTTAAAATGTAATGGCCAAGAAGAAGTTACAATCTCAAAAACTAATTTTAATGAAACGGTTACAGTAACATTTACGGCAAATGATTTACTAGATGGTGTTATTGAAGTAGAGTTGATACCTACTTCCACAAAAAAATCTATCTATATCAAATCAATAGCATTTGCAAGTACCGGAAGCGGAAGTGAAGCAAATGAATACATGGAAAAACAAAACTATGATTCAAAAACATTTAATCATAACACTTTACAAGATTATATCAAAGAAAGTGATGATTCTATAGGCTTACCTAGTGAAGGAAACATCAATGTTTTAGTAGTTCCTGTACAATTTAAGGAATATAAAAAATATACAAACGAACAATTACAAAATTTAAATAAAGCTTTTAACGGAACAGTAGAAGATACTGGATGGCAAAGCGTAAAAACATATTATCAAACATCATCTTTTGGAAAATTAAATATGACATTTGATATCGTAGATCCAGTAGATTTATCAAATTCAGTTAGTTATTATGAAAAATATTCTAAACAAGTAATTTGGGATGATGGAACGCAAGATACAAAAGATGGGTCAATGCTAATACTAGAAGAAGTATTGGGTAAGTTAGATCCAGAAATGGATTTAACAAAATATGATAATGACAACGATAAAGTCATTGATGGAGTATATTTAATATACAATAATGAAGTAGATTATGATGGCGATTTCTACTGGGCTTATGTTTCATGGTATTCACAACCTGATGAAAAGACATATGATGGATTATCAGCATATTATTATTTATTTGCAAGTTATTATTTTGTTGATGAAGATACAGAAACAGGCTATAAATATGAAGGCATTATAAAAGGATTAAAACTTAACTCAACAACTTTTATTCATGAAACTGGCCATATGCTTTCAATGGATGACTATTACGATTATAACAAAGGTGAAGGTAGTGATAGAGGTCTAGGTGGTGCAGCAATGATGGATAATGCTTATGGTGACCATGATTCGTACACAAAAACAATAATGGGATGGGTAACACCAACAATTATTACAGAAACTAAAACAATAACTATCAAAGACTTTGAATCAAGTGGTGATGTAATTTTAGTACCATTAAAATTTAATAACTCATATATGTCAGAATATCTATTAATAGATTTATATACAAATACTGGTTTAAATAAACTTCATGGCGATATGACTTATCTATATGGTTTATGTCAATATGGAGTTAGAATATATCATATTTCCTCTGATATTGAAAAACCATATAATGATAGTTATGGATCATTCACAACAAACAACAATTCAATGTCTGAATATGCTTTAATAAAATTAATTGAAGCTGATGGCGATACAAACTTTGAATCAAGTGAAGGATATGCATCATCAACAGACCTTTGGCTTGCTAATACGTCATTACAAGATGTATTTCCTAAGTATACTAGAAATGATGGAAAACTAATTAATTTTAATATTAAAATTAATAGTGTAAACATAAATGAAGCTAGTATTACAATTGAATATATGAATTAGGACTTTTATTGTCCTTTTTCTTTTGCATTTGACAACAATTATACATAATAGTATAATACACATAAATTAATGTTAAAGAGGTTTGATTATGAGAACAAAAATTAAAATGCTTAGTTTGGGATTATTAGTTATGATATTGTTATGTATAATGGTATCTTGTGAGAAAAAAATCATAAGTAGCGACATAGTAATACTTTATACTAATGATGTTCACTGTAAAATAGATGAAAAAATAGGTTATGCTGGGTTAGCAAGTTATAAAAACTATGTAAAAACGAAGACTGATTATGTTACCTTAGTAGATTGTGGAGATGCAATCCAAGGTGATGCAATTGGAACTATCTCTAAGGGTGAACTTATAATAGACTTAATGAACGAAGTAGGATATGATTACGCTATATTAGGTAATCATGAATTTGATTATGGAATAGACCAATTATCAAACTTAATAAATAAATCTAAGGCTACATATTTAGGATGTAATCTTGAGTATAGTGGAACTAAAACAAATAAATTATCAAATGTTAAAAGGTATGAGATAAAAGAATATGATGATAAAAAAGTAGCATATATAGGCGTAAGTACTCCTGACACATTAGTGTCATCAAATCCGACTAACTTTAAAGAAGACAATGAATTTGTTTATGGATTTTTTGGTGAATCTAATGAAAAATTCTATGATAGAGTTCAAGACACAATCGATGAATGCAAAAACAAAGGTGCAGATTATGTTGTTATTTTATCACATTTAGGTGATGAAGTAGGAGTAAGTGGTATTACATCGATGTCTTTAATTGAAAACACAAAAGGAATAGATGTCTGCTTAGATGCACATAGTCATCACGCTTTCTCAACAAAGCTTATAGAAAATAAAGATAAAAAGAAAGTATTACTATCACAAACTGGAACACAATTAGATGCTATAGGGCAACTAGTAATAACACATGATGGTTTCCTTACAACAAGCTTAATAACTGATTATACTGATAAAGATACAAAAGTTAATAATAAGATTGAAGAGGTTAGAAAAACATGCAATGAAATATTAAAAGAAAAAATAGCCACAAGTGATATTTCATTATCTATAGCAGATACTGAAGGCGTAAGAATGGTTCGTAACCGTGAAACCACAATTGGCTCATTCTGTGCAGACGCCTATAGACTAGTTACAGAAGCTGATATAGCATGTGTAAATGGAGGAGGAATTAGAGCAAGTTTGCCTCAAGGTGAAATAACATACGAAGATATAATCGCCATTCATCCATTTGGAAATATGATTTGTGTTGTTGAAGCAACAGGGCAAGAGATACTAGATATGTTAGAGGTAGCCTCACGTAACACTGAATTAGTATACAAAAAAGATGGTCTTGCATATGGTGAAAACGGAGGTTTCTTACAAGTGTCAGGTATAAAATATACAATTGATACAAGTATTAAATCAAGTGTTGTCTTTGATGAAAAAGGATTCTTTAAAGAAATAAATGGTAAACGAAGAGTTTGTGATGTTTATGTACTAAGTGGTAACGACTATACTTTAATTGATGTTAATAAAACATACACTTTAGCATCAAATAATTATATTATTAAAAATGGTGGCGATGGTATTAATATGTTTATGGATAATAAATTAATACAAGATGAGACACTAATTGATAATCAAGTGTTAATCACATATATACGTGATATATTAGGTGGTAAAGTTGGCGATAAATATTCAACAACACAAAATAGAATAATAATAAAATAAAGGATTTTAAAAGGTTATATAGGTTTTATCTATTAACCTTTTTTAAAATAATTGTCACCAATTTATAACATTAAATGTCTTATAGGTAAAAGGAGGCAGAATGTTATGAAGAACATTTGGGAAAAAATTATCTATTTATTCACAGCTATAGCATGTTTGTTTTCTATTGGATGTAAAGAGGAAAAAGATGAAAAAAGCAAAACTAGCGTAAAACAAGAAGAAATGAACGAAAAGAATAATCTTGTTATTACAAATGAAAAAGAATTACCAGGTTTAAGGGCTAAAATTTATGGTCAGGACATTGAAAAAGTAAATATCTTTATGACGCTAGTCTATGAAAATGGTGAAATTGATGACGACGAATTAGTCAGATATCATAAAGAAAATCAAGAGAAAGTGCTTTCGGAAAATGGTTTAGATATATATGATGACTATAGAATAAAACAATACTACTCAAATAATGTATATTATAATATTCCATATAGTAATTGGAATGAAAACATAAAGAGTGATTTCGAAAAAGCAAAACAAAAAATGAAGATTACATATATTTCTAAGTATAACACAATTTATGCAAGTTTACCTAGTAGTAGTAATCTTGAAAAGGTTGATTATAAAGAACTAAATGTTAAAGAAAATATTAAACCAGGTATTTATTTTACATATGATGAATATGCTAAGGAAAATCAGGCATTTATCGATAAAAATGTATTTGAAGATTATAATCTTGTTATAACAAAAACATTATCTGTGCCATATATGAATATTAAAAAAGAAATAAATGAAGTATATATGAATAATAATACTTTAGAAATATGTGAAAAAACATATGAACCTTTAGTTACAATGTGTGCTGAAAAAACATATAATTATGTTCTTTTAGTTCCTAAGAGATATAATATTAAAGATGTTAAAGTAAATAGTATTATTAGTTTTGATAAAATCAAAGGTATAAGAGATGCATATTATAAAACCTACACATTGAATGAAAAGAGATAAAGTGAAATGGTTATGTAGATAAATGCATAACCTTATAAATTATATAAGGAGGATATTTAAATGAAAAAATTAGGAAAGATTATGAGCCTATACTTACTGCTTGCCTTGTTTGTTGGTTTATTTGCTTGTTCTGATAGATTATTTACTGAAAGAAAAATAATGTCTAGTGAACTTACAAGTAATGTCCAAACAAGAGAAATTAAGGTTAAGGATATAGATATAACTTTCGAAAATATTTACAGCGAATTTGCTGTGAAGATGATGAAAGAGTTATATGAAGAAGAAAATACTTGTATATCTCCACTTTCAATAGCTGCTGCTTTTGGTATGGTTACAAATGGCGCAAATGGAAAAACAAAAGATGAATTGGAGTCATTACTAGGAACTGATGTCCAAACATTTAATTCTTATTTTGCATCATTAATGAGTAAAAATGGAAAAAGTAAGAAATTATATCTAGCAAATTCGATATGGAGTCGAAAAGATGAAGTAACAGTCAAAGATGAATTTTTAGATATTGTTAAGAATAATTATCATGCTCAAGTTTATTCATCAGAATTTGATGATAATACAGTAAAAGATATCAATAATTGGGTTTATAACAATACACGAGGTGGTATTGGCAATATAATCGAAAAAATTGAACCTTATGAAATACTTTTCTTAATTAATGCTCTTGATTTTGAGTCAGAATGGAAAGAAAAATTTGAGAAGAATGAAATCGTAAATAAAACATTCCATGGATTACAAAGTGAAAAAGAAGTTTCTATGATGTTCGCTACAGAACATACTTATATTGAGTCTAAAAATGCCAAAGGATTTATAAAATCATATGCAGATGAGGATTATAAATTTGCTGCTCTACTTCCAAACGAAGATATATCAATCAAAGAATATATGAATTCTCTTACTGGCGAAGAACTCAATAAAATATTAGCAAATGCACAAAAAGAGTCTATTAGAATAGGCCTACCTAAATTTGATTTTGAAAACACATTTGATATGAAACCAACTCTAAAGAAACTAGGAGTAAATGAAGCATTTGAAGAATATGGTGATTTCACTAATCTTGGAACTAGTAAAAATGGAATTATGTATATAGGAAGCGTTATTCATAAAACACACATTTCAGTAGATGAGATGAAAACAAAAGCAAGTGCGGTAACAAGTATTGGGATGACAAATGATTCAGCAGTAATGTTAAAACCAATTATTCTTGATAAACCATTTATCTATATGATACTTGATAAAAATAATTTACCTATATTTATTGGTGCAATTGTAAACTTTTAAATGATTGTTTTATATAAAATCTATATTTTATATTTTAAACCTTATAATTAAGCAAAAATTACAATTAGTTGTTGAAATATCTTCTTTGTTATTATACAATATAGGCATGATAGTGCATTTTAAATTATATGGAACAATGGAGGTAATGAAATGAAAAAAATAGCTATAGTTGTAATTTATGTATTTTTGGCAATTATACTATGCTCATGTAAAAGAAATCTAAATATTGAAAAAGGAATGAGTTATAGTGAATTTATGGAACAAACAAAAGGTTTATCATTATTTCAATTTGGTAAGTATGCTTGCTATGAAGAAAATAATGCTAACTTGGTTATAGAATTTGGAGAGAATGATGATAATAATTCTATAATTGTAAATTATCAAAGATTTCCAAAAAGAAAAGTGTCTTTAAAAGATAAAGATAAAATAAAAAAGGGTATGACAATTTATGAAGTTGTGGAAATATTAGGTACACCTAGTGGAATAGTAACTTCTGGGCTAATTGTAGTAGCTTTTCCAATAAGTTATAAAGATATGATTACGGTTCAATTTAACGATAATTTAGTAGTAATTGGTTAAATTATAAAGTTAAGTTATTGTAAATACTATTGAGTTAGTAAAACACAAGTGCGTAGTTTCACTAACTCTTTTATTTTTCAAATAAAAAAAGTTAAAATAGATGATAAAGTTTTAGACATAATTTGGAATATAGTCATGAAAAATTAACTTAATCAAAAAATCTCTTTATTTTTTTTAATAAATGTGAGATAATTAATAATAAGGTGAAAATTATGAGTATAAAGTTTATAACAATCGAAGGTGGAGAAGGATCTGGTAAAACTAGTATTATCAAATTACTTCTCGAAGATTTGAAAAAAGAAAATATTGATGCTATCTCAACAAGAGAACCCGGAGGTAGTAAAATAGCTGAACAGATACGTAATGTGATTCTTAATGTTGATAATGTTAATATGGATTATATGACTGAAGCTTTACTATATGCTGCAAGTCGTCGCCAACACTTAGAAGAAGTTGTAAAACCAGCTATTGATGATGGTAAACTTGTAATATGTGATAGATATATTGATTCTTCGCTTGCTTATCAAGGTTATGCTAGAAATTTGGGAATAGATAATGTCTATAATATTAATATGTATGCTACAAATGGATTTCTTCCAGACCTTACAATTCTAATAGATATACCTCCTGAGGTGGGGTTAGAACGAATAAAAAAGAATAGTCGTGAAGTTGATCGTTTAGATTTAGAAAAAATGTCCTTTCATAAAAAAGTACATGAAGGATACTTACTAGTTTCTAAAAAGTTCCCATCAAGAATTGTTATTGTAGATGGAAATAAACCTTTAGATGATGTATATAAAGATGTTAAGAAAATTATTGAAGAAAGGCTTAAATTAAGGAGTTAATATGGATTATAGTTTTTTATTAAAAACCCAAAGCAAAATTGTTAAGCTTTTTAATAATGGACTTAAAAAAGACAGATTAGCCCAGGTATACCTAATAGAAGGAATACAAGGAACTCCTAAAATGCAAGCAGCAATGTATCTTGCTAATATGATACTATGTGATACTCATGATTTCTGTGGGAAGTGCATTAATTGTAAACGTATTGAAGAAGGCGTTCATCCTCGTCTTTTCACACTTGAACCAATAAAAGCTGAAGGTGCAAGTGCAAGTATCAAAAAAGAACAAATAGATGCTCTAGAAGAAGAATTCTCATATAGTGGACTAGAAAAAGGACCACGAGTATTTATCATAAATGATATTGAAAAAGCAACATTGAGTGCTGAAAATAGTTTGCTTAAGTTTCTTGAGGAGATGAAAGAAAACTGTTACGGAGTTTTAATAACTTCAAATTTAAGCCAAGTATTAGAGACTATTAAATCGAGATGCCAAGTTGTTACTCTTGAAAGAATAAATAAAAATGTTTTAAAAGAAGCATATTTGAGTAAAGGAACAAATGAAGAATTAGCTCGTATATTATGTACACTAACAAATAATGTTAAAGAAGGATTAACATTTTTAGAAGATGAAACAATTAATAAAATAATTTCTTTAGTCAGAAGTATTAATAGAACATTTTATAATAACGATGTTTCTGAGCTAACTATGAATGACGAAGGTAAGTTTTTATTACAAGCACAAGATAAGAAATATCATCAAATATTTTTAGATTTGTTAATTACAATAACAAATGATGCTATTTACTATTTGCTTGGGGAAAAAGATAATATCGTTTTTGTTAATACGATTGAAGAACTTATGGAATACGATGTCGATAAAAGTAAGGTAGATTATAAAAATATATCTAAGCGAATGGATATATTATTAGAGTGCCGTAGAAAAATAGAATACAATGTAAACATAGAATTATTGTATATGGATATGTTTATTAGATGTAATAAATAAATGTGAGGTTAAAAATGGCAAAAGTTGTAGGTATAGTGTTTAAAGATATTGGAAAAATATATTGGTTTAAACCAGAACCATATAGTCCTCAAAAAGGGGACAAAGTCGTAGTTGAGACAGTAAGAGGCTTAGAACTTGGTTTCGTTGAGACAGATGTAAAAGAAATACCTGATGAAGAATTAGAACATGAACTTAAACCAATAGTTCGTATGGCTAATAAATATGATATTAAAAACTATCTCAGCAATCTTGAAAAAGCTGAAAAAGATTTTGAAGCTTGTAAGAAAATTGTTAGCAATAGAAAATTAGATATGAAATTATTATATTGTGAGTACACATTAGATAAACAAAAAATAATTATCTATTATAATGCTGAAGGTAGAGTAGACTTCCGAGAATTATTAAAAGACTTAGCAAGTGAATTTAGAGTACGTATAGAGCTAAGACAAATAGGACCTCGTGAAGGTGCTAAGATAATCGGAGGAATTGGTCCTTGTGGCAGAGAAATATGTTGTAAACAACACTTACGAGAATTTGATTTAGTTACAATGAAAATGGCAAAGGATCAAAATATGAGTTTAAGTGCTTCAAAGATAGCTGGACTATGTGGAAAGTTAATGTGCTGCATAGGCTATGAGAACGAAACTTACTGTGAAATACGAAAGCGCATCCCTCTTACCGGCGATATCGTTAATACTCCTAATGCGAAGAATTGTAAAGTCGTTGGCGTTGATATTTTAGCTGAACGAATAAAAGTAATGGATAAAGACGAAGTTGTAACAGAGTGGAATGCTAAAGATGTTATAAAAATAAAAGGTCATAAAGAAGAAATTTCTGCAAAAGACCTTACTGATGATGTTGAAGATGATTAATAATGGTGAAAAGATTCATGAATTATTAGGTTATGAAAATATCAAAATAATTCAAAAAGATGATGTATTTAGTTTTTCGCTTGACTCAATGCTTCTTGCAAACTTCATTGACGCAAATAAAGCTCAAAAGATAATTGATTTAGGTACGGGTAATGCTCCTATTCCTCTATTTTTAACTCTTAAGACTAATGCCAAAATATATGGAATAGAAATTCAAGAAGAACCTTTTGACCTGGCTCAAAGAAGTGTTGAACTAAATCATTTAGAAAATCAAATAACAATTATTAAGGATGATTTAAAAGGTATTTATAAAAAATTAGGAGCAAACACGTTTGATATAGTTTGCTCTAATCCACCATATTTCAAAGTATCAGATACAAGTATTATCAATAAAAATGATACTCTAACAATTGCTCGTCATGAAGTAAAGGCTAATGTAAATGATATTATCGAAGAAGCAAGTAAACTACTTGTTGATGGAGGCAAATTATATATCATACATAGAATTGAGCGAATGCCGGAAATAATAAAATTATTAGATAACAAAAACTTTGGAATCAAAAGAATGCAACTTATATATCCAAAGGAAGATGGTAATGCATATATGTTTATCATTGAAAGTAAAAAAAACAAAAAAACAGATTTAAAGATTATCAAACCATTAGTTGTACATAATAATGGTAGATATACAGATGAAGTATTAAAAATATTTAATTTTAAAAAAACTTGTTAGAAGGAGGACTTATATGTTATTGAATTTATTATCAAAAGAAGAAAAGTACTATTTTTTAGATCTTTTAACTAAGGTATTTACTGCTGATGGAGAAGTAACAGACTTTGAAAAACGAATTCTTCAAATTTATAAAACAGAAATGGGTGATGATATAAATAAACATCGTCATAGTAACTTGCCATTTGAAAAACTTGTTGAGTATTTTGCATCAAAACCAAAGACAACAAAAAACATTGTTTATTATAACATCGTTTTTGTTTCACTTTCCGATGAATTTTATTCTGTTGAGGTTCATGAAATACTTGATCAAATACAACATGAATTATTAATAACAAATAAGAAAAAGATTGAATTGCTTAAAGCAATTTATGCTGAAAAAGACTTAAGAGAAAAAGTAAAAAGGCTTGTATTTGAATGATAAACTTATACTTAGTTCCTACTCCAATAGGTAACATCTCTGATATGACATTTCGGAGTATTGAAGTTTTAAATAGTGTAGATACTATTTATTCGGAAGATACAAGAAATACTAAAGTGCTTTTAGCACATTATGATATAAAAAAACCTTTGAAAAGCTATCATAAATTTAATGAAGATGAAAGATCAAAAGAAATAATTGAAGAACTAAAACAAGGAAAAACGGCAGCAATTGTCAGTGACGCTGGATATCCTGGAATTAGTGACCCTGGGTATTTAATTGCTAAGAGAGCAATAGACGAAGGTTTATGTGTCTCTACAATTCCTGGGGCAACGGCTTCTCTAACGGCCTTGGTAACATCAGGACTTCCTTGTGATCGCTTTTACTTCTATGGATTTCTTCAACATACAATTAGTCAAAAGAAAAAAGAATTAACTAATTTAATAGATTTTAAAGATACACTTATATTTTATGAATCACCACATCGAATAAATGAAACATTGAAAGTGATTAATGAAGTAATGGGTAATAGAAGAATAGTAATTGCTAGAGAACTTACTAAAAAGTATGAAGAGTATATTCGTGGGAGTGTTCAAGAGTTAATCAATATGAATTTAGAATTAAAAGGAGAACTTGTTATAATATTAGAAGGCAGTAAAAAAGAAGCCTTAAAAGTAAACCTTTCAAATCTAAAAGTTGAAGAACACTACAACTATTATTTAAACCAAGGAATCGATTCTAAGACTGCTCTAAAAATGGTAGCTAAAGATAGAGGAGTTGGTAAAAGTGAAATATATGGTTTATTATTTACGAAAAAGGAGTGAAATTTAATGGATATCAAAGGAACAAAAACTGAAAAAAACTTAATGGAAGCATTTGCTGGTGAATCTCAAGCACGAAATAAGTATAACTATTTTGCAAGTGTTGCCAAAAAGGAAGGATACGAGCAAATAGCAAGTATCTTTGAGGAAACTGCAAATAACGAAAAAGAACATGCAAAAATGTGGTTTAAGGAATTAAAAGGTATAGGAACAACAAAAGAAAATCTATTACATGCTGCCTTAGGCGAAAATTATGAATGGACAGAAATGTATGAAAAGTTTGCTGAAGAAGCCGAAGAAGAAGGATTTATTGAACTTGCTAATAAATTTAGAAAAGTTGCCGCAATAGAAAAAAAACATGAAGAAAGATATCGTAAGCTTTTAAAAAATATTGAGATGCAACAAGTGTTTGAAAAATCAGAAATTACAATGTGGGAATGCCGTAATTGTGGACATATAGTTGTCGGCAAAAAAGCACCAGAAGTATGTCCTGTATGTAACCATCCACAAAGTTATTTCGAAGTAAGAAAAGAAAATTATTAATAAGTTCATAGTATTTATGAACTTTTAATATACAAATGAGGCAATTCATGAGAAAAAATTTAGGTGTAAACCATGGTTTTATCCATTACCAGTTTTAATAATTGGAACATATGATGAAAACGAAATTCCAAATGCAATGAATGCAGCATATGGTGGATTGTACGATGCTGATATGGTTGAATTTAATATTGGCCACAACAAAAAAACATTCAAAAATATTCAATTAACAAAAGAATTCACAGTTAGTTTTGCTGATGTAGATAATGTTGTAGCTAGTGATTATGTTGGCTTAGTATCTGGTAATGAAGAAACAAAAAAGATCGAAAAGTCAGGTTGGACAGTAGTTAAAGCAGAACATGTGAATGCTCCTATATTTGAAGAACTTCCTGTTACTTGGGAGTGCAAATTAGTCCGAATAACTGAAGAAGGTAATGTTATTGGAAAGTTAGTAAATGTGAGCGTAAACGATAGAGTTCTTGATGAAAAAGATAAAATATCAATGGATAAATTCAAACCATTAGTTTTCGATCATGTTTCTGGTGATTATTTAAAGGTAGATGGTGTTGTAGGTAAAGCATTTGAAGTAGGAAAGAAACTAATTAAATAATAAGCAAATAAAAAATGGTCAACTGATACATATTCATAGTTGACCATTTATTTACTAGGGAAATTCATTTTATCTAAAATTTTAGTTAAATAATTCTTGCTTTATAAAAAGATATATGGTAAAATATGGTTGTAATAATTAATAATACACTATAAAAAACACCTTAAACACGTAATAATATCCGCAGCAATATACGTAGCACAATCTATACTCTTTTTAGGTAAAGGGTTTTTTTGCGTATTTGTTGATTATTAATTAATAGAATATTATACGAGGAGGAGTTAAAATGAAACTTTATTTATTTTTGAAAAGAATTATCAAAGAGTCTTTTGGATTAGTGTATTAGCTATTAATATACTAATCATAAAAACAAATAAAAAGAAAGGAAAGAAAATATGAAAAAATTATTTTTAATAGTATTGTTACTAGTTTTGAGTATAGGACTTTTTGGATGTGAAATTAACAAAGAATACAGAGATGAAAATTTTAAATATAGATATCAAACTTATATGAATCAAAACATTATACATCTAACAGGATTAACAGATGAAGGTAAGCAAAAGAAATATTTATATGTGCCTGGAAGATTTAAAGGCTGGAAAGTTGAAATAAGCTCGACATCAATATTAACAGATTTAGTCACATTGCAAAGTGATGTGCTTGAAAAGTTATATGTTTCAGTAGAAATTAGTACTTTGGGGTATTTAATTATAGGAGGAGATGCTAAAGTATTTGTCATATCAAATAAAATAGACTTTTATTCAAGATGTATTTGTAATTATGTAACATCAAAAAGATATTATGAGATAAATAATGATAAAAATTATTCATCAATTAATCTAGCCCCAGCCAATGTAAGTTATATATATAACTATGAAGATGCTCCTAATGATGGATATTATTTTATTGATGATTGTAATAATGAATTAATTGAATTTGTACCTGATGACCCTGAAAGAGAAGGATACACTTTTAAAGGATGGTACAAAGAAGAAGAGTGCGCAAGCAAATGGGATTTTGAAATTGACATTGTTCCTGAAAAAGATGATGAGGAATTTATAGAAACTAAATTATATGCTAAGTGGGATAAAATAAACAAATAAAGGAGTAAAAAATGAAAAATACAAATAGAATAGCAAAAATATTCTTTTTTTCAATAATTATATTACTGATTATTACGTGCTTTGGACTTGTAAACATTAATGTTTATGCATCAATATCACCTGATGACATCTATACAGGGTATTCGTCAACACTTGATCGTAATACATTGAAAGAAAAAACTACTACGACAAATTTTACAACTGTTGATTATGAGAACAATAATTTCGTATATAGCAGAACAACTGAAATGGTCGATGATTCAGAACCACTATTAACAGTTCTTGTACCTGGATATGGAAGTGAAGCGAGTGTTTGGAGTAATAGTTTTGAATATTTTCCTAAAACAGATTTTGTAAAATCTGAAGGTGAAGATGAGGATAAAAAACAAGAAAGAAAAAGAAAAATGGTATTTGCTTACGACTCTGATTCAATAATTGAGAGATTAAGACATGTATCAAATGCAAATGTTTATTGGGCAAAAATGAATTCTCATGATTCATTTGTTTTATATCAATTGCCTGATTTATCTGAACAAGAAAAATATGTTTCAGATATATTTCAAGTGAATAGGACAATTACGTATGAAGAATTAAATTTAATTTCATATAAAGAAAATGCAACAATAGTAAGACAAATTAGTGATATATCAAAACATTCAATAATTGTATTTGAATCTTTTAAACCAGAAAATAGTAATGATTTCGTTTATGAAGAACTAGATTACGTGATAGATAAGATTGTATATGATATTAAAGTTTTAAATGAAAATAAATTACCAAAAGTCAACTTAATTTCTCATAGTAGAGGTGGATTAACAGTAATGCAGTATACTTTAGATCACCCAGATTTAGTTGAAAATGTGTACACAATAGGTTCACCTTTTTTAGGATCAAAACTAGGCTCATCAGATTTGATTATAAGTTTTATATATGAAGAAAAAGATGAAGGTATAAATGATATTTTAGATTATAATTTGTATATGGCATATCAAAATAGATGGAATAGTAACTACGAAATATTATATAATAATATAAACTTTAATGCAATTGGTGGTTATTCTTCAATAGATTTTATTGCTGAAATGCTTTTATATAATATTTTTAATGTACCTCAATGGGTGGGAATTATTACTTCTTTAATTAATAAAATAAAAATATTAGAAAATAGCATTATAGGATTAACAGCATTAATTGGTAAACTTGGTGATAAGTATGAATGGGGAGCTGCAATTAATAAATTTACAGATTCACTCAAAATAGAACATTTTAAAGATTTTTTTACAGGAAGACTTGTTATCGAAGATGATTTATTTATAGATCTTGAGTCACAATTAGGTACAGGTTATTTAGGCTTTAAGGAATTCAAAAGGTGTTTTGAAATTGACAACTGTAATTTAAATAAAGTGGCACAGCCAAACACAGCAATAGTGCATAATTTAGAGTCTAGAGATGAAATAATAATTAATCATATAATGCAAGATATTACAATGATTGGAAAAAATCCATCGGATTATGAAATATATTTGATTGATGAATCTTCAGTTGGAATAAAATCATATATAGGCAAATCATTAATTAATATGTTAGTAATACCTTCTGTTATTGATAATAAAACTGTTGTTGAAATTGGTGAGTATGCTTTTTCAAATTTAAAATCTTCTCAATTAGTAGATACAATTTATATACCTACATCTATTGAAACTATAAAAAAAGGTAGTTTCTATGATTGTGTGAACTTAGAAAATGTTTATTTTTCAAATACATCTAATGTTAGGAATATTGGAGAATCTGCATTTAGAAATTGTATTAATTTAGCGAGTATTAGTATACCTAATTCAGTATTGTCAATAGGTGATAGATGTTATTATCTATGTAAAGATTTAACAACACTTGATATTGGAAGCGGCTTAACAAATATAGGAGATGCAGCTTTTGCATATTGTAATTTAAGCGTAGTAACAATAAATGAAAATACGAATTTTTCGTTTAGTAATAATACATTATATGATGTAATTAACAACGCAATAATTAGTTGCAATTCTTCAAATGAAAATTTTGTTGTTCCAGATAATATAACTAAGATAAAAGATTATGCTTTTTATGGAAATGAAAACATTTCATCTATTTCTTTAAATAATGTAACTGAAATAGGTGCTTATGCATTTGGAAAATGTACAAGTTTAGAGAATTTTGTTAATGCAGGCAATGTTAACAGGGCAAAGAGAAATTCATTTTATAACACTCCATGGTTAGATAATAGTAATATTAGACTAATTGGTAAAACACTTGTAAAATATGATGATGAAAATAACAATGTTTATGTAGTTCCATCAAATATTAGCACAATAGGAGACGATGCATTCAATTCCTTTGAATTAGAAAAAATAATATTAAATGAAAGTATAGAGTATATTGGTGAAAATGGCCTAGCAGCTTGTGTAAATTTAAATGATATATATTTTTTAAGAACTATACCATGCGTAATATTTAATAATAGTATTATAAATAAGTCTACTATGAATATATATGTTCCTCAAATAGGACTTGATAGATATCGCAGTGATACAAAATTTTCAAAATATTATAATAGTATTAAAACAAAAAGTGTTATGTTGAAATTATATGATGGTCAAGTTATAATTGATAGTAAAACAGTTTTATTTGGCTCAATAATAAATAATATAAGACAACAAAATAAAACAGGTTATAGTTTTTCTGGCTGGAAAAATGAAAATACTAATGAAATATACAATACAGGATCATATTTAAATATATATGATGACCAAATAAATCTATATGCACATTATATACCTAATGAGTATATAATATATTTAAATAACGAAGGTATTTTTTTAAATGATGAATTAATACGTTATGGTGCAGTAGCAAGTTTGCCAGTACCATATAAAAATGGATATGATTTCATTGGTTGGTTTGATGGGCCATCAGATAGTTATAATAGAATAACAACTAATGATGGTTTATTAATTAATAATTGGAGTTATGACCATGATAGCGTGTTGTATGCAGTTTATACACCTAAGGAATATAATATTACTTATGTTTTAAATAATGGTATATCACCAAATAATCCTTTAAAATATAGCTATGGCGATACTATTATTCTAAATGAGCCTAAAAGATACGGATATCATTTTAGTGGATGGAAAATAAATGATGTAATGACAAATGTAATTACACCGACAATGCAAGGTGATTTAGTGATTGAAGCTATTTGGATTGGTAGGACTATTAATTTGAATGGTATGGTTTCAGTTCATAATGTATCAAGTACAGCAGAAATTATTAATCTATCTAATCTAACAACACCGAGCACAGGAATAGTCTTTAATATTCCAAGTAATGTTCTTCAGGTTACATTTATTGGAAGCACATCGAAAAGATATAGAGCTAGAATTAATATTGCTAATAGATCAACAAGTCTTTTGATTAATTTAGAAAACGTAGATTTTATTTCTCCTAATGGATATCATTGTATTGATGCTGGTAAAGGAAATTATTCATTGCATCTTAACTGTGTTGGTACGAATTCATTAATAGGAGGAAGTGGTTTGTATGATGGTAATGATAATGGATTATCAGGATATTATGGTATATTAGCATATAGATTATTTATTTATGGTGATTCACTAAGTGTCACGGGTGGTAATGGAAGTAATGGATTAAATGGAACAAATGGTGAAAGAGGAATGGATGGAGTAAATGGTCCTAGCGGTGGCGCTTTTGATCCAATTCAAGGTGATTCTGGAACAGATGGGACAGATGGATCAAATGGAACAAATGGCGGTCATGGTGGATTTGCTATTTACACAATTTCTAGATATTATAATAGTTGTAATCAATTAACTTTGACTGGTGGAAGAGGAGGCAATGGTGGAGCCGGTGGTAATGGTGGAGCTGGTGGTAATGGTGCTTCTGATGATTCATCTAGTATTTTTACTGGTGTTGGTGATCCTGGAAATGGAGGAAATGGAGGCAATGGTGGAAACGGCGGAAATGCTGGGTCTGGACAATATGCTAATAATAATGATTTGAATGGAAATAGATCACAAAATGGAACTCCCGGAAGAGGAGGAACAGGTGGAGCTGGTGGCACAGGGGGATTGGCAGGCTCTTATGGAAATGATGGAAACGATGGATCATTTGGATTATCAGGATTAAATGGAACAATCATTTCACAATATTATATAAAATTAAATTGTCTTTCTGATACTTCTAAGAATAGTTTTATCACCTAGTGGAGAATCTTTCATTGAATTAACTATTCAATGTCAAGGAATGTATTTTATAGAAACAAATTCTGTTTATGGAACTAATATGTATTTGCTTGATTATAATAAAAATCTAGTTAGCAATGTTAACGGATTTAGGATTAATAATGATTTAGATATGTTTATTTTTCCTACACTTTCATCTGGAATTTATTATCTAAAAATCACAAATAATGATAATATAATATCAAATGTTGATGTGTCGTTTGAATATCGAAATAATACATCAGAATGTTTAAATGTTAATCAACAAATTGAAATAGTAGATTGTATTCATAATAGTCAGAAAAAATATCTTTTATCGTTGGCAACATCTGGGTTATATAAAATTGAACTAAACGCAATATCAGATTTTGATATTACATTTGGAACTGGAACAATAGAAATTTATTATAAAGATAGTCTTATGAAAAAAGTAAATATAAGCAACTTTTCTAATTACACACAAAGCATTCAAAATGCAAATAGTATTGTTTTCTTTGTAGAACAAAATAAAATATATTATGTTGTTATTAACTTTTCGCAGATTTATGTTGACCAATTGTATTTAAATTTAGAACCAGTAGAACAAATTGCATTTGGAGCTTACGATGACTATAATAGTGAAGAAGCTTTGATTTATGGGGATGCAGTTAAAAGATGGGTTGTTAAAGGAACTTCTCAATATAAAATTTCACTTGATTATTATGGAAATAGCATTTCTAACCATGAGTTTTATATTTTAAAACAAAATGGTAATAATATTATGTATATGGATTCTACAAGTTTCAGTGGATATGTTCATATGAAACATAGAGAAATGATAGTAAATTTAAGTAATGATGATGTAATTTATTTAGGATATTTTGATGGTGTTTCAGATGGAACAATTAAAATAACGATTGAAAGAAATATAGCTCAATCCTTTGATATATTAGTTGATCCAAATAGTGGTTATACTGTTGGTTCAGAAGTAAATTTAGGCTTTGGTCCATATGGCGAAACTATAATTCATCAAGGCTTAACTAGAATATGTTATTTAGGCCCAGACGCACCAGACTCACGATCTAGATTAAATTATGAGTGGATTTCTGCAGATGAAGGAATTGCTAAAGTTAGTGCCTATGGTACTATTACTGCTATATCTCCAAGAAGAACAAAAATAATGGCGATATATAAATTAGATAAAACAATTGTTGGAACAATTTATATTGATGTAATTGGTTATCCTGGTGAGGGAATAATTTATTTAAATTATGGAATGGACGTAAGAGTAGATGGAACAATATCTGGAACAGAAGTAACAAGCGGAAGTGGCAGCATAATAGAAGTTTCATCTAGTCCATATGTGACTATTCATTTAGGTAATACAAGATTGATATGTTTAGGTAGTGATAGTCCTAGTTTGAGCATTCAAGATTTTGAATGGAGTTCGGGTGATACTAGCATAGCAACTGTATCAAGTTTTGGAACAATAAATGCACTTGAAGTTGGTAGCGTAGTTATTTATGGAAAGTATAAATATAATCAAAACTATAGAGTAAGGATTGATATAGAAGTATTACCATTAACTGATTATTAAAAAATGCTATAAAGATTATACACTTAGTGATTTATTAAGTGAAGTTATAATTAATTATATTTTAAATAAAAAGTTGTTACATAGCTTTCTAGTTAAGTAACAACTTTTTTCATTCTATATATAATACTAATTATGTTTTTAATACTTTCATTAAATAATTTATTACAAAATAAAAAGAAAACCCTCAAATAGTGAGGGTTAGGATGTTAACAAAGTCCAAAATATTTTATAATAAATGTATATTTTGTTTAGCTAAACTTTCAATGTCTTCTTCACTCCATACAGAAGATTGTACTTCACCAATATGAGCCTTTTTTAAGAAAAACATACATAGACGAGATTGTCCGATCCCTCCACCAATAGTATAAGGAAGTTCTTTTTTCAATATGCTTTGGCAGTATGGATTGCTAAGCTTGTATATTTCGTTTTTTGCTTCTAATTGTTTTACCAAGCTATCTTCATCTACTCTAATACCCATTGAAGATATTTCATATGCACGATCAATAACTTCATTGTAAAGAATAATATCACCATTTAAATTCCAGTCATCATAATCAGCAGCTCTTCCATCATGAGATGAACCATCACTTAAAGGCCAACCTATTTGATAAAGGAAGACAGCTTTATATTCTTTTGCAATCGCGTTTTCTCGTTCTTTACGTGAATAAGTAGGATATCTTTTTTCTAATTCTTTTGTAGAGATAAAGGTAATATCTTTTGGTAAGTCAAAAGTTAATTCAGGATATTTTTTAGTAACTAAATCAGCAGTTTTAAGAATAACAGCATATATTTTACTAACTATCTTTTTAAGATAACTATAAGTTCTTTCGTTCTTAGAAATAATTTTCTCCCAGTCCCATTGATCAACATAGGCAGAATGAAGTAAATCAAGATCTTCATCACGACGGATGGCATTCATGTCAGTATATAATCCTTTACTATGCTCAAAATTATATTTTTTAAGAGCCATACGCTTCCACTTTGCTAAGGATTGGACGATTTCAACGTCTTTACCAATTGCTTTAATATCAAATCTAACTGCACGTTCGTAGCCGTTAAGATTGTCATTAAGTCCAGTCTCCGGAATAACAAATAATGGAGCAGATACACGTGTAAGCTCTAATTTTTTTCCTAGAAGCTTTTCAAAATTGTCTTTTACAAACTTAATAGCAACTTCAGTTTCTAGTAGATTTAAGATTGGTTTATAATCTTTCATTTTAACACCTCCGTTTTGTGTAAATTATAACACTATCTTTTTGAAAACTACAAGAAGAAAATGCTTACATTTGCATTTTTTAACACTTTTTATAGGTTTAAAGTAATTCTTCAAATAATTATATTAAAGTAAATAGGAAAAAATACATAAATGTATAATTACAAAAATGTACATACATAAAGATAAATTTATATAAATAATTTGTTAATGACAATTTTTAAAGCATATAGAAATAAAAGTAAGAGATGTTAAGGCAACTATTACTGATTCAGGCAGATTCAAATGCAATTAGATAAAATCTATTTGACGCAATATTACGACATAGATTTATTAAGAAAAGCGGGATATAACAAATTTAAGATAACGGGAACATTAGATGTGAAGAAAATCGATGCTGGATATCGGCATATATTTTTCTTTAGTATAGATGAAACAAATGATAAGTATTGTTTAAATGGTGCCGATGGCCATCAATTTGAAATAGATTCAGATAAAAAATAACTAGTTATGTAAAATATTCTTTTACAGAAACAATTTCTAATAGAGAATTAAAAGAATATTTATATATAAGATATGAAGCGTCAGGTAAATTTGAAGATACATGGGTAAATAAAAATGTCCTTGTAAATATCACTCCTATAAAATAGTATTAATATAATAAAATCTTTTATAAATCAATAGACAAAAGAAGTCAGTAATGATATAATAAGGGCATAACGAGGTATAAAGATGAAGATAGTAAAAAATAATAATGTTTCAATAAAAATAAATGAGTTAGGAGCAGAACTTAAGTCATTTAATGTTTTTGGAAAAGAATACATATGGTATTCTGACCCTAAGTTTTGGGGTAGATCAGCACCATTTCTATTTCCAATTGTTGGTTCAATAAAAGATAAAAAAACAATAATTAATGGAAAAGAATACTTTCTATCGCAACATGGATTCTTACGTGATCAAGAATTTATTGTAAAAAATGAAAATAGTAATTATATTGAATTTGAGAACACTTATTCAGAAGAAACACTAAAGCTATATCCATTTAAGTATAAAGCTAATGTTAGATATGATATTAATGATGATTCTGTAAAAACAAGTATTACCATAACAAATTTAGGTGAAGACATAATGCCTTTTAATATAGGTGGTCATCCTGCTTTTAATTGCCCATTAGAAAAAGATGAAAAGTTTTCAGATTATAGGATTATTTTCTCTAAAGAAGAATCATTTGCTTCTCCCAAAGTATGTGCAGGGGGATTATTAGACTTTAGTACTAAAGTATATGAGCAAAAGAATATAAAAGAATTACAACTAAATAAAGAAATATTTACTATTGATACAATACTAATAACAAATGTAAAATCAAAAGAAGTAAAACTTGTGAATAAAAATAATAAAGGAATTCAATTCATATATGATGATTTTTCAACGCTTGCGATTTGGACTCCATATAATGAAGCACCATTTATTTGTCTTGAACCATGGATTGGATATAATGACAAGGTAGACACTAATGGTCAATACCTAACAAAAGATAATCTAGTAAAACTAAAGAAGGGTGAATCGTTCACAGCAAGTTATACAATAAGGGCACTTAACTAGGTGTCCTTTTCAACTTGTAGATTTTAAACATTAAAAAGTACGTATGGAGTATAATGTATACGTAAAAAGGAGGAAGTGTATATGAGTATTTTAAAATCAAAAATCATTCGTAACTTCGTAAACACAATTTATTTATTTGGACTTAATGCTTCAAGTGAGGTTCGTCAAATTATTATCAATTATCTTGAAAAAGTATTTAATTATAAATTAGATGATGAAACTAAAGATATTCTTCTTAATGATAGATTATCTCTTGAAGAAATAAATCTCTTTTTCCGAAAATACAAATATATGCTTTTGGATGGAGATGAAGTTGGAGAATTAGAAGAAGTAAAAAAAGTATATGAAGTAGCACGTGAAAGTATTAACTTATTTACAAGCTTAGAAATAAAAGTTGAAGATGATAGTATTTCAGTTCTTAAATCATTTGAAACTTTACAAGAAGCTTTTAGTAAAAACTTAATTCTTGCTAATAGTATATATGGAGTAATTTATTATAATGGAATATTTAAGGATATAAATGTTGATAAAGCTAATATGTACTTTATAAAGAATGCTTTATGGAATAATGAATTTGCTATGTTAGCCTTAGCATTAAATTATAAAGAACAAAAAGATTATGAAAAGAGTTTATATTGGGAACGCATGGCGATGAAAATGAACTTTTTAGAAGAATGTGAAGAATATGATTTGCCAAAAAATGTTATCAAAAAAATAGAAAAAGAAGTTGAAAAGGATTATGAAATACATAAACTTTTAAAAGATGATCGTGCAAGTAGCCAATACAACTTACAAACTTATAATCCAAGTTTATCAAAAATACTTTATGATAAATCATTTAATATTACTGAAAAGAAAGCTTTACTTTTCACACAACAAAAAATGGATTTTTCACATGTAAGTGCTTTAGTATGCGAAAAGAAAAAATATGAATTATCAAAAATAAAATATAGTTTCCGTGCTGATGAGCAAGAAAGATTGATTAAAGCTTTAAAAGTTATCACAAGTAAAGAAAATAACTATCCATTAATTATAAATTGTGAAAGCAAAGAAATTATTAATTTATATTCTAACTTTATTAATGAATATTTTAAAAATGATATCGTAAAAGATTTAGATGCCACTAGATGTGATTATAATGCTCTTTTAAGAACATATGCACAAAATAACTATTTATATCAAATAGTAACTCAAAATGGATCTAATAATATAGTTATGAAATATCATAACTTACATGAAGTAAAAGATTCTAATCTTTCAATGTTCTTAAGTTTATTGAATCCTAATGAGAAGTATTTCATTCAAGATTTGATGGCATCTGTTGATAAGAGTCATTTAATTAATATTATCTTTGTACAAAATTTACATTCATTAGATAGCCGCATTTTACAATCTTCAAATATCATAACTTTAAAGAAAGAAACAGAAGAAGAAAAAGAAGAAATTGTTCGCACAAAATTCTTAATTGAATTAGAAAACAAAGGAATCGAATATTCAAAAGAATATGATAAGTATATAGATAAAATAGCATCTACAATATCATTTGAAAGAATATTTGAAGTAATCAATGAAGTTGTATCACGTGTTAGTTTCGAAACTGAAGATGTTCTTAATGAAATAATTGTACAAGCTAAAAACTCTCGTACAATTGGGTTTTAGGAGGTAAATTATGAATCGTAAAATTGATTTAATTAGTAAAAATCGTGAAAACACACCATTTTATGATTTTAAGGATATAAAAAAATTATGTAAAGATCCTAATAATGAATATTTTGGTAAGTGTGTTCCTTATAATGAACTTGAAAACTATGAAACAAATTGTATTCCTATTGCTCACTTTTATGATGATAACAACAAATTACAAGTTGTATTTTCAAGAGATCCTTCTCATGCTTTAGGTATTGGATGTACAGGAGCAGGAAAAACAACTTCTTTAGTAATTCCTAAAGTTAATATTTTATCATCTCTTAAAAATAAACCATCATTTATTATCATTGATGTAAAAGGAGAACTTCATGATAAATTAAGTGGTCATTTGAAAGAAAAAGGATATAATATAAAAGTTATTGATTTAGACGAACCAGAATATAGTGCATCATGGAATCCTTTATTAAGCATTTATGATAAATATATAGAAGCACATGAAATTGTCAAGAAAGTTGTTGAACATACAGATAGTATCTCAGATTATCCAAATCTTTCAAAGTTTGCATATAAAGGGAAACCAAGTGTATGGTATGAATTTGATGATGTTGCTTATAGTGATTTAACAAATCTTAATAAAGCAATAAGTCATAAAAAAGAAAAGTTAATAGCCGATGTATCTGAAGAAATACGCGACTTATCATATATGTTTATCGTAACCCAAAACTTAGATGATCCTCACTGGGATGATACAGCTCGTGACTTGTTTGCAGGTGTAATCTTTGCAATGCTTGAACGTACAATACTTGAAGATGGTAAATGCTTAACAAGGAATCAGTTTAACTTACGAAACATTGTTAATGCCATCTTAGCATCAAGAGAAGATGATTTAAAGAGATTTATTAACAATAGCGATAGACGTGGGGAAGCTTATCGATTTGCAACAAGAATCGTTAATATGGAAGCAGAGAAAACTAAATCATGTTATTTTGGCGTTTTATCGACACAACTTTCACCATTTAAGAGTTATGCTATTCAAAAGGTTACAATTAAGAATACAATAGATTTTGATAGAATTACTGATGAACCAGAAGCAGTTTTTATCAAAATGGATGACTTGAAAGAATCTAATTACAAATTAGCTCAATTAATAATATTAAGATTATATCAACAAATCAAAAATATAGCTAAGAAAATGCCTGGAAGAACTCTTGCTAAACCTGTGCATTTTATCTTAGATGAATTTGGCAATTTCCCAAAATTTAATGAGTTTGCCAAAATGATTAGTGTGAGCCGTAGTTATAATATATGGTATACAATGATTGTTCAATCGTATAGCCAACTTAAAATGATTTATGGTGAAGGTGTATCAAATGTTATTATCGAAAATAGTAACATGAGATTATTCTTTGGTACAAATGATTTCTATACTATGAAGAGTTTTTCAGAGGCTTGTGGGAAGAAAGCTAAAATATCTGAAGTAGCTTATTTGAATGTCAATTCATCTAATTTGTCAGCATGCCCAATTGAAGAATTTCCAACTGTACCGGTGTCTGATTTATCAAAGATTGATACATCTGAAGTTTATATAACATGCTTTAGAATGCCAGTGTTACATTCAAGGATGGAAAGATATTATTTAGTTAAAGAGTTTGAACCTCTTCCACCAGTTGAATATAGAGTAATTGACAATATTGAAATCGGAACTAAGGAATATACATTTGATATTGGCGAAGATGATAACATATTCTCAGGAAAGAAACAATTCCCATCAAAATATGTTCCAAATAAGAAAAAAGAAGCTGATATAACAAAGAAAATGTTAGCTTATTTTGAAGAATTATTAATCATAAAGAAACCTGGTAAAAATGCTATACGTTCATTTATAGAAGTATCACGTACTATTTTGCCTATGTATATACTTGATTATTTAAGTAATGTTAATGAAAGAAATATTTATATGGATTATAGGGAGTTATCAAAAAACAATTTGATTACGAAAACAACGTTCTATAAAACATTAAATAAAGAAATAGTCACTGCGTTCTTGGAAAACGAAATAGAAAGCTTAGATGTTAATAAAGAAAGCTTTATGGATGATTTACGAAAAAGATTTGATGAAGTAATATTTAATTCGATGAACTATGCAGTAGCAATTTTCCCTCAAGAATTCTCTGAAAATCTTAAGTTTATACGAGATGATTTCGATACAAACACTTTAGATTACTTAAAAGAATTTATATTAAAATAATTATATTTACAAAAATTTTTAAAAAACCCTTTATAAATTTAATAAAATGTGATATAATCAGTTAGTAAATTTTAAAAAAAGATTGGAGATATATTTATGGAAATGATTTCTGCAATAGATCTACGTGCTGGAAATACATTTGAGTATAACAATAGTGTATGGCAAGTTTTAGATCAAAACTTTATGAAACCTGGAAAAGGAAATGCTGTAATGCGTGTACGTATGAAAGATTTAAGAAGTGGTTCAATTATTGAAACTACTTTAAATCCAAACAATAAATACAAGAAATGCATTATTGACAAAAAAGAAATGTTATTTTCTTATATTGAAGGCGATAGTTATGTATTCATGGATAATGAAGATTATAGCACTCTTGAACTTCCAAAAGAAAGACTAGAATGGTATAAAAACTTTATGATTGAAGGCGAAACAGTTTGTATCGTAATGATGTGTGAAGGTGAAATTCTTGGAGTTCAAACAAAGGATGAAAAGGTTACACTAACTGTTACACAAGCTGAACCAGCTGTAAAAGGTAATACATCACAAACAGCTAGAAAGAAAGTAACTCTTGAAACTGGTTTCGAAGTAGAAGTTCCTCTATTTATTGAAGAAGGCGATAAGATTATTGTTAATGTTAACGATGGATCTTATTGTTCAAGAGCATAAAAAAATAAAAAAGGTAAAAAGGCTGATGGATGTTATCTATTAGCTTTTAATTTTTAGATGTTTAAAATTAATTTATCAAAAATTAATTTGCCTATTGATATATCTTATTATGATACTTTGCCTGAAGAAAATTATTATGTTTTCATTGATGATGAGAATAACATAGTAGAAGGTAAAATCAATATAGATATTTCTAAACTAGACGAAATAAAAATAATCAAAATTATTAGAAATATCCTATATGTAAATGAATTGTATGTTTATGGAAGTATTGGTGCATATTACGAGAGATTTTCATTAAAGAATATTGATTGTGTCTACAAACGCAAAAGAAAAATATATTTTGTAGCATATAATAAAACATATAATTATAAATCAGACATATTCAGTTTAAGAGGAAATTTACTTCTATTTGGTTTTAAAAAAACGAAAAAAGGCATGTGGATAAATCCACTTAGCGAAAGGATAAAAAAAGAATCAATTTTAAATTCAAAAGCGAAAAAATATTTGTATGATAATATAAACTTCTAAGAAAAAGGTGAAAAAAATGTTAGTATGTTTAGATGTTGGTAATACACATATAGTGTTAGGTGTATATAATAATGAGGAATTAAAAACTTATCGTATTTGTACAAATCCTAATGCTACTAGTGATGAACTAGGAATCAAAATAAAAGAAATATTAAATTTCAATTATAAAAATGCAACAAAATATGATTTTGTAATAAGTAGCGTTGTCCCCAAAATAGATCTTGCCATAAAGAAGATGTGTGCAAAGTATTTCAATTGTGAAGCATTGTTTGTGGAACAAGGAGTTAAAAGTGGAATTAAAATAAGACTTGATAACCCTAAAGAGCTAGGTGCAGACATTTTAGTTGGCGCAGTAGCTAGTGTAAGTCAATATGGTGGTAATTGTTTAGTAATTGACATCGGAACCGCAATGACAATGGTATATGTAAACGAAAATAAAGAGCTTTTAGGAGGAACTATTTTTCCTGGAATGCATACATCTTTTTCTAGTTTGATGTCTAAAGCAGCAAAACTTGAAGAAGTTTCTTTTGAAAAACCTAAAGATATTATCGGAACAGATACTAAAAGTTGTTTACAAAGTGGTATGATTTATGGATATTTAAGCCTTATTGAAGGATTAATAGAAATGTATAAAAAACGACTTGGAGAGTTCAAAGTTGTTATAACTGGTGGTGAAGCAGCACTTTTAAAAGAATTTTTCAAAGATAAAGATTATATATTTGATGACGAACTCTTAATAAAGGGTTTAAAAATTATTTATGAAAAGAATAAATAAAAAAATCATCCTTACATATATGAACAAATAACTCATATAATGTAATGGGTGATTTTTTTTGAATAATAAAGGACCATTAATGTTTATTAATACAGTGCAAGAAAATAAGAATTTTGAAACTGGCAAAAAAAAGTTTGACAGTCGCTTCGTAAAAAAACAAGTAGAAACTAAAGAAATTAGAACAATTCTAATTGACAAAAGTAAAATAGAAAATGTTGTTGTACTATATAAACACAATATGCCTGTAGTATGTGAGATTTCTTTAGATGATATCGTTTATGAGGGAATACCAACAGATATTTTTATAACTCCTGACAAACAAGAATTAGATGTTCTAGTAAATGAAGAACATATAAAAGTTGATTTATCAAAAATTAGAGATTTCAAAATATTAGAGATTTAGTTGTTCCCACAAGTTCCTGTACAAGCTTCACAGCAAATAGGTGCGTGACATTGTAAGCCACAAATGCAATCAATCTTTAAAATTGTTGTATAGTTAGTGCAAGTATAAGCATTATCTGTAACTGTAATTAAACGTAAAACTACGCAATCATTTTTGATGTTTTCAATTCTAAAAACATTAGTAGTTGCAGTTGAACCAACTTCAGGCAAAGTAACTGTATAAGTGTTTCCGCAGCACAAGTAACAAGTAATAGGTTTAGTGTTATAGAAAGCAGAAATTAAAGAACCTTCACATCCCTCACAAGCACTTTGAACAGTTGCTGCTTTTTGCATTTGATCGATTTTTGCAAGTGTGTCATAAATAAAACCACGATTTGTAGTTGGAGTAGTAGTTTGAGGAGTTTGATTAATACATGCCATTTATTTCACCTCACTTTCAATACTATAATATGAAACAAATGAAAAAATGGTAATGTTATATAACTATTTTTAATAAACTTTTAAAAAGTATATTGGTTTTTTTTGTAAATGGTGGTATAATATAGAATATATGAAAAAGACTATATGGAGGAATATATTATGTTTTTAGAAGCATCACAAACAAATGAAAATATGGCTTTAATAATGCTAGGTATTTGTATTATTCCAATTGCCGTTTTAATTGTACTTGCTTTTGTAATGAAGTTTAAAAAGGTATCAAAATCAAAATTAACAAAAGAAGATAATACTAATGCTGAGGTTGATCCTGAAGTTAGAAAAGAGTTCTATGATGCATATGGTGGTGAAAGTAATGTTACATCAGTTACATCTGAACTAAGTCGAATAAAAGTAAAAGTTAATAATGTGGAACTTGTAAATACTGAAAAATTAAAAGAATTAGGTGCCGTTAATGTTTTAATTATCGGTGATGAAGTACGCGCATCTTTCTCTGACCGCGTTAGTTATGTATATAATATAATGAAATAGGTAAATTATGAATAAAATTGATGAAAAAATAATAGCTAATATTCGTGTTGTAACACAAGAAATGATCACAGGTGCTAAATCGGGTCATCCCGGAATAGCATTAGGTGCTGCTCCAATTATGCATGCATTATATTCACGTGTACTTAAAATTACTTCAAAAAATAGTAAATGGCACAATAGAGATAGATTTGTATTAGCGGCAGGACATGGTTCAAGTTTGCTATATACTATGCTTCATCTATATGGATATAAAGTATCAGTTGAAGATCTAAAATCATTTAGAAAGATAAATAGTTTAACACCAGGACATCCAGAATATGGACATACTGATGGTGTTGATGCAACAAGTGGACCATTGGGTCAAGGAATACCTATGGCTGTAGGAATGGCACTTTCTGAATTATTTTTAGAAGCAAAATATAATAAAGAAGATATCACTTTATTCAATAATTATACATATGTATTATGTGGCGATGGTGACTTGCAAGAAGGAGTTACATGTGAAGCTCTAAGTTTAGCTGGTAATTTAAAACTAAATAAACTAATAATTTTATATGATTCAAATGACATTCAATTAGATGGTAAAGTTGCTGATTGTAATACAGAATCAACACAAAAGAAAGTTGAAGCTATGAATATCAACTATTTAAGAGTTGCTGATGGTGAAAACATTGACGACATTGTAAACAAAATAGAACTTGCAAAGAAAAGCGATAAGCCAACACTAATAGAAATAAAAACAATTATTGGTAAAACATCTAGTTTAGAGAATACATGTGCAATTCATGGGTCCCCATTACCTTTAGAAGAAGTAATTAAAATGCGTGAAGCTATTGGTGGTAAGCCATTTGAATTTACTCCAGAAGTATATGAATGTTATAAACGTAAGTGTGAAGAAAATAATCTAGTATATCTACAAGAAGAAAAAGTTCTCAAAGAATATGCGGAAAAATATAAAGCAGATTATCTTGAACTCAACTTATTCTATAATGGTAATGACCAAATTACTAAGAATGATTTTATGTTAGATTTTGATGAAACATACTCGAAAGCAACAAGAAATGCTGCCGGAGAAGTAATGAATTCATTAACTTCTATGTGCCCAATCATAATTGGTGGTTCAGCTGATTTATCAAAATCAACTTGTATAAAAGGTGCTGATGGCAATTACAATTATACAACAAGAACAGGAAGAAATATTCTATTTGGAGTACGTGAACATGCTATGGCTGCTATTTGCAATGGTATCTCTCTAAATGGAATAACAAAGGCTTTCTGTGGAGGATTCTTTGTCTTCTCTGACTATATGAAACCTGCAATTAGGATGTCAGCATTAATGCATTTACCTGTAATGTATTTCTTTACACATGATAGCATTGCCGTTGGTGAAGATGGACCTACACATGAACCTATTGAACAATTAACAATGCTTAGAGCAATTCCTAATCTTAATGTGATTAGACCATGTGGAAGGGAAGAAGTAAAAGAAGCTATTACGATAGCTTACAACTCAAAAGATAACCCAACAGCCATTATTCTTTCAAGACAAGGACTTTTAGAAAGTCGTACAAAAGAAAATTCTCAAGAAAATTTATCTTTAAAAGGTGCATATATAATTAGTAAAGAACAAAAAAATCTCGATGCTGTAATCATTGCCTCAGGGTCAGAAGTTCCTTTAGCAATAAGTGCTCAAAAAGTTTTACTAAACGAAGGTATAGATATAAGAATAGTTAGTATGCCTTCAATGTTCTTATTTGATAAAATGGATAGTGACTATAAAGAAACCATCGTTCCAACAAAGGTAAAGAAAATTGCAATTGAAATGAGTGAAGCAGCTCATATGTATAAGTATGTTAAGGATGGCGAAGTAATTAATATAAAAACATTTGGATTATCAGGAAAAGCAAGTGATGTCTTAGACTCATTCGGATTTACTACAGAAAAGATAGTTCAAAAAATCAAAGAAATTATAAATAAATAATCAAAAAGATAAAAAATCATCTATTCACTGAGTAGATGATTTTTATGCATTTACTTTAAATTTTGTGATATTCTCTGCACGACATTACTTTTTTCACTATTATTTAAATTATTCCAGTAAACTTCAAACATAACACCTAAACCTGGCAAAATTGTTTCTGATTTACTAGTTGTTGCATCATCAATAATTTCTTTTATTGCCTCAGTGTTAGATGTTGATAAATTCTCAATAACAGCTTTTCTTAAATCTAAGTTCATATTTTTCCTCCAAAAATAAATTTACTATATTAATTTAACCCAAAATGTGATATACTATACACTGAGGTGCTAAAAATGATTAATTTTGAAAAAGAATATTTGAAATATAAAAATGAAATTATTGATGAAACTATGAAACTTATAAACATTCCTAGTGTACTAAACGAAAATGAAGAAGTTGAAGGCAAGGTTTATAAATTTGGATATAATAACAAATTAGCTTTAGATTACTTTTTATCTTTAGCTAGTAAAATGGGCTTTAAAACAAAAAACATAGAAAATGTTTGTGGACATGTTGAGTATGGTGAAGGTGAAGAAATTTTTGCGTGCTTATGCCATTTAGATGTTGTGCCTGCAGATGGTGATTGGAATAATCCACCTTTTGAGTCATGGATTGAAGATGGAAAAATCTTTGGAAGAGGATCATCTGATGACAAGGGCCCTGCTGTAGCTTCGCTTTACGCACTAAAGGTTTTAAAAGATCTTAATGTGAAACTAAAGAGAAGAGTTCGTTTAATTGTAGGTACAGATGAAGAAACGTATTCACGTGGTTTAAAGAGATATTTAGAAGTAGAAGAAAAACCAACATTAGGAATATCTCCTGATGCAGACTTTCCTATTATTTATGGTGAAAAAGGAATAGCCTCTTTAATGATAAAGTCTAAAAATGAAAGTGGTATTAGAGCGGTTGGAGGAGTTAGATATAATGTAGTTGCTCCATGGACAAAAGTTAAAAAAACTATCGATACAAAATATTTAGAGGATTTATCAAATGTAACTTGTGATAATGATGAGTATTATATAGAAGGTAAGAGTGCTCATGCAATGGAACCAGATAATGGAATTAATGCTATTAAAGATTTTGTTAAGGCATCTTATAAAAAATTAAATAGTAAATTCATTGATTTTATATATGAAAATCTTATGAATACAAGACTTAAAAGTATGGGCTTAGATGTGAGATCTGAGGAAATGGGCGATCTTACAATGAATATTGGTTTATTAAAAATGGATGAGAACTGTGAATTAGGTATTAATATAAGATATCCTAATGTTCTTGATTTTGATAACTTTGTAAATAGTTTCAAAGAAAAAGCAGCCCAATATGGTCAAGAAGTTGTAGTGGTAAGTAACACAAACCCTCATTATGTAAATCCAAACTCTGACTTTATCAAAACATTACATGCTTCATATATAAAATATACAAACGATAATTCCCCACTTAAAACAATAGGTGGAGGTACATATGCTCGTGATATACCTAATGGCGTTGCATTCGGAGTTAAATTTCCAAATGAAGAAGAAATGGCCCATGAAGCAAATGAATTTATTAGAATTGATAGTTTAATAAAAGCAGGAATCATCATAACTGATGCTATTTATAACGTCAATAAAGAGGATTAATATGAGATTACGAAAGGTTAAGAACGTTGAAGAAAAAATAAAAGAATATGAAGGGTTTATCATTTTTGAGCCTGAGTCAAAAAAAGGTTCTTGGCATAAACTTTTCGGTAATAATAATCCTATACATATGGAAATAGGTATGGGAAAAGGAAAGTTCATTATGGAAATGGCCCAAAAAAATCCGAATATTAATTATATTGGATGTGAACTGAGTGAAAGCATAATATACAAAGCAGCCAAAAAAATGGTCGGAATTCCTAATTTACTATTAATAAATTATGATGCTTTAAAGTTAGATTCTGTTTTTGAAAAAGGTGAAATTAGCAAAATATATCTTAATTTCAGTGATCCATGGCCTAAATCTAGACATGAAAAACGAAGACTAACTAGTGATGCTTTTTTGAATGTTTATGAGAAAATATTAAAAGACAATTCAGAAATAGAGTTTAAAACGGATAATAGAGGATTATTTGAGTACTCTGTGATATCTTTAAATAAAAAGGGATATGAGTTTCTGGATATATCATTTGATTTACATAACAGTCAAAAAGAAGATATCGTAACTACAGAATATGAAGATCGTTTCTCACAAATGGGAAATGTAATATATTACATAAAAGTGAAGGTGAAATAAATGAATATTGAATTATACAAAAAAATATCATCAATGCATGGCCCAAGTGGCAATGAACATAATATGAAAGCATATATGAAAGAAGCACTAAAAGATGCTGATGAAATTTTAGAAGACCGTATGGGAGGAGTTTTTGGAGTATTCAAAGGAGAAAAAGAAGGACCAAAGATTATGATATGCGCTCATATGGATGAAGTAGGTGCAATTATAACTGATATCACGAAAGATGGATTTATGAAAATAACAAGCATTGGCGGTGTTAATCCAGAAGTATTAGTATCTTCAAATGTAAATATTGAAACAAAAGATGGAAAATTAATTAAGGGAGTAATCAGTTCAATCCCTCCACATATTTCCAAAGATAATAAACTTGCAATCGAAGATTTAACACTTGATATCGGAGCAATAAGTGATGAAGAAGTTAGAAATTTAGGAATCGAAATAGGATGTTTTGTATCACCTGTAGATTATTTCTATGTAACTGAAAACGGAAAACGAATGGTAAATAAAGCTTTTGATGATCGTATGGGTTGTGCAATAGTTTTAGAATTAATTGAAGAAATCAAAAACATAAAGCATCCTAATACAATTATTTTAGGTGGAACTGTTCAAGAGGAAGTAGGATTACGTGGTGCACGAGTTGCAACTCCACTTGTAAACCCTGATTTATTCTTGACAATTGATGTGAGCCCGATGATGGATTATTTAGGAAAACCAAATGAAGGCGCACTTGGAAAAGGCTTTTTGTTAAGATACTTTGATCCTGGTTGTATAATGCCATTAAAGTTAAAGAATTATATCATATCACTTTCTGAAAAGAATAATATCAAATACCAAATGTTTAGATCAAGAGGTGGAACTGATGCTGGTGCGGCACAGTATGCAGGGTATGGAACTCTCGCAACAACTTTAGGAGTACCAGGAAGATATATTCACTCTCCAGCATCAATGGTAGATTTAGATGATGTTAATTCAGTAAAAGAAATTGCCAAAAAGATAATTGAAGATTTTGATAATGATAAATTGAAAGAAATATTAAATTAAGAAAAAAAGTTGACACTATTATTTAGTGCCAATTTTTTTAATAAACTGATAAAAATTATTTAATTGAAACCAAATCAAAAATATGATAAAATAAAGACAAAAAAAGGAGGACGTCAAAATGAAAGGATTAATAATACTTGCAAATGGATTCGAAGATACAGAAGCTCTAACAACTATTGATATATTATCAAGAGCAAAAATTGCTTTAGATAAGGTAAATATGGAAAGCAGTAAAGAGGTAGTAACACAATATCAAAATGTAGTTTTAGTACCTCTTAAGTTTGATGAGATTAGTGAAGATGACTATGATTTTCTAATAATACCTGGAGGAAAAGCTGTAAAAGAAAAATTATATAATGATAAAAGAGTAGAGAAACTTGTTAGAAAATATGCTAGTGAACAGAAATTAATATGTGCAATATGTGCAGGACCAATGGTAATAGGTAAACATGGATATTTTGCTAACAAAAAGTTTACGTGTTTTTCTGGCTGTGAAAAAGGAATATCAGGAATATATACTAATGAAGGAGTAACTGTTTCTGGGAACTTCATTACTGCAAAATCAATGGCATACACTATTGAGTTTGCTCTAGAAATTGTGAAAAAATTGCTTGGAAAAGAAACAATGGAAAAAGTAAAGAAGAGCATTTATTCATTATAAAGAGGTGTTAAAATGAAAAAGGTAAAGAAATTATGGATTGTTGTTGGTATTGGAATAATGATATTTTTTATGATTATTCTAATATCAGATATAATTGCTGCTGGAGAAAAAATAAGAAAAATAAGTCCATACTTAGAATATGGCTTTTATGTATTAACTGTTCTTTTGTTTTATTTTCTAATTTTTAACCCTTTAAGAATAATTTTGTTCTCACCAAGTTTTTCAATTGTAACGGTTGTAGATGAAGAAAATGAAAAGAACTTAAAAGTATATAAAAGAATTGTAAAAACATTAAAAGATGCCAAAAGCATTAATGAGGATGATGTTAAAAGGTTAGAAAGCTGTGAAACATCTGGGGAACTACGTGAAGAATTAAGCTTAGTATTTAATTCATCTATAAAAAAAGAAATAAATCGTATTATTAGAAAAAATGCAAAAACAGTTTTAGTATCTACAGCAATATGTCAAAGTGGGAAATTAGATATGTATACTGTTATCAGCATAAACATTAAAATGATTAAAGAAATAGTTGTTAAATGTGGATTTAGACCAAGTTATCCTAAACTTGGAAAACTTGCTGTCAGAGTCTTTTCAACTGCACTAATAGCAGAAAGTTTAGAAGGACTAGACTTTTCTGACATTTTTCCTCAATCAACTGTTAACTATTTAGCTGATGTTCCATTAGTTAAACCTATAGCAACAAGTTTAATCGGAGGAATCTCTAATGCCCTTTTAACACTAAGAGTTGGAGTAGTAACAAGGAATTATTTATTCTCTGAAGGAAAACTAAACAAAGATGAAATAAGAACAAAAGCCATCAAAGAGTCATTAAAAATTATACCTGGAGTTATAAAAGATGCTTTTGCTTACTTTCCAAATAAAATAATTAAAGCTTTTACCAAAAATAAAACAGAAGAAACTGACTAAAATATTTAATTAATCATATACTAAAAATAGGTGATTAAATTGTTTGTTGATTGTGTTTTTGAAGGTGGAGGGATAAAAGGATTAACATATGTTGGTGTTTTAGAGTATTTTGAAGAAAATGGATTTCAGGTTCATAAAGCAGTAGGAACAAGTGTCGGTGCGATTTTCGCAGCTTTAGCAGTTGCAAAATTTTCTGTAAAAGAAATCAAAGTGATTATTGAAAGTCTTGACATAAAAACAATAATTTCTCGAAATAAATTTGTTACGTCTATAAAAGGCTTAGGAATGAATAACATATATGAACTTGAAAAAAAACTCGATGAAATATTAAAAGCCAAAAACATATCTACATTTAGAGATATAAAGTTCGGAAATGATTATCGTTTGAAAGTAGTAACAACAGATTACAAGTTGAGAAAAGAAGTAGTCATTCCCGATGATTTGCCTAAGTATCATATTGATAAAGATTCATTTAAAGTAAGCAAAGCTTTAGCAATGAGCGCTTGCTTGCCATTAGTTTATTCGATTTATGAATATCATAATTATAAATTTATTGATGGAGGAGCAACAAATAAATTTCCAATTGAATTACTAAGTAATTCTAAAAATCCTATTGTTGGATTAAAGATAGGAAAAGACAATCAGATTATAAAATCATTCCAAAACAAAGTTTTTAAAAGCTCCGATGAAAAAAAAGAAATAAACAATTCTTTTATAATCAAAATTGACACATTAGGATTAAGAGCAAGCCAATTCTCTAAAGGTCTAGATAATAAAGAAGATTTATACAAAGCAGGGTATTTAAGTATCAAAAATTATTTTCGTAATTTATAAAATTATATTGAAGTAAAAGACAAAATATGGTACAATATACCCAAAACGAGGCGGTGAAAATAATGGGAGACAAAAAAACGGATTCTTCAAAAATTAAAAAGAAAAGAATGCTGATTGAGGAAATTGATTCAGAGAATGAAGAAAAAGAAAAATTAGAAGAAAAGGTTGAAGTAGTTGTTCGTGATGATGAAACTTCAAAGAAATTAGAAGCTTTAAAAAAACAAGCAGTAGCTAACAAACCTAAGAAATATACAAGTGAAGAAAAAGACAATAGTGTAATGGAAGAAGAAACAGTAGTGGATGAAAGCGTCGAAAGATTTTTAGATGTTGATATCAGTGAAGGCTTAAATGATGAACAAGTAAACAAAAGAATAGAACAAAAACTAACAAATGATACGAATGATGGAAAAGGAAAATCAATATTAGAAATTGTTTTAAGTAATATATTTACTTTCTTTAACATTTTATACTTTATCATTTTTATAGCTTTAATTCTTTTACAAGAAAAACAAATTACAAATTATTTCTTTGTCCTTGTAGTTACATTTAATTTAGGTATCGGAATATATCAAGAAATAAAAGCAAAAAAGACTGTTGATAAAATGAAAATAATGTCAGCACCAACTGCTTTAGTAATAAGAAATGGAAAGAAATTAGAAATTCCAGTAAGTGAAGTTGTGCTCGATGATATAGTAATGTTCTCTTCAGGAAAGCAAATATGTGCTGACTGTATAGTTTTAGAAGGAAATGTTGAAGTTAACGAAGCATTGTTAACTGGTGAATCAGATGCCATTATCAAACAACCTGGAGATAAATTATTTTCTGGAAGTTTTTTATCAAGTGGAACTTGTGTTGCCCGTGCTGATCACGTTGGTAAAGACTGTTTCATAGAAAAGATGAGTGCTGATGCCAAAAAATACTCACCACCAAGATCAGAATTGTTGAAGACATTAAAAACTGTAATAAAAATAATTTCAATTTTAATATTCCCAATTATTGTATTATATGTTACTGCACAACTGGGAACCCAATTTTCTGAATGGAATTTAGAAGATGTTAGAAAAACTCTTAAAGATTCATCATTTATAATTCTTGCAATGATACCATCAGGATTATTCTTGTTAACTAGTGTAGCATTATTTGTGGGTGTAGGTAGATTAAGTAAAAACAATACTTTAGTTCAAGAATTATATTGTATTGAGATGCTTGCTCGTGTTGATGTTTTATGCCTAGACAAAACAGGAACAATCACAGATGGAACAATGAGAGTATGTGATTGTGTTGAAGTTAATAATCATACAGACTATACAATCAGGGAAATAGTTGGTTCAATGATGAATGCGTTTGAAGAGACAAACCCAACAAGCGAAGCCTTGATTAAATATTTTGATAAAAATAATGTTTTAACCCCTCAAGAAGTTATTCCTTTTTCTTCGAAAAGAAAGTATAGCGCAGTTACTTTTGTTGAAGAAGGAACATTTATTATTGGAGCTCCTGATTTTGTTATTAAAGACCAATATGATAAAATTAGTGCTAAAGTAAAAAGATTCTCAGAACAAGGATGCCGTGTTTTAGTCTTAGGTTTTGTTTCCTCAAAACTAAAAGCTGAAGAACTTCCTAAGAATGTAAAACCAATAGCCATTATTGTTATTCAAGATCATATACGTGAAGATGCGAGTGATACAATAAGTTTCTTCAAACAAAACAATGTCGACATAAAGATAATTTCTGGTGATAATCCAGAAACAGTATCGAAAATTGCTGATCGAGTTGGCGTTGAACATGCTGATAGATGGATAAATCTAAATGGTATGACAGACGAAGAAATCGAAGAAAAGGTATTCGAGTACACTGTTTTTGGCCGTGTTACGCCAAGTCAAAAGAAATTGATTGTAAAAGTATTGAAGAAAAATGGTAAGATAGTAGCAATGACCGGTGATGGAGTTAATGATATTCCTGCTTTGAAAGAAGCGGATTGCAGTATAGCAATGGCCTCAGGAAGTGAAGCAACTAGATACGTTTCGCATTTAGTACTATTAGATTCTAACTTCTCTTCAATGCCAAAAGTTGTTAATGAAGGAAGACGTGTAATAAACAATATTCAAAAAACATCTTCACTTTATCTTACAAAGAATCTATTTGCAATGTTACTTGCAATTATGTACATAATTATAGGATTTTCAATTGATAAGAATTTCACATATAATAGATCATTTCCACTTCAAGCAAGTCATTTATTCTTAGTTGAAACAATTATTTTGGGATTCGGTACAACTTGTTTAGCAATGCAACCAAATACACAACTTGTAAGTGGTAAGTTTATTTCTAATGTCATAAAAGAAATTCTTCCAGGAGCTATTACGGTTTTACTATTCCAAATAATACTATTCTATGTCCAACAAATCCCTGCTAATGGTTCTCTTTTATTCCCTCATTTTGCTGATTCTCAAAGTAAATACTTTGTCTTTGAAACAATCTCGGCTCTAGTTATTACAGCAGTTATGCTTATGTGCTTTATTGAGGTTTGTAAACCATTTAATGGATTCCGTAAAATAGTTTTATCAATTATTATAGTATGTATTTTAGTTGTTCTAGTGGTTCCAGATTTAAGTGTGAAATTTAAATTTATGTTCTCTAACTTTACTGGTACGGAATGGCTATTATTAATAATCTTGCTTCAAGCAGCTTATCCTGTTATGATATGTGTTAAATTCATTCTTGGATTATTACATATAATACCAATGGATAAAAAAATGAGAGATTTATATCACTAAAATTATTAATACTGATACTAACCCTATCAGTATTTTTATTAAATTATAAAAAAACATTTACTTTTTAAAAAAAATATGTTATAATATAACGTAATGAAATTGTAAAATTTCATCCTTGCTTCAATAGAAGCCCAACGACCAGAAGGAGGTGCGAAGAATGAAAACTTATACAGGTATGTACATTATTCGTCCAACACTAACTGAAGAAGGATATCAAAAAGTTATAGCTGATATCAATGCTATTTTTACTGACAATGGTGGTAGTATTCTTGAAGTTAATGAATGGGGAATTCGCGACATGGCTTATGAAATCAATGATTTCAGAAAAGGCTATTATGTAAAATTTGTAGTTAACGCTACAAAAGAAGCTGTTGCTGAATACGATCGTATTTGTAATATCAAAGAAGATATTATTAGACACATTCTAGTTAAAGAATAATTTCAAAATCATAAGGAGAAAAGAGAATGAATAGAGTTATCTTAGTTGGCAGACTAGTAAAAGACCCAGAATTAAGAAAAACAAACAATGATATTGCTGTGGTTCAGTTTACACTTGCTGTAAATAGAACATACTCTCGTAATGGTGAAAGAACAGCAGATTTCATCAATTGTGTTGCTTGGAGAACTCAAGCTGAGAATCTTGCAAAATATATGCGTAAGGGAAGTCAAATTGGTGTAGAAGGCCAATTACAAGTTCGTACATATGAAGATAGTACTGGTGCTAAAAGATATGCTACTGAAGTAATATGCGACAATATTCATTTCCTAGAAGCAAAGAATACACGTGATGGTGGAGGCTTTTCAGATGTAAATACTTATGATATTCCCGACTATCAAGGTGGAGGCTTTGACGATGTATTTGGTGCAGTAAAAACTACACCAAGTGTGAATACAAAATCACCTAATCAGATAGAAGATCCATTTGCAAACTTAAAAACAAAAACGGGTGTATCTGATGATGATTTACCATTTTAGTAAACAGGAGGTATAAAAATGGCAAACAATTTTCGTGGTAAAAGAAAAAAGACATGCTATTTCACTGATAATAAAATTGAAAAAATAGATTGGACAAACGTTGAAATTTTAAGAAAGTTTGTTTCTGATCGTGGCAAAATTCTTCCTCGTCGTATAACAGGAACTAAAGCTATTTATCAAAGAGAATTAGCAGTAGCTATTAAACGTGCTCGTCATATGGCATTATTACCATTCGTTAGAGAGTAGTTTAATCATAAACAAAAAACAAATGTCCTTGAAAAAGGACTTTTTTTGTATAGACTTTCGATGAGGAAAAAAGTGCTTAACAATTACTTTAATCTTATGACGATTATAATCATAAAATATATTAAGAAATAAAATTAATGATTTTATTTTTAATAATAATGTGATATAATAGTTATGAATAGTTAATTATAGGTGAAATATATGAAAAAAATTAAAATACTAAATACTATAGAATACTTGTTTTTAATGTTTTCTAGTATAGCGGTAATTATTCTAATCGTATTTAACCAAAATAGATATGTTATTTTTGGCTTATTCATAATAATAGGTTTACTATTAGGCATAATAATATCCTCAACAATAAACCTAAAAAGGCAAAAACAAATAGATTGGCTAGAGGAAAGGATAAAACTAACAAATAGTATAGCTTATCGTGTAAAAATAGCTGGTGAAAAAGCTTTTACAGAAATACCCTTAGGAATCATTGTTTTTGATAATTCCTACAAAATTGAATGGGCAAACAATTATGCTAAAGAAATATTTTTATCACCTTTAGTTGATCGAAAACTTTCATTAGTTGATACTGATTTAGAAGTAAAAGCAAGAGCGCTAAAGAACTTTACAATTACTATATATGGTCATGAGTATGAAGTAGATGTTTTACATGATGATAATATAATGTTTCTAACAAATCGTACTGAATTGTTTGAATTAGAAAAAAAATACTTTGATAGAACTCAAGCTGCCGCAATCATAAGCTTAGATAACTTTGAAGAAGCCTTATCAACAGTTGATGCCCAAGCAAGAGCGATGACAGTGAGTGATATAATAGGTATATTAAGTGATTGGTGTCAAAAGTTTGGTCTCTTTATAAGAGGTTATTCTGAAAAGCAATATTTAGTTCTAATGAGCAGAGAGCAATTAGAACATGTAATGCAAGAACAATTTGATGTAGTTGATGCTGTAAATGAGTATTGTAATAATCAAGGCTTGAAAATATCTATTTCTATAGGTGTAGCCTGTTTCGATGTACAAATAACTGATTTAATGGCCAAAACAAGTGATATGCTTGATTTAGCCTTAAATAGAGGTGGAAACCAAGCAACAGTTTATATCGATGGAAAGATTAGATATTTCGGAGGCAAAGAAATAGGTTCAGAAATAAGACTTCCAATATATGTAAGAATGAAAACTGAAGATTTATGTGAACTTATTGAAAAATCTCCAGATGTAATGATAATGGCACATAGTAATTCAGATACAGATGCTTTTGGAGCTTGCGTTGGTTTACTAAAAATATGTATGGCTTTAGGCAAAGAAGCTAAAATCGTAATCGATGAAGACTTATGTGATGCAACAGTCAAAAAGATATTAAACGAAATTAGAGCTGAACATATCGGAATGAATGATTACTTCATAACATCAAGTAAAGCAATATCACAAATCACAAGTGAAACACTATTGATTTTGGTTGACGTCCAATATGAAGGTAATTTAATCAGTCCTAAGCTTTACCGAAAAGCTAAAAAAATTGCGATTATCGATCATCATCGTAGTAGCAGTAAAGCTATTTCTAACTATCAATATATGTACAATAAAACAACATCATCTTCATCAGTTGAATTAATTGTTGAGATGTTTGATTATATCGATGGTGAGATAAATATAACAAGTATAGAAGCATCACTTATGCTTCTAGGTATATTAGTAGATACAAATAATCTAATTTATCGAACTTCGGCACAAACATTTGCTGTAATGAGTAAACTGCAGTTGTACGGAGCTGAAATGTCAAAAGCACAAAATTATTTACGTGAGGATGCAGATTCATATAATAAACGAATTGCTATTTTATCATCATTAAATATTATAGATGAAAAGTATGGAATTTGTTTATGTGATGTTGAAAATATATATACTCGTCCTTTTATTGCTAAAGTTGCTGATAACATCATAGCATTAAATACTGTAAAAGCTGGTTTTTGTATAGGCAGAATATCGGAAGACACAATTGGTGTGAGTGCTCGTAGTTTCGACTTTAACGTCCAACTAATAATGGAACAACTTGGTGGTGGTGGGCACTTTAATAATGCTGCAACCCAAATCAAAGGTGCAACAATAGAAGAAATAGAAAGAAAATTAATTGAAATTCTCAGAAAAGATGAAAGCGTTGGTGAAGAAACAATGAAAATTATACTAGTAAAAGATGTAAAAGGAAAAGGTAAAGCCGGAGATATTATTGATATCCCATCAGGACATGCAAACTATTTGATTAAAAATAAACTTGCGATAGTTGCAAGTACTGATAATTTAAATGAATACAAAAAGAAAAGTGAACAAGATAAAATTGACGCTCAAAATTTGCTTGATGAAATGAGAAAATTAAAGGAATTCTTAGAGTCTCATCCAGTAAGCATTGGTGTAAAAGTTGGTAAAGAAGGAAAATTATTTGGTTCAGTAAGTAATAAACAAATTGTTGATGAAATTAAAACACAATATAATGTTTCTTTAGATAAAAGAAAAATTCTTTTTGAAAAAGATATTGATGCTTTAGGAACATATACTATTCCAATTCAATTACATAAAGAAGTAATAGCTAATATTACACTATATGTTGTTGAGAAAAAGAGTTGATTATGGCAGAAGCAAAAATTCCTTGCAGTCGTGAAGCAGAAAATTATGTTCTTGGAAGTATACTAATAGATGAAGAACTAGCAAATGAGTTTTGTTCGTCATTAGGCGAAATAGATTTTTATATCAAAAAGAACAAATATGTTTTCAATGCTTTAAATACTTTGTATTTAAAAAGAGAGCCTATTTCTGTAATTAATGTTATTGAGACTTTAAAAGCTCAAGGAAATTATGAACAAGTTACAGAAGCATATCTTTTTGAATTGACAGATATGATACCTACAACAGTTAATATTGAATCATATATTCAAGTTTTAAAAGAAAAGTCAATCGAGAGAGAACTTTATTATGAAACATTAACAATTGGAAGTAAAGTATTAGCTGGTGAAGACAATGTAAGTGACTTACTTGCTTTAAGTGAAAAAAGAATAAAAGAAATAGCTGATAAACAAAGTAGTGGTAATATGCAAACTATATCTTTGTCTATGGATAAAGTATTTAATATTATCGATGAAAACCGACATAAAGATGGTTCTTTAATAGGCCTTGATACAGGATATGAAAAGTTAAATGAACTTACACTTGGATTTCAACCCGGTGAACTAATTATTTTAGCGGCAAGACCAGGTATAGGTAAATCAGCTTTAGCTTTAAACATTGGTCGTAAGGTTTGTATGGATCACGGAAAGCATGTTGCCTTCTTCTCACTAGAAATGAGTAGTGAGCAAATACTTATGCGTTTATTAAGTATGGCTTCTAACGTACCTTTATCAAAAATAAGAAGTGGTAACTTAGAAGAAGATGATACAACAAAACTATTAGGAGGTCGTATTTCTTTAGATAATTTGAACTTTTATTTAGATGTTACATCTAGTAATAGTTTAGAAGATTTAAAGATACAATGCCGTCGCTTACGTCGTGAAAATAAATTAGATTTCATTATTGTTGACTATTTACAACTTCTAAATGTAAATAAAGACAATACTAAAGGCAAAACTATGTCACGTTATGAAGAAGTTACAATATTATCACGTTCTTTAAAACTTCTAGCGATGGAATTAAATGTTCCAATTCTTGCTCTATCGCAATTATCACGTGCACCTGAGACAAGATCCAAAAAAGAAGGCAAAGGACCTGTATTATCTGATTTGCGTGAATCAGGAAGTATTGAACAAGATGCTGATATTGTAATGTTCTTATATGCTGAAGATAAAACTGATGAAAAAACAAAGAGCCGTGAAGTCATGCTTGATGTAGCTAAAAACCGTCAAGGTGAAACAGGCACTGTATATCTCTTCTTTAGAGCAGAGTGTACATTATTTGAAAATTATATAGGTAAAGAGTGATTATTATGTTAGATAGATTAAAATTAATCGAAAGTAAATATCAAGAAATAAATGAAAAACTTTCAGATCCTGAAGTTGTAAAAGATGTAAAAAAATACACAGCCCTAATGAAAGAACGAAGAGATAAAGAAAAAATTGTTGAAGTATACCATGAGTATAAAAACGTTCTAAACCAAATAGAGGATCTTAAAATACTTGTTAAAGACGAAAATGAAGAAATCAAAGAACTTGCAGAAATGGATTTAGAAGAAGCAAACAAAAATAAAGTTGAATTAGAAGAAAAACTTAAAATAATGTTAATACCTAAGGATCCTAATGATGACAAAAATGTTGTTTGTGAAATCCGTGGAGCAGCAGGTGGCGATGAGGCAAATATTTTTGCTGGAGACTTATTTAGAATGTATTCAAGATATGCTGAAAGTAAAAATTGGAAAATTGAAATTACTAATGCCTTAGTTAGTGATATGGGTGGATATTCACAAATTGAATTTATGATTAAAGGTGAGGGTGCATATTCATTCCTAAAATATGAATCAGGATCACATCGTGTTCAAAGAGTTCCAGAAACCGAAGCCCAAGGAAGAATTCAAACTTCGACAGCAACAGTCCTTATTATGCCAGAACCTGATGAGGTTGATGCAGAAATGAATATGGATGATGTACGTATCGATATTTTCTGTGCTTCTGGACCTGGTGGACAATGTGTAAATACTACTAAATCAGCAATTCGTGTTACACATATTCCAACTGGTATAGTTGTTAGTTGCCAAGATGGTAAAAACCAACATGAAAATAAGGCTAACGCTCTAAAAGTATTGCAAGCACGTCTTTATGATTTGAAGATGCAAGAGAAAGCTGAAAAAGAAGGCCAAGAAAGACTTGCCAAGATAGGTAGAGGTTCAAGATCAGAAAAGATTAGAACTTATAATTACCCTCAAAATCGTGTTACAGATCATCGTATAGGTTTTACTGTCCAACAACTAGACAGAATTATGGAAGGTAGACTTGATGTTATCATTGATGCTTTAATAGCTGAAGATCAAAAGAGAAAATTACAAACAGAAGAAAACTAATAATGAAATTACGCGAGTATATAAGGATAAAATCAGAAGAAGCCGAGAATAATAATCTTGAAAAAGAAGGTGTAAAATATCTTCTAGTAGAAAAGTTCTTTAATGATACATATACTTTAGTTACTAATCTTGATAAAGAGATAAATGCAAAAGAATATGATGAAGTAATCAATTTGTATGTTAGAAACAAAAAACCAGTTCAATATATATTAGGTTATCAATACTTTTATGGAAGAAAGTATATCGTCAATGAAAATGTCTTAATACCTAGGAATGAAACTGAATTACTTTGTGAGAAAGCAATAGCATTAATTAAAGAAAAGAACTTAAATAATATTATTGATATAGGCACTGGATCAGGTATAATACCTATAACCATTTGTAAAGAAGTTTCAAGTAAAACACTAAATATTGATGCCGTAGATATTTCATATGAGGCATTAGAAGTAGCAAAACAAAATGCTTCTATGTATAAAGCAAATATAAATTTCTTTCAAAGTGATGTTTTTACCAATTGTAAGAACAAATATGACCTTGTTATTAGTAATCCTCCATATATTCCATTATCTTTTGCTATCGATGATTACGTAAAAGAAAACGAGCCTAAAATAGCATTATTTGCAGGCAGTGATGGTTTAGATGTATATAAAAAGATAATTAATACTATCGATAAGTTTCTAAACTGGTCTATTGAAAAGAGATATGTCTTATTTGAAATAGGTTTTAATCAAGGGGAATTGATAAAAAATATTATATTAGAAAGGTATCCTAATGCTATAGTAAAAATATATAAAGACTATAACAATCTAGACAGGATAGTTTTAATTGAAATAGGTGATAAAAATGTTTAAATTATTGTTAACTTTTTTGATTTCACTAATTCCATTAACAGTAAATATTGATGCTCAAAGTTCTATAAAGAGTCATACAGAATTTATGGAAGAAGTGAATAAACGATATGATACATATAGAGTGTATCAAAATAATGATAACGATATATTTAGTTTAACTATTGTTCAAGGAATCTATAATAAAAAACCAACATATGGACTTTGCTTTACTAATACATCACAAACAAAATATCAAATAATATTAATTACTGATGGAATAGCTTATTCATTAAGTGAAAAACTTATAGAAGGAGCTGACACGGCAATAGCTTTTACAATTGATAGTACACTGTACATAGATATTGTTGACGAAAATAACAATAAAACAGAGATAGAAAAACTACTTCCTTTCACACAAATAAGTTTTGAAAAGAATGATGATATCAGTAAAGGCGAAAACAAAGGTGGAAGTTTTAGTGAAGTGTCAATCTATGCTCAAAAATTTGATTTTATCAAAATAACAATGATTATTCTAGCAGCAGTTATTGTTCTCACAGGAAGTTTAATTCTTATATTCTATTTGAAACGTAAAGGAATCTTTAGAAAAGATAAAATAAATGAAAATGTAATCAATATGCGTGAACTTTTGAAAGAAGATACCAAAGATCATATTGAGACAAATGAATACTTCAAAAAAGAAGAAAAAGATACAACTGAAGAAAAAGTTGAAGAAGTTGTTGATATCAAAGCATACCTTCGCGAAAAAGGTTATATAACAAATTATGCTTCTTTATCTGAAGAAGAAAAAAATCGTGTTATGCTTGAACTCATAAAACTCAAAAACGAAAAACGAATATCTCAAGATAGATATTATGAGGAAACTGGTGAATTGTGGAAAAAGTAACTTTAAAAGAAATAATTAAATTAAATCCTTCAGATTTAGTTGGAAAAATAATTGTTTTCCCAACAGATACAGTATATGGTGTTGCTTGTCTTTATGGTGATGATTTAGGCAAAGAAAAAATCTATGAGATGAAAAAAAGAGATTATGGTAAACCATTACCTGTTTTATGCAGTAGTCTAAAACAAGCAAATGAGATATCTCATCTAGAAAATAATAAATACACAAATCTTTGGCCAGGAGCATTAACAATTGTTGTGAGAACAAAACCTTACAAAAATGTAACCAGTGAAACTGTTGCTATTAGAATTCCTAATTCATCGATTGCGTTAGAAGTAATAGATCATTTTGGACCATTATATACAACATCTGTAAATTATAGTGGTGAAAAAGAAATCAACACCGTTTCAGAAATTGAAAATAGATTTAGTAAATATGTTGATTATATAGTGACAGATGAAGCAAGCTTCTCTCGTGTTCCTTCAACAGTTATTGACTGTACAAAAGAAACTGTTAAAGTACTTAGAGAAGGAAGTATAAAAATAAATTAGAGCGAAAGCTCTTTTTTTGCATAAAAACCAATAATTACCAAATAATACAAATAGGTGATAAAATGAAATATAAAGTAATAGTATGTTTGATAATTATTGTATGTGTATTTTTGTTTATTGGAAATACAAAGGAAGAATCTACAGAGGATAACTTTCGTATTCGTGTTATAGCAAATTCAAATGATAGTGATGATATAAAAATAAAAGAAGAATGCTTTAAAATAATTAAAAAATATATAAAAGCAGATAATAATGAGAAAGACGTAGAAAATAATTTAAAGTATATAAAGAATGATTTAGATATAGTAAGTAAAAGAATAAATATGAAAATAATAGTTTCGATAGAAAAAGCAAAATTCCCTCCTAAGTCATTAAATGGAAAGATAATTGAAGGAGGTTATTATAAGGCTTTAATCGTAAAAATTGGCAAAGCACTTGGTAATAATTACTGGACACTTTTATATCCAGAATATTTTGGAATAACATTTGAGGATATTAAATCAGAAAATGTTGAAATAAGATGGTATTTCAAAGATTTGTTTGAATGATTTATTGAAATGAAAAATATTTTGTGATAAAATAAAAAAAGTAAAGGAGATAAATATGGTATTATTAGCAGAAACACAAGATCAATTAACCGCATTAGAACAATTCTTTCAAAAAGTTATTGACTGGGCTACTACTGCTGGAATAAAGATAGTGATAGCTCTTATTTTATGGTTTATTTTCTTTAAGTTAATTAATTTCTTAAACAAAAGAATAACTAAAAAACTATTAAAGAAAAAAACTGATAAAACCTTAACAAAAGTAGTAAATTATGTAATAACAGTAGGATTAAAAATATTAGTAGTTATATGTTTGTTAGGATATGTAGGCATAGAAACAACAAGTATATCAGCAGTATTAGCATCTGTTGGTGTTGGTGTCGGCATGGCATTAAATGGAGCTTTATCAAATTTTGCTGGAGGACTACTTATAATAGTTACAAGACCTTTCAGAGTAGATGATTACATTAAAGCTCTTGATGAGGAAGGAACAGTTGAAGATATTCATATAATATATACAAAACTAAGAACGATAGATAATAGAGTAATATACTTACCAAATGGTTCACTTTCTTCAGCAAGTATTGTTAATTACTCAGAAAAAGAACAAAGAAGATTAGATATGACTTTTTCTGTAAGTTATCAAGCAGATGTTAATAAAGCTAAAGGTATATTAAATGATATATGCGCAAATCATCCTTTAATTATAAAAGATGTAAAACCATTTATCAGAATATCTAATCATAACACAAGTAGCATTGATATATGTCTTAAAGTATGGACAAAAAATGAAGACTATTGGGATGTGTATTTTGATATGCTTGAAGAAGTTAAAAAACGTTTCGACGAAGAAAATATTGAAATTCCATACAATCAACTTGATGTACATATAAAAAACGATTAATTTTGTAAATAAAGTACGTATTTTGACGCAGAATCAATTTAAACTTAGTAAATGTATAAATTTACACGAAAATAAAAAACGTAAGATAAGCAAAATATAAAGCTTATCTTTTTATTTTTAGGTATATAAAAAATGTATAAAACTTTTTTTAAAAAATTATTGTAATATAAATCTTTTTATATTATAATTTTGCATGTAAAAAATAAAGAGAATATGAAAAAAGAAATTAAAGTAAAAAATGAACAACTTTATTACAACAATGTAAACTTAAACAGTTTAGCGGAAAAATATGGTACACCATTAAAAGTTACATTTCTTGATTTAATCAAAGAAAGAGTAGTTTCTTTAAAAGAAACATTTGATAAAGTTATAAAAGAAAATAATTATCAAGGAAAATTCATCTATCTAAATGCTAACAAAGCCAATTATGGTGTTGAAGAAATTGAAACAGCATTTATATATGCTGATGGTTTAGAGTGCTCTAGCTATCATGATTTACTACTTACAGTAGACATAATGAATAAGTATCCCAAAATGAAGACTAAACCTATAGTGTGTAATGGATACAAAAAAATTGACTACATAACAGAAATAATAAAACTTTCTGAAAGTGGTTATAATGTTTCTTGCATAATAGATAATGCTTTAGAATATGATTTACTAAATAAATATTGTCATAGCAGACTAGAAGTAGGTATCCGTGTGCATCTTGAAGCATTATATGCTGAGGAAGATGAAACAATCAAAAACGATAGATTTGGTGTAACAAGTCAAGAGTTTGACTATATTTTAAATGACCTTGAAAATCATCAAAACCTTATTTTGAAAACTATTCATTTTCACCAAAGAGGATTTGATTATGAAAAAGATAAATTTGAAGAAAATATTTGCAAAACATTTGAGAAATATTATGTAAGAGCAAATAAAAAGTACCCATCATGTTGTGAGTTTGATATGGGAGGGGGAACACCACTTCCAGTACATTATGATTTTGATTATAGTTCATGGGCTAAATTATTAGTTGATATTCTTAAAGATTTGTCAATCACTTATGGCGTAACAATGCCAGATATAATTAGCGAAAATGGTAAGTATAGTCAAAAAGATAGCACAATAAATATTTACGAAATAGTTGGTGTTAAAAATACTGATGAGATTCCATGGTATATAATTGATGGTAGCCTATTAATCGCTATGCCAGAAGCGTATGCCTTAGGAGAAGAAATCTTATTACATCCAGTTAATAATATAAATGATAAAATGATAAAAACAAGATTAGCGGGTATCACTTGTGATTGCGATGACATATATTATGAAAAGGATAAAGGATATATTTTGATGCCTGAGAAAACACTTGATAATAAGGTTTTTGTAGCAATACTTGGTACAGGTTCTTATCAAAATAGTATGAATGGTAAAGGTGGAGTACATCATTGCTTAATTCCTGAAGAAAAAGATTTACTAATTTATACTAATAATGGAAAAGAAATTCACAAGGTAAGAGGAGAACTTCAAGAAATTGAAGATATGGAAAGAATATTAAAATTCAAAAAATAAAAATAAGGCCAATAATTAAAATCATGTATTTTAATTATTAGCCTCTTTTTTTACTTATATGGTGGATAAGGATAATATGATGGTAAACCATTTCCTTGATTTTGATATGGATAATACATAGGATATGGTTGATTTTGATAATACATTTGTTGTTGGTATTTGTTATTAGCACCTAAGTACCAGAAAGGTGCACTAACAACAGCTCCTGCTAGAAACGGAACAAGAAAGCCTCCAAATCTCTCATCACCAAAATTTTCTTGACATGAACGCGTATTTGGGTAAATAGGTCCGAAACATTGATATTTATGCATACTTTCACCTCTACTTTATTATATGCAAAAAAGACAAGATGGTTATAATTCATAATTTTTAATAATATATTCTTCTAAAGTTAAATTATTATTAGTAATATAAGTACTTGTTTCCTTGCCAACATAACGATAGTGCCAAGGTTCATATGAATATAAAGTATACATCTCTTTGTTTTCTGGATACCTTTCAATAAATCCAAATTTATAAGCATTCTCTTTTAGCCATTGATATTCTTTTGAGTACTTAAAGTCTTCGATTAAGCCTATATTTCTAGTGCTGATATCAACTACTAAACCTGTTTGATGCTCTGAGTAACCTGGTCTAGCACTATAATTATCATTTTCTTTATTAACAACATAATAAAGATATTTTTGCTTTTCATAAGACCTATAGCTAGAGAAAATGGTTAAATTAATTCCCATTTGTTTAGCTTCTTGACTCATTTCATAATATTTTTCTAATGCTTCTTGATTAAGTTTCATATTCTCATTTTCTCTTTTTATGTAATCGACATCATAACAAGATACGCTGATTAAATTATTGGGTATATAACTTTCGCTTAAATAAAAGTGCTTATTAACAATTATTGTTTTTGTATTTTGATTAAGAGCAGGTTTAGTATTAACATAAGAATGATAGAATTCAGGGTAAGTAATTAAGTTAACTGCTTCAAGGAAGTTATTAGAACTACTTCTAATTTTTTCATATTCAAAAAAATTATAAATATTAAAATTTTTATAAGAAAAATATTTTTTCAAAATATCAAGATCTATATTATTTTCCTCAATATAATTTTGCTCTTCTAAGGTGAAGTTCTGCTTGAGAAAAACTTCTTCATCGCTTTTTCCTTCTATCGTAAAAGAAAGAAAAAAAATAACAATAATTACAAATAAAGATAAATATACTATTTTTTTCATATTAATAGTATTTGTGTTTTTTTTAAAAGTATGATAAAATAAATTAAAATATAAAAAAAGGTGATGCTTATGAAAAAATTACTTCTAATAGATGGAAATAGCTTAATGTTTCGTTCATATTATGCTACAGCGTATACAGGTAATCTGATGAAAACAAAGGATGGACTCTATACTAATGCTGTATTTGGTTTTTGTAATATGTTGAACAAATTACTTGAAAAAGAAACATATGCTTTCGTTGCTTTTGATGCTGGTAAACAAACATTTAGGCACAAAGAATATGATGCATACAAAGGAACGAGAAAACCACTACCTGAAGAATTAAAAGTTCAAATACCTTTGATAAAAGAATACCTAGATACAATAGGTGTTAAGCGTATGGAATCATTAGATTATGAAGCTGATGATTTACTAGCAACATGTGCTAATTATTTAAATAAAGATTTCGATGAATTTATAGTCATAACGGGAGATCATGATTTATTACAATTAGTTGACGAGAAGGTAAGTGTAGCCCTTACAAAAAAGGGTGTTGGTGATTTAGATATTTATACGAAAGAAAACTTTCAAGAAAAGTTAGGATTCTTGCCAAATCAATTAATAGAATATAAGGGAATAGTTGGTGACTCCTCTGATAATCTTCCAGGAATAAAAGGAATTGGCGATAAGACAGCTATTAAGTTATTAAATGATTACAAAACCATAGAAGGAATTCTAGAACATTTAGATTCCTTAACAACAAGAACAAGAAATCTCTTTATAGAATCAAAAGATATAGCGTTAAAATGCAGGAAATTAGCAACACTCGAAAGAAATGCAAAAGTTGAAATTAAAGAAGAAGATGTAATAATCCAAAAACCTAATACAAAAGGGTTAATAGATTTTTATTCAAGAATGGAATTTAATTCATTTATTAAGAAAATAAAAGTAGATACAAAAATAGAAGAACATGAAATTACATTTGAAGATAAATTAGAATTAAATGGAAATGGATATGTGGTCTATGATGTGGTTGGTTCAAATTATATAAAAGATGAGTTTTTGGGTGTTGGAGTAGTTATTGATTCCCGAAAATATTTTTTGACACCTTCAGATTTAAAGAAGAAAGAAGTCAAAGAATATTTTGAAAACGAAAAGTATTATAAATATGTCTTTGATTATAAAGGTTTAGCATATATTTTTAGAAAATATGATATCGAACTAAAAGGAGTAATATTTGATTTACTTATTGCAAGTTATTTAATTAATCCTGCATATGCAAGTGATGATTTCAAAGTAGTTGCTGAGAATTATCGTTTAACTGATTTGCCTTATTATGAGAATGTTTTTGGGGCAAATACTAAACTTCATAAACCAGAAGAAAAGATATATCAAAATTATATTTTGAAGAAATGTTTAACACTTCAAGAAATAAAAGATGAAGTGTTTAGCAAAGTAATAGATAATGAATTAGAATACTTAATGTTTGTTGAGATGAACTTATCCCAAGTTTTATCAAAGATGGAATATGATGGACTAAAAGTGGATTTAAACAAATTAGAAAAGATAGGCAAAGATTTTACTGAAAAAGCTTTACAAAAAGAAGAAAGAATCTATGAACTTGCTCATGAAAAATTTAATCTTAATTCCCCAAAACAACTGGGAGAAGTATTATTTGATAAATTACAAATACCTTATGTGAAGGGAAAGAAAAAAGGGCATAACGGATATAGCACTAGTGCCGATATATTAGAAAAACTAAGTAAAGATTATGAAATTGTTCAAGAAATATTAGATTATAGAGCCTTAGCAAAACTTAATAACACTTATGTTAATGGCTTAAAAGATGTATGTGTAAACACTTATATCCATCCATTATATAAACAAGCCCTTACCAATACAGGAAGGCTTTCAAGTATAGAACCAAATATTCAAAATATGCCTATAAGAACAGAATTAGGACAAGTTATTCGTGAAGTGTTTGTTTCAAGATTTACTGAAGGAATAATTTTAAGTGCAGACTATTCACAAATAGAATTAAGAATTCTTGCACATATGTCTAGAGATAAAAAAATGATAAGTGCATTTAATAGTCATACAGATTTTCATACGCAAACAGCTAGTCAAATTTATGATATTGATGTGAAAGATGTAACAAAAGAAATGCGCCGAACAGCAAAAGCTATAAACTTTGGTATAATATATGGTATGAGTCCTTGGGGATTAAGCGAGAGCTTAGGAATAACTCCTATGGAAGCTAATATATTTATAAATAAGTATTTTTATAATTATCCATATGCGAAAAACTGCTTAGATGATTTCATTAAATATGCCAAAGAAAATGGATATTCAAAAACTTTATATGGACGAAGAAGATATATTCAAGAATTAAGCAGTTCAAATAACAACTTAAGACAGTTCGGAGAAAGAACAGCAATGAATTCACCTATTCAAGGAACGGCAGCTGACATTATAAAGATCGCTATGAATAAAGTTAGTGAAGCTATAAAGCGTAAAAACTTGAAATCAATAATGATAGCTCAGGTACATGATGAATTAGTTTTTGATTGCCCAAAAGAAGAAATCGAAATAATGAAACAATTAGTCAAAGAAGAAATGGAAAATGCTGTGAAACTAGAAGTCCCACTTGAAGTGGGAATAGCATCTGGAAAGAACTGGTTTGAAGCAAAATAAAGGAGAATAATTATGCCTGAATTACCAGAAGTCGAAACCGTAAAAAATAGTTTAAAAGATTTAATTATAGGCGAAGAAATAAAAGACGTTAAAGTATATTATGATAAAATACTTAAGAACATTTCTAAAGATGATTTTGAAAACTCTCTCAAAGGTGAGCACTTTCTTGACATTCAGAGAAAAGGTAAATTTTTAATATTTATACTAGATCATTATATTATGGTTTCCCACTTGCGAATGGAAGGTAAATACCTTCTTCATAAAGATGAACCAATAAATAAACATGAACATATCATATATGCTTTCAAAGATGGAAAAACCTTAAGATATGTAGACACAAGAAAATTCGGAGTTGTTTATTTGTTTAAAGAAACAAACGTTGAAAAGGTCAAAGAAATGTACCCATTAAATACCCTAGGAATCGAACCTATTAGTAATTTGCTAACAGCTCAATACTTACAAAGCAAGATGGGGAAAAGTAACAAACCAATAAAAACCTTACTTCTTGATCAAACAATAATATCAGGTCTAGGTAACATTTACGCTGATGAAGTATGTTTTATGTGTAAATTAAACCCTCATGAAATTGGTAAAAACTTAAGTACGATTGATTTTGAAAATATTTGTGTAAATTCAAAAATAGTTTTAGAGAAAGCAATTAAACTTGGGGGAACAACAATAAGAAGCTTTATGTCAAGCCATGAAATTACAGGTAAGTTTCAAAATGAACTCTTGGTGCATACTAAAACTAATTGCCCAATTTGCCAAAGCAAGATAAAAAAAGTATATATTGGTGGCCGTGGAACATACTATTGCCCAAACTGTCAAAAAGTTAAAAGGATGCTTATTGGCATAACAGGAGGCATAGCTTGTGGGAAAAGTGAGGTCATGAAGTATTTAAATGATAATAAATATAAAACATTTAATTGTGATGAATATTCTCATAGTTTACTTTTAGAAAGTAAAGTAAAGAATGAAATAGTAAAGACTTTTGGAGAAGAAGTTTTAGAAGGAAATGTTATAAATCGTCACAAATTAGCAGACCTAATATTTAATAATAATGCTAATAAACAAAAACTAGAAGCAATAATACATCCTTTAGTAATTAATAAAATAAAAGAACTTAATGGACTAGTATTTGTGGAAGTACCTTTACTTTTTGAAGCCAACATGGTAAAGATATTTCAAAAAATAATATGTATTTCTTCTAGTAGAAATGTTGAAATAGATAGACTTATGAAAAGAAATAACCTTTCTCTTACAGAAGCTGAAAAAAGAATAAATGCGCAAATGGACCTTTTAGAAAAGGAAAAGAGATCGGATTATGTAATAAATAATAATACAGATATAGTGAGTTTATATAAACAAATTGAAGATTTCCTAAAAACAATTTAAAATAAAAATTGTAAATATACTATTATTGTAGTATAATTAAACAAAAGTTAAAAAAACTAAAGGAGGATTAGTATGAAGTTTTCAGATTATTTTTCAAACAACTTTGAAACTAAAGAAGATCATATGTATGAAACATTGAGAACACATTATTATCGTGCTCGTCTTGAAGAAGCTAAAAAAGAAGTGTTAGATCTAATTGAACGAGAAAAAGGTAAAATAATTGATGATAATGAAAAATATTCAGAAATTTATTATGAAACTCCAAGTTATAATTGTACAGTAACACTTATTGCTACAACGCCAGTTGAAATTGCTATTGATTTTCGCGTTACAACGTATAATTTTATTTCATTTGGGAAAGGGAAAAAAGTGATTGAAAACCTTTATAAAGATTTAGACAGTAAATTATCTTATAAAGGGATATCACTTTACAAATAGTAATGATTACAATAAATGATAAAATACAAGTAAGAAAAATCCAAATTGGTGGCGAAGATCTATTTGTTCTTACAAATTTATATATGCCAATAATGGGAATCGATAGCTTTGGATTATATATTTTCTTAAATAACTCAGAAGAAGAAATATATGTTCGAACGATATTAGATTTTCTTCATTTTGAAAATGTTGGAGTTTTGGAATACTCTTTAAACAAGTTAGAAGCTTTAGGGTTAGTTAATAAATATCAAAGCAAAACAAAAGGATATTTGTATAGTTTCATAAGACCTGTAAGCAAAGAATCATTTAAGAATAATTCATTACTTGCTAATATGTTGATTTCAAATATTGGTGAAGTAGCCTTTACAAATCTTGTGAAAGAGGATAACTTAAAAGGATATAATTTAGAAACTAAAAGATTTGATGAAGTCTTTAAAAATAAAGGAACCATAAATAAAGTATTTGAAGCTAATGTTCCTAAAGAAATTAAAGATAATATAATTGTCAAGAATGAAAAATTTGATTATGTTGTTTTTAAAATGCTATTTGACGATAATGAAATTGACAAAGATTTATTAAATGATTCAAATTTTGAAAAAGAAATATTAAAAATAAGTTATCAATATTCTTTAAACGAAGAAGAAATGAAAGATGCTGTCATTAAGTCAATCAAACAAAATCATGATTTAAGATTTGAAGATATTAGGCAAAGAGCTGGATACATATATCAAAGCAAAGCCCCTGAGGCAGTACTATTCAAGGAGAAAAAGCCAGAAGAATATATTGTTGATCTAACAAGTGATGAAAATCAAATTTTAAAATGGGCGACAACGAAATCGATAAGTGATATGCTAGCAATGTTTAGTGGCGGCAAGGGATCACTTGCTGATATTCGTGACTTCACAAAGTTATGTGATGTAACTGGTCTACCTGTGGAAGTTATAAATGTATTAATTTTTCATTTGTGCGGAATAAAAGGTGGCGAAGGACTTTCGTTTAATTATCTAGAAAAAGTTGCTCGTAACTGGATTAAAGCTGGTATAATAACTGCTAAAGATGCTCTTATCTTTATAAGAGAAAAGAAAGAAACAAAAGAAGAAGTCAAAAAAGGACGTAAATCTGTCGCTGCTGTTCCAGATTGGATGAAAGAAAAGAAAGAAGTTAAAGAAGAAAAGAACTTCACAGACGATGAAGCAAAAGAACTTTTAAAGAAGGTGTTTGGATAATATGAATGATAATATTATAAATTATTTATATAGCTGTCAAGAGATAAAAGATTTCTGTAAGAAATATAAGCTTTCTAAAGAAGTAGTGTTAAGTAATTTTGCACAGTTTTCATCATATAAAGATAGCGTTGAAGCTTGCAAGAAGTGTGATGGTAAAAAATGCTTATCGAAAACTAAAAATACTAAGATTGAACTTGAATATAAAAATGGGAAAGTAATCAGTAATTTGTATAATTGCCCAATAATTGCTAGTGTTAATCCAAATAATTTTGAAGTTCTAAATTATACACAAAAAGATATAGAATTAGAAATGACGACACCAAGATATAATCTATTAACTTTCTTAAATAAGTTTATGGATGATTATTTCTCAAATAAAAATCCTAAAGGAATTTATCTATGGGGACCTTGTGGGAGTGGAAAAAGTTTTCTACTATATAAGTTCTCACAAACATTAGTAGGTAAAGGAGCTAAAGTTCTTTTTGCTTACTACCCAGATCTCGTTCGTGAATTGCAATCTTCGTTTGGAACAACTTATCAGGAAAAACTTATTCTTCGTTTAAAACAAACTGATATTGTTGTTATCGATGACATAGGTCGCGAAGCAAACACACAATACATAAGAGATGAAGTTTTAGGACCTATTTTACAATATCGTGTTGATAATAATTTACCAATGTTTATGTCTTCAAATAGAAACTTTGAAATGATTGAAAAGCATTTAAGCGAAACCAATACGACTATTGACTTGGTAAAAGCTCGTGCACTTGTTGAGAGGTTAAAATTCTTAATGAAAGAATATGAACTAAATGACAAAGATTTTCGAAATAATTAGTTAAAAATCAATTTAAGTCTTTGCATTTTTATAATAAAGGTGTATAATAATACTATCTGAAAATGTTGATAATGAATATGATTACTAGATGGTAATATATAGAGATGTACTGATGGTGGAAATGTACAAATTATATTTAGTAGTTACTCTCATTGGAATGGCTTTAATAGAGCCCGCTTGGAGCGTTATAACTATGAAGATGCATTCATAAAGTTTTATGAATGAATAAAGGTGGTACCGCGGTAATTTCGTCCTTTTGTTAGTTAGAATCAATTTGATACTAATTTACAAAGGACTTTTATTTTGCTCCCCTAATAAAGGAAGGTAAAACATGGAGATAATAAAAATAATTGGTGAGAACTATTTAGGTTCTTGGCATAAACAGAGAACAAGCTGTCGAACCTTAGTTATTAAGGATGGGAAAGTATTACTAACATTTGAAAAGAATATTTGTCAGTATATGATTCCCGGAGGAGGAAAAGAATCTGATGAAAGCGATACTGAGTGCGCCGAAAGAGAAGTTTCTGAAGAAACAGGATACATTGTAAAAACATCAGAATGTGTGCTTGAGATTGATGAATATTATGAGGATAGTAAATATTTTAATAAATATTATCTAGGCACAGTAGTTGGGCAAACGTCTACACATCTAACTCAAAGAGAAAAAGAAAATGGAGCTGAACCTGTCTGGGTAGATATTGATACAGCAATAAACATTTTTTCGGAGTACGAAAAATATGAAGATTCTAATGAAATGAAGCGTGGCTTATATTTAAGAGAATATACAGCCCTTTGTAAAATATTAAAAAATAATAAAATATAAATAAATTATAGGAAGGTACATTATTATGAAAATTAAATTTTTAGACGGAAGCGTAAAAGAATTTGAAAATGGAATGAGTGCAGGGAAAATAGCAATGGCTATTTCCCCAAGTTTAGCTAAAAAAAGTGTGGTTGCTAAAGTTAATGGAGTATTAGTTGATTTAGATAAACCAATCAATGAAGATAGCGAATTAGAATTAGTTTTAAAAGAAAGTAGTGAAGCATATGCTGTTTTAAATCATTCATGTAGTCATTTACTTGCTTCAGCAATTCACAAATTATATCCAAAAGCAATGTTTGGAGTAGGACCTAATATTGAAGAAGGTTTCTATTATGATATAAACCCAGGCGAAGGAATTACAATTACAGAAGCAGATTTTTCAAAAATTGAAAAAGAAATGCAAAGATTAGTAGCAGCAGATTTAAAATTTGAACGTAAAGAAGTATCAAAAGAAGAAGCTCTAAAAATGTTTGCAAACGATAAATATAAAACAGAACTAATTAATGAATTACCAGAAGGCGAAATAATCTCGGTTTATACTGATGGTGATTATAGTGATTTCTGCAGAGGTCCTCATGTTCCATCAACAAAATATTTGAAAAACTTCAAATTACTTGCTGTAAGTGGTGCATATTGGCGTGGCGATAGCAAAAATGAACAATTACAAAGAATTTATGGTACATGTTTCTTTACACCAGAAGAATTAACTAAACATCTAGAAATTCTAAAAGAACGTGAAGCACGTGATCATCGTAAACTAGGAAAAGAATTAGAATTGTTTATGCTTTCTGAATATGGTCCTGGTTTCCCATTCTGGTTACCAAAAGGAATGATTCTTCGCCGTACTCTAGAAAACTATTGGGTAAAAATCCATTTACGTGAAGGATATCAATTAATTCAAACACCTATTATGTTAAACAAAGAATTATGGGAAATATCTGGTCACTGGGCAAATTATCGTGAAAATATGTATACTTCAACAATCGATGGTCATGAATTTGCAATCAAACCAATGAATTGTCCTGGTGGTATGCTAGTTTATAAGAACAGTTTACATTCATATAAAAACTTCCCACTAAAAGTTGGTGAGTTAGGTCTAGTACACCGTCATGAGGCCAGTGGAGCTTTAAATGGTTTATTTAGAGTTCGTAACTTTACTCAAGATGATGCTCACATCTTTATGTGCGAAAGTCAAATCGTAACAGAAGTTGGAAAACTAATCAAACTATTTGATGAAATTTATTCAACATTTGGTTTAGAGTATAGTATTGTTCTCTCAACAAGACCTGAAAACAAGTACATAGGTAAAATTGAAACATGGAATATTGCTGAAAAAGCTCTTGCTGATGCTTGTACTTCTGTAGGCAGAGAGTTCAAAATAAATCCTGGAGATGGCGCATTCTATGGACCTAAACTAGACTTTAAATTAAGAGATTCAATGAATCGTGTATGGCAATGTGGAACAATCCAATTAGATATGCAATTACCTGAAAGATTCGATTTAACATATATCGATGAAAAAGGTGAAAAAGCTCGTCCAGTAATGCTTCATCGTGCTATATTTGGTTCACTAGAAAGATTTATTGGTATTATTACTGAACACTTTGGTGGAGCTTTCCCAACATGGCTTGCTCCTGTTCAAGTTAAATTAATTCCAGTTAATAACCAATATCATTTAGACTATGTTAATAAACTAAAAGATTTATTCTTTGCAGAAGATATTAGAGTTGAAGTTGATGATCGTGAAGAAAAATTAGGATATAAAATTCGTGAAGCTCAAACAAAGAAAATACCTTATCAATTAGTAATTGGCGACAAAGAAGTAAGTGAAGAAAGAATCACTTATCGTCGATATGGTCAAGATGCCCAAGTAAATGTATCAGTTGATGAATTCTTACAAATGATAAAAGAAGAAATTAGAACAATGAAAAGGTTATAAGAGGGGTTATAAATGGATTTAGTAAAAAGATATCGCTATTTATTCTTTCTAATAGGAGCATTAATTTTACTTGTAATTGGTTCATTATTTGGTATGTTTCCTGTATGTCTAATAGCATATAAAAAATTTGGCTATAGTTTGCAATTTACGCAAAAAATACTGGTCTTATTTTCAAACTATTATAGTACAGAAATATTTGAAAATGGTCAAACATACGCTCAGTTTGCAAGTGAGTATTTTACCCTCAATCCAGACTATTTTAATGCTGCTAAACATTTATCTGCTTTACTTCAGTTATTCTCGTATGCTCCGCTTGTTATCTTTATAGGTGTTTTCTTGTGGAAAGATCTATTAGAAGATGCCAAAAAAATGAAAAGTGAGTTTGGAAGAAACATGCTGATTGTTTTAATAGGTTTCATCTCGATGCTTGCTCTTTCATATATGGTAAATATAATTTATGCAATTCTTGGAGATAGTGGAACAAGTGTTAATGAAAGTACACTTCAATTGATGATGCAATCAACGGGTAAATGGTATTTATTAATAGCAGTTGTTATATTTGCTCCAATATGTGAAGAAATAGTATTTAGAAAACTAATAATAGATACATTTGAAAAATCATTCAAACTAAATTCTACTATTGCTATTTGTGTTTCCGCATTTATTTTCGCTTTTATTCACGTTACTGATTGCCAAAGTTTCGTATATATCTTTCAGTATCTAGCCCTCGCCTTTCCTCTTTGTTTAGTTTATCATTTTTCAAAAAACAACATATATGTGTCAATAAGTGTTCATATGTTAAATAATTTATTAGTGGGCATTATGTATCTAGTACAATATGGAATCTAACGAATATAATAAGTTAATAAAAAAAGCACAAGAGTACGCTGAAAAAGAAGATTACTTAGAAGCAATTGCTATATATAAAATGGCATTTAAATATGAAATACATTCAAATGATTATGCTGATTTAATATATTATTATTTAAGAGCTGATAAGTTAGAAGAAGCTTTAGTGACTATAAAGGACTATCTTAAGTTAACTCATGGTGAATATTTAGGATATTACTATTATGGTGAATACTATGCTAAACAAAATGATTATAAAAATGCAATAAAGAAGTATAAAATAGCTTTACGCAAAGGCTTATGGGAAGTAAACTATAGAATAGGATTTTGTTATCAAGAACTTAGTGAAAATAACCAAAAGTATTTAAACAAAGCTCTTAAGTATTATAAGAATGTTATAAAAAGAAGTGGCTATGACTATGATACTTATTTCAATATATCTTTAGTTTATGAGCGAAAGAAAAAAATAAAAAAGGCTTTATCATATGCTTTAACAGCATATTCAAATAATAAAGAATATCCAGATATTGCTTTTAATATTGGAAATCTATATGCAAGACTTAAAGAATATGAAAATATGGAAAAGTATTACTTATTAGAAATTGCTAATGCTAATCCTAACTATAGAGCCTTTTATAACTTAGCTCTTTATTACAAAGAAATAAAAGAATATGAGAAAGCTCAAGAATATTACATCAAAGGATTAGGCTACTGTAAAGATGATTATCGTATATGGTATAATCTTGGATGTTTATATTCAATTATGGAAAAATATAAAAAAGCATCTGATTGTTTTTATAGTTCATATTTATTGAATGATAAAACTATTGACTATATAATAGCAGATGATGAAACACAAGAGTTTATTAAATCTTCAGAGTTTGAAGACTTGAAACATAAAACAAAATAAAGGCGTTATCAGCGCCTTTTTAGTTTGTATATATAGTTAATTGGTAGTCGTTATTTAAAGGTGTTATTTTTCAATACAAAAAATAGCATATAGAGGAATGGATTTAATTCCATTTTCAAAGCCAAAGTTCTTTAAAGATAATCTTAAAGAATATTTTGGTAAGTATTTGTTTATATAGACTGATAAACTCCTTGAACGTGTATTATCAGATGCTTTTACTTCAATAGGAATTATATCATCTTTTATTCTGGAAATGAAATCAACTTCTGCTTGATTTCCACTTGTCCAGTAATATAAACTTAACCCATTACTTGTTAGCTGATTATAAACATAGTTTTCTGTTAACCCACCCTTAAAGTTTGATAGTAAAATATTATCTCTTTGAATATCATCAAAGTGAATATCTTGACTTGCAGAGCACAATCCAACATCATTCATGTAGAATTTGAAATCTGTTAGGGATCTATAAGCATTAAGAGGTAAGTTTATTTGCTCAACACGATATAATCTGCTCGCAATACCAGACAAACATAACCATTCAATAGCTCCTTCGAATTCAGATGCCCTTCCTCCAGATTTCACATATTTATATTGAAACTTTTTATTTTCTTTTGCAAGTTGCGTACTGATATTTTTATAAACAATTTTTGTTTTAGGAATCTCTGATTGTTTATTATATTTACTCATATCATTTTGATAAGCTTCTAAAACAGACATTTGAGCAATTCTTACCATCTCAACATTTTTATTTTTAATGTAATTTTCAACGACTTCAGGCATTCCACCGACATACAAATATTCTTTGTAGTATTCAATTGCTCGTTCATGGAATAGATTATCTAGAGGTAAGTCTTTGTTAAATGATTCTTTAATTTGTTCCATTAAATAATTTTCATTGCAAGCAAGTAAGTATTCTTCAAAGTCCATTGGATACATATTTAAAAACTGTACTTTTCCGACTGGAAAAGAAAAATTGCTGCGGTTTACGCTAACACCTAGTAAAGAACCAAGGGCAATTATGTGATATTCATTTGCTTCTTCATTGAAATACTTTAAGGATGTAATGGCTTTAGGACACGCTTGAATTTCATCAAATATAATTAAGGTATTTTTGGGTAGAATCTCTTTACGTTTATAGTTTTCTAGTTTATGAATAATGTTTGTTGGATTTAAATTATTAAAAAAGTCTTCTAAATCTTTTTCTTTTTCAAAATTACAATAAACATAATTAACATATTCTCTTCCAGCAAATAAGTTAACAATATAAGTTTTACCTACTTGTCTAGCTCCTTGTAATATTAATGGTTTTCTGAAGTCACTATTTTTCCATTCAAGTAACTTTTGATAAATTTTACGTTCCATAGTAAACCTCCTTACAGTATTATTATATCATATTAGTGTATTAAAGTCAAAGAATATTACATTTTTTAATAGATAATTTCTAGCATTTTTTACATTTTTCTACACTTAACTAATTTGTATAAAGGTATACATAATTATCTTGTATAATTCTTTCTCCTTGTTTAGGTATTTGATTTATGATTTTATCACCTTTACCGATTATTTTTATTTTATAAAATGGATGAGGCAAAACTTCTTTTACATTTTTGTTTATATAATCTTCCACAGTATAATAGAACGAATCAACATACCATCTTGAATCAATAGATATTCCTCCACTTTGTTTTTCGATGTTCATAATTGAAAAACTTTGAGTTAATACTTCTTTTACAAGAGGAGCAACAACTACACCTCCATATTGGACATAAGTTTTAGGAGCTTTGATAGCAATATAACAAGTAATTTGAGGGTTATTCATTGGCGCAATTCCCAAAAAGGAAAGAATATATGTGTTGTCAAGATATACGCCATTTACAGGTATTTGGGCTGTACCAGTTTTTCCGCCAACTCGATATCCTTCAATATAAGCTGAACGCGCAGTTCCTAGGGAAACAACACGTTCTAAAGCAGTACAAACCACATCACTAGTTTCTTTAGAAATAACTCTTCTAACATTTTCTACGCTTTTATAAAATACCTTACTATTTTCGATGCCAATTCCTTTTACAATATAAGGTTTATTCAGCATACCGCCATTAACAGCAGCGCAAGAAGCATTAACGAGTTGGATAGCTGTTCCAGAGTTTCCTTGACCAAAACTAGATGTAGCAAGTTCAACGTTACCCACACGATCTAAATCAAATAATATACCTTTAGCTTCTCCCAGTAAATCAACGTTAGTCTTCTCTCCAAAACCATAGTTTTTAATGTATTTAAAAAGTTTTTCTTTTCCTAAGCGCAGGCCAATTTCCATAAATCCAGGGTTACACGAATTTTGCATTACTTCGAAAAATGTTTCATTACCATGACCACCGGCCTTCCAGTCTCTTATTCTTGTTCCATCAACTATTCGATATCCACAACAATTAAAATGCTCGTTTGTATTAAATACTTTTTCTTCTAAACCTGCAGTATAAGTAACAAATTTAAATGTTGAACCATATTCATAAGTCATCCAAATTGGCAAATTACGATTGTATGTTTCTTGAGGATAATTTTGATAATTAATGATATCAAAAGTAGGTCTACTAGCGATAGCAATAATTTCTGATGTCTGAGGATTCATCATAAGTCCTAGTGACTCTTCACTATCATATAACGATACTGCATTATCTAAAACAGTTTCTAAGGCAATTTGCACGTCAATATTAATTGTTAGATATATATCTATTCCATTACCGCTTTTTGTGAAAGTGTCACTTAAATTATCAATCTTTTTTCCATGAGCATCAGTAAAAATATTTAAACTCCCTTTTTCACCTCTTAAAAGGCTGTCGTAAACAAATTCAAGGCCAGTTAGACCTTGATTATCACTGCCAACAATCCCTAAAACGTGAGCTAAAGTATTGTTATATGGATAATACCTAACAACATCACCAGTAATATAAATACCTTCTATCCCAGAACTGATAATTGTTTTGGCTTTTTTAATGTCAATATTTTTACCTTCGGGTTTTATCATTTCTACGGAAACATTTTTTTCAAAGTGTTTACTAATTTTTTCTTTAGGAACATTTAAAACTGTTGATAAATAATTTATAGCATATTCCTTGTCTTTAATTTGCTTAGGAATAATTGATATTGACGGAGACAACGTATTTCCAACAATTAATTTTCCATTTGCATCAAATATACGACCTCTTTTATAGCTAACAGGAATGTTTCTAGTCCAAAGATCATAAGCTCTTTCGATATAATCTTCACCTTTACTGAAGACAACAAGACCAACTTTTCCAAGAAGAGCGATAAAAAGAGCTAAAAATATAAATACGATTATAAATAATCTTTTATGAATTGTTTTCATGTAATCACCATTATATAATATTAACATACATGCTACTTTATAATTAAAAGAATAAAAAACATATAAACTTGAAAAAATAAATTGAAATAAAATGAAGTAAGTGATATAATAATATAAATTAAAATGAGGTGAATAATTATGAAAATTGCCATTGGAAGCGATCATGGAGGATATTTACTAAAAGAAGATGTCAAGAAATATTTAGAAGAAAAACAAATAGAAACTATTGATTTGGGTTGTAATTCTTTAGAAAGTGTTGATTACCCATTATATGCTCAAAAAGTATGCAAATTAGTATCTAATGGCGAAGTATCAGTTGGAATTTTAGTGTGCACTACAGGAGTAGGAATGTGCATTGCCTCAAATAAAGTAAAAGGAGTACGAGCTGTACTAGTTAATAATGAAGATATGTGCAGATTAAGTCGTGAGCATAACAACTGTAATGTGTTATGCTTAGGCAGCAAATATACAACGAAAGCTATGGCTGAGAAATATATAGATATATTTTTAAGCACACCTTTTGCAGGTGGACGCCATGAACGTCGTGTTAATATGATTGAACAATAAAAGGAGGAACAAAATGGGCAAATTAGTTGTTTTTAATCATCCACTTATTCATCACAAACTCGCACTAATAAGAGATGAAAAAACAGGAACAAAAGATTTTAGTCAAACTGTCGAAGAAATCGGTATGCTTATGGCATATGAGGTAACAAGAGATTTTCCTACTGAAGAATGTGAAACAAAAACTCCATGTGGAATAGCAAAAACAAAGAAAATTGCAAAACAAGTAGTAATTGTTCCAATTTTAAGAGCTGGCCTAGGAATGGTTGATGGAATTAGAAATCTTATCCCTACAGCAAAGATAGGACATATTGGTTTATATCGTGATGAAGAAACATTAGAACCACATGAATACTACGTTAAGTTTCCTCAAAACATGGAAAACTCACTAGTACTAGTTGTTGATCCTATGCTTGCAACTGGTGGAAGTGTTTGCCACGCATTAGACATCGTTAAAAAAACAGGTGCAAAAGATGTACGTTATGTTGGTTTAGTTGGAGCTCCTGAAGGTGTAAAGAAAGTACAAGAATTACATCCAGATATTGATATCTATCTTGCTTCATTAGATGAAAAGTTAAACGAAAATGGATATATTATTCCTGGATTAGGAGATTGCGGAGATAGATTATTTGGTACAAAATAATGGATAAACATATTATTTATATATTAATATGGGAAGTATTAGTTTTTGTTACTATATTCTCATTAATGTTTTACGCTTTGCAAGCATTAGATTTCTCAAAGATATTTAAACAAAATAGCACTACACAAATTAAAATTGTTATTATGGCAGTATCAGCTTCAGTAGCTTTTGGTATTGCAAGCGGAATTGGAGAAATATTAAAATTAATTATTGAAATATAAAATAAATATTTATAAATAAATGTATATTATTTTTATCATCGTAAATAATACATTTGAGGTGATAAAAATGAAAAAGATATTAAATGCATTTAGTAAAGAAAAAGTTCAAAAATTACTTTTTCTTGCGATGATTGTTTTAGTGTTTGGTGTTTTTATGTTTTCAATTTTTAAAAGCAATAATACTGATAAACCTAACCCAGATGATCCAGATATAAATAATCCTGATAATCCAACTCCTGATAATCCAACTCCTGATAAACCAGAACCTGAAAAATACAAGGCTCCATGCGATAATTTATCATGTAGCATAATTAGGCATTTCTATTCTCTTGAAGATGATGCTGCAACTCAAGAAATGTCACTAATTCAAATAGGCTCTAAATATCAAATGAGCAGAGGTATTACCTACAAGAAAGAAGATGATTCTTCATTTGACGTATGTGCAACATTAAGTGGTACAGTAACAAATGTTCAAGAATCTCCACTTTATGGAAATGTAATCACAATAGATCATGGGAATAATATAAAATCTGAGTATTTAGGTGTATCAAAAGTGCTTGTGAAAACTGGAGATACTGTAAAACAAGGTCAAACAATCGCATCAAGTGGTCAAGCTGAATATGATAAAGTTGCATCAAACCATGTTCATTTCCGCGTATCAATTGATGGAAAATTTGTTGACCCAGAGGATATTCTTGGAAAAGAAAAATAAAAAATAAGAGGCTATTTTGTGTAGCCCTTTTTTTGGTTAGAATAGTTCAACTTTTGCATCACGATGATCTTTAAGAGTTGTTAGGAAAACAAATAATTTTTCTATAGATATATCTGTGATGTCGATTAAGTATTTTTGGAATTTTCGGCGTTCATCCTTTGATAAGTTTTTGTATATGCAAACTGATAAAGTGCCGTTTCTTTCTTCTTTACCAATAATTTTAATGTCATTAAGAAGTGGTAAAAGAACTTCAGTTTTTCCTGTTAATAGTTTGAAGTCTTCAAAGTCAGGTAGATTAAAGAAATCAATTAATTTACCTTTATCTAGAAATAATACACGATCTAAAAGAAAACTTATATCATCAACTTTTTCAGTTGATAAAATTATAGTTCGTGGATATCTTTCTTTATGCAAATACAATTGATTGTAAAAGTCGTAGCGTATTTTCATATCTGCGTCAAATACAGGATCATCGATAATAGTAATATTTGCTCTTGAAGCTAAAGCACATATACCAATTATAAGATGCCTTTTATAAGGAGGCATTTGTTTCCAGGTTTTGCTATAGTCAATATTAAAAAATTTACAAAGATTATAAGCATAATAATTATCCCACTTAGGGAAAGTTCTATTCATATATTTAAATAGATTCTTAATAAGCAAATTGCTTGGATAAGATGTGTTTTTGTTTATGTAGCATATTTTATTTTTACACTCTCTTCTTTTAGATAGTTTATTACCATCTAAATAGACATTACCAGAGTTATAAGAAGTATTAGCAGCTAAGATGTCAAGGAGCACATCTTTCCCAGAGTCACTTTTGCCAAGAATAGCATATGTTTTCTTATCTAAGAAGTTAAAAGAAAAATTATATAATTTTTTGTTTTTAGAAACATTTTCACATAAAATTACTGACATAATTGTATCTCCTTTTAAAATAGTCTATAGGAATAGTGATATAGGTTCTGAAAAAGTGATTGAAATTTGGCCTTTTGTGAGTTCAATAAGTTTTTTATTTAAAGTTTCTTTTTCAGAAAAAGGAATTAAATATTTTAAATAAATATCATCATTAAATGACTTATTTTGCTCGCTATATTCTAAGAGTAATCTAGATATTTTATTAAAATTATTATAACTTACATTTAATTCCATATATACACAAGTAGTTAAATGAAGAGGGACTATTGTTTTAACACATAGGGCGGTAGTAGAAGAGTATGCTCTTACTAAACCTGATGCTCCTAATTTAATTCCTCCAAAGTAACGGGTAACAACAGCTAAAACGTTTGTTAAATTGTTTTTCTTTAAACAATCAAGAATAACTACGCCTGCTGTTTGACTAGGTTCACCATCATCACTAAATCTGACATTCTCGCCGTCGTAGCCGTAGATATAAGCATAACAGTTATGAGTAGCATCATAATATTTTTTTCTAATTTCGGAAAGTTTTATGCTCGCGTCATTACTATCTGTGATAGGTATAAGTGTACATATAAATTCACTTTTATTTATGATTTGTTTTTCTACGTATTCTTTATTAATTGTAATCATTTATTTCACCAAGATAATTATAAACTAAAAGTTAAAAAAATAAAAGAATAATTTGACGAAAAAATATGGAAAAAAAGAAAAAAATAATATATAATAAATGTATAAGTAAAAACGAAGAGAAAAGTGTGGTGAAAACATGGATAATCGAAGTCAAGAATTTCTAGCCAAAGCTAAAGATATTCTAAAAAAAATAACTTTCTCTGGTGGTGAAGGGTATATTATTGGTTCAAGCGTACTAAAAATCATTAATGAAGAAAATCTTGATAAAATAACCATTTACATAAATCTTGAGGAAAGATTAATGTATGAGTTATTCAAAGATTATAATATTATTAAAATAAACGAAGGCATTTATCAACTTGGTTATCTTGGTTTCACATATGATATACTAACTGACAAGAGTTTACAAGAGAATAAAATAAAAACATTAGAGTGTAAAAAACATTACTCAAAATTACTTTCTCAAAAAATGAAAGAAATAGATTATACTATTTATGCACTTGCTTTAAATCAAAACAATGTTGTATTTGATTTCTATTATGGAAAGAAGGATATAGAGAAAGGAATTGTTCGCTCTATATATTATGGCGTAAAAGCTTACTTTGATCTTAAGCCAATTAAAATGCTAGACGCTATAAAAGTAGTTAGCCAAACAGGTTATAAGCTAGATACAAGATTATTTCAAGCGATTAAATCAAAGCGAAAGAAAATAAAAAAAGTTCCGCTTAACGAAGTAGCTACAATAATGTATGAGATTTATAGAGGAAAATATTTCAAAAAAGCTCTTAAAATACTTGTTAAGACTAAACTATATAAGAATCTAGAATGGTATAAAGATGTTATTTTCCGTTTATATAAAAGATATCGTAAAGAGACAGATAAATTCTTTTTAGGATATGAAATGGTAAAAAGGAAAAAGTATGAACCAGTAATAGGAAATACAGCTGATAACGAATATGAACTACAAATGTTTGTTAACCTTGCAATTACAAATCCTACTGGTAAATATGATAAACTTACTCTTTACACATATGGTGTGCAAAATTGTGTTCTTGCTAATAGAATTAATTTTTTGTTAGGAAAAGCCAAAAAGCAATATAAAAAAATACGTGATGAATATAATAAATTACCTATCAAAAAAACATGTGATTTAGCATTTAAAGGCGAAGACATAATGTCTTTAGGAAATTATTCACCAGAACGCATTAATGAAATATTAGACGAAGTAATTGATTTAATATTAAATGAAAAAATAAAAAATGAAAAAGAAATCCTTAAAGACTTTATTTTAAATAAGTTGAATGGATATGATAACAGTAATGAAGTATATGCGAATGGTGAAAAAATCATTAAGCAAATAAACGATAACGAAAGCATTGATGTAATAACTTTTAAGAGATTACAAAAGCAACAAGAAGAATTTCATAAAAGATTATTAGAACTAGAAGTAAAAGATTTAGAGCGAGAAATAGATTACGAAGTGCGAAAAAAAATTGATGAAGGGAAGATATTAGAAAATGTAATCCCTGAGCAAAGAAAGGATACGTACGACTCACTTTATAATTCTTATTATGAGTTTTTATTAAAAACAGAAAAATATAGTAAATTAAAACAATACAAAAGTGATAAAAAGGAGTGACTGTAAATGAAAATCAGTGAGTGTGAAATAGGTAAACCTGTAGAAATGATATTGAAGTTTACGAAAATTCAATACTTTCCCCAAAACAGACAAGATTCTCAAGAATATGCGAGTATAACAGGATTAGATTGTGATAAGAGAACAATAGATGTAAGGATCTGGAAAGTTACAGATGAAATTAAGAAACGTATTACTGAAAATGGTATATATTTATGCAAAGGTAAAATTAAACTATTTAATGATAAGAAACAGTTTATGATAGATAACGATGGAATAACAGAAGCTAACGTTAATCCAGATGATTATTTAATAAAATGCCCTTTAGAAATCAATGAATTACAAATTGAAATCTCAAGATACATTCGAAAGATACAAAATGATAACTTGAGAAATATTGTTACTAAAGCCATAATGAAAATACAAAATGAATATTTTTCTTATCCAGCTGCCGTGTCAATTCACCACAATTATTTAGGTGGTATTGCCTATCATGTTTATTCTATGTTAACTTTATCAGAGGTATATTTAAAACAATACAAGTACTTTAATTCTGATTTGGTATATGCAGGAATAATTATTCACGATATGGGTAAAGTAAAAGAATTAAGTGGTGTTGATAAAACAGCCTATACAGCAGAAGGTAATTTACTAGGTCATATAACAATTGGCGTAAATATGCTTCATGACGTGTGTAAAGAACTATCTTTAGAAAATACCGAGGAAGCTTTAGCACTAGAACATATAATTTTATCTCATCATGGTAAACAAGAATATGGATCACCAATAATACCTAAGATACCAGAAGCAGCTTTAATATTTATTTTAGATTATTCTGATTCACGTTTTGCTTCTTTATCAGAAATTATGAAACAAGTAAAGCCAGGAGAATATACTGAACCAGTGTTTGCTTTTGATAAGAGAATATTTTATATTCCTGACATAAAATAACAAAAAAGGCTTTACAAAGAAAATAAAATGTAGTAAAATAAAATAGTCCTGTTAAGGACGTCATATGATATCGTCTACTAAACCCTTAGTTAGTAGACCCTCTCTTTCTTATTTCCTACTATTATCAAAGCAAAGTGCTCTTAACTCTGTTGAGGGCATTTTGTTTTTTTACTCGCTTTTTTGGTTCATTTTCATCTCAAAAATATCAAAATTATTATTTTTTGGCTGATTTATTTTTAGACATTACCATGACATAAAATAAAATAAATAACAAAATAAGACACTATTTTGATGGTATTTATGAAAAAAACTGAATAAAAAGAATAAAATATGACAAAATAATGGAAAAGTTACCATTGAATTAAAAAAAATGTTTACTTTTTACTAGAAAAGTAGTATAATACTAATGTTACATTAAAAAAGTGTACATACACACATATTATTAAAACAAAAGATGAAAAATAATAGTTTTAAGGAGAATGATTTTTATGAATGGTTCATCTATTTTCAAAAAAGTATTTCCAGTAGTTCTAGTAATTGCAATGATATGCTTAATTACATTAGTAACAACATGTGCTAAAACTGGAAAAACAAACAAACCTGAGATTTCAAATCCTAATGGTGAGTACATTTCAATAAAAGAAACTATTAACGGAAAAGAGTACAAGTACGTTATTTCTCGTAGTGAAATGTATGAAGAATTAAAGAGTGGAATCGGACTTAGCACACTCATTACTGAAGCTAACAAGAAAGTATTAGCTGAAGAAATGAAATCTGTTTCTGAAGAAGATATCGAAAAGGAAATCAAAAAGGCTACATATGGTGAAGATGTAGACCCTGAAGATTTAACTGAAGAAAACAGAAATAAAAAGAAAAAAGAATTTGAAGAGTCAATGTTACAAGGCTATGGCTATGAAAACGAAGACGAAATCAAAGATCATTATCGTTTAGTTCTTGCAAAAAAAGCTTATACGAATAAAAAACTTTATGAAGAAGCTAAAGATGCAAAAGATGGTGATGATTTATATATCGCTGATACAAAAATTGATGATTATTATAAAGACAATTATAATAAATCATATTATGCAATTATCGTTCCATTTGCTTCAAGTGAAAGCATTAAGAGTGCATTATTACAACTTGGTGTTGTAAGAAGTGGTGATAAATGGTATCATGCAGAATTGAAAGAAATCAAAGTTGGTTCTGGAATTTATGAAGTAGATCGTAAAGAAGAATTAACAGTTAATGAAATAATCGAAACTATTCTTAAACTTAATGAAATGGTTTATGGTTATCAAAAAGATTACGGATATAAAGTTGAAAATGCAATATTTGATTCTGAAAAGAAGACATATAGAGTTCCTGAAGGATGTGACTATGCAGTTGTAAGTTGTGCTGATAAATTAGCAGAACTAAAAGCATTAGCTACTGAGCTTACTCCTTTAGTGACTCCTGCAGATGGAAGTAAATTAACAGATGAAGAAAAACAAGCTGCTTTAGCTAAAGTTACTGAAATCCAAGCTAAATTAGATGAAATTTCTGAAATGTTAGTTTATACAACAGAAGTTAAGAAAATTCAAAACATTATTACTTCACTTACTGATTCTCTAAATTATGAGACTAAAGAAGACGATAAAAACGAAACTCCTGAAGACCCAACTATAGTAACACAAACATTAAATAAGTTTATTAGCGAATTTGATGGTGTGGCTTATATCTTTAATACAAACAATGAAGAAAGCAAATTCTTCTATTCATATAGTGATTTAAAAGCTTACGATAGCAATTTACCAAGTGAATTCAAAAACAATTATATTGAATACATTCCTTATGGTGAAGGTGATAAATCAGCAAGTAAGAACGGCGAAAAATGGTTCTCTGCTTCTTATGTTTCAAGTGGAAATATGTATTACATAATTCTAAAAATCAAAGAAAAAGATGCTGAACAACTTGCAGATGTTAAGGAAGAAATCAAAAACAAATTGTTAGAAGAAAAATTAACTTCTTCATACATTGAGAAAAAAATGGCTGAGTTAAGAAACGATAAAGGTTTCAAAGTTTATGATACTGATTTAGAAAAAGAATACATTAATACAATCTCTTCTTACAAAATTAAATATAAACAAAGCAAGAAAGATGGAAGCAATGTTGTAGGTGAAATTGATGGAACTAAATTCACTTCTGATGATTTATTCAAAGCAATGGATAAGACTTCAGGTGCTGCTTCAGTAGTAAGTGAATTATCATATCGTAGAATGGTTAACAATACACTATTCAACAAATATTATGATTATACAACTGGTAAATGGATTGGCAAAGAAGGAAAAGATAAACGTGATGAAATCACAACATCTATTGAAAATCAAAGATTATACTATTTATCAGGTGCTTATTCATCTTATGGATATGATCCAAGCTCAATGAGTTGGTCTGAATTCCTTAAGAATGTAAATGGTGCTAAAGATGAAAAAGATTTAGCATTCCTTAACCTTTATAGTCAAGTAATTTCTGATTATATCAAAAAAGCATTTAACACAATCACTGTAACAGGTGAAGGCAAAGATACTAAATTTGAAGATACATACGCAGAAGCTTTAACTTCTAAAGTATGGAAATTAATCGAAGAAAGAATGAAGAAAGCTCAAGAAGAAGAATTTACTGTTAATGGTGTTCATTTATTAGTTTCTGCTTATAAAACTGTTAATGACGCTGTAGCATCAAAGAACTCTTCATCTTCGTCTTCGTCTTCATCTAAAGTTTCTGCTTTAGATCCAAAAGATTGGACTGAAGAACAAGTTAAACTTGCAAAAGAACTCATTGAAAAAGTAAGTTTATACTTAGAAAGTGCTGAAGGAACATATGAAAGCAAATTAGAAGCAGTTGTATCTGCATTCGATAGTGCTCCATATGCATATGTTGATCCAACAACAAACGAATATGTAAAAATCATCAACGATAGTGGTGAAGAATATAAGTATTATTTAGAATGCGCTGAATGTAAAATTGATTTAGCAAAATATAAATCTGCTGGTTTAACACTAACTTATCAAAACTTAGGATCTTTCACAAACGGAAAGATGGTTAAAGAATTTGAAGAAGCTGCAAGATCTATTTGGAAAAAAGATTATGCAGATAAAGAATTTAATAGAGTTACAGTATATGGAGAACCAATCAAAACTGAATTTGGATACCATTTATATGTAAATCTAAGTAGTTCAGACTATACAGAATATGATAGCATTAAAGTAGATGCTAATGGAAATCCAGTTTATACAAATGATGTTCTTGAAAAATTTAAATCTGTTCTTCCAAGCTTATACGAAGTAAGATTAGGTTTATTACTAACTGCTTTAGAAGCAATTGATCAAACTAAATTAAGTAAAGAAGATGCTAAAGTTGTTCAAGAAAAAATTGATGAATTAAAACCATTGTATACAACAGAAATTAAGACAGCTGTAGAAAAATATGCAACTCCAATTATTACAAATCTAAATAGTTCATATTATTCATCATTAGTTCAACAAGCTGAAGTATTATCATTAATGGAAGGCGTTACAATTGATTCACCAAGTGGAATCAATCTTGCAAAGATTAAGAAGTTAATGGATATTAGCAGAGCTTCAATATTTAAAAGTAATCTAGCAAACTTAGAAGAAGGCGATCAAGACATCGTTAAAGCTTCTGATGTTTATGGAAAGTAAGGAGGTTAATAAAATGAAAAAAATAATTGCGATATTATTAACACTCGTATTAACAGTATCTTTAGTAGGTTGTACTAAAAACGATAAAAAGAATCCTCAACTTACAAATGGTGCTCAAGAACTTAGCTCAATCACTGAAAATGGCGTTAAATATGTAGTTACAAACCAAGAAGCATATAATGCTTTAAAGGCACAATATGGTAGCACTATTCTAATTGATTTAATCGATACAAAATTAATGAGTACTCTTAAAAACAAAGATGGAAAAACATTCTTTGATGCAGTTTTAGATGAAGACATCGTTAAAGAAATCGATAAAGTTATGTATGGTGAAGATGAATTAACTGATAAAGAAAAAGATGAAAAGAAAAAAGATTTTCTTGAAAATTTATTCATTGGTAGCGGTATTATTACTGAAGATCCTTATGCAACAGAAGTAAAAGATAAATATCGTTTAGTTCTTGCTGAAAGAGCTTATGCTAAAGAATTATTAGCAAAAGATGTTAAGGAAAACGATGCTAAATACGAAGAATACGCTAAGTTAACAAAAGAAGAACAAGAACAAAAATTAAAAGATGAACCAAAAACTCCAACTGATTATTATTTTGCTGATTCAAAAATCCAAGCTAAATATGCAAAAGATGTTTATAGTAAATTTGAAGCAATAATTGTTCCATTTACTTCAAAACGTCAAGCTGAAATAGCATTAACACAAATTAACGTAACTGTTAAAGATGGTGTTTGGACTGATGGAACAAATGCATTATCAGCTCTTCAAGTTTTTGAAAAATTCATTGAACTTTATAAAGTTGTTTACGGATACAAAGTTACTGGTGAGTTAAATAAAGATAGTGAAGAATTCAAATTTAACGAAGGCGATTTAAATAGTAATATTCTAAAAGTCGTTAAAGATAAATTAGAAACATATACAGAAGATAGCAAGAATGAAGCACCTAAATGGTACACACCTAACGCAATCGAAATTGGTTCAGGTAATGAAGCTATTTATGTATTAAAATTAAATGAAGAGTTAGCTACATCTTATGAAGATTTAGACGAAGCTGGCAAAAAAGCTCAAAGAGAAAAATATACTGATGCTTTAATTGATGAAACAGTTACATCTAATTATGTACTTGTAAAAATGGGTTTATTAAGAAAAGAACAAAATATAGTTATCTATGATAGCGTTGTTGAAAACTTATATAGTAATGCAATGTCTAAGTTATCTGTAACATATGATAAAACAAAATTAGAAAGTGCTGAGTATGTTGCTGAAACAACTGATATTAAAGTAACACCAAAAGATTTATATGATGCTATGCTTAAATATCAAGGTGCTGCTATTGTTATGGATAAACTTGTTGAAAAGAGAGCTTTATATAATAAGAACTTCAATAAGTATTATGATATGAGCACTAACAAATGGTTAAATAATAATAAGAAAACTGAAATAACTGATTTAATTGAAGCTGAAAAGAAAAACTTCAAAAATGGAAACTATAAAGATTATGGATATGATCCTAGTCAAATGAGTTGGACATTATTTATTAAATCATTATATACAGTTGAAAACGAAGATGAATTAGTTCTTTCATTCTTAGCTGAATCTATTACAAAAGAATATGCTAAGAATATCAATAGATTTGCTGAACTAAACGATAAAGGCGAATTCGTACTTTCTAACGATGCTGCACTAACTGATAACTATTGGCGTTTAATAAGCAATCAAATGGAAGCTGAAGCAAAGAAAAAATTCAGCGTTGAAGGAATTCATTTATTAGTATCACACTATGATACAGTTGAAGATTATATCAGCGGAAGCAATATTGTTGATCCAGAAAAGTGGACAGAAGAACAAAGAGTAGCTGCTGAAAAATTAGTTAACGAAGTTATTGCTTTCGTTAAAGATTCAAAGGGCTCATATGCTTCTCGTTTAGAAAGAATTGCAGAAGCTTTCAAATATGCTCCTGTTAAAAATGCTGATGCAACATATGCTAATAACAAAGTTGCAAGAACAATCGTTAGTGATGGCGGTGCTGTTACAATTAACTTAAGTGAATATAAAGAAAAAGGTTTATATGTAAAATATGAATCATTAGGTGTTTTCGCTCAAGGTAAGATGGTTGAATCTTTCAATGATGCTGTTAAGAAAATTTGGGATGCAGATGCAGATAAAGACGTATTCAATGACAAAGATCTTAATGATGTAGATAAAGTAACAGTTTTAGAAACTCCAATTAAGACTTCATTTGGATATCATGCATATATTAATATTGAAAGTAAAGAATTAAGTTCTTATATCAAAGTTATCACAGATTCTGTAGATGGTAAAACATTCCATAAATATCAATACGTACCAACTATGGATGAAGTTCGTAAGTATGTTAAGAATACAAATACTACTGAAATAACTGAAAAAGTTAAAAATGCTATTAAGACATATTATACTCCAATAGCAGATGAATTAAGTGGTGATGCATTCTCATACATTATGATGGTTAATGCTTTAGAACAAGTTATAAGTTCTTATTCATCAACTGATAACGGAGTATCTCAAGATGCTTTAAAGAAATATATTGAATGTTATAAAGATTATACATTTAGTGATTTATTAAGTAATGTTACAGTTGATTATTTATATGTAAAATAAAAGTAAATAGTTGTTACATAGCTTTATAGTTATGTGACAACTTTTTTCATTAAATCATTTGCATCTGATTGTAATAATGAATTAATTGAATTTGTACCTGATGACCCTGAAAGAGAAGGATACACTTTTAAAGGATGGTACAAAGAAGCAGAGTGCACAAGCAAATGGGATTTTGAAATTGACATTGTTCCTAAAAAAGATAATGCAGAAGAATTTATAGAAACTAAATTATATGCTAAGTGGGATAAAGTGAAAGATTAGAAATGTGAAAATTACAAAGTAATATATAAATATAGATAATATAAACAACATCCTTGTATATAAGTCAATTAGTACTCAGATAATTTGGATATTCATTGACTTTTTTTATGTTGATAAAAGGATATATTTGTTGTATAATATTTATATTAGGAGAAAAAAAGTTTATGAAAGTATGTGTTTTATCTAGCGGTTCAAAAGGTAATATGACTTATGTAGAAGGTGGGAATACTCGTTTATTGATTGATGCGGGGATTACCTTGACTAATGCATGTAGAAGGAATCCTAATTTACCATTAGACAAAGTTACAGATATTATTGTTACTCATGAACATGGGGATCATGTAGGATACTTAGATACTATATCAAAGAAAACAAAGGCTAATATTTATATTTCTAAAAAAAGCTTTTTAGGTTTAAAACCAGCATTTAGAGATAAGTTCGTTGGAAAAAAGATATGTTTCATAGAACCAGAAGCAAAGTATAAAATAGGTGATTTGGATGTTTATACATTTAAACTAAATCATGATTGCATGGAAGTGTTAGGATATGTAATTTCATATGAAGGAAAAAGCGTAGGGTACTTTACTGATACTGGAATTATGCCTGACAAATATTTGCCATATTTAAGTGGTTTAGATGTTCTTATCATTGAAGCTAACCATAATGTTGAAAAGTTACTTAATAGTAATCGTGACTATAGTTTGATTAATCGTATATTAAGTACTGAAGGACATATTTCTAATCAAAAATGTTATGAAATATTAAAATCTGTTTTAAACGAAAAGAATAAATATGTTATTTTAGCTCATATAAGTGAAGATTGTAACTCTGAACAATGCTTATATGAAGAAATTATAAACAAATTATACAATTTTAAAGGTACTATTCTTATTGCAAGCCAATATGAAGCTAGTGAGGTAATAGAACTATGATTTCTTTAGATCTTGTTTGTGTTGGTAAAATTAAAGAAAAGTATTTAGATGATGCAATAATCGAATATTTGAAAAGAATTAAGCCTTATTGCAATTTCAAAATAACAGAAATCAAAGAGATAAATACACCTGATATGAATAAAAATTTGCTTGAAGAAGGAAAAAATATTCTTCAGTGTATAAGTGATAATGATTATGTAATAACTTTAGAAATAGATGGCAAGATGCTAGATAGTGTAGCTTATTCAAAACTAATAGAAAATCATTACACATATGATAATCGTAAGATTATTTTTGTTATCGGAAGTAGTGACGGATTATCAAAGGATGTTAAAGAAAGAAGTAATTATAAGCTAAGCTTTTCAAAGATGACTTTCCCTCACCAGTTAATGAGAGTTATCTTTTTAGAACAAACATATCGAGCTTTTGCGATAATGAATAATATAAAGTATCATAAATAGGTGGTGAAAATATGCCTTTTGAATTAGTTAGTAAATATAGTGGTGCTGGAGATCAAGTACAAGCAATCGAAAAGTTAACCGAAGGAATTAATGATGGATTGCATGCAATGACACTTTTGGGTGCTACAGGAACAGGTAAGACGTTTACTATTGCTAATGTAATAAAAAACACAGGTAAGAAAACAATTGTACTAGCTCATAATAAGACATTAGCTGGGCAACTATATAGTGAACTAAAAGCTTTTTTTCCAAATAACCATGTTGAATATTTTATTTCTTATTATGATTACTATCAACCAGAAGCTTACGTTGCCAGCAAGGATTTATATATTGAAAAAGATTCAAGTATCAATGATGATATTGACCAAATGCGTCATAGTGCTGTAAGTAGTTTACTCACGTATGATGATGTCATTGTTGTTGCGAGCGTTTCTTGCATCTATGATATAGGTGACCCTAATGACTATCGTGAGAATATGTTAGTTTTAAAAGAAGGAATGAGTTATCCTTTAAAGGAACTCTTTGAAAAACTAATATCGATGCAATATGTTCGTAATGATTATGATATTTCTAGAGGAACATTTAGAGTTCGTGGTGATACAGTTGATATCTTTCCAACATATGAAAAAAATCAAGGAATTCGTTTAGAGTTCTTTGATGATGAACTTGAGAAAATTAAAATTATTGAAAGTGTTTCTGGAAAGGTGCTTTCCTCAAAAAAAGTTATTACTATAAATCCAGCAACATTATTTTCTGTTAATAATGATAAATTAAAAGAAGCAATTAGAAGAATAAAAGAAGAAATGGAAGAGCAAGTAAAATTCTTCGAAGATAGAAAACTTTTACTTGAGGCTGAACGAATTAGAAAACGTACAATGTATGATATAGAAATGCTTGAAGAGATAGGATATTGTACGGGAATAGAAAATTACTCAAGACATTTAAGTTTACGTGCTGAGGGAGAAAAACCTTATACGTTACTAGATTTCTTTGGTGATGATTATTTAATGGTAATTGATGAGTCTCATGTAACATTGCCTCAGGTTAGAGCTATGTATAATGGTGACAGATCACGAATAATGAGTCTTGTTGAGAATGGTTTCAGATTACCTTCTGCCCTTGATAATCGTCCTCTAACGTTTGATGAGTTTGAACAGCTAATTAGACAGGTAATCTTTGTAAGTGCAACACCGGGCGAATATGAGCGTGAAAATGGGGAAATTGTCGAACAAATCATTAGACCAACAGGGCTATTAGATCCTCTTATTGAAATAAGACCAATAAACGGACAAATTGATGATTTAATAAGAGAAATTCGCACTCGAAAGGCAAAAAATGAAAGAACTCTTATTCTAACACTTACGATTCAAATGAGTGAAGACTTAACAAATTATTTGAAAGATTTAAACATTAAAGTGGCTTATTTGCATTCTGAAGTAAAATCATTAGAAAGATTAGAAGTAATTAGAAAACTAAGGCAAGGAGTATACGATTGCTTAGTTGGCATTAATCTTTTAAGAGAAGGATTAGACATTCCGGAAGTTTCATTAATAGCAATTTTAGATGCTGATAAAGAAGGATTCTTAAGAAGCACAACTTCCTTAATTCAAATTATAGGTAGAGCTGCTAGAAATGCAAATGGTAAAGTTATTATGTATGCTGATAAAATTACCGATTCAATGCAATATGCTATTACAGAAACTAATCGAAGAAGAGAAATTCAAGATGAATACAATAAAAAACATAATATCATCCCGAAGACAATATATAAAGACATATCTGATTCAATTGTTATAACGCAAACAGAAGCGATAGATAAAGTAGATGTTGATTTAAATGATATGTCTAATATGAGCGCTTTAGAAAAAAAGAATTTAATAACAAAATTAGAAAAACAAATGAAAGATGCTGCTAAGGAATTAAATTTTGAGGAAGCTATGGCATTAAGAGATTTAATTCTAGAAATAAAGAGCACATTATAGGTGTAATATGAAGAAAAAAGTAGTTGTTGGATTAAGTGGTGGAGTTGATTCCGCAGTAGCTGTAATTATCCTTCAAAAAGCCGGTTATGAGGTTGAAGGTATGTTTATGAGAAACTGGGATTCTCTACTTAATAATGATGTTTTAGGTAATCCTCATACCTTAGATTCAGTTTGTCCTCAAGAAGTTGATTATATGGATGCTGTAAGAGTTTCAGAAAAGCTGGGAATTAAACTTCACCGAGTTGATTTTGTTATGGAATATTGGGATCGTGTATTCACATATTTTCTTGATGAATACAAAAATTATCGTACACCAAATCCTGATATCCTATGTAATAAAGAAATCAAATTTAAGGCATTTCTTGAGAAAGCTATGGAAATGGGCTATGATTACATTGCAATGGGACATTATGCAAGAATAACTCATGATCCTTTAAAAATATATAAAGGTTTAGATAGTAATAAAGATCAAACATATTTCCTTTCACAACTTTCGAAAGAACAATTAGATAAAGCTTTATTTCCAATTGGCGATTTAACAAAAAAAGAAGTGCGTGAAATTGCCAAAGAATATGGATTAGAAGTTGCTACAAAGAAAGACTCAACTGGAGTGTGCTTTATAGGTGAAAGAAATTTCAAGCAATTTTTAGAAAATTATTTGCCAGCGCAAAAAGGAAATATGGAAACACTAGATGGTGAAGTTGTTGGCACACATGATGGAATAATGTACTATACAATAGGACAACGCCACGGATTAGGCCTTGGTGGTGAAGGTGATCCATGGTTTGTCCTTGGTAAAGACGTAAAGAGAAACGTCTTATATGTGGGTAGAGGTGCAAACAATGATTATTTGTATTCAAATAGATGCATTGTAAGCAAAATTAATTGGCTTGGAGAGCCATTCACAGAAAGAAAAATCAATGTAAAATTTAGATATCGTAGTAAAGATATTGAAGCTACACTAAGAAATTTAGGTGATGGTAGATTCGAAATATTATACCCACAAATGTTTAAAGCAGTAACCCCAGGACAAGCAGCAGTCTTCTATGATGGAGATGAAATGTTAGGTGGTTCAACAATTGATGAAGTATATATGAATAATGAAAGAAGAAAATATTAAAAATGGAAAAATTAGAAGGAACTATTGAAAAAATATTATTCAAAAACGAAGAAAATGGTTATGCTGTGTTAAGGATCAAATTAGATTATACTAAGAAAAAAATGGCAAAGTATAAAGATATTTTATATACTAATCTCTTAACAGTTACATCATTTTTTGATCGCTTTCCCGTAATAGGAGAACAATTAGAATTTCAAGGTGACTTCGAAGAAAGTAAATATGGGATTCAGTTTAAAGCCCAATCATACTCACGAATAAATGAGGATACTCTTGAAACAGTAATAGCATACCTTTCGAGTGACTATTTTCCGGGAATTGGTAAAAAAATTGCCGCAAAGATATTTGAAGTAATCGGAAAAAATTGTTTAGAAAAAATCAGAAAAGATAAAAATATCTTAGATAAAGTAGATGGTTTAACGCTAATTCAAAAGGATACTATCTATAAAGGACTTATCGATAATAAAAAGAAAGAAAAAGATACGCTTGATTATATAAACATGGGTTTTACTATCCAAATGGCCCAAAGAATATTAACTGAACTAACAAAAGAAGAAATAGAAGTAGCCAAAGAAAATCCTTACCTGTTAATAGATAAAGTTGAAGGCATTGGGTTTTTAAAAGCTGATAAAATAGCTTTAGCAATGGGCATAAGCGAACACGATCCTCTAAGAATAAAAGCATGTCTTAAATTTATTATCGATAGAATGACCTTTGAAACTGGGAATTGCTATTTAGAAAAAGATAAACTTCTAATTACTGTAAATAAATATATAAAGTTAGACAGTGAAGATTACGAAAAATATTTAAATATTCTTGAAACCGATGGAAAAATTTATATTGATGAATCTAACGTTTATGAATATTCTTTATATGAATCTGAAGGAAAATTAGCTGCAATTATAGCTTCTTTAATAATACATAATCACGAAAGCCTAAATAAAGAAGTTATTATTGATAAACTTGAAAAAGTAAAAAAAGAATTAAAAATCGAATATAGTCCCAAACAAGAAGAAGCCATTATCAATGCCTTTATAGAAAAAATAATGGTTATAACTGGTGGACCAGGTACTGGAAAAACAACAATCGTGGAAGGGATTATAGACTTATACAAAAAACTATACCCATCACCAAATTTAACGGAAGAAGTATATCTACTAGCACCAACTGGTAGAGCCAGTAAAAGATTAGCTGAAGTAACAAAAATGCCTGCACAAACAATTCATAAGTTTTTAGCATATGATGGCAAAACATTTCATAATAATGAAAATAATCCCATTAATGCTAAACTTGTCATAATTGATGAAATGTCAATGGTAGATGTTGTGCTAGCATGTAAATTATTTTCGGCCTTAACAAATGAAACTAGAATTATAATTGTTGGAGACGTTGATCAAATTCCTTCTGTCTCACCAGGTAATGTTCTTGAAGATATAATTAAAACCGGAAAAATAAAAACTATAAAATTAGATAAAATTCATAGACAAGCCCAAGATTCATCAATCATACGCCTTGCTCATGAAGTCAATCACGGAATAATACCTTTAGATTTATTTGAGAAACAAAAAGATCGAAATTTTATTAATATAGATGATGAAAATATTATTATAAATAGTTTAAAGAAAATAATACACAAAGCTATAGAACAAAATATGAGTATCTTTAAAGATATACAAGTATTAATCCCAATGTATAAACGTCCTTTAGGAATTGATAATATTAATAACATTCTTCAAGAAGAATTTAATCCATTAAATGATGCTAATAATGAAATAGTTTTTGGTAAACAAAAATTTCGAATTAATGATAAAGTTATTCAGTTAGTAAACAGGAATGATGATAATATTATGAATGGTGATATAGGAATAGTAGAATCATTTATATATGATGAAAATAAAATAATTGGGATGTTTGTGAAATTCGATAATGGTCTTGTTGAATACACAAAAGATAATTATGAAGAATTAAAATTAGCATATGCAATTTCAATACATAAATCGCAAGGTAGTGAATTCAATACGACTATCATACCTTTTTCTAAAAGCTATTCAATAATGCTTAAAAGAAGACTATATTACACAGCAATTACACGAGCTAAGAAATTCTTAATAATGATAGGAAGCTTCGAAGCTTTTAAAATGGCAGTTAGTAATACGGATTATTCACGAAATACGAAATTAAAAGAAAAAATTTTAGAAGCAATTAATAACTATGAACAAGAAATAAAACACCTCAAAAAAGAATAAAAATTATATTTTTGGAAATAATAATATTAAAGTAGAAAATTAGTGAGGTGAAAATAGTTATGAAAAAAGCTATCGCATATATGATGATTGGTGCAGCAACTTATGGAGTCATAAGTATGATGGTTTGTAAGAAAAATTCTATCGAAAAAAAGTTAAAAAAATTAAAGAAAAATGGTATGGATGCATACAATAAAGTAAAAACAATTCTCTGAATGTCTATCGCTTATGATAGGCATTTTTTTAAAGCAAAAAAACTAATAAACAGTTAATATGTAAGTGGAAGGTGATAAAATGAAAATTATTAAATTAGTAAAGAAAATTAAAATTAAATACTTAATCGTTGGGGGAGTAAGTTTAATATTACTACTTTTTGGATTCATTTTAAATGCTAGTGATAAAGTAGAATTAGTCACTTCAAATAAGAATAGTGTTTTAGTAAGTGTACAAGGAGAAGTACGCTACCCAGGAACATATGCTATGACAGATAAAGATCGAATACTTGATGCTATACGAAAGGCAGGAGGTGTAACCTTTTTAGGTAATCAAAGTAAACTAAATCTTGCTGACAAAGTGTCTGATGGAATGATAATAATAGTACCTAAAAATACAGAAGAAGGACTAATAAATTTAAATACATGTGAGGAAAAAGATTTTGATAGATTTAAGTATTTAGGTTTAACGGATACGTCAATAAAAACAATTGTTAAGTATTCTAAAAATAATGGCTTTACAAGAAAAGAAGAATTACTTGAAATAGGCATAAAAGAAAATGTTTATAACAAAATTAAAGAATACATTATTCTATAGGACTTTAATTAATAATTTTATATATGTTTCATTTAGCATAATTCTTATCGCAGTTATTATAAATAATCATTATATGTTTTTTCTTTACATAATATATCTTATATATATTTACAAAAGAAATAAAATTATTTGTAAAAGTATTATAATAATAAACATTATATTTATTATT
>ERZ779673.13-NODE-13-length-93192-cov-3.113832_pt1 | contig 93192 bp, 87 predicted proteins | sample MGYA00511956_ERZ779673 | MGnify/ENA primary metagenome ERZ779673 (study PRJEB29588, sample SAMEA2152065) | human gut metagenome | biome: human gut; feature: human-associated habitat; material: faeces | place: Denmark | collected 2008/2010 ... | reverse complement strand
CTAATCCCTTTAATTAGCGATTTTTGCTCGCTATTGAAAGAACTTTGTCGCAAAATACTTTCGAGTATAACAGAATACAAAACCTTGGGTGAATTATGTTCGATAACAACAGGGAAATTAGATGCAAACGCAAATAACCACAACGGCTTATATCCGTTCTTTACTTGCGGGAAAGATACGCTATCAATAGATAATTATGCTTTTGACGGTGAGGCGATTTTGATTGCTGGTAATGGCGATATCGGACACACAAAATATTATTATGGTAAATTCAACGCCTATCAACGCACTTATGTTTTAATGGATTTTAAGGCAGATGCTCAATTTGTAAAAATGGGAATAGATACATTTTTGCCGCAAAAGATTTCAGAAGAAACGCAAGGCGGTGCAATGCCATATGTAAAAATTTCAACATTGTTTTCGCTAAAAATTCCTTTTACAACCGAAGAAAAACAACTCTCAATTAGAAATCATTATGATGCAATAGCAAAAAAGGTAGAAAACGAAATGAAAATATTAGACCTTTTATTACAACAGAAATTTTATTTTCTCAACGCTATGTTTATATGAACATAGCGTTAAGAAGAAAACTTTTTTGGAGATTTATGTTTAATAAAAACCTTTCTTCGTTTACAATTAACTTATCGTATGTTGATAATAAACCATCAATTTTTTCTAAATAAGTTTGATTTGTCGGAATGCGAATGTTGTAAGATAAAATATCTTCGTTTTTAATATTTTTTTGTGCTGCACCTTGTCCGGCATTGTTCATATCTTTTTCAAATGAAGAATTAGACAAATATTGATAGATATACGCTTTTATCAGGTTGCTTTTGACATTCAATTTGGCAACTCGTTGATTGAGTAGATAATTATCTCCATTGACAATAGATATCCGTCCCACATTACCGGTTAAAGAAATAAGTATATCTCCATTATTAAGGATTTGTTGTTCTTGTATATTATCGGGCAATATATCAATCTTGTTATAATCGCCTGAAATATACTTATCTCCCGTTACATTTCCGATAGTTACAATCTTATATTTGCCGTCACTAATATAGGTTTTACTATTAAACGCATATCCGCTGCAAATACCTGCCACCTGTCTAATTTCAATCGTTTTATCACAATGAGAACTGTTAAATAGTTTGTTACAAAGTTCTTTCTTTAAGATTTTCAAATCACTAATGATTTTGTTTTGAGTTTCTATTTTTTTGTCCAAACACGATAAAAAATTCGCGATTTTTGTTTGTTCTGGAAGACTTGGGAACGATATAAAAGTCTTTTTGAGAAGTGTTTTTGAAATAGAACTGACTTTTACTCCCTGAATAAACGGTATAAGTTGGTTGTGATAAGCGGGAGAGTTTACATAATACCCTAAATACCTTGGAGAAAATTTTATTTTGGGGTGACAAGGAATAGTATGTAAACCAGAAACAACTTTGATTTCATCAATATTTTCGACTTCCGTTGCTTTACCGACGGTAAAATCTTCTGCCGTATCGGCAATAATTATATCGCCGTCTTGAAGTAAAATATTATCTAATTTGGATGAAGAATTTTCATCGTTGATATAAGGAACATCTGGACTTGATACGTCTATAAATGCCGAAAATTTTATAAGGACATCACCGTAGTGAATGTTTTTATAATTTCCGTTTTCGTAATTCAGTTCCGCACGCGATAACGTATTATTTGAAAGAATTAAAAACGTTTCATCAAACGTTCTTTGTTCCCATTTTTCTGCGAACTCGCTAAATCTCAAAGTTGGAACATTACTTAACTTTTATCCTTAATCTGGTAAAATATATAGGTTGAGGAGGAAAAACAATGAACAAAACAATTAATGAAATAGCAACAGAATGGAAAAATGAGAAAAAAAGATATGTAAAAGAATCAACAATGGCTGTTTATAAATTAATAGTGGATAATCATATTGTGAAGGCATTTGGAGAAAAAAAGATAAGTCTTATAAAAAATGTAGATATTCAAACGTTTATTAACGAAAAATTAGATAGTGGATTATCTGAAAAAACGTGCCGTGATATTTTGGTGGTTTTTAAAATGATTTTTAAATTTTCTGTTAAACAAAATTATTGTAAAGTAATTATGTTTGATATAATTTTTCCTACAAGAAAGAAAAATACAAGTATTGAAGTTTTCACACAAATTGAAGAAAATAGAATAATAAAATATATAGATTCGAATTTCACTTTTCAAAATTTGGGTATATTAATTTGTTTGTATACAGGAGTTCGTATAGGAGAAATTTGTGCATTGAAATGGGAAGATATAGACATAGAGAAAAAACTCATAAAGATATCAAAAACATTACAAAGAATTTATACAAAAGATGAAAAAACTAGAATAATAATTGATTCACCAAAAACAATAAATTCTAATAGAGAAATACCATTAGCAGATATAATATATAAAATAATTAAACCATTATATAAAATTATTAATAAAGAGTATTATGTTATAACAAATTCATTAAAATATACTGAGCCAAGGACTTATAGAAATTATTATTTTGAATTATTAGATAAATTAAAGCTCAGAAAACTAAAATTTCATTGTTTAAGACATACATTTGCAACAAGATGTATAGAGGCTAATGTTGACTACAAAACCTTAAGTGTGATATTAGGACATTCAAATATATCAACAACATTAAATTTATATGTGCATCCTAATTATGATCAAAAAAAGAGATGTATCGATAAAATGAGCAAGTTATTAAAGTAATTAAAATTTTTACATTAACATGGCATTGAATAAAAATTATAAGTGTGCTAAAATATAGATAAAGTTACAAATTAATATGGAGTAATTCATGAGAAATAAAATTGAATATTTAAATAAAGCCTTAAATAATAATTTAAATTATGAAGGACCTAAATTATTATATAAGTATAGACCATTTGATGAATATACTTTTGATATGTTAGAAAAAAAATATCTTTTTCTGTGTAAAGCTAGTAATCTTGATGATAAATTAGAATGTTCTATAGATTTGAATTTAGATGAAGAAAAGCTTAAAAAAAATATTATATCTAAAATTCAGAAAAAACTTTTACCATATATGTCAAAAGATGATCGAAGTTTACTAGAAAATAAATTACTTTGTTACAATTATAATGATGAAATGATGAGCAAAATCAATTATTTTAATGAGTTATTAAAAGGTGACCAAGTATTAAATAAACAACTTGAAAATTTAATAAAAATAGGATTAGACGCAAAGGAGAATATTGGTATTTGTTCATTGAGCGATTCGCCAAATATTGAAAAACTATGGAATAATTATTATGCAGGATATGATAGTGGATATTGTATAGAATATATAGTTTCAGATTATGAATATAATAAGTGTATATTTCCAGTAGTTTATATAGACGAAAGAGACAATGATTTAATTAATACATTGACATATGATATTATGGGTCAATTTACTAGTATAATAAGTAATGGCAAAATATGTATGGATAAAAGCCATTATTTGAGAATATATTTAACAAAAAAATGCGAATGGGAGTATCAAAGTGAATGGAGATTAATAGGTGATTCAAATAGTAAAATTGATGCACCAAAAATCAATAGGATAATAGTTGGAAATAATATAAATAATGAAAACTTAGAAAAGTTAACAAGATTTTGTAATAAAAGTGGTATTAAACTCGTTGAAAGAAATAAACTTATTAAATAGAAACATTAAAATAATTAGTATTAATAATATTTCATATTTTGACTTTATTAATAACTTATCATTTTAAATAATTGATAGATAATTAAATTATTAATTTTATATGTCACTCATTAATAATGAAAAATTAAAATGTGATTAAGTTAATTATAATTGGCAAATCTATATCAATGGATTTGTTTAATTTAAGGAAAATATCATCTATAGTATAAATAAAGATATTGTAATTCTGAATAAACTCCATTAAATAGGAGTTTATTTTTTAAAACTTTACAAAAACAATATAATCTGATATAATTATGTTAGAGCAAATGAAATGGTTCTAATTAATACTAAATATTATTAACATAATATATAACCGTTTACTGACTAATATGCAAGTATTATTCTGTAAACTAAAATAAATTATGTGGATTCTATATTTTAATTAGTTAGATCTATAAGTTACTTTTATATATTTTTAAGTAAAGCTCTAAGTCTTTTTGTTTGCTCTAAATTTATTATAAGGAGGAAAAATGACAGAATTAAATTTAGAATCTATTGAAAATCAAATAGGTTATCATTTTAAAAAAAGTGGTTTATTGCGCCAAGCATTTACAAGGAAGAGTTATGCACAGGAAAATGGTGAAACTTCAAATGAAGTATTAGAATTTCTTGGTGATGAAGTATTAGACTTTTATGTATCAAAATACTTAGTTAGTCGTTATGGATTTTTAAGAAACGATTGTGAATTTGTTACAAAAAATAACATTGATGAAAAAAATTTAACAGAGATTAAAAAGGGAATTGTTGACAACAAAAATTTATCAAAACTCATAGAACAATGGGGATTCCAAGAGTACTTATTTTTGGGAAAAGGAGATAGAAAAAAAGAAATTCAAAACGAGTTAAAAGTTAAAGCTGATTTATTTGAAGCTATACTTGGTGCAATTGCTATAGATTCAAACTGGGATCCAAGTATTTTAGAAAAAATGGTATTATCTATGTTAAATATCGAGTCATATTTTGACAATAATTGTGAGAATTCGTTAGATTATATAGCATTAATTCAACATTGGTGGCAAGTAAATAAAGGATGTTTACCAAATTATAATATTTTACCAATTTCCAAATCTTATAAGGCAAAATTAGATTTTTCATATAATAATTATAAAAAGGAATTTATTGGTGAAGGTTTTAGTAAGCAAGAAGCAAGATATAATTGTGCAAAAGTACTTTATGAATTTTTAGATAAAAATGATCTATTAGAAACAATCAAAAGTAATTGCCCTAATGAAGAAGATTTAACAAATGATAATGCCATAAATGTCTTACAAGAATTAGCTCAAAAAGGTTATTGCTCTATGCCAAAGTATACTTGCTTAGAAAAACCATATTATGACGATGATGGTTCTCCTATATGGGAATGCATATGTAATGTAGAAAGTCACAATGTAAGATGTAAAGCTTGTTGTTCAAGTAAAAAGGAAGCAAAAAAGTATTCTTTTTATTTATGTATATGCAAAATGATGGGTTATAAAGATAGATATAATTAATATTTAAAAATAAGTAAAAGATTTTAGTAAAGAGGTTAAGTAATAATATATGAATAATTTTTTTCCAGGTAGAGAGATTGAAATAGTTATTTCTAAAGATCAAGAAAGGTATAATAAAATTGAAAGAAAATGTTTGAAAAGTGTATTTAGTAATAAGATTAAAGTAACGTTTATGTTTAAAGTATTAAGTCAAATTAAAAAAATGACTAATGACTATAAAGACATTTTAAAATGTTATAATATGGCAAGTGAAACAAATCCTTTGGCATTTGTTACAAATGGTGAAAATATAGAATATGATTTGTGCTATCACATAACTGGAGTACATAACTTTAATATGCTACTTGTTGAAGAACACGAAAGAGGTATTAAACAAGAGAGTCAGAAATATATTGAAGAAGTAGCTAATACTGTTTTAATACAAGTTAAACTTCGATTATTTGGAAGTTCAATGTTTAGATATAGAAAGGTACTAACTAGTGAAAGTTATCTTTATTATCCTCCTGTGTATAGTTTATTTGCACTTACTAACTTTTTATTTTATATATATAAAAATTATTATGAGGATAACGAAGAAAAAATAGAAACAGATAAAAAAAGTGCAACACTTGCAGCCCTTATTGATGTTATATTAGCCAGGTCAAGTGCCGTTCTTGCTACAATCGATTATGATATATATGAGTGTGGTTATCCTATTCTAAGAAGTATCATAGAAACATATTTGGTATACTTACTATTTAACTTATCAAATGCAAAAGTAGATGAGTATTTAAAGTTCAATGAATACAAAGAAAAATATGATGCAGAATTCAGATTACCTGAAGAATTTGAAAAAGGGTATTATAAGAAAAGAAAAGATGTTAATATAATATCATACTTAAATTATGGATGGATTGATAGTATCTTTGACTTTGAGTACTTAGGAATCAAAAAATCATACAGTTTATCTGATATTGTTAAAGTAGTTAATCAGTTGGTGGACAACGATAGAAGGACTAAGGATTATGCTTCAAAATTAGAAGTATATTATAAAAAATGTCATTATCATTCTCACTCTAATATAAGTGGTTTTAGGTTTCCAATAATTTATATAATGGATTTATGTAAAGGATTAGGAGAAGTATTAATAGGAACAGCTAATGAAATAGGAAAGCTATTTAGAATTCCTAAATTTGAAAATATTGATCTTGTAAAATATGCTAGAGTGTCTGTAGATAAATTGCATAAAATCAGAAAAGAACTTAATATAGAACAGCTAGAAAAATACTATAAAAATAAGAAACAATAATATTGAATATAACAAATAAAGTATGCTATAATATTATATGTATTGGAGGAATAAACATGGAAAATGTAAATTCATCAAAAGAATTATTACAAGAATTTAAAGATAATAAAACATATGAAAATGCAAGTAAATATATAATTGCCTATATTAATAACTACAAAGGCGAACAAGGCTACTATGATTATTATAATTATAATGAGAACAAATATTCTGTTTTTAAACTAAGATATAGAGGTATCTTTTACAAATTCAAATTTGTTGAAAGCCCTGAAAAAAATACTTTTGTTTATGATGTACTAGCTAGAGCAGTTATAGATATTCCATATGGAATGGTAAATCAAGAAAAAACAAAACAAACTGTTTATGCAGAGATTCAGGAAAGAGCTCCTAAGGACATACTAGAAGAGCTTAAGAGAAAATTATGTCGTGAAATTGATGATTTTATTCCTTCTGCGGAACTAAATATTGTCACTAATATAAAATGGAGATTACAGATAAAAGAAGTAGATTTAGACTAATAATTATAAGGTGTATTATATGAGTAAATATGAACATTTATGGCACTATATAAAAACTAATGATGTATCAATATTATCTTTTGAAAAAATAAAAGAAATATTAGTGTTTGATATTGACCATTCTTTCCTTACATACAAAAAAGAATTAAAAGAGTATGGATATGAAGTTTGTAAAATATCGATGAAGGAAAAAAAGGTAACAATAAAAATGCTTCTAAGCGATTAAAGAAGCATTAATAGAAGAATTATTTGTATTGTTTGGAATATTTGAGAAATGTACCTCTCGTCATTTTAAGCATTTTGGCAGCTTCGACGTTAGTTATTTCTTTATTATGAAAACTACTAACAATTTTTTCGAAATTATCGGGGAGTTTGTATTTAGGTCTACCTAAATGAACTCCTTTTTCTTTGGTTATTCGTATACCTTCAGCTTGCCTAGTCCTAATGTTTTCTCGCTTGTTTTGGGCAACAAATGAAAGTACTTGGAGAACGATATCTGATATAAATTTTCCAACTAAGTTCTTACAATCTATTCTTGTGTCAAGAAGAGGAAAATCAATAACATAAATATCTGCTTCAATTATTTTAGTTATTTCACTCCATTCATTTATTATCATATCGCAATTTCTTCCAAGCCTATCAATTGACTTAATTATTAAGAGATCATCTTTTTTTAGTTTGGATTTCAAACATTGATAATTAGTTCTTTCAAAATCTTTGCCACTTTGTTTATCAACAAATATTACGTAATCAGATAAGCCCAATTTTTTCATTTCTTCCATTTGTCTTGCAATGTTTTGGGTTTGTGTGGATACTCTAACATAACCATACTTCATATAGTACCTCCTATTTAAATAATTATATACAAAAAAACTGAATAATTATAGAAAATCATTACTATAAATATTAATATTTATACATTACATGTAAACTTGTATAAAAACTTGAAATAAAAGTAAAAAATGATATAATTATTTATATATATAAAAGGGTGAAGATTATGGAAGAAATAAAATCATTAATATGTACAAGATGCGGATCACACCATATTGAAATGGTAAATAATGAATTATTTAGATGCACAAGTTGTGATGCATTAATAAAAATGGATAAAGCTTTTAATTTTGAAAAAGAATATAAAAGATTAATTGAAGAAGGTAAAACGGTAGATATAGTAAATTTAAGAAGTTTAGTCAAAAAAGCCTTAGAAGGACATATTGATAAAGCGTTATTAACAAACACATGTGCAGAAATACTAAAAATATTACCAGATGATGTGTTATCTTTGTTTTACATTAAATATGTAAACAGAAACAAAAATCCTTTTGAATATGAATCATTTCTAGAAAGTTTAATTTATAATGCCACAATAACAGAAATGGATGAAATAATAAATGTTATTATTTCTTCAACAAAAAAAAGAGAAGAAGAAAAAGTAAGAAAACTATCTAACTATTTCTATCAAGGTAAATATGATAATGCTATTAATGAATCCTTAAAACAAAGAACAAAAGAAATAGATTTATTTAGTGATGTTTCTAGAGATATATTTATCTGTCATTCTTCTTTAGATAATGATAAAGTAAATCAAATACTAAAGATGTTAGAAGAAGATGGAAACACGTGCTGGATATCATCACGAAATATTCCATGGGATAGTGATAACTATTGGTTAAATATTGAAAAAGCAATAAAATCATGTAATATCTTCTTATGCTTAAATAGTGTAAATACAATGCAAAGCAATGACTGCAGACGTGAAGTAGAAATAGCTAGAAGTTTAAACAAGAAAAGAATCGAATATAAGTTAGATGATTCTAGAGACATAACATTATTTAAACAGTTCTTTACAGGACAATGGATAACAAATATTGATGATTTATTAATTAAAGTTTATGATTTAAAGAATAAAGATGATGTTTTAAAAAGTGAAGCATTTGACTTAATTAATAAAAAAGATTATAGTCATGCTAAAGAATTGTTTGAAGAACTAAAGAAAATATCAAATGATCGTGAAGCTGACAAATACATTGAAATGTGTGAATTAATTATTAGTGCTAAAACATTAATGGCAAGTAATATGTATGAAGAAGCAAAAGCCAAACTCTTACAAATTAATGATATAGTTTATACAAAAGAGTTACTTGAGGAGTGCAATAGAAACATAACTACAAGTAATGCATCTAGTTATGAAGATAATAATAGAGAAGGCACTAGCAAAAATGAAGTATTAAAGAAAACTATGTTTTTGCTTAATCAAATAAAAGACTATCAAGAAGCTGAGAAATACTTATTTGAGGAAATTACAAATAATGAAAATGATTATGATTTATGGTATTACTATTTATATGCTATAACAAAGGGATTTAAAGAAAATACACATAAGAACTTATATATTGCATTAAACAGCTTAGCAAGACTTGCATCTAGTGAGAAGTTAGAAGAAGTTGAAGAGCTAGATAGAAAGTTAAACCCAGAAACTATCAAAAGATTAGAGGAACAAAAGAAAAAAGAAAAAGAGGAAGAAAGTAAAAAACAAATAGAAATAGACAAAGAAAAAAGTTTTGAACTAAACATAGAAAAACTAAAAGGATGTACTAAAGGAGATATTATTGAATTTGGATTATATCCTCAAACAATAAAGGATAGAGATGTAAATATAATTAGTTCAAATCCAGATGTTAATGGTTATTATATTGGTAGTGATGGTGATAATTATGTATTACATAAAGCAAATCCTCAAGGTAATTATACTTTTTCAAATCGTGAAAATATAGTAAACGGCAAAGAATACTATTTCAAGGTTGAACCAATAAAATGGAAAGTATTAGATAGTACTGACGATAAAGTTTTATTGTTTAGTGAAGTTGTATTGAATGCTCATGCATTTGATGAAAATAATTCAAACGATTATGAAGCATCAAGTATAAGAAAATGGCTTAATAATGATTTTTATAATAAAGCATTTAATGATAGGGAAAAAGACCTAATACTAACAGATGTGATAAATAATGAGAAAGTTATTAAGAAACTATTTATTCATAAGAAAGTATCATCAGGAACATTAAATGACAAAGTATTTTTATTAAGTAAAGAAGAAGTAACAAATACATTATATGGTTTTAAAAATGATAATGATAGATGCAAAAAGGTAACTGATTATGCTAAGGCAAACAATGCCTTTGAATACTACAAAAATAAAAATGGAGGGTACTGGCTAAGAACGCCTTATGCAAGCGATAAACCAAGTGTTTATGATGTTAATCGTGATGGTAATGTAAATTGGTTTTATGTTAATGCGGGCATACTCGGTATTGTACCAGCTTTATGCTTTGATAAAAATAAATAATGCGAAAATAAAAGAGTGCGTTTAGACAATCTAAATGGGCTCTTTTTTCTTTGAATTAAACAAGGGAAAATTTATATGCCTAAATATTAGATGACATGTAAAGAATATTTGCAATACATAAGAAATTATGCTATAATTTTTATATATTTTAAGATGCAAAGGAAAATACTATGTATATTGTAAAACTAAAAAGAAATGAAGAAAAAGATGTAATGAAAGGATTCCCTTGGATATATGCTAATGAAGTGGCTAGTATCTCTGGAAAAGATGTTCAAGGAAGCGTTTGTAAAGTTATATCTTTTGACGAAAGATTTATAGGTATAGGTTTTATTAATCATTCTTCAAAAATAATTGTAAGAATGTTATCTAATGCTGAAGAAGAGGTTGATGAGAATTTCTTCTATAAGAGAATAAAAGAAAGCAATGACTATCGTTTAAGTCTAGGTTATAGCGATAATTATCGAGCAGTTTTTGGTGAAAGTGACTTTTTGCCAGGTTTAATAGTTGATAAGTATGGAGATTATTTATCTGTTCAATTTCTTACATTAGGAATGGATGTTAGAAAAGAAATGATTATTAAAATATTAGTTGATATCTTTCATCCGATAGGTATATATGAAAGAAGCGATGTTAGTGTTCGCATTAAAGAAGGCTTAAAGGAGTGTAAAGGTACTTTGTATGGCGAAGTTCCTGATAAGGTTAATATTATAGAAAATGGCATAAAACTTGCAATTGATATTAAAAATGGACAAAAAACAGGTTACTTTTTAGATCAAAAAGAGAACAGAGATAACATAAAATATTATTGTAAAGACAAAACAGTTTTAGATTGTTTCTGTAACGTTGGAGGATTTTCTTTAAATGCAAGTAAAAATGGTGCCAGCAAAGTCACTAGTCTTGACATTAGTGAGAAAGCAATTAGTGAAGTTAATGATAATGCAAAGCTAAATGCTTTTACAAACATTGAAACAATTACTTGTGATGTCTTTGAAAAACTAAGAGAATATAAGAAAAATAATACTAAATTTGATGTTATTGTTCTAGATCCACCAGCATTTATTAAAAGTGTTGATACTATAAAACAAGGCTATAATGGTTATTTAGATATAAATACAATTGCATTAAAACTAGTGAATAAAGGTGGATATTTAATTACATGTAGTTGTTCTCAGCACTTAACATTACCTCTATTTATGAAAATGATTGAGGAAGCAGTTAGAAATAGTAAAGTAAAAGTTAAACTTGTTGAGATAAAATTTCAAGGAAAAGATCATGCATCGCTTATTAATATGACAGAATCATTATATTTGAAGGTTGCATATTTAAAGGTGATGTAATGAGAATAGCAGTAAGTGCTTGCCTACTTGGCTATAATTGTAAGTATAATGGTGAAAATAATTATAACCAAAGAGTATATGACTTGCAAAAAAATCACGAATTAATTCCTATTTGCCCCGAAATTTATGGTGATTTACCAACACCAAGAATACCTTCAGAACGAATAAATTCGTGTCGAGTATGCAATAAATTAGGAGTAGATGTTACAAAAAACTACTGTGATGGAGCTAAACTTGCTCTCAAAATAATTAAAGAAAAAGAAGTAAAAGTTGCTATTCTAAAGGCAAAAAGTCCTTCTTGTGGGAAGGGGTTAATATATGACGGAACATTTACACATACACTAATTAATGGTAATGGTGTAACTGTAGATTTATTAATCAAGGAAAATATTAAAGTCTATACAGAGGACGAAAAGTGGGATTTTTGATGATTCAAAAAATGTCAATTGACACTAAAAATTATTGGTGTTAATTGATTTTTTTTATCTTTTTTTATAATTTACAAAGGAAATAATCGCTTGATAAGTATTATTTATAAAATGATAATTTTTGGAAAAAATAAGAAAATAAAAGTCGAAAACATTTTTTCATTGACATTATAAAAAAATGTAGTATAATATTGTTTAGTATTATTAAACTTTAAGTTTAAAGGTGATAGAATATGAATATTGGAATGAAAATAAAAAGACTTCGAACCCTTTGCGGACTTACCCAGGGTGAACTTGCTGACAGGTGCGAATTGACTAAAGGATTCATATCCCAAGTTGAAAATAACCTTACAAGCCCAACTATTAGTACTTTAAATGATATTTTAATTGCTTTAGGAACAAATCTTTCTGATTTCTTTAAAGAAAGTAAATCAGATGAAAAAGTTGTTTTTGGCAGCGATGATTATATTGTTAAGAATACTGATAATCAAGAAATAACCTGGCTAGTCCCTAACAGTCAAAAAAATGAAATGGAGCCTATATTAATTGAAATATACCCGCACTCTTCAACTACTATAGATATGCCTCATGAAGGACAAGAGTTTGGATATGTTTTAGAAGGGAAAATTATTCTTTCAATTGAAAGCAAAGAATATAGTTGCAAGAAAGGTGAAAGCTTTTATTTCACAACAGATAGAAATCATTATATAAAAAATGAAACTGATGAGAATGCAAAAGTAATATGGATTTCAAGTCCACCAAATTTTTAGATTGAGGTAAGATGATGACAAAAAAAGATGTAATATTAGAATTAGTAAATGTTAATAAATCATTTAATGATAGTGTAGTGGTAGAGAATTTTAACCTTTACGTAAACAAAGGTGAATTCATTACATTTTTAGGTCCAAGTGGATGTGGGAAGACAACAACATTAAGAATGATTGCAGGTTTAGAAATTCCAACAAGTGGAGAAATTTTATTGAATGGTGAAAATATTGCCAATCTTCCACCATATAAAAGGCCTTTAAATACGGTGTTTCAAAGATATGCCTTATTTTCTCATTTAGATGTATATGATAATATAGCTTATGGATTAAAACTAAAGAAGATACCTTATACAGTTAATAAAAATGGTGAAAATGTTGTTAAGTACAGAAAATATACACGTGAAGAAATAAATGAAAAAGTTAAAAAAGCTTTGAAAATAGTCGATTTAGAGTCATTTGAAAAAAGAGATGTAAGTACTTTATCAGGTGGACAACAACAACGTGTGGCTATTGCTAGAGCTATTGTTAACGAACCAGAAATACTTTTATTAGATGAGCCTTTAGGTGCTCTTGATTTAAAGATGCGTAAGGAGATGCAACTAGAATTAAAAGAAATGCATAAGAAATTAGGTATTACTTTTATTTATGTAACTCATGATCAAGAAGAAGCTTTAACAATGTCGGATACAATAGTTGTTATGAAGGATGGCCAAATCCAACAAATTGGTACACCAATGGATATTTATAATGAGCCTAAAAATGCCTTTGTAGCCGATTTTATTGGTGAGAGTAATATTTACGTAGGTACAATGATTGGAGCCAAGAAAATACGATTTTTGGGCGCAAATTGGGATTGTGTAGATGATTTTCCAATTAATGAAAAAGTTGATGTTGTTGTGAGACCTGAAGATATAATTATTCATCAAGATAATACAGGACATGTAAAGGCTAAAATTGTTAATAAAATATTTAAAGGAATTCACTATCAATACACTGCTATGGTTGGTAACTTAGAAGTTGAAATACAATCAACAATTAATTATCCTATAAATATTGAAGTATCTCTTTCAATAGAACCAGATTTAATTCAAATAATGAAACGTGAATATACAACAAATATTTATCAAGATGCATATATTGACAAAAACAACAATGTAGTTTTTGCAGGAGCATCTTGGGAATGCGATGTAACGCAAATGGTTGCCGGCTCGTCACTAGATGAAAAAGGATATTTTCATACTCCTGATGGAAAAGTGTACGATTTACAAGATATTGATGTTATAGCTTCTGTAGATATGAAAGATATTGAAATAAGTGATAACCTTGATGAAGGAAATATTACTGGGCAAATTATTCAAATGGTTTGGAAAGGTGACCACTATCAAGTTATAGTACGTACAGAAGACGAAGAAGACTTCGTTGTTGATACGGAATGGACATGGAATGAAATGGATACAGTAAGTGTAAAAATTGATCCTAAGAAAATAACATTAGTTTTAAAGGAAGACTTAAGTAAATATGAAATTTAGACGTAAACACTTATCAATTCCTTATTTATTGTTTTTGATTTGTTTTGTTGTAGTACCAATATTCTTTATTGTGTATTATGCTTTTACAAACAAAGGTGGTCATTTTAGTTTTGATAACTTAGTTAAATTTGCTCAAGACTCAACAAATATAAATGTTTTATTAATTTCTTTTGTGTATGCAATTTTTAACACGATTATTTGTTTGCTTATTGGTTACCCATTAGCAATGATTCTTGCAAATAAAAAGTATAATAAATCTTCAGTAATTGTAATGTTATTTGTACTACCAATGTGGATAAACTTTATTATTCGTACAAGTGCTACAAGAGATGTTTTGAACTGGATAGGAATATCAACTGGAGCGCACTCGAAAATTACAACAATGATAGGTTTAGTTTATAACTATTTACCTTTTGTCATTCTTCCATTATATACAACAATGCTAAAGATGGATAAGTCGCAAATCGAAGCGAGTTATGATTTAGGTGCTAATGGTTTTCAGACATTTTTCAAAGTTATTATACCTATGACTATGCCAGGAATAGTTTCAGCTGCGACAATGGTATTTATGCCAACGTTATCATCATATGTTATTTCTGATATTTTATCAGAATATAATGTTGTTTTATTTGGTAGTTATATAGACTTATATTTCAACCAAAACGATTGGAACTTTGGATCATTTATGGCATTAATTATGTTATTACTAATTTCTATTAGTGTCTTTATATCTCGTAAGTTTTCAAAAGATGAGACAGGAGGACGTAGTTCAATATGGTAAAAAAAGATGTAGTTAAAAAAATATTAGCTAGAACTTATATTGGAATAATTCTCTTTATCATGTATCTTCCGATACTTGTATTAGTTATCTATTCATTTACTGATAGTGACCAATTAGGAGTTTGGAACGGCTTTTCGTTTGACTTATATGTTAAATTGTTTGAAAATACAAGCTTAATGCGAGCAATTAAGAATACTCTAATAATTTCTTTCGCAACAGCAATTGTTGGAACAATCTTAGGTACTTTTGGTGCAATTGGTGTTTTCTACTCAAAAAGAAAATATAAGAAAACAATGGAATTAATGACTCAACTTCCTGTAGTTAACGCTGAAATAGTTATGGCCTTATCGCTTGCAGTTTTATTTCACTTTTTAGGAATTAAAACTAGTTTCTTTACATTATTAGTTGGACACTTAGTTTTAACAGTTGCCTTTGTATATTTAAATGTAAAACCTAAACTTGTACAAATGGATCCTAATGTATACGAAGCAGCTTTAGACTTAGGTTCAACACCATGGCATGCTCTATTCAAAGTTGTGCTTCCAGAAATACTTCCAGGAATTTTCTCGGGATTTTTAATTTCAATAACTTTATCACTAGATGATTTTGTTATAACACAGTATTTAAAAGAACCATCATTTGAAACTATATCAACATACATTCAAAAGATAATTGCTAAACACCCAATTCCACCAGAGGTTAGGGCTTTTAGTTCTATTTTATCTCTTGTAGTTGTTTTAGTGGTTGTTGGAATAACAATTTATAATAACAAAAAATCAAATAAAATAGCTCAATTGAGGGGGACAAAATAATGAAAAAAATAATGAATTATTTACTTATTTGTTTTCTTTCTATAGCAACACTATCAATAAGAGTAAATGCCAAAAGTATTTTCGAAGGACAAACACTAACAATCTTTAATGTTGAAGATTACATCTCAACAGGAGAAGATGATTACGCAGATACAATTGGTGATTTTGAAGAAAAATATGGTGTAAAAGTTAATTATTATACATACGATACAAACGAAACAATGTATAATCAATTTAAACTAAATAATGGTTTATATGATTTGATTTGCACATCTGACTATATGATTCAAAAACTAATCAAAGAAGATTTAGTTGAAAAAATGGATGATTATAGTGAAAAAATACCTAATTATGAAAGATATGCTTCTAAAGCATTAAGAGTAAAATTAAAAGAGATGATTGTTAATAAACCTGTTTACAATTTAAACAAAGAAATAACAGGCACAGAAAGTGTATCGCTAGACGAATATGCTGTAGGATATATGTGGGGTACACTTGGAATCCTATATGATCCTGAATATACAGATACATTTAGAGAAGATGTAAAATCATGGGACGTTTTTTGGGACCCTAAATATAAAGATGTCATTTCTCTTAAGAATTCTATTCGTGATGCCTTTGTTGTTGGCTTAATGCATTCATATAGTAAAAGTGAAGATTATCAAAAAATAATGAATGAATACTTAGATAATCCTACACTAGAAAATCAAAAGAAGTACAATAAATTAGTTCAAGAAATATTTGACTTCAAACTTGATGGCAGCGAAGCTAGTGATAAAGAAAACAAAGAAAAAATTCAAAAAGTAAAAGAAGAACTTATTTCAATGAAACAAAATATCTTTGGACTAGAAGTTGATTCTGGTAAAAATGATATGGTTACCGGAAAAATAAAAATGAATTTAGCATATTCTGGTGATGCTGTATACTCAATGGACACAGCATTAGAAGACTTAGGTAAAACATTAGAGTATTACGTTCCTTTAGATGGAAGTAATATATGGTATGATGCCTGGACGTTACCCAAAGGTGCTAATAAAGAATTAGCTTACGAGTTTCTAAATTATTTATCTGACCCTGCAACTGCTGCTGATAATATGGATTATATAGGCTATACACCTTATATTGTTGGTGATGAACTATTTACATTAACAGGAGCATGGTATGGGGCAACAGATTACTTGATTACTTCTAGCTACGCCAAAGATGATGAAGTCCAAGTCATTTATGAGAATAAACTATACACATGTATTAAAGATAAAGATTCTGAAGAAGAAATATTACCAACAAATACAGAATATTTCGAATGCAATGAATGGTCAATAGAAGGAGAATACTCCGAAGGTGATATGATAAGTTACAATGGTAAAATATATAATTGCATATCGGATGATAATAATAATGATATAACAGATGAAAATTCGTTTGTTTTAGTTGAACCATATGACTTATCTTACTTATTTGAAGGTTCATTAAGTGAAGGTAGAAGAGCAATCATTTATCCTTACTATGGAAGTGAAAACAAACTAGAAACGCAATATCCAAGTGAAAATACAATTGCTAGATGTGCGATTATGAATGACTTTGGAGATTACAACGATGAAGTTGTTATTATGTGGGGACAAGTAAAAGCATATGTAGATATGACTCCTGTTTATGTTATTTTAATATGCTTCCTAGTAGCTTCAGTTTCACTTGCTACAGTTTATTTTGTGAAGAAGAAGATAAATGATAGCTATAAAAACTAATAGATATTAGAACTAAAAAATTAATAAAAGCTAATTAGTACTCATATTATCTGAGTATTGGTTGGCTTTTTTTATTATTTAGATAAAAAATATAAAGAAAATATTTTTTTAAAAAACAAGTTAATTAGTTTCTCAATTCTTTTTTTTTGAAATACTTTTTGATTATAGCATCTATTCAAATATCAAAAAATAGTGTATAATTATCATATGGAGAAAACCTATGGAAAAAATAGACTATAATAGATTATACACTTTAATAAAAAGTTCACTTATGTCTAATTACTCATTTATTAATAGAATAAATAAAAAACATAAGAAACTATTGCCTATGATTATAACTTTTTTAGTTATTGCCATAACAATAGTATCATTATATTTTATCGGATTTACTAAACTCTTTAAGGAAGCGAATCTAAGTGATACTATTCTTTATATGAGTATATCATTATCATCTATATTAATTTTCTTTACAAATCTAATGAAAGTTAATTCGTATATATTTAGATGCAAAGATTATGACTTGCTTACAAGTATGCCTCTAAACACTAAGGAGATAGTAATTTCAAAACTAATAGTTTTATATATAACAAGTTTTCTATTTTCCTTTATAATTGGATTATGTTCATATATAGCCTATGCGCTTTTTGAAGGTTTCAATATATTATTTTTGATTAATACAATTTTATTAACTTTTATAATTCCCTTTATACCTATTGCATCAAGCAGTTTAATAGCTTTTGTTATTGGGTACATAAAAATAAATAAAAAAACAAAAAACGTATTAATTACAATAATATATTTTATATTATCACTTTTAATGATATTGGCATATATTAATATCATTAAATATGATGAGAATAATCTTATAAAGCAAGTAAGTGAATTAAAAAAATACTTTTTGAAGATGTGGCCTCTTACAAATTTTATATACAATGGTTTTTATAATAAAAGTATACTAAATTTATTTATTTATGTTATAAGTTCATTAATTATATTATTTATTTATATAACTATTGTTTCTAAATATTTTGTTAAGTTTAATTCTTTAGAAAAAGAAAATATCCAAAAAAAGACTAAGCAAAATACTTACAGGCAAAAAAACTATTTTGTTTCACTTCTTTCGAAAGAACTAAAAATGTATACAAACATTCCCACATTTATAATAAACACAATGATTGGACCAATTTTATCAGTAGTATGCATTACAATTATGAGTAGTTTTATTGTGAGAAATAATTATATTTTTGGACTAGAAAAACTTGATCAATTATTATTAGATTTAAACGTAACAGTTAAAGAGTTTGTTATAGGCCTTTTAGGTGTAAGCATAAATATGATACTTACAATTAGTCAAATAAGTTCGTGTTCAATTTCTTTAGAGGGTAAATCCTTAGGTATAACTAAGTCGCTACCAATTTCTAAAAAAGATATATTTAGTTCAAAAATAATTTTTAATTATTTGATATTTGGGGCATTTTCATTTATATCAAGTATTTTAGTAATAGTTATTCTTAAACCTGTATGTTATGTAAGTATAATATTATTACTATTATGTTTACTTAACCCATTAAGCTTTTCGGTCATAGGATTATTATGTAATCTATATTTACCTAAATTAAATTATTCAAATCCTTATCAGGTAGTAAAGCAAGGTTTATCTGTTCTTGCAAATATGATTGTTTCTTTAGTTTTAAATATTTTTTACTTAGGATTGTTTATTGCTATAACAATAGCAGTAAATACTTTAATAGGACTATTAGGCTTATTAGTAATAAGTATTATAACTTTTGCAATAAGCATATTAGTCTTAAAAAAAGAGTCTTATAGATTTGATAGTCTTTAAACTATAGAAAAAAATACCAATGACAAAATCAAAAAAAGATGATATAATTAAACAAAGAGGAGATGTTTATGAACAAATTACATGCTTTAAAAATATTTGTACTAATGATAGCATTAACTTTTGCTATTCTATTAGTAGGTTGTGATATATCAAATACTAATACATATTATGTTAATTTTCTAGTTAACGATAATGTATACAAAACTATAGCAGTGAAGGAAAATGAAACAATAGATAATGAGATCTTTAAAGAAATAAAGCCAGCCATAGATGGATATGAATTTAAATATTGGCTTGATGGTGATGACAAATTTGACGAAACACAAAAAATAACTAAGGATTTAAATTTAAAAGCATATTTTGAAAAAGTTACGGAAAAAGTTGTTATAACAATTGTAAGCAATAATGAAATAGTAAATACAATCGAACTAGAAAAGGGACAAAAGCTTTCAAAACTAGATGATTTAGTTTTAGAAGGATATGTCTTTAAAGGCTATTATCTCGGCGTAGAACTTTATGACTTTGATGCTGATGTAAATGAAAATATAACATTAACTGCAAAATGGGAAAAAGAGGCTGAAAAAGACATAACAGTTAAATTATACGATGGTGATGAACTAATTGACACTATAATCACAAAAGCAAATGTTGAAGTTTCTTTAAAGAAGCTAACTAAAGAAGGATATGATTTTGTGGGATGGAGTTATTTAGAAAATGTTTATAATGATAAAATTATTTTATCAGAAGATGCTGTTTTAAATGCTAAATGGGAAGTACATTTATATACAATATCTTTCTATGATAAAGATAAATTAATTGAAACTAGAAAAGTAGAACATGGAAAAGATTTATTAGATATACCAACATTTGTGAAAGATGGTTATGAATTTATGGGTTGGGATCAAGAATTAGTCAACATAACAAGTGACTTAATTGTATATGCTGATTATTATGCACTTGAATATATGATTACATATCATAACTGTGATAAGACTTCAAATGTGAGAAAATATACGATTGAATCTCGTCCTATAGTTTTATCAGCTGCTGAAAAAGAAGGATATGTCTTTGGAGGTTGGTATCTTGAAGATAACTTTAAAACGAAAGTGGAAGTGATTGAAACTGGAACTTTTGGAAATTTAAATTTATACGCAAGATTTTTGAATACATATAGTGTATATTTCTCATTAGATGGTGGAGATTTTTCTAGTGATGTTATTGAAAGTTATAATTTAAAAGCTAATTCTACAGGAGAGTTTGTGATTACACAATACAATACAAATTATTGGGAATTATACAAAGATAATATATTCTTAATGAAAAAAGAAAATGATCCTAAAGCAATATATTCGTTTAGAGTTGGACTAAAATATGCGGATGGTTCATTTGTTATAACTAGCCTTGTAAAGTCAGGTGGTAGTAGTAATGATTTGGGTGATTGTGATTACGTTATCGTAGTTGCTGAATCTAATACTGCCGGATGCAAAGAATTAAACTTTAATAATCTAAAAGTAGGCTATAAGTTATCAATAAATGTAGACATAGCATCTTTAAGTGAAGGGGCTGTAAATTTAAAAACATTGCTTTTCAATGACTCGTTAACTGAATACAAAGGAAACATCTTAGAAGAACAAATCCTTCCAACACCGAAAAAGAAAAGATATATTTTCAAAGGTTGGATGACTTCAGAAAATGAAATAATCACAAAAATAAATAATTCTTCAAGCAAAGAAATTATTCTTAAAGCTTTATGGGAAAAAGCTGAAGGCACTACAGAGTACGAAATAGATATGATAAGTGATGAACTAATTGAAAAAATAGGACGAGTTGTATCTAAAAACATTGAATTACCTACTTATATCGAAGAATTCAAAGCAACCATAAAATGGACGACATCTGATGAAAATATTATTTCATCAACGGGTGTTGTTAAGAGACCATTTGGAAGTAATAAAACATGTACATTAACTATGAGTATAACAATAAAAGAAATTACTCAAGAGTACACTGTAACAGTTTTAGTACCTCGTGGATACAAAGATATATCTAAAGGAGGAATTATTGCTGGTTATAACTATACATCTATAACACCAAGTGATGTAACTTTACGAAAGGTAGATATTTTATATTGTGCCTTTGGAAATGTTGGTGCTAATGGTCATATTACTAATTTAAGTTCTATAGGTTCATATCTTAAAAATTATATTGATAAGGCTCATTCATATGGTGATTATGTAATATTATCATTAAATACATCAAATCTTGCTATTGCCGCAAGCAAGCAAGAGACAATTGATGTTTTAGTAAAGGATTGCCTAAAAGCTATTAATAATTTTGGGTTAGATGGTATAGATGTTGACTGGGAAACACCAACTCAAGAAACAAAAGAGAACTATACTGCTTTGATGAAATCTTTATATACTAGAGTAAAAGCAAATAATCCAGAACACTTAGTAACAACAGCAACAGCTGCAGGGCCTTGGCAATATCCACGATTTGATTTAGAAAATTCAATCAAATATATTGACTACATTAACCTGATGGCATATGATTTACAAACAAATTCTAAAGCAACACATCAAAGCGCTTTATATAAATCAACACGTGGTTATACGCTAGGCAAATGTACAATTGATGAAACCTTACCATTATATAATAATGTTAATGTTCCTAACGAAAAAATAATTGTTGGCCTTCCATTCTATGGCAGGAAATTCAAAGATACTGATGGAATTGGTCAAAGTAGTAGTGCTGATGGTGCATGCACACAAAGTTATATTTATGAAAACTATTTAAGTAAAAGTGTTGATGGTGTAACTATAGGTTTTGATGATGAATGCAAAGTACCTTATATTTATGATGCTAATAAGAGACTATTCATATCTTATGATGATGAAAAATCAATAAGGATAAAAACAGAATACATTTCTATGAAAGGTTTAGCTGGAATGATGTATTGGCAAGATGGTCAAGACTATAACAATAAATTATTAAATGCAATTTATGCAAATAAATCAACAATGAAAAGTACACGATAAAAAAAGACGTCTATAAAGGGATATATCTAATATCTCTTATAGACATCTTTTATTTTTTAAATCTTTGACGATAAGTACACTTCTTGCAAAGTTCTTCACATAAAATATTTTTAGTAAAACCATTTTTAATGTTAAGAAATCTTTGACTTGTAATTATATCTTTAAATGGTGTAGTTAAAATATTGCCTAAGTTTATAGCTCCATCTTTGTCAAGACAGCACGGAACAACAGTTCCATCAGATAAAATACCAATATGGGTTTTAGTCCCTAGGCACGTTCCATTTATATCATAAGTTTTTGAATTTAAGTCAGGCCAGTCAAATTCTTCTTCGGAAGAAAAGAATACGTGTTCCTTAAGTTTATTTGATAAATTTAAATCAATTGTTCTTTGATAATGTTTTTCAAAAGGAATAAGAGCTTCATTTTTTGAAAAGTTACCCCAAAGTCTTAAGGAAATATATGTGTCAAAATCTTTCTCAATCAAAGCAAAGATATCATTATAGTATTTTTCATTATCTTTCAAATTAACTATTGCTTGAAGTGATATATTAACTTGACGAACATATTTCATAATATCAAGGTGATTATGCAATAAAGTTGCATTCGTTGTGAGATTTACACTAAATCCTTTATTATATGCAAGAAGGATAAATTTATCGATATCAGGATGCATAAGAGGCTCACCTTGAATATGCAAATATATATATTTTGTGTAGGGCTTTATTTCATCTAAGATATGTTCAAATTCACTAAAGGATAGCATTTTTTTGTCTTTTGTAGTTTTAACACAAAATTTACAATTTAAATTGCAATAATTGATAATCTCTATATATATTTTCTTAAACATAATTATCTCTCATAAGAACTAGGATCAAAGAAATAAAAGTTTTGATAATAGTAAATATTTACATTATAACCAATTAATGTGAAAGGGTCTTTTGTGTTATCATAGATAAGTTGACTAACGTATTCTTTGTCATCTAGTTTGCAGGTAATTTTATATGGAGTTGTACCAAATGTTTCCTCCTTTTCAATAAGTTCAATATTCGTTATTTTAAGTTTACGAATGTTTTTACATTCCATTGTAATTTTTACTTTATGAAAGTATTTATATATTTTAATAATCTTCACAAAATAAAAAATAAATAAAGAAAGAGATAAAATAATAATAGTTATTGATAAGAAACCATTATTAGATAGGTAAATAAAATCAGTAGGATCATCCTTCATATAATATATGGTTACATAATCACCCACTGAGAACGAATCATCAACATTTTCGATGATGCCATCATATAATTTGTTCCCACATTTATATCTGATTTTTGCTAAGCTATCATCAGTGGTGTTGACAACTCTCAAAATTCGTGCTTCGGTTTTCGTCCCTAAAATCTGATAGTGCAGAGACTTACTATTTGATATTATTCCAAAACTAAGGAATAACAAACTTATAAAGAAAATAATCCAGTTAAGAATAAGCTTAGGTTTAGGAATAATATAATTATTCATGGTTTTCACCTCATATAATATAATATTATACAACAAATATCCTAAAAAATAAATAAACATTGCAAAAAAATAAAAATAATACTTAACAAAATAATTATTATATGGTATAATCTTTACATGTGGTCCCATGGTCAAGCGGTTAAGACGAGACCCTCTCAAGGTCTAATCACGAGTTCGATTCTCGTTGGGATCACCATTTTTTTATGTTTAGTGTTAAAGAGGATACCAATGAATATATTAATAGGTTTTTGTGGACTAGATTGTGAGAAGTGTGAAGCACGAAAAGCAACTATAACTAATGATGATAAATTAAGAGAAGAAGTTGCCAAGAAGTGGAGTGAATTAAATCATACTTCTATTACAAAAGAAATGATAAATTGTGTTGGATGTCGTCTAGAAGGTGTTAAAACTATATTTTGTGACACCTTTTGCCTAATTCGTAAATGTGCATCAAGTAAAGGCTTAAGCACCTGCGGGAAATGCCCAAACCTTGAGTTTTGTGATACAGTTAAGATGATAGCAAACAATAACCAAGAAGCATTAAATAATTTAAAAAATAACTTTTAGTTTTACGCAAGAATGGTGAAATTGGTAGACACGCAAGATTCAGATTCTTGTATTAGAAATAATGTGTGGGTTCGAGTCCCATTTCTTGCATTAATAAGTATTTTAGACCTTTTCAGGTCTTTTTATTTTTTAAAACTACATTTGCTAATAGGTGTTGTTTGTGGTATAATGAATTATATATGAAAATATTGATATAAGGGTGAAACAAATGAAAAAAATGCTAGCGTTATTTCTACTTCTTATAGCTATTGTTTGCAGTGGCTGTGTTTCAGAAAATGAAGAAGTAAAAACATATCCTTTACTTGACAATACAAATGAACCAACTATAGACTTTCTTCAGCCTTGGGCTTTTTACAATAAAACAAGCGAAGAATTAGATAAACATTTTGAAGAATTAAAAACAAGAGGATTTAAGACAATTATCATTCAGAATATATCAAAATATGATAAAGGTGAACCTAAAGAATGTTTTTATGATTCAGAAAAAAGTTTTCCTTTAGAAAAAAAAGATTTTCTTGAAAAAGTAATAACTATATGTAATGAAAAAAATATAAATGTTATTTGTGGGATTTCTTCAGATGATTATTGGTGGAGTCAAACATCTCATGAATTTGATGAAGAAACAATGAATATGTTTAATGAAGAAGAGACATTTACTATAGGTGAAATCTTAGCAAAATATAAAATTCAAGGTATTTATTATAGTAACGAAATGTATTCAAATAGCGAAGGCTTTATCAAAAGTTGGACTAAAAACATTAATAAAATAATTGAATATATCGAAAAAATAGATCCAAAGATGCCTTTTTATTTATCTCCATTTAATTCTTCATTTTATGGAGGTTCTGAAAAACAAAAGTTATCTTTTTGGAAAGAATTCTTTCAAAAAATAAATTTTAGAAAATTTGATTATTTTTTACTTCAAGATGGATTTGGGGCTTTATCAAAAGATCCTACAACTAAAAAATGTGAAGATGTTTATAATCTTAATGTAAAAATAAGGTCACTATGTTTAGAATATTCAAAGGTAAATTTTGCTCTTAACATTGAACTTTTCGCTTCTAAAGGATTAGCAAGCGATGATAGAGTTAATTTGCAGAAGAAGTATGCTAACACTTTAGGTGATGTTATAGCATGTTTTTCAGTATCTCATTATTATATAGAGGGTGGTAAAAATGAAGACTAATGTTTTTGAAAGTGATAAAATTACAAAATCAATTATTGTTTTAGCTTTACCAACAATAGTAAGTCAGCTCATCACAACAATATATAATCTTGCTGATACATTTTGGGTGGGAATGCTCAATAATCATTTTCAAATCGCTGCTCTTTCAATTGTCTTTCCAATACAATTAACATTAACAGCAATTGGTAACTTATTTGGCTTAGGTGCAGGGACATGCATCTCCAATGCTATTGGAGCTAGTGAACATAAAAAAGCTAAATCTTCATCAAGTTTTGCTATTTATGTTGGCATTATCGTAACTCTTGTATTGTCTCTTTTTGTACTTTTCTTTAGTAATGTTACTTTAAATATATTAGGTTCAACTGAAAAAACAAATGAATATGTGTTATCTTATTTAAAATATGTCGTTGTTCTTGGGGCTGTTCCTACGGTATTTAATATGATAATTGCAAATATGATTCGTGCTGAAGGCTTTTCACTTCAAGCAAGTATTGGATTATCAATTGGAGGAATTTTAAATATTGTTTTAGACCCTATATTCGTTTTACCATTTGGTTTTAATATGGAAATCAAAGGAGCAGCTATTGCTACATTAATTTCTAATGTTATAACAACAATATATTTTCTTATTCTCCTCATTATAATTAGGAAGAAGACAACAATAAGTTTTGTTCCTAAGAGAATGTTTGAAACTAAAAAAATTGGTCTAGAGGTAATTTTTACGGGTATACCTTCGGCACTACAAACTATGCTTTCGGCAGTTTCAAACCTAGTTTTGAACTCACTTATAATTAGTTACGGGGAAGTTGCTGAAGCGGCAATTGGAATTACTAAGAAAGTTGATGCGATTCCGTTTGGAGTAATCACAGGCTTATCACAAGGCTCAGCTCCTCTAATGGCTTATAATAATGGTGCTAAAAAATACGATAAGATGAAAAAAACTTTGAGATATTCATTAATATATTGTATAGCAGCGGCAATTATAATTCTATTAGCTATAGAAGTATTTGCAGATTCAATAATTAGTGCTTTTATAAAAGAAGAAAATACTATTCTTTACGGAACAAAATTCTTAAGATTACATTGTGTATCAATGATATTTATGTCTGTAACGTTTATGCTTGTATCTTTCTTCCAATCAATTGGAGCTAAAGTTAAAGCTTTTATTCTCTCGATAATAAGAAAAGGTGTATTTGATATTCCTCTAATGTATTTAATGAATACTATAATTCCAATGTATGGAGTTGTAGCGTGTCAACCTATAATGGATTTCGTATCTGCTGGTGTTGCTATTTGTTTCTACTTTATTTGGAAAAAAGAACATGAACAAATGTGCTTAAATGAAGAAAAATTAATTGCTGAACTAAAATAATATATCCTAAAAAATATGTTAAAGTTTAATACTTTTTAAACTAGAAAGGATAAGTATGATAAAAGTTGTTTCAAATGAAAATATGAGGAAAAGTGACAAGTTCACAATTGAAAGTAAAATATCTAGTCGAGAATTAATGTTTAAAGCTGGGAAAGCTATATATGAAAGTGTTTCTTGGAAAGGTAAAATTGGCATATGCTGTGGTTGTGGAAATAACGCTGGCGATGGATATGTCTTAGCATCTCTTTTAAAAGAAAGTAATTATGATGTAGACATAATAATACTTTTTGAAAAGTTTTCAGATGATGGAAAGTATTATTTTAACTTAGCTATAGAAAAACGCGTTAAAGTAATTTGTTTAAATGATAATTATAATAAGGATTTATTTAAAGAATATGATATATTAGTAGATTGTATTTTTGGAACAGGATTTAAAAATGAGGTTACAGGAAAATACAAAGATGTAATTTCAAAAATTAATGAATCAAAAAAATATGTTGTTTCTGTAGATATCAATAGTGGGCTAAATGGTGATAATGGATTAGCTAGTTTATGTGTCCATTCTGATCTAACAGTTTCCATAGGTTATTATAAATCAGGTCATTTCTTAAATATGGCTAAAGATGTAATGAAAACAAAGATTAATCGAGAAATAGGTATAGAATTAATTGAAAATGCTTATGAATTGATTGAGGCAAATGATATTAAGAATTTATTTTTAAAACGTAAAAATTATTCTAATAAATCAACATATGGATATATTGTCTTAATAGGAGGTTCTAAAGACTATAGCGGTTCTATTAGACTTTCACTTATGGCAAATTGCGCAATGAGAAGTGGAGCTGGAGTTGTAACAGTTGCTGTTCCCGAAAGCATAGAGGCAGTCTTATCACCAAAAATACTAGAAAGTACAATTCTTTGTATGAAAGACATTGATGGGCACATTAAATTTGACAAAGAAGTTTTAGATAAAATAATGGCTAAAAATAGAGTTATTGCTTTTGGAATGGGCATAAAGAATAATCAAGATACAAAGGAAAGTTTAGAGTACTTGCTTGAAAATTACACTAAAACACTAATAATAGATGCTGATGGATTAAATGCTTTAGCAGAAAGTAACTCTAATCTATTACAAAATGCTAAATGTAAAGTTATTCTTACTCCTCATATAAAAGAATTTTCAAGACTAACAAAACTAGAAATTAAGGAAATAAGTCAAAATCCAGTTGCTCATGCTACTGACTATGCAAAAAACAATAAAGTCATAGTTCTTTTAAAAGGACCGACAACAATCATAACAGATGGTGAAAAAGTGTACTTAGTTGATAAGGGTTGTGCTGGAATGGCAACAGCTGGAAGTGGAGATGTTTTAAGTGGTATCTTGGCATCAATTGCCAGTTATAACGAAAATGACTTATTGCTCGCAACTGCAGGAGCAGCCTATATAAATGGTTTAGCTGGTGAACTTGCTCAAGAAGAGTATGGTGATATTTCAATGATTGCTAGTGACACTGTCAATAAAATAGGAAAAGCAATCAAAATGGTGAGAACATGTACAAATCTAAACAAATGAGTGAAATTTGTATTTGTAATAATTTGGCACAAGAATTAAAATATATTTATCAATAAAACGAAAATAATAATAAATATAGGAGTAAAATTATGAATAGTATTAAAAAGTTATTTCAAAAGTTTAAAGTTGAAAGTATTGTAAGTGCGGTTTTCGCAATTATCTTAGGTATTCTATTTGTTGCTATGCCAAATAGTTCAGCAAATGCCTTATGTACAGTTTCTGGCGTATTCTTCATTATAACTGGTTTAACGTTAATAATGGCTTTTGTTGCTGGTGGATTTTTCTTTGGTGGACATTTACTTATTTTAGGAATAGCATTATTAATATGTGGTGCTTTTACATTGTCATATCCTAATGAATTTAAAGATCTGATTAAAATAATATTTGGTATTTACATAATAGTAGATGGAACAACAAGTCTTGTTGATAGTATCTATTGTGCAAGAGCAAAAATCAGAGGTTGGTTTGTCTTGACAATTATCTCATTTCTTTCTATAATACTAGGATCTATCTTAATGCTTGCAACATTTGAAACAATAGTAATTTTTATGGGATGTGCTTTAATAATTGATGGAATCTGTGACCTGATTGAAATATTAGTCTTCAGTAAAAAAGTTAGAGAAGCAAAGAAAAGATTACTTGATAGTCATGAAACAATATATATTGACTAAAAAATGACATAAGGAAAAACCTTATGTTTTTATTTTTTTAAAAAAAATTAATTTTTTAGAATATTTTTTAAAATTTTTGTGTTATGTATAATGTAAAGAGAAAAAGGAGAATTATCAAGAGTTACTATTGATATTAATCCAAGCATTGAGATGATGGTTGATGAAGATCAAAAAGTTTTATCTGTATCAGCACTTAACGATGATGGAAGCATAATCATCAGTGGTGAAGAAATCGTCGGAAAAGATGTTGAAGAAGCAACAAAATTAATTCTTGAATTAAGCACAGAAACAGGCTATATAGTTAAAGGTGAAATTACTAGTACTGATAACACTATAAATATTACCGTATCAGGAAATACTGAATATGCAGAAAAGCTTGCTAATAAGATTATTGATAGCGGAAACAAAGCTTTAGAAAAACTAGGAATTGAAGCTAAACTAAATAAAGTTAAAGCTATGGCTGTTGCTGAACTTAAAAAATTAGTTTTAGAAAATTCAACATTCACAGAAGCAGAAGTTGAAGCTATGACTGAGGAAGAATTACTAAAAGCATTAGTAGTTGGCAGAATGGAAACAGCAATATTAATTTCTGAAGACTTAAAGAAAGTATACTTTGAAGCGAAAGCATATGAAATTAAATTTGCCGAAAAAGAAGCAACAAAAAAAATAATTAAAGAAATTGATGGAGTTTCGCAAATACTTGTTGGAACTTATAGTACATTACTAACTGGTTATCGTGAATTTATAACTTCTTTAGAAGATTTAAAATACGATACTCTAATTTCTCCAGACTCAGAATATCAAATTTTATTAGCTAAAGTACGAGAAGCAAAAGCTAAATATTTAGAACAAAGAAGTTTTGTTTTAACATTAGAAGCTGGTGATGTGAAAGTTAAAGCCGAAGTAGAATTAAACAATTTAAAGAAAGCATATGAAGATTTAGAAAAATTATTAGTTGAATGTGGAAACGCTGCTGTTAAAAGCTTTGATTACACAATCAATAAATTAAAAGAAGCCGAAGTTGCCTTGACAGAAGTAGAGAACAAATTAAAAAGTGTAGATGTAGAGAAAGTATTGACGGAAAAAACACAAGAAATCGAAAATGTGATTAATAGTACAAAAAATGAGTTCTTCGATAAATTTGAAAAAGCTCACAAAGAAGATATCGAAAAAGTAGAAGCAGACTTCATAGCTAAAAAAGAAGAACTTAAAAAGTCAATAATCGCAAAGTAACTAAAAAATGTTAACAGTTATTGCTATTTTGTGATATAATTATCGTAATTAGTCACTGAAAGGATAGCAACTGATGAATAGTTTTCATGAAAGATTAAAAAACAAAGATGAAGAAGCTTTTGAAAAACTATATGATAAATATGTAAAACTTGTTTATCACATAACATATTCATACACAAGGTGTAAAGAAGATGCAGAAGACTTAACAATTGAGGTCTTTACAAAAGTTTATAATAATTTAGATAAATATGAAGAACGACAAAAACTAAAAGAATGGATTAGTGAAATTGCTAGAAATACAGCTTTAAACTTTGTTACTCGTAATAAAATGAAAGATGTAATCTTTGACGATGAAGTTGTTGATAGTGTTCATTCCTATGATAGTACTCATACCGAGTTAATTGATTTGTTTGAGAAAAGATTAGATAATGAAACAAAACAAATAATGATCATGAAATTTATTTATAATTATACTTTTAAAGAAATTGCAAAAGTGAACAATATGACTTTAGGAAAGGTTCAAGGATTATACTATGATGGAATAGAAAAATTATGAAAGGAGCTTAAAAATGGATAAACTTGAAAAAAATATTAAAGAATCTTTAAATGATAAATTTATAGAAAAAAATCCAAGTGATGACATCAAAAAGCGCCTTTTTAGTAGACTTGGATTGCAAGTGAAACAAAAAAAGTTTTCTAAAAGTAACTTGATTAAATTATGTACATCGTTTGCTTGTCTTGTTCTAGTAATTATTTGTTCAATTTTAATCTTTTCAAATGACAATGTGAATACTCTTAAGTATGAAGCGATTATCCAAATAGACGTTAATCCTAGTGTTGAATTTGTCGTTGATGATAGTGATAAAGTCTTATCAGTAAAAGGATTAAATGATGACGGAAAATTAATTCTAACAGATGAAGAATTTGAGAACTTATCATTAAAAGATGCTGTCAGTAAACTTTTAAATCTTGAAGAAAAAACAAATTTTCTTTCAGAAACTAATAAAAATGTTGCTCAAACCTTAACAATAGAAAACAAAGGTGTTGAAGAAGTACTTACTAATAAGCTAAATCAAATTCTCAAAAGTACTCAAAATAATTTATCTACAAATATAGAGATAAAATTCAATACAAGTAAATCAATTGAAGATTTAAAAGATTATGTAAATTCTATTGATATAATTAAAAATGTTCAGGACTTACAATATAGTGAACTAATTGGAATTGTAAGAAAGTATCACGAAGACGTTAGAACGTTAGATAGTATTGCTCTTGAGAATTTATATTTAAAGTCAAAAACAGAATACTTTGAAGAGCTAAAAGAAAATAAAATAAAAGAACTTGTAAATGATTTAGATGATTCATATAAAACACAAATAGATAGATATAATAAGTTATATTTACTTGTAAAGGAAACATATAATAATTTACAAGCAACATATGAAAGTTTGTATGTAGATAATAATTCTCCTTACAAAATGGCTTTAAAAGACTTAGAAGAAGTGAAAGATGAAATAGCTCTACAAGAGAAAAAAGTTGAAGAAGCTAGAAAAGGTTCATCGTATTACATTTTGAAGAAAGAAGAAGCAATTTTAGAACGCTTAAAATATAAATATGAAATATGCTCAGCAGCTTTAGAATATCAAGAACAGATAGCAAGTGAAGCTTATGAATATATATCTAATGAACTTGAAGAACTTTTAAAAGAACTTAAAGATGTCAAAGAATCACTTCCAGAGTCAATAAAGAATATAAAACTTTCAGACATTATAGATACAGAAGAAAAAGAGAAAGAATGTGAAGAAAGTATTAAAAGTACTTTTATCACAAAGTATCAAAATGATATAGATAACGCTAGAAAAGAAAAGTTAGAGAGAAAAGAATCATTAATAAATTAGTAGATAATATATCTTAAAATAATAACCATTGTGGCCTCCAGCCCAACAAAGAAACGTTAGTTTTTATAATTAACGTTTTTTTGTTATATTAAATTATAGGAAATAATAAACTGATAAAATAGATATTAAGAGTATAAAAATGTTATTATTTTGAAGACAATATGGAAATATTATACAAAAATAGAAAAAAATTAATTAGATATAATCATAAATTAAATATAGATATAATTATATAACTTGAAAAAAAAGAAAAAAAATGTTATAATAGTTTAGTATGCGTAAAAAAGGTGGTGAAAACAATGTCTATCATCGAAAAGATTAAAGTGACTGAGGAAAAGGCTGATAAAATAAGAGAAGAAGCCTCTTTAGAAGTTTCTAAAATGCTTGATGAAGTTAACTTAAAAAACAAAGAGTTAGTAAAGAATATGTATGAGGCTGCTAAGAAAAGCATTGAATTAGAATATAAGAATACACTTAATCAAATTGAAAAGATTAAAGAATCAAAATTAGATGAATGTCAAAAGATTAACGACTCAAATAGGAAAATCGCGAAAGCCCACCTAAATGAAACTGTTGATTTCATTTTAAAGAAGGTGATTGATTCGTGATTGTTCCAATGAAAAAAGTTCAAATTGCTGTATTCAAGGAAGATTTTGATAAGGTAATTAAATCTTTACAACGATTTGAACTTATGATGATAATAAATAAAGAAGGTGGAGATGCTTCTATTTCTCTTGATCTTAATGAAGCTTTGCAACAAAGAGTTACAAAGACATTAGCCCTTGTAAAGAAATATGAAGAAAAGAAGCCACTATTTGATTATCAAGTTGCAGATTATAATGAGTTTAAAGAAGTGTCTAAAGAAAGTCTAGACTTACTTGAGAAGCTTGAGAAGTTTATTAGTAGAAACGATGAAATTAAGCAAATAATTAAAGGGAAAAATGAAACTCTTGAAAATCTCAAACTTTGGTTAGAATTAGAATATTTGCCTGAGGAAGTAAAAGATACAAAATATGCGAAAACGTATATTGGTTACGTACCAAGTCGAAGTCTTGAGAGATTTACTGAAGAAGCAAAGAAGGATGGCTTTGACTATCAAGTTTATGGTAAAAATAGTCAATTTGCTGCTGTTATGGTTTTTTGCTATTATGAAGACAATGACAGTTTACAAGAATTATTGAAAAAATATGAGTTTACTGATTTCACACTTCCTAAGATTGATTGTAAAATCAAAGAGTATTATGACAAGATTATTAAAGAAATTGATGAACTAAATGATGAATATATTGCAAATTTAAATACAATTAAAGAGTACGTAAAAAGAAGTGATGAACTTAGAGTATTAAGCGACCAAATTCTTACTCAAGAAGAAATCAATAACGTTAGATGTGATGTTACTGAAGAAACTAAAGTTATCGAAGGCTGGGTAAGAGATTATGAAAAGGATCAAGTTGAAAAAGCTATCAAAGAAGTAACAGATGACTATATCCTTGAGATTACTGATCCAGAAGATGGTGACGCTGTTCCAACTTATACAAAGAACAAAAAGTTTCCTTCACAATTTGAACAAGTTACTGATATGTTTTCTAAGCCAAATTATCATGAGGTTGATCCTAACCCTGTGATGTCAGTTTGGTATTGGTTCTTGTTTGGAATGATGATGGGAGATGCTGGATATGGACTACTTATGATTGTTGCAGCTTTCATTTTTAGAAAGTTAGCAAAACCTAAAGGAAACACTTTAAAACTAGTTAATATAATTATGTATTCTGGTGTTCCAACAATTTTTTGGGGAATAATTTTTGGAAGTTATTTTGGATTTAATCCTCAAACTGATTTTGGAATATCTTGGTGGTGGTACTGGTTTGCTCCAATGGATAATCCAATCAAGATGTTAATTGTGTCAGTCGCAGTTGGAGCATTACACTTAATTACAGGACTAATTGTGAAGTGCGTTATATGTGTAAGAGAAAAAGATTATATAGAATTATTTTCTAAAAATCTAAGTTGGATACTTATTCTATCGGGAATAGGTTTATATTTTATTTCTAATATGGCTGGAATTATATGTGCTGGTCTAGGCGTTGCACTAATCCTATTATTTGCTGGCGCTCGAAAAAAATCGATTTTTGGAAAAGCATTCTTTGGGATACTAGGTTTATATGATGTAACAAGCTATCTAGGAGATGTTTTATCTTATTCAAGAATTATGGCCTTAGCGATGTCAAGTGCTGCCGTTGCTATGGTTATGAATACTTTAGCAAACATGGTTGGTGGTTCTGTTGTAGGAATGTTTGCCGCAGCATTAATATTTGTTGCTGGACATATATTTAACATTGTTTTAGGACTATTATCAGCTTATGTTCACGATGCAAGACTTCAATATATTGAATTCTTCGGAAAATTCTTTGAAGGTGGAGGCATAGACTTCAAACCTTTATCTATTAAAACAAAATATTTAAAAGATGTTATAAATACAAAATAAAAAAAGGAGATATTTTTATATGACAATCGGAACAATTATTGCTCTTGTCGGAGCAGCATTAGGAACTATTTTACCTGGTATTGGATCAATACTTGGTGTACAAATGTGTGGAAAAGCATCTGCTGGTGTTACAGCTGAAAAACCTGAATTATTTGGTAAATTATTAGTATTACAAATTCTTCCTGGTACACAAGGATTATATGGATTCTTAGCATCATTCTTATTTATGATTACAACTGGTATGATTAGTGGTGATGCTGAAGCATTTGCTATGAGTACTTCAAGAGGATGGGCTTTCCTTGCTGCTTTCTTACCAATCACTATTAATGGTTTAATTTCTGCAATCTTCCAAGGTAAAGTTGCATTAGCTGGTATTATGATGACTGCAAAACAACCTGATGCTTCAGGTAAAGGTATTACTATGGCAGTTTTAATTGAAACATATGCCATTCTTTCATTAATCGTTAGTATAATGTTAATATTTGCAATTTAATAAGTCGTTAGAATAAACGCAAGGAGAGATCAGTGTATAATAAGATAATTGAAAAAGCAGAGGCTGAAGCTTCAAGAATTAAAGAAAATGGTGAATTAAAAGCAAGGAAATTAACAGATGAATTGCTTAATGAGACACAAGAAAAGATTAATCAAATGGTTGATGAAGCTAAGATTAAAAATGCTGACCTCATCAAAACAAAAACAGCTGAATTTGATCAAACATTAAAACAACAAGTTTTATCAAACCAAAAAGAATTAATCAAGGAAACATTTGATTATGCATTAGAAAAACTAGTGAAAATGAATGATGAAGAACTTAGAAAATTTATAATAATTTCTCTACATAAATCAGGTCTTACTGGTGATGTTGTTCTAAAGGTAAATAAAGATGATTATAATAGATATTATAATATTATCAAAAAAGTGTCTTTTGATAATATGAAATTAACACTAAGTTCAGAATCAGCGAATATAAAAGGTGGATTTATTATCGAAGGTAAATACTTCGATTTAGACAATTCTTACGAAGTAATCTTAAAGAATTTAAGTGAAGAATTAGAAACAAAAATTGCACAAATGCTTTTTAAAAATGAGGCATAACTATGAATTATCCTTATGCAAATGGAATTATAAGTGTAATTGAAAACAAAGTTCTAGATCGTAATAAGTTATATGTTCTTTCAAAATATGAGAAAAAAGAATTTATCAAAGTCCTTTTAGCAATGAATTATGGAGGCAGTGGTGAGACTCTTGAGGACCTAATTGCTTCTGAAAATAATCGTGTAAAAGATTTGCTTAAAGAAATTTCTCCTAAAAAAGAAGATACTAATTTATTCTATTTAGTAAATGATGCACAAAATATAAAGATTTTATACAAAATAAAAGTGTATAACTTAGACAAATATGATTTGTTATCAGAAAATGGAACAATGGATTTAGAAATTTTATCACAAGCTATAATTGACAATAATTTTACAAATGCACCTAAGAGGTTAAAAGAATTAGTTACCAAAATTAATAGTCACCTAACAGATGATATAAATCCTAAAAACTTAAGTTCTCTTATTGATAATTCAATATATAGTTATGCAATTAAAGCAACTAATAATCACATTTTAAAGAAGTACTTGACTTATCGTATAGATTTCAACAATGTGATTTCTATGTTACGTAGTAAAAACTTAAATTGGAATAAAAGTGAATATTTTAAAATGTTTTTAGATAATGGTTCAATTTCTAAAAATGTTTTAGAAAACGTTTATGAAGCCTCTAAAGAAGAATTGATAAAATGTTTAGAAGTATTTTATGATGGCAAAATCAGCAAGGTTTTGAAAAAAATAACTTCCCTTGATGAATGTCAATTGGAATTCGAACGTTTAATGCTTGAGTTAATGAAAGAATATAAAAATGAGCCTTTAAATATAGGTCCAGTAATATATTACTATTTACTTAAACAGGCAGAAGCCCAAAACATAAGAATTTTATATTCACTTGATAAAGTAGATATAAAGGATTTACTTTAAAAATATTAAATAATTTATTCTAGAAAGCAGGTGAAAGAATGTCAGAAAAAGTAAAAGTAGCTGCCATAGGCACAGATGAATCTATAGCAATATATAATTCTGTAGGATTCAAAACTTATTTTTCAACTGATTATCAGAAAATAGATAAAATGATTTTTAAACTTTTTAAAGAAGGATGCAAAATCATTTATGTTACTGAAAAAGTATATGAGAATATTCCTGAAACATTGGAAAAATATAGTCAAATGACTTATCCAATCATTCTACCGCTTCCTCTAGATAATGTTAATAGCGGAGTTGGAATGAAAAAAAATAAAGCAAATGTTGAAAAGGCCATAGGCATAAACATTTTCTAGAAAGAGGTTAGATGAATGACACAATCTGAACAAAAACAAGTTGGCGTTATATCAAAAGTTGCAGGTCCTTTAATTATTGCTAAAGGCATGAAAGATGTGCAAATGTATGACGTTGTACGTGTAAGTAATAAAAAATTAATCGGTGAAATAATTGAATTAAGAGGTGATGTAGCCTCTATCCAAGTATATGAAGAAACAGCTGGATTAGGTCCAGGAGAACCTGTTTACTTTACAAATCAACCACTTTCAGTGGAATTAGGCCCTGGTTTAATTGAAGGAATATATGATGGTATTCAAAGACCATTAAATGTCATTTTTGATGAATATGGTGATCGTATTCCTTTAGGTGTTGATGTACCTAAATTAAATCGTGAAAAAGTATGGGTATTTAACCCAAAAAGAAAAGTTGGCTCAAAAGTTACTGCTGGTGATACATTAGGTGAAGTACAAGAAACAAGTATAGTATGCCACAAAATTATGGTTCCTTATGGATTATCTGGAGAATTAGTTTGGATTCACCAAGGTAATGCTAAGGTAACTGATATTGTTGCCAAAATAAAGAAAGATAATGACGAAATCGTAGAACTAAATATGATTCAAAACTGGCCAGTTCGTAAAGGAAGGCCATATAACAAGAAATTAGCTCCACGTGCTCCATTAATTACTGGGCAAAGAGTAATCGATACATTTTTCCCTGTAGCTCGTGGGGGAATCGCAGCTATCCCTGGACCATTTGGTAGCGGTAAAACTGTCGTTCAACATCAATTAGCAAAATGGTCTAATGCTGATATAATCGTTTATGTAGGTTGTGGTGAGCGTGGAAACGAAATGACTGATGTTCTTCAAGAATTTCCAGAACTAAAAGATCCAAAAACTGGTGAAAGTTTGATGAAGAGAACAGTTCTAATTGCTAATACATCAAATATGCCTGTTGCTGCTCGTGAAGCATCTATTTATACAGGTATTACGATTGCTGAATATTATCGTGATATGGGATACAATGTAGCCATAATGGCTGACTCAACATCACGTTGGGCAGAAGCTCTACGTGAAATGTCAGGACGTTTAGAAGAAATGCCTGGTGAAGAAGGATATCCTGCTTATCTTTCATCAAGACTTGCAGAGTTCTATGAAAGAGCTGGTTATGTAAAATGCTTAGGCAGTGAAGGTTTAGAAGGATCTATCACTGCAATTGGTGCTGTATCGCCTCCAGGAGGAGATACATCTGAACCAGTATCACAAGCCACACTAAGAATAGTAAAAGTATTCTGGGGCTTAAGTGCTAACTTAGCGTATCGCCGTCATTTCCCTGCTATTGATTGGTTGAAGAGTTATTCTTTATATGATTTAAATGAATACTTTAATGAAGAATTAGATCAAGAATGGAGCAAGCAAGTTTCACGTGCTATGCAAATACTTCAAGAAGAAGCTAAACTAGACGAAATTGTTAGACTAGTTGGTGTTGATTCTCTTGAATATTCTGATAGATTAAAACTTGATGTGGCTAGAAGTATTCGTGAGGATTATCTTCATCAAAATGCTTTCCATGAAGTTGATACATATACATCTCTTGCAAAGCAATTTGGAATGTTGAAGGTTATCTTAAAATGGTATAATGGAAGTGTTGAAGCTCTCAAAAATAATGTTTCATATAATGAATTGACTAAGATGAATGTCTTAACAACAATTGGTCGTATGAAATATATTAGTGAAAATGAATTTCCTGAAAAAGTAAACGAAATATATAAAGAAATGGATAATGAATTTGAAAAACTAATGAAAGGAGCTAATGAATAATGCCTAAAGAGTATAAAACAATTAGAGAAGTAGTTGGCCCTTTGATGTTAGTTGACCATGTAGAAGGCGTTAAGTATGATGAACTTGTACAAATACGCCAAGAAAATGGAGAAATTCGTTATGGTAAAGTTCTTGAAATTAATGAAGATAAAGCTTTAGTGCAACTTTACAATAGTTCTCAAGGATTAAAAATTAGTACTGCAAAGGCAATGTTCTTAGGACACGGAGTTGAATTAAAAGTTTCTCCACAAATAATTGGACGTGTATTTGATGGTATGGGTCGTCCTATTGATGGTGGTGAAGAACTTATTCCTACAAAAACACTAGACATAAACGGAACTCCTCTAAACCCTGTTGCTCGTGATTACCCATCAGAATTCATTCAAACAGGTGTTAGTGCTATTGATGGTTTGAATACATTAGTTCGTGGACAAAAACTTCCAATCTTTTCTGGATCTGGACTTCCTCATGCTCGTCTTGCTGTCCAAATTGCTCGTCAAGCAAGAGTTAGAGGAACAAATGATGATTTTGCAGTAGTGTTTGCGGCAATAGGTATTACTTTTGAAGAAGCAAATTATTTCATTGAAGATTTCAAAAAATCAGGAGCAATTGAAAGATCTGTATTATTTATGAATCTAGCTAATGACCCTGCAATTGAGCGTATCGCAACACCACGTATGGCGATAACATGTGCTGAATATTTAGCATATGAACTTGGAATGCATGTTCTAGTAATTATGACTGATATTACAAACTATGCTGAAGCCTTACGTGAGGTATCAGCTGCTAGAAAAGAAGTACCAGGTCGTCGTGGCTACCCTGGATATATGTATACAGACTTAGCATCTTTATATGAAAGAGCTGGACGTATTAGAGGTAAAAATGGTTCAATTACCCAAATACCTATTCTAACAATGCCTGAAGATGATAAAACACATCCAATTCCTGACTTAACTGGTTATATAACTGAAGGACAAATAATCCTTTCAAGAGAATTACATAATCAAGGAATCAATCCTCCAATTAATGTATTACCATCATTAAGTCGTTTAAAGGATAAAGGTATTGGAGTTAACAAAACTCGTGAAGATCATGCTCAAACAATGAACCAATTATTCTCAGCGTACGCAAGAGGAAAAGAAGCTAAAGAGCTTGCTGTTATTCTTGGAGATGCTGCTTTATCTGATGTTGACAAATTATATGCAAAATTTGCAGAAGCTTTCGAAGAAGAATATGTATCTCAAGGAAGTAGTACAAATAGATCAATTGAAGAAACATTAGATCTTGGATGGAAACTTTTGAAAATTCTTCCTGAAAGTGAATTGAAACGTATAGACTTGAAATTTATTGAAAAATATTTACCTAAAGATGAGGAATAAATATGGCAACTACAAATGTTAATCCAACAAGAATGGAATTAACACGCCTCAAAAAAGAACTTGCCACTGCCAAAAGAGGACATAAATTATTAAAAGACAAACAAGATGAAATGGTTCGTCAATTTATGATGCTAATAAGAACAAACCGTGAACTTAGATTAAACATTGAAAACAAACTTTCAAATGTGTCAGAAACATTTGCTCAAGCACGTTTGAAAATGAGTTATTCAGGTTTAATGGAAGCACTAATGGTACCTGCCAATGACGTCGTAATTGAAACATCATCGAAAACAATTATGAATATGTCTGTACCAAGTTTAAAGGTAGAAACAAGTGATTCTGTAGACATTACATATGGTTTTGCTTTTACACCATGTGAACTTGATGATTCTGTTTTGGAATTATCAACACTTGTAGAGAAAATGGTAAAACTTGCTGAGATTGAAAAGTCATGTGATATGCTTGCGGTTGAAATCGAAAAAACAAGAAGGCGTGTAAATGCTATTGAATATGTTCTTATTCCTAATCTCGAAGAAAATATTCATTATATTACAATGAAACTTGAAGATAATGAAAGAAGTAATATTATTCGTTTAATGAAAAGTAAAGAAATTATCATGAAAAGAACAGAATCATAATGGATTCTGTTTTTTTGTTTTATATGCTTGTAACAAAATATAAATTGTGATAAAATGTTTACTATATGAAAGGAAATTAATATGATTTATAAAGTAAAAAGAAAAGTTACTGGTAGTATGGTTGATACCAAAGCTAATTTATCTTTGTTAGGATTATGTGATGTGATTGTTGACACAATGTCAGAAATGTTAGGCTTATTAAAACTTGATGGATTATATGCTTTAAAGAATTACAATGCAATGTGGGTCATTTCTAAAAACAAAATAAGAATCTTTGATGAAGCAAAATGGAATGAAAAACTTGAAGTAGAAAGTTTTATTTCTTCAACAACATTAGCTCGTATAACAATTGATACAGTAATAAAAAAATTAGATAAGATAATAGCATATTCACGAATAGAAAGTTGCGCAATTGATTTACAATCAAGAAGAATAAGAAAAACAAATACAATGGGTATTGATGATAATATTGTGATTGAAAATCCTTATAATTTTAATCAGTTTATCGAGACAGAAGGTGAGAGTAATGATTTAAATTTAGAATTTACCCAAAAATCCCTATACACAAATATAGATTATCTTCATCATACAAATAATCTTGAATACATCAGAGTTTTATTAAATTCATTTACAGTTAAAGAAATAGAAACTAAACCAATAAAACAAATAGAAATTAATTATAAAAATCAATCGTTTGAAAATGATTTGCTAGAAGTTTATAAAAATATATCAGAAAACATATGTTTTTATGAAATTAAAGCAAATAATAAAAATAATGTAAAAGAAACAAAAGTAAATGGAAAAATATTTTTTTAAATGTAAACGTTTTAAACAAATATTTTCTTGCATTTTATTTAATTTTGGTATATAATAGATGTATAAAAATGAAAGGAAAAATGTAGTATGAAAAATAATAATTTAACATTCACAATGAACGCATTTTATTATTACTTTTACTTTCCAAGATTTGTCGCGCAATAACAGTCTTGGCTTTTTCCGATGGAAAAGTTTGATGTACTATTATTACTCGACAAAATAATGAAAAGTCGAGTAATAGCTCATCTATAAATCTTTGTGCTATTACCTATGTAGTAGCACTTTTTCATTTTTATAAAAAAAAAAAAGGAGACGAAAATTATGAAAAAAATTATTCTATGTTTATTATGTGTTTTATGTTTGTGTGGATTAGTTGGTTGTAATCAAAAACAAAAACCTGCTGATATTATTGCAGGTGGTGGACAAGTTAAAATTGGAATCATTAAGTATGTTACTGCACCAGCTTTAGATAGTGCTCAAGAAGGGATTATTGAAGCTTTGGAAAAAGCAGGTTACAAAGATGGCGAAAAGATTAAAATTGTCAAATATGCTCCCGAAGGTGATCCATCAACATTATCACAAGTTTCTGAGATTGCTGTAAAAGAATGTGATCTAGTTTTCGCAATTGCAACACCAGCTGTAAGTGAAGTAAAAGCAAAAATCTTAAAAACTGGTTTAGATGTTCCTGTTTTATTTACTGCTGTTACTGATCCAGTTTCCAAAGGTATTGTAGATTCACTAGAGAAAACAGGATGTAATATTAGTGGTACAAGTGATTTGAACCCAGTAGGTGATCAATTAGCGTTAATCACTGATTTAGCACCTGAAGCAAAAAAGGTAGGATATCTATATACTTCATCAGAAGATAATTCTGTTGTCCAACTTAATTTATTAAAAGCAAAGGCTAAAGAATTAAATTTAGAAGTAGTTACAAGAGCAATCACAAATTTAAGTGAACTAAAAATGGCAACAGAAGCGTTAGTTAGTGAAGGCATTGATGTTATTTATTTACCAACAGATAATCTAGTTAATTCTGCCTCAAAAACAGTACTAGATATAACAAACAAGAACAAAATACCATCAATATGTGCTGAAGAAGGTTATTTATCAAATGGTGGAACAATAACTTTGAGTATTAATTACAAAGATTTAGGTATTCTAACTGGAGAAATGGCTGTGAAGATTATAAACGGAGAAGTAGAAGATGCAAGCAGTTTACCAGTTGGTAGTTTAACAAAGTTTGAATTAAAAATAAATGAAGAAGAAGCTAATAAGTATGGAATAGTTATTAGTGATGCAATAAAAGAAAAATTAAATAAATAGAGTGTGATTTTATGAATATAATTGATATATTATCAACAGGAATTGAACAAGGTATTATTTGGGCAATTCTTGTAATTGGTGTTTATATAACATATAGAATTTTAGATATAGCTGATCTAAGCGTTGAAGGTACATTTCCTTTAGGAGCATGTACAGCAGCCCTTATGATTTATTTAGGAGTTAATCCAGTTATAGCATGCATTATTTCTATGATAACAGGTATGATTGCTGGAGCTGTAACAGGCCTATTACATACTTCATTAAAAATACCAGCTATTATTTCAGGAATAATTGTTATGACTGCATTAACATCAGTTAATCTAGTTATTTTAGGCTTTGCTAATGAAAATTCTTCAGTACAGAGTGTACTAAATATTGATAAAAATATCTTTCAGGCGTTTTCAGAACTATTAACAAATAGTTTTAAGATACCTTTGCTTTATTCAAGTAAGATATCATCAATAATCATAGGATTAATATTCTTATTATTAATAAGTATATTAATATACTGGTTATTTGGAACTGAAATTGGAATGAGTATAAGAGCTACTGGAAACAACCCTAAGATGGCAAGAGCTCAAGGTATAAATACTAATTTAATGATAATATTTGGTTTAATGTTAAGTAATGGCTTAATAGCTTTAAGTGGTGCTTTATATGCTCAAAACTCAGGTACAGCAATTGCTGACTGTGGAAGAGGAGCAATCATTATAGGGCTTGCTTCAATAATTATTGGTGAAATAATATTTAAACATAAAACTTTTAAGAGTTCACTTATTGCTATTATTATTGGAACAATAATATTCTTCATAATTAAACAAATAGCAATTAGAATGAATGTTGAACACTACTTGAATCTATTTACAGCAATTTTAATTACAGTTATTCTAGCAATGCCAGTAATAAAATCAAAACTAATAAATAAAAAGAAGGTGGAAAATCATGCTTGAGATATCAAATATAACTAAAATATTTAATAAAGAAGAAGGAATCGAATATCAAAAGAAAGCATTAGATTGTGTTAACCTTGTTGTTGAAGATGGAGATTTCGTTAGTGTAATTGGAGGAAATGGTAGTGGTAAAAGTACCCTTATGAACATCATTTCTGGAGTATATAAACCTGATAGTGGTTATATTAAAATTGATGGTGAAGATATAACAATGCTTAGTGAAAGTAAAAGAGCAAGCTATTTAGGAAGAGTTTTTCAAGATCCTCTTATGGGAACTTGTGCTAATATGTCAATAATTGAAAATATGGAATTAGCTTCAAGAAGAGGTGAAAAGCAAACCTTTAAATGGGGATTTAAAAAAACTAACGAAATACTATTCAAAGAGGAACTTAAAAGATTAAATTTAAATCTTGAGAATAGACTAGAACAAAAAGTTGGCTTACTATCTGGTGGTCAAAGACAAGCAGTAACCTTATTGATGGCAACGCTAAAAAAGCCTAAACTATTATTATTAGATGAGCATACTGCTGCTCTTGATCCTAAAACTGCCAAAAAAGTTTTAGAATTAACAGAAAAAATAGTAACTGAAAATAAGATAACTACATTTATGATTACTCATAATATGAAAGATGCCTTAAGATATGGAAATAGACTAGTGATGCTAAATGGTGGTAAAATAGTTTTAGATGCAAAAGGAGAAGAAAAAGCTAAATTAACAATTGATGATTTGTTAGAAAAGTTTGAAGCATAAAGGTGTTTAAAACACCTTTTTTTGAAATATATTGAAATGCTTTCACATATAATGTATTGTGAATATAATCATAAAATATAATGTTGTGTAAATACAATTATTTGACAATGGTTTATATTTATGTTATAATTTAGTCATAAAGGATATATATATATGAAGGAATTTCTAAAAAAATATAAAGAAAAAATAATCAAACTTTTGATAGCAATATTTACATTAATATTAATTTCGGTCTTAGTAATGGTTTTATTGCTAGCTTTTAATGTAATATATTATGATTCAGGATTTCATTTCAATGAAGAATTATTTAATTGGTTTAAAAACTCATGGTTTGGAATAGTTTTATATGTACTTGTACAGTGTATATTAACATCTGCTTTATGTGTTATACCAGGTTCATCGATGGCATTTATTCTCTTAAGTACATTTATTTATGGTGAGCCATGGAAAGCATTTTTACTATCTTTTGCTGGTGTTATCCTTTCGAGTGCGACAATGTATGCTATAGGTCGTTTTGGTGGTTATAAACTATGTTCAAAACTTTTAGGCAAGGAAGATTGCGAAAAGTCATTAGAACTTTTACGTAATAAAGGAACTGTGTATTTTCCACTAATGATGGTATTTCCACTTTTTCCTGATGATGCTTTGGTAATGATAGCTGGAACTACCAAAATGAGTTTAAAATGGTTTATTCCTTCAATTATCTTTGGCCGTGGCATTGGAATTGCTACAATTGTTTTTGGAATACATATAGTTCCATTTGAAGAGTTCACAACTCTTTATGATTGGATTGTATTTATTACTATATGTGCTTTTTGGATAATTTTAATCTTTTATTTAGCACATTTACTAAATGTATATTTAGATAAAAAAAGAAAAGAAAATAAATAAAACACTTGCTTTTTTTGAAAAAACATTGTATAATGAAGCTATAATAAAAACTTTGAAGAGAAGAGTAATAAAACAAAACTTTTGTAGAGAGTTCTCGTTTGGTGCAAGAGAATAAAGTTAGAGTTTATGAAGATGGCCTCTGAGTTGGGTTTCTGAAATTTGAGTAGGAAATCTCGGGTTTGCCCGTTATCGCAAAAGAACTTGTTAGAGTTTGAAATAGGCATGCTGTTTAGGCATTGTGAAAAAGGTTGGTACCACGTGATTATATATCTCGTCCTTGTTATAGGGCGAGATTTTTAATTTGTAAGGAGGCAAAATGATTGATACAAATAATGATTATATTTTAGAAATAAACAATTTGTGTAAATGCTATGGTGATAATTCGATTTTAAATAATATTAATTTAAAAATTAAAAAAGGAGAAATTTATGGCATTTTAGGGTTTTCAGGAGCTGGTAAATCAACTCTAGTAAGATGTATAAATGGACTAGAAAAATATGATTCTGGTGAAATTATATTTAACGGGGAAAAAGCTTTATTTGATTGCAATTATCGTAGAGATATATCAATGATATTTCAATCGTTTAATTTACTTGATCAAAGAACAGTTATAAAAAATGTAATGCTTCCTGGTGAGCTTGTAAAAGATAGCAAAAGATATGAGAAAGCTTTAGAGATGCTTAAGTTAGTCGGCTTAGCAAATAAAATCAATTCATATCCTTCGCAATTATCTGGTGGAGAAAAACAAAGAGTGGCTATTGCTCGTTCACTAATGACAAATCCGAAAATACTTTTGTGCGACGAAGCAACTTCAGCTTTAGATCCAGAAACAACAAATCAAATTCTTGATTTATTATTGAAATTAAATCAAGAACTTAAATTAACGATTATAATGATATCACATCAAATGAATGTTATTGAAAGAATTTGCCATAAAGTAGCTATTCTTGATAAATCACAAATAATTGAAAATGGAAGTGCTCAAGATATATTTTTATCTCCAAAAACTGATGTTGGAAAGAAAATGGTTTATTCAGGGCATTTAAATACTGAACTAAATGATGAAAAACTAATAAAAATTAAATTCAATGGAGAAATTGATACTCCAATTGTGGCAAACATAATTTGTGACTGCAATGTTATTGTTTCAATAATTTATGCCGATTCAAAAGTTGTTGAGGGTAGAGTATATGGACAGATAATTTTCAAAATGCCCAAGGATGAAAGAGAAGTAAAAAAGGTAGAAAGATATTTACAACTTAAAAATGTTTCTTTTGAGGAGGTGTATATAGATGAGTATCAGCAGCATTTTTCAAATGATATTTGAAACTTTGTCAATGACAATAATTTCTTTAGGTTTAGCTTATCTATTTGGAATGCCAATTGGATTAATTTTAAACATAACGTCAAAAAAAGGTTTAAAACCATGTAAGAGTATTAATTTTATCTTAAGTTCAATAGTTAATGTTTTACGCTCCATACCATGTTTAATAATTGTAGTATTACTAATGCCAGTAGTAAGAGCTGTTTTTGGCATTGGAACTGGAAAATGGTATACTATAATAATTCCTTTGTTTGTTGCTTCTTTAGGATTTGTTGCTAGAATCGTTGAGCAATCACTAGCAGAAGTTGACAAAGGAAAAATCGAAGCTGTTCGATCATTAGGTGCAAATAACATACAAATTGTTATGAAAGTATTGGTTCCTGAAGCAAGATCATCATTGATATCTGGTGTTGCTGTAACGTTTGTATCAATACTTGGTTATACATCTTTTGCATATAATATTGCTGCTGGTGGACTTATATCAGGAATTTGGCATTATTACGCTAAAAACACAGGTAACTATTTGACATCAATATCATTTTGGATTTTAATTATTATTGTTGTCATATTAGTTCAACTAGTTCAAGAGGTTGGTTTATATATTTCAAAAAAATTAGATAAAAGGAGAATTTAAAATGAAAAAAATTGTTATTATTATTTTATTATGTTTATTTGGTTTGACATCTACAGGTTGTTTTTCTCAAGACAAAACTATTAGAGTTTGTGCAAGTGAGTTGCCTCACGCAGATGTGTTAAATAATTGTGTCAGAGAAATTTTAAAATTAAAAGGATATAAACTAGAAGTAAGTGTTCTTGATTGGACTTTACAAAATGATGGCGTAGCGAATAAAGACTATGATGCTAATTATTTTCAACATATACCATATCTAGAAACTTATTCAGGTAAAACAAGTTTATTTGCAACATGCAAAGTACATTATGAGCCACTAGGAATATATTATGGAAAAGAAAAGAAAGATTTATTAGAAGGAAAATCATTTGAAATATGTAATGATGAATCAAACGCAGTAAGAGCTTTAAAATTACTTCAAGAAAAAGGAGTTTTAAAGAAAGCACCAATTACTAGTGATGGTAAATTAGCTTTTACAGGTTCAACATGGATTTCTGATAACGATATTAAGATTACATTAATATCAGAGGAACTTTTGGTTTCTTCAATTAATGATTATGATTTTGCTTTATTACCTTGTAATACTGCATATACAGGTAATATTTCTTCTAGTAGATTAGTTGATAAAGAAGATAATCAAACTTTAATTCTAGAAAATGCAAATGTAATTGCGGCCCGTCAAAGCGATTATCTTGAAGATTCTGTTTACAAGAAAAAGATAGATGTATTAACAGAGGCAATGCTATCTAAAGAAGTAAGAGAATATATCCAAAAGAAATATGAGGGTAAAATTACATGTGATGAAAAAACACAAATAGATTTAAGAAAATAAAAGACTTCAAAAGTGCAAAGTGCATATATTGTTTATATGATTTTGCATTTTTTTATATCTTATTAATTGCATTTAAATTTAATGTATGATAAAATATACTCATATATTTCGGAGGAAGATATGGATAAAGTAAAAAAACAATACGGTCTATGGACTGGAATAGCAATGGTCGTAGGAATCGTTATCGGTTCTGGTGTATTTTTTAAAGCTGGTGGAGTTTTACAATCATCAGGAGGAGATTTAAAATTTGCACTATTAGCGTGGTTAATAGGTGGACTAATAATGATAACATCTGGATTTTGTTTTGCTATTTTTGCAACAAAAATTACAAAGTTTAATGGTGTAGTTGATTATGTTGAACTAGCAACAAACAAAAAAATAGGATATTTTCTTGCATGGCTTATGACAACATTCTATTATCCTATAATTGCATCTATTGTGTCTCTTTTTTCAGGACAATATTTTTTCAAAATGTTTGGTCTTGATGTAGGTTTAGTTTCGTGGCAAAATGTTATTTTTGCAAGTTGTGTGTTGACTGCTTCCGTTATTCTAAATTATTTATCACCAATTATTTCAGCAAAGTTTCAAGTTTCATCAACAATTATTAAACTTATTCCAATATTAATAGTTGCAGTGGTTGGTTTATTTGCTTCTATAATTGTTGGCTCTGATTATGGAATTATAAATGCTTTTAAAGTGATTGGTGTTAAACCTGATAATTCTAATTATGTGCTAAACTTTGGTGAGGCAGTTAAAAAAACAGCCTTTGCATATGAAGGATGGGTTTGCGCTACATCTATAAATGCGGAATTGAAGGAATCACATAAGAATTTACCACGAGCATTAGTTTTTGGAACAGTGGCTATACTTGTATTTTATCTAATATATTTTATTTCATTATCTGCCTTTTTAGGTAATACTGGAACAATAAATAGTGGTAACAATGCACCAATTGATGTATTTGAAAAAATAATGGGTAAATTTGGTGGAGCTTTGTTTGCATTCTTCTTAATGGTATCTTGTTTAGGAACAGTCAATGGTGTTACAATTAGTTGCTGTCGTGGAATGTATACAATGTCATGTCGTGGTCAAGGAATTGCTCCAGAAAAGTTTTCTAAACTAGGAAAAAATCAAAGTGTTTCACTTTACTCATGTATATATGGTTATATTTGTATTTTGTTTATGCTTATGGTTTGGTGCTTAGCAATAAATGGAGTATGGTTATTTAAATATTTAGGATCAATGGATGAAATTATTTGTGCTATTATTTATTTAGTATATATTACAATGTACATTTACATGATGAAAAACTTTAAAGACCAAAATGTTTTGAGAAGATTTATCTTTCCTGCGTTGGCAATAGTTGGTTCTATATTCTTTACAATCTGCGGAACAGGAATATTCCAATTAATCACAACTGGAGAAGTTGAAAGCTTAAAGGCATTTGGTGTCTTTATGATATTCTTTGTATTATTAATGCTTCCTTCTATTTTCTTCTATAAAAAGGAAAAAGAAATGCCTGAAGAATCATTATAATAATATAAACTGTGAATTCGATTTTCACAGTTTTTCTTTTTTTAAATAAAATATTTTATTGCTTATTTTAAAAAACTATAATACAACTAAATTACAGCGTAATACTAAATAAAATTTATGTTTTTTTCTTCGAAGGGTTTTTGCATACGATCTAATATAATATTTAAAAAAAAAGGAAAGATCAAGGGCTAAAATATGAAAATAATTTTGGGAAAATGAAATTAGCAAATTCTGTTTGGATTAATAAAGATTTAGATGTGAAAAGTGAATATATTGATACTTTATCAAAATATTATAATCCTGGAGTTTACCAAACAAATTTTGATTCAAACGATAAGAAAAATATATGTAAGTGGATTAATAAAAATACAGATAATTTACTTGATTATAAAGTGGATGATGTAGAAGCAGATGGTCAAACAATGATTATGCTTATTAATACAACTTTATTCAATAATAAATGGAAATATGTTTTTACTAAAAACAATAGTTTTACTGATTTATTTTATGGTGATAGTAATACAAATGTTAACTATAAATTACATAAAAAAACAAGTTTATATGAAAATGATGACTATATAATAGTACATGATTATTTTGAAAATAAAAATAAAATCAAATATATTATGCCTAAAGGTAATAAGACTATAAAAGATTTGCTTGATTCTAATATTATAGCTCAAGAATTTGAATATACTTCAAAATATATCCAGTTAAGTGTTCCTAATTTTAAAACTAAAAGTGATTTTTTGTTGAATGAAATGATTTCTGACTTAGGAGCTGGAAATATATTTAACATTAGTAAAGCAAATTTTTCAAAAATATCTAATCAAAAGATATATATTGAAAAAATTATCCAAGATGCTTTCATAGAATTGAATGAAGAAGGCGTTAAAGCACCAGCAGTAACAATAGCTACTAGCACATGTTCTTCTGCTAATCCAAATGTAGAACAAGAAGTTGTCTTAAATAAACCTTTCATATATTGTATATATGATGAAAGTGATGTGCCTTTATTTGTTGGTGCAGTTAAAAATATAGAAGAATAAAAATAAAAAAAGGTTGAAACTAAACTATATAGTTTATTCACCTTTTTTTGTTTATTTTTTTTCTTTCTTTATTTGTTTAGTGAGATTAGAAGTAGCTTCATCCACTGGTAAAGTGAAAGCAATTCCTTGTGCTTCTGTATCACTACCAACTTCTTGATACAAAAGATTCAATAAATCTTTTACAATATCATTAGATACTAGTATCATAACAACTTCTTTTTCAGGGTTTATTGTTATTCCATATAATTTTTCGGCATCAACACTAGCACTACCTGAGGCATTTAGAATTGTTCCTCCACGAGCACCTAGTTTTCTTGCTATATCCATTACTTTATCTGAAAAGCCATTATTTACTATTGACATAACTAATACAATTCTATTTTCCAATATGTTTTCCTCCTAAGTTTGATAAGAATAAGTAGTTTTGCATTCCGATGATGCTTTTGATAGGAATTGAGAATGCTATTGATTGATGATATTTAAATTTTTTAAATTTATCTTCAACTGCAAGTATGGCATCCTTAACTCGATTTTCACGAATGAAAGAAAATACAACATCACGATTGTTATTTTCGAAACCAAACATTTTCATAACTTCATTTGTACTTGTTCCATTACCAGGAAATGAAATTGAAAAGTTAACTTCAAATTCTTCAAGTAAGTCTAAGATAACTTCCTTTTTTCCTTGAGGAACAATTGATACAAGTATTTTTATTTTTTTAAGTTGTTCAATTGAATTATTCATAGAGACCACCTTACATAAATTCGATGATTATTTGATCATCTTGTTTTAATGCATTCTTAATATTTCGTTTATTTCTTAATGCATCTTTTACAATTGCCATTATTCCTAAGAACTCAATAGCAATTAGTGGAGTCATAGCAACTAAAGAAACAACTCCGAAAGCTTCGGTAAGTACTGATTCTGCACCATTTAGAGTATAACATGCACCTATAGCAAGAGGTAATATAAAACTTGATGAAAGAGGACCACTTGCAACACCACCAGAGTCAAAAGCTATAGCTGTATAAATTTTAGGTGTGAATAGGGAAAGACCTAAACATATAGCGTAACCAGGGAGTAAATAATATAGAATATTAAATTTGAAGACGATTCTTATCATTGCTAGTGCAATTGCTATTCCAACTCCAACAACAAGCGCAATCATCATTGAACGTTTTTTAACTAAACCATCAGTAATTTCTTGAACTTGAGAATTAAGAACATGAATTGCAGGTTCCGCAAGAACTGTTAAAGCGCCTACAATAAAACCAATAACGATAAGAAGTGTTTTTGAGTAGGAAGCTATTTGTGTACCTAATTTATAACCAATTGAAATATAGGCTACATCAACGCTTGCTAAGAATAAAACTAAACCAACATATGTATAGGCAAGGCCTATAAGAATTTGATAAATTTTGGACTTGTTTATTTTCAAAAAGAAGAATGAACAAATCGCAAAACATAAAACAATCAAGCCGAGAGCAATTCCAACTTCTCCCATTTTGTGAAGAATACTTTTTCCAAATGCAAGTAAAAGATTTTCACCAAGGATATAATCAGCTTCATTTAGTGAATAAGTTAGCTTACCACTTGTAAAGATAGATAAAAGTAGAGTAACGGCAATTGGACCAATTGAACATAGGGCAATAATTCCAAAACTTGCATCTTTTTCACTTTTCTTAGAAACAACTCTTGAAACACCAAGTCCTAAAGCCATTAAAAATGGAACAGTAATAGGTCCTGTAGTTACACCACCAGAGTCAAAAGCAAGAGGAATGATATTTTCATTTCCTGTTAACACAGATATGATAGCAATTCCAAAAAGTAACATATAAAAATACATCAATAAAAGATTTAATGATAATTTATGAATAGTTTTTAAAATTGCAAAGACAAGAAATCCTCCTACACCGACACTTATGCTAACTATTAAAACATATCGGTTAAACACTTGTTTTGTTTGCTCTGCAAGCACCGTTAAATCAGGCTCAGCAAACGTAACAAGAAATCCGAGAATGAAACAAGTAACTAATAAAACAGTAATTTTACCACTTTTAGTTAATCCATAACCAGTAAGCTTTCCCATCTCAGTCATCGAAAGATCAGATCCTAAGTTGAAAAGAGCAATACCTATAATTAGAAATAGGGTAGCCAAAGAAAATGCAAAAATTTCTTTACCTGAAAGACTTACAAATGGTGTAAAATTAAGAATAATAACCAGTAAATATATAGGTAAAACGGAAAAGGCAGATTCTTTGATTTTTTCTAAATTTTTTTTAAACAATTTTTCACCTCACCTTTACTTTATATTATACCAAAAAAAATACAAAAAGTTTAGAACAAATTTATAATTTTTATTCATTATTTAAAAATTAGACTCTTGCCGCAAACAAATTGTCTTTAAATGCATATATTTATAATGAAGTTAACTTCTATGAAAGGGGTGCAAATTATTAATTATACGAATAAAGCATTGTTTGGTTATAAAAATGAAACAATTAAATCCAATGCCGTTACAAGTATTATGCAAGATGTATTAACTTGTAATGTCTTTTCTGTAAAAAAAGACTATACAAAAAATAGTATACTAACATTTTTAATTAATATTAAAAATACTGGAAATGAAGTTATAAAGAATTTAACTATTACTGATAATCTTTCATTATATGAATATAATGGTAAAAAATTGAATCAATTATCATATATTGAAAATAGTACTTTGATATTTGTGAATGGGGAAGAAAATAGGATAAAACCAAAATTAAACAATGAACTTATTTTTGATAATATTACTATTCCAGAGAAAGGTATAGTAACAATTGTTTATCAGACAATAGTTACAAAATATGCTCAATTAGATGCTTCAAACAAAATAGAAAGTGAAATAACTATAAAAGGAGAAGATGTTCTAAAAGAGATAAAATTAAAGTATGTTATAAATGTAGAGAATAAGGCGGATCTAAAAATCGATAAAAGAATTGAACCTATACCAATAGTAAACAAAGGGGAAATAAAAATAATTTATCAATTATTTAATTATGGAAATGTTGATGTAAATCCTCAAGATGCAGGCTTTTTTGTTGATACATTTAATCCTATTATTAAAAATATAAAAGTAGAACTAAATAGAACAAACTCATTACAAAATAATTATACATATAATCAAACAACTGGATTATTTCAAATAAATAAAGGAATAATCACAGTTCCTAAAGCTAAATTTATTCAAACAAGTGAGGGAGATATTTCTGTAGAACCGGGAATGACAGAAATTATTATTTCAGGAAAACTTTGAAAGCTAAGTAGCTACTAGCAAAAAAGTCAACATTGTATATTATATACATTTGTTGACTTTTATTTTTATTTTATATAAATTTGTTTTTCAGGAGTTTCCTTATTGAACCAAAGCAAATGATTGTTATTAAAAATTTGATTGAATTGATGATGATAAACCTTTTCAAAACTTGAAGAACTCTTCAAATAATAATCATAGTTAATTTTAGAACCTTGATCCATCCATGTAGGATCTATATGATACCAAAATAAGCCAATTTTGACTAGATTCCAGGCGTGACCATCTAAATTGTAGTAGGGACCATATCCATTTTCAGTTTTACCGATAATTACTTCACAAGGGATATTGAGCTTGTCCATAATTCCCTTGAAAAGGAGAGCATAAGAAGTGCAAACTCCTTTTTTATCTTCGAGCATCGAAAGAACATCTCTATTAGTTAATGAGTTGTCGTATTCGTAATTAAGACATATATATTCACTAACCCATTGAACTTTATCGATAGTTTCATATTCAGAATTAATTTGTGAAGTTATTTCTTCTATTTTTTTATTGTATATCTCTAAATTTTTTTCATAATCTTCTTTTGGATAGCGAGAACTATAAGTTATTTTAATTCTTTTTAAATCTAATTTACCCATGGAAATTGATACGTTATAAACATGGAAATTTGTAGGCTCCCCACATTCGAGTCGGTATTTAACTTTAATTGCTGTTTTTTTAGATTCTGGTTCAATGACTGATAATTCATCTTCATTATTATCAATTGCTTCTTGGATTACTTCATATAATTTTTTATAAGAAATTGTTCTACTATTGCATAATGATAGTATTAAACAAACAAATACTATTATAGCAATAATTGGGATAATAGGAATAGTAATTGATTTATTTTTTATATTAATTGTTATCATATGTTTTTCTCCAAGGCTAATTTATTATTGTATATAGAAATGATATCTTTTATAATTTCAACGTGATTAAAGTACACGTTATAAATAATATAGTTTTGTCTTATCATTTGTAACTTTTCAATTGGAAGAATAGCAAGTTTATTTTTATTGACTTCATCCATGCATGCACTTTTTGCAAGTACTGATATTCCAAAGTCTTTTCTAATTAAATCCTTAATAGTAGCAATATTATCTACTTCTAAAACTACATTATAGTTTTTAATAGAATCATTATTATATTCTAGAGAAGCTTCAAATATTTTTCTTGTTGTTGAAGTCTGAAGTCTAAGAATCAATCTTTCTTTTTTTAACTCTTCAAGAGTAACGCTTTTTTTAGAAACTAAAGGATTATTAATTGAGAGAACACATACTAAATCATCTTTATCAACTGGGAAAAATTTTAAAGAAGAATCTTCAATCATCCCATCAACATATGCTAAATCTAATTCATAATTTTCAACCATTTTATATAAATTAGAAGTGGTGTCAGTAATAATTATAATAGATATGTTTGGATTATTAAGACTATAATATCCAACAATTTCCGTAAACATGTTGCTTTCAGCTGTGTGAGTTACGCCAATACGAATTTTTTTGGCAGCGGTGTCAATGTTTTTAAGCTCGTAAAGAAGTTTACTTTCGAGAGCTGCCATTCTTTTAGCGTAATTAGCGATTAGTTCTCCTTCAGGTGTTAGAGAAATTTCTCTTTTACCTCGAGAAATAATTTTAACTCCATACTCAGCTTCTAATTGGTTTATATGATGACTTACAGCTGGTTGAGTTAGAGAAAGTTTTTCAGCTGCTTTACTGAAATTTTTCTCTTCGATAACTGATAATAAAGTTTTAAATCTAATATCAAGCATATTATACCTCACATATAAATATAATTTATAGTACTATAAAATAATATAATTTGTATTTATATAAAAACATAGTATAATTATTCTACCACACAAAATAAAGAAATACAATATGTTTTTATAAATTTAAATTAATGTTTAGAAAAGGGTGATAAAATGGCAAATATATATGAAAAACTAGGTATAGAATCACAAGTGGCTGTAGTGATTATTTCAATTGCTTTAATGTTATTTCTTGGATTTCTTGGAACTAGAGTGACTAAAAGGTTGAAACTACCAAATGTAACGGCTTATATTTTAGTGGGTATTATAATAGGACCTTATGCTTTAAACTTAATTCCTGAAAACATAGTCAGCAAAATGGACTTTTTATCTGATATTGCGTTAGCTTTTATAGCCTTCAGCACAGGAGAATTTTTTAAGTTTTCGGTTTTGAAAAAGAATGGAACTAAGGTAGTCATTATTACAGTATTAGAATCATTAATGGCTTCCTTTCTTGTATTTATCGTGATGTTTGTAATATTGCGACTTAATCTTGCTTTTTCAATAGTTTTAGCTGCTCTAGCTGCAGCAACTGCTCCAGCTTCAACAGTAATGACTATTAGACAAACAGGTGCCAAAGGTGATTTTGTAGAAACGTTATTGCAAGTTGTAGCCTTAGATGATGTAGTTGGTTTGATTGCTTATAGCATAGCTATTTCAGTAGCTGTTGCTTCAATGAGTGGTGATGGAATTAACTTCAAGAGTATAATTGTACCTATTTTAATAAATACAGGTGTTTTAGTGCTTGGTGGATTCTTTGGAGTCTTCTTAAAGTGGTTAATGCCTAAGAAAAGATCAAATGACAACAGATTAATTATTTCTATATCAATGATATTCTTATTTTGTGGTATCTGTGCTTTATTGCAAGTGTCTCCATTATTAGGATGTATGTCTATGGGTACTATATATATTAATATTACTAATGACGATAAATTGTTTAAGCAATTAAATTACTTTAGTCCACCAATTTTACTATTATTCTTTGTTCGTTCAGGAATAAACTTTAATTTAGATAGTTTATTTAAACCTAGTGGTTCAATTGGTACAGTTTCTTTAATACTAATAGGTATAATCTATTTTATTGTGAGAATTATTGGAAAATATGCGGGAGCTTTTCTTGGATGTTGGCAAGTCAAAAAGCCTAAGGAAGTTCGCAACTACTTAGGACTAGCACTGATACCTCAAGCAGGAGTTGCAATTGGTTTAGCCGCTTTAGGAGCACGAACCTTAGGTGGTGAGCAGGGATCTGCTCTTGAAACTATAATATTAGCTTCGAGTGTTCTCTATGAGTTAATAGGACCAGCTTGTGCGAAACTTTCATTATACTTATCAAAATCATACTCAACAAATTTAGAAGATTTGACTGACGTTGAAATGGTAGATTCTCAAGGTAATGTGAAAACTGACGTTGAAATACTAATTGATAGAATTAATAAAATCAAAAATCAACTTCCTGTTCATACGGAAAATGAGGAAGAAGAAGCATTTAACGAAGCAGCTGAAGAACAATATTTATATAGTAGGCGTGGATTCGTTAATCAAATAAATAGAAGGAGGAATTAATTATGTTTCTATCTTATGTTGACCCAATTACAAAAATTATTGGAAATTGGGCAAGTGAAATTAATCTTTATAGTTGTATTTTAAAAATAATCTTGTCACTAATTCTTTCAGCAATTATTGGATATGAAAGATCAAGCAAAAGACATGCTGCTGGATTAAGAACATTTATAATCGTATCTTTAGCATCAACTATGGCAATGATAATTGATTTATCAATAGATAACAAAACAAGCTTAATGATATCAGCAGGAACTATAATTGCTGTATCAATAATAAGTGCTAATACAATTCTTTATAGCTCAAAAAATCAAATAAAAGGATTAACTACATCTGTTGGTTTATGGGGCACAGGAATATTAGGTTTACTTGTAGGAACAGGATATTATACAATTTCCCTAATTGGATTTGGAGTTTATCTAATAGTTTTATCAGCACTTCCAAAAATGGAAATATTCTTAAAAAACAGATCTAATCACTTTGAAATACATTTAGAATTAAAAAATATTTCTTATTTGAAAGATTTTGTAACTACAATAAGAGAGCTAGGTATAAGAGTTGATGATATTGAATCAAATCCAGCATATATAAATTCAGGATTAAGTGTATATACAGTTTCTGTTTCAATTATAAGTGATGAATTAAAGAAATATAAAACACATCATGAAATTATTGAGGCACTTAAATCATTAGAATATGTATATCACATTGAAGAAATGTAAATGAAAACCACATTTTGTGGTTTTTTATTTAAATATTATCAAAATAATAATTTGAGTTAAAATGAAACATATTTAGACAATAATATTATTGTAAATGAAAATAATAAATGATATAATTATAGATATTATTAGAATGGAGAATAGTAATGAAAAATATTAAAAATCTGTTGATAGATAAAATTGAAACTATTAAAATAGGAGATATTGTTGAGTTCGGTTCATATCCTCAAAGTCTAAAAGAAAAGGAAATATCTATACAAAATTGCTCTCCAACTGATAAAGGTTATTATATTGGTAATGATAATTGTAATTATGAATTTTATCGTGAATACTATTATAAAGTTGAACCATTACTTTGGAAAATATTAGATATTAAAGATGATAAAATATTATTGTTCTCTGAAAGAATCTTACTAAGACATGAATATAGTCTTGCGAGAAATAATTATAAAAAATCAAAAGCAAGATTATTTATTAATAATGAATTTTACAATAAAGCATTTACAAAGGAAGAACAAGAGAAAATTATTCCCACACTTATTGATAATTCCCTTTTCTCAACAACTCATGAGAAAAATCCATATGTATGCAAAAATACTTTTGATAAAATATATCTATTAAGCCTTAGAGACATAACTAATCCAGAATATGGATTTAATGAAAATACAGAAGAAGATGAAAATAGATGTAAGAAAATAACTTCGTACGCAGCTAATTCAGGTGCCGCTTCGGATAACAAAGGTAATGGATATTACTATTTGCGAACTCCCAGTTTTTATGAATTTGAATCAGAATATACTGTTTTAAATGACGGAAGTATTCTTTCGAGTTCACTTGGAAATACTGGAATAGCTCCAGCTTTATGGATTAAAATAAAATAACTAAGGACAGAAAATATGAAAAAAACAAATAAAACTTTCTATAAAAAGGCGATTATAAATTTTGGTATGTATCCTCAGACAATAAAAGATAATAATGTTACAATTAGTGGAACTCCTGATGAAAATGGTTATTATACAGGTAGTGATGGTGAGAAGTATGAAATGCTTAAGGCAAATCCCTTTGATGATAATTATTTATTTTCTAACGGGGAGACAATAATTGAAAACAAAGAATATTATTTTAAAGTTGAACCAATAAAATGGAAGATATTACAATATAGTCATGATAAAGCTTTAATATTTTCTGAATATATAATAGATACTCATATATATGATGAGCGTGAAAATAACTATGAAACTTCTAGCATAAGAAAATGGTTAAATAATGAATTCTTATATAAAGCTTTCAAAATGGAAGATAGAAATAATATTGTAAAAAAGGTTGTTAATAACTCGATTATTTCGACTTTAGATGATGATAATGATTATGTATGTTCAAATACAAAAGATAATGTGTTTTTATTGAGCCGAAAAGAAATAGCTGACGAAACATATGGTTTTCTCTATGATCCTTGGGAAATGTGTGAGAAGAGAGAAAAAGAATTAACTGATTATGCTAAAGCTAAAGAAGTATATGTAGACTTAGAAACTAAAAAAGGTGATTATTTTTTAAGAACACCATATAGAATTTCACCTACTAATGCTATTATAAGTAGTGCCTTAGGCGATACATATTATGAATATGTATATAATCCTTATATAGGTGTTGTTCCTGCATTAGTTTTAAAATTAAAAGGTGAAAATGAACCTGAAGAAAATGGTTATAATCTTTTTCAAAAAGGAAATATTATTGAATTTGGTTCTTACCCACAAACTGCTATATGTGAGGTAGCGGATGATTATGAATATGAAAAAGATAAAGAAGGGTTCATAAAAAGATATGATGGATCCAAATGCATAGCAGCAGCTATAAAGAATCCAGAAGGGTTTATATTAGAAAATACAGATAGATATGAAATGAATAGAAAATTATTATTTCTATTTGAACCTCTTAAATGGAAGATATTGAAAAAACAAGAAGATAAAGTTTTACTTGTTTGTGATGAAATAATTGATGCTGGAATATTTGATGATAAAGGAAGCGATTATAAAAACTCTCAAGTTCGTAGATGGCTTAATGAAGAATTTCTTAATCTGGCTTTCACAAAAAAAGAAATAGAAATGATTGATGATACTGCAATATATGATGCCAGTGATTTAATATGTAATAAAAACTCTCAAAATAATCTAGATAAAGTTTTCTTATTAAGTATAAGTGACATCAGAAATCTAATCAATGAAAAGAAAAAAAGCACAGATTACGCTCGTTCTAATGGAACTATGAAAGAAAGTAGTTACTGGCTTAGAACTTCATCTATTACAGATAAATATGATGCTCGATGCGCAGGTACAAATGACTTTTATAATTATCTTCGAAAAGAAGAAGTTACTGGCCTGGTTCCAGCGATATGGTTAAAACTCGAAATGAGGAAGTAATTTTCTCATTTTTATTATTTGAAATATTATGTTATAGACATAACTATTGTAATTGTCTTAACAAAAATGAAGATTATATTGTTAGTAATTTGTGAATGTGATATAATAATACAAAGGAGTGATATAAATGAAAAAAAATATATTAAAGAAATATGCAGAGGTTGTTGTAAAGGTTGGTGCAAATATCCAAAAAGATCAATATGTAATGATATATGCAAGTGTTAATCAAGCAGAGTTTGTAAGAATGCTTGCAAAAGAATGTTACAAAGCAAAAGCACGTTTTGTAAAGGTTGAGTGGAGTGATGATGAAATCTCTAAGATATCTTTGAAACATGTAAAATATGAAACATATATTGAAAATAGTAAAATGACAGAGTATCGTTTGCAAAATATGTGTAAAATAATACCTGCATGTATATATGTTGAAGATAGTGATCCCGACGTATTTAATGGACTTGATATGATTGCTCAACTAAAAGCTCGTCAAGATAGATACCAAGATTTAAAGAAATATTATGATGAGTTAGAAAACAAATATCAATGGGTTATATGTGCAATGCCATCAAAAGAATGGGCTAAAAAGGTATTTCCAGAAATGCCAGTGAATGAAGCATACAAAAAATTAGAAGAAGCAATCTTAACAACAACAAGAATCGATGAGAATGCTCTAAATAACTGGGAAGAACATATTAATAATCTAGAGGAAAAAGCTAAAATACTTAATGATTTAAATCTAGATTATTTAGAATATAAGTCAAGCAATGGCACAAATTTAAAACTACATTTAATGCCAAATCATAACTGGTTAAGTGCTCGCGGAAAAACATTAAAAACAAATATAATGTATGCTGCCAATATGCCTACGGAAGAAGTATTTACAATGCCTAAACCAGATGCTGTTGATGGTGTTGTTTATAGTACAAAACCACTTTCATTGAGAGGTAAACTTGTTGAGAACTTTGCAATATATTTTGAAAATGGAAGAGTAACTAAAGTTGAAGCTGAAAAGGGTAAAGAAGTATTAGAAGAATTATTAAATGACGATGAAGGAAGTAAACATTTGGGTGAAGTTGCTCTAGTGCCTTACAATTCACCAATTAATCTTTCTAAAATTCTCTTCTATAATACTTTGTTTGATGAAAATGCAAGTTGCCATCTTGCACTAGGAGCTTCATTTAAAGATGCTATAAAAGGTTACGAAGACTTAACAGAAGAAGATTGGAAAAAAATGGGATTTAATGATTCAATGAATCATGTAGATTTCATGGTTGGTAGTCAAGATTTAGATATTGTTGGAACAAAATTTGACGATACAAAAGTACAAATTTTTAAGAATGGTAATTGGGCAATATAATGGAAAAGTTTATCCTGAATAAAGAAACAAAAAAGTTAAAAAATATTGATTATGCAAAAGTTTGCTTATTAAAGGATTTAGTTTCATATCAAGAAGGTCAAGTAGTAAGTAAAACATTATCACAAAATAAAAATTTAAGCATGACTTTATTTTCTTTCGATAAAGATGAAGAAATTAGTACTCACAAGTCTGACGGGGATGCTTTTGTTTTATGTTTAGATGGAAAAATTAAAATCACTATTGATGATAAGGAATATGTATTAAATGATGGTGAATCGATAGTTATGCCTTCTAAACATCCGCATGCTGTTTATGCTCTTGAAAGATGTAAAATGCTTTTGGTAGTGGTGTTCTAATGGTTAAAATTGGAAATAGTTGGGATGATTTACTAAAAGATGAATTCCAAAAAGATTATTATAAAAACTTACATGAGTTTTTAAAAAGTGAATATTCCCATCACATAATTTATCCTAATATGTTTGATATTTTTAATGCTTTGAAATACACTGCATATGAGGATGTTAAGGTTGTAATAATTGGTCAAGATCCATATCATGAAGAGGGACAAGCTCATGGACTATGTTTTTCTGTGAAGGAAAATGTTCCTTTTCCGCCATCACTAAAGAATATCTTTAAAGAACTAAATAGTGATTTGAATATACCTATTCCTCAAAATGGTGATCTCACGAAGTGGGCTAAGCAAGGAGTACTCCTTCTTAATACTTGCTTAACTGTTAGAGCTCACTATGCAAATAGCCATAAAGGAAAAGGTTGGGAAATCCTTACAAATAAAATTATAGAACTTTTAAATGAAAGAAAACAACCTGTAATATTTGTATTGTGGGGAAATGACGCTAAAACAAAAAAACAATTAATAACTAATCCAATTCATTATGTTTTAGAAGCTGCTCACCCAAGTCCTTTATCGGCATATAATGGGTTCTTTGGATGTAAACATTTTTCAAAGGTAAATGCCATACTAAAGAAAAATAATATAAAAGAAATAGATTGGAGTCTATAGATGATAAAAGTAGTTACAAAAAATCAAATGGACAAATACTTAGATGAAATAGTTGATTTAAGAATCAAACTAAATGATATTCATGTAGATTCTTTAAAAGATGTTTTTAAAGATAATATAATGAATGAAACAAGACTTGATACAATATATGCCATTAATGATACTAATAGAGATGTAGTTATTATGGAAAATAACGATGTTGTAATGGCTTATGCCTTGATTAACTACGAAAAAACAAAAGAAACATTTGATAAAAAAGCTAAAGAAGTTTATTATATTCAAGAAATAATGATTTCTAATGCCTTTCAAAATCAAGGCTTAGGTAAGAAAATGATAGAATATTTGAAAAAGGATGCTTATAAAAAAGGATTCAAATTAATAGAACTTGATGTATGGAGTTTCAATCAAAAAGCTATTAGTTTTTATAAAAATGTTGGTTTTAGAGAACAACAACTGATTATGAATTTGGAGTTAACTGATGAATAAAAACAAACTTCAAGAAATTAAAGCAAGTATAACGAATGATTATGAGCTTTTTAAAAAGAAATCAAATATACTATCAATATTAAGAGGAATCTCATTTCTTTTAATTGCTCTTTCTATATTATTATATTTTACTATAGACTTACATTTTGTTTTTATAATTCTTACAATTATTTGTTTCATTGTTTTGCTTATAATACATAATCATATTGACTTAATAAAGAAGTATTATGAATCATATTTACATGTGATTTCCAATTATGAAAGAAGAATTGATGGTACATATGTAGGTAGAAAAGAAACTACTGGGTTAGAGTTTTTTGAAAATGATAAAGATTTTTTGAAAGACTTAGATATAATTGGTAATAATTCTTTGTACCAATATTTGAACATTTGTAGAACACATATGGGAAGAAAAAAACTATATGATAGTTTATGTAATAATGATTTGGGTGAAAACCTTTATAAAAGGCAAGAAGCAATAAAAGAATTAGGCGAAAATCTTGAGTTTTGTTTAAACTTTGAAGCTAACAATTATCGAATAGAGGACAACGTATATTTCTCAAAATTAAATAAAGTTACTCTGAAGGGGTTACATATAATTTTATCTTTAGGAATATTTTTATTTATTACTTTTGTAATATTATTTATATTGTCTGGTTTAGATAGAGTTAATCCTTCCTTCTTAATTATACCTTGCATAGTACAGATACTTAATTTCTTTATCTTTGGAAATATAAATAAAAATGCTTTAGAAGAAATAAAGAATATTGATGATGTTTCCTCATCGATATACGATACATTAAAGCTTTTTAAAGATATCGAGTTGAAGTCAGAAGTTTTAAAAACACACTTAGATAATATTATAAGGGGAAGAAAGTATGTTAAAAAATTAACCCTTATATCTGATTTTGATAGTGTACGTTATAACCCTTTGATAGGTGCTATTTTTAATGCTTTGGTTCCTTTCTCAGTTATAATTAGTTATTTATGCATGAAGACTATTAATAATTATTCATATGATATAACTAAGGGAATTGAATCTTTTGAAGAGTTCGAAATGCTTGTAAGTTTATGTGTGATAAAACATACAAAAGAATGTGCATCCCTTCCTAAAAGGTCAGAAGAGGTTTCGATTGCGTGCACTAATGTTTTACATCCACTTCTTGGTGAATCTAAATGTGTTGGAAATGATTTTGATACAAAGAATGGTATAAATGTTATAACAGGTTCAAATATGAGCGGTAAGACATCGTTTATGCGAACTATTGGCATAAATATAGTATTAATGAATGCGGGAACTTATGTAAATGCTACATCATTTTCGGCATCTTATCTTAATTTATTCACATCAATGCGCATATCAGATGATATAACTAAAGGAATATCTACATTTTACGCTGAACTGCTACGTATAAAAAAAGCTATTGATTGTGTTAAAAATAATGAAAAAATGTTAACGCTAATAGATGAAGTTTTTAGTGGAACTAATTCTAATGATCGTATAAAAGGCGCAATTTCTCTTATGAAAATGCTTGATAAACCTAACTCAATAGTTCTAATTACAACACATGATTTTGAACTTTGTGACATAAAGGATGAGAATATTATAAATTATCATTTTAGTGAATACTATGAGAATGATAAAATTAAGTTCAATTATAAACTCGAAAAAGGTAAATGTACTACTACTAATGCCATCTATTTGATGAAGTTAGTGGGTATAGAAGAATAGACGCTGTATGCGTCTTTTTCTTGTTTTATCAATAAAACCATGATATAATTAATATGAAGAAAACGCATATAAAAGGTATTTTATACAAAAAGAAAAATAATTTTTATTATAAAAATAGGAAATAGTCACATAGTAAAAATAATAATTTTGCTTAGAGTTTATCCTTTTTTATGTTTCTTTAACTAAATATAAGCACTAATTTAACTTATTTTTAAGTAGTTATGATAAAATTAATAAAAAGGATGTGTGGTTATGAAATTACTTTTAGCAGAAGATGATAGAGATATTTCAAGTGTAATAGTAAAATTCTTACAAAAAAACAACTATCTAGTTGATGCTGTATATGATGGAAAGGAAGCTTTACAATACTTAGATTGTGAAAAATATGATGGTGTAATTCTAGATGTAATGATGCCTAAAATGGACGGGATAACTGTTGTAAGGAATATGCGAAAAAAAGGTGACAATACGCCTGTTTTAATTTTGACTGCTAAAGCTGAAATTGATGACAAAGTTTTAGGTTTAGATGCTGGTGCTGATGACTATCTAACTAAACCATTTTCAATGAAAGAATTTTTAGCGCGTATAAGAGCTCTTACACGTCGTAAGAATACAACGCTGTCAACATTTTCTTTTGGCAACATAATATTAAATCCCAAAACATATGAGATAATATCGCAGACAGATAAAGTAAGATTAAGTGCTAAGGAATATCAAGTAATGGAAATATTAATAAATAATTCCAATTCACTTGTATCAACAGAGATGTTGATGGATAAAGTTTGGGGTTTTGATAGCGATGCAGAAATAAATGTTGTTTGGGTTTATATTTCGGCACTTAGAAAGAAACTTCAAGCAATAAATGCTAATCTTACAATTTCAGCTATAAGAGGGCTTGGATATAAATTGGAGGAAAAATAATGATCAAGAAGTTAAAAATGAGGTTTGTACTAATTTGTATGTCCTCAATACTATTTGTTCTTGGAGCGATTATCGCAACTGTTAATATAATAAATTATCGATTTATTAATCAAACAGCAGATGAACTTTTGGATTTATTAGCATATAATGATGGAATGTTTATCGAAGAATACTTCAAAGAATATGGAGCTCCTCCATATACGACAAAAGAAAGCAAATACGAAACAAGATTTTTTTGTGTTAGATTTGATGACGAAGAAAGACTTATCAGTATAAATATCCAAAATATTGCTAGTGTTAATGAAGAAGAAGCGGTAAGCTATGCCTTTAATGTATTGAATAGTAATAAAAAAAGAGGTTTTTACGAAAAATATAGATATTTAATTTCTAAAACAACGAATGGGAAATTAGTTATTTTTGTTGATTGTTCTAAAGCGGTATATATAGCTAGAAAGTTTGTAAACATAAGCGTAATAGTTGGTGCATTTGCCCTTGTAGGACTTTCTCTTCTAGTTTGGACGATTTCCTCAAAAACAGTAAAACCAATTGTGGATAGTTATAATAAACAAAGAAAATTTATAACTGATGCTGGTCACGAGCTTAAAACTCCGTTAACAATAATTGCTGCAAATGCAGAAATAATGGAAATTGAAAATGGAGAAGACGAGTGTATAGATGCCATAAAGAAACAAGTTGCGAGAATGACACAGATGACGAAAAACCTAGTGACATTATCACGAATAGATGAAGCGGACTTACGAAATGAAATGAATGAATTCTCATTAACAAATACTTCAATTGATATATTTGAAAGTATGAAGAAAGTAGCTATAAATCAAGGGAAAGATTATACATATTCTGTAGAAAATGATTTAATTTATAATGGAAATGAAAGATTAATTCGTGAATTACTATTAGTTATAGTCGATAACGCTATAAAGTATTCAAAGTCGCATATTAATATAAATGTTTCAAAAAAGAAAAACAAATTAATAGTAGATATTGAAAATGATACAAATGGTCTAAACAAAGATGAAATAAAAAACTATACAAATAGGTTTTATCGAACGGATGAAAGCAGAGCATCATCTATTGAAGGTAGTGGCATAGGCTTATCAATTGCCAATGAGATAGTTAAAATGCATAAAGGGGAAATGAAGTTATCATCTGAAGATGGTATTGAGTTTAAGATAAAAATAATTTTATAAAAATTTTATAAACTTTTAACTAATTTTTAGGTTGATATTATATAATGTTATTGTAAAAATTAGTATATAAGAGATTTTAAAATGTCATCTATTATCTTCCTTTTATATACTAAGTGATTACAAGATGTGTGTCATATTTTATATGTACATATCTATCATATCTTTCCCCTTCCCCTATATAAGACAAATCTCTATACGAGAACAAAAGCTAACTTGTGTAAAGTTAGTTTTTTGTTTTTTACCTAATAATACAAAGGTATAAAATGAGTGCTGTAAAGAAAAAATAAATATATGACTTGTTATTTCTTGAATAAAATTAAAAATTAATATATAATATATACGGAGGCTAAGTATGAAGAATAATTCAAGAAGAAATCAAAACACAGAAAGAAATAAAATGCCGGTGTACAAGAAAATTTTATTGACAATATTATCAATCATTATTTTGTTTATTCAGCTGAGTGTGTATTATTTTGTATTTATAGAGTCTAAAAATATTACATGGATTACGGTTTGCGTGCGAATACTAGGTATAATAATTGTTATATATTTATTCAGCAATCAAACGATGTGTAGCACATATAAATTGATATGGTCAAGCATTGTCTTATTTTTCTCATATGCTGGTCCCCTATTATATCTTCTCTTCGGAAATCAAAGGAGCTTGTCAAAGAGAAAAAGCAAAAAAGTTAAAGATTATTTGGATAGTAATGAATTAACTAATGAATTTATTGACAAACTAAAAAGTGAAGACATCAAAGGCTATAAATTTGTAAAATTAGTTAATGCCTCTACAAGAATGCCGGTTTATAAAAATACTAGTGTTAAATTCTATAATAATATTGAGGAAAAATTTTACAGTGTTTTAGAAGATATTAAGAATGCAAGAAGGTATATATTTATTGAAATGTTTATTCTCTCAACAGGGAAAATGCTTGATATGCTAATAGAGGCCTTAGAAGAAAAAGGAAAAGAAGGAATAGAAATAAAACTTCTTTATGATGATGTTGGAAGTAAATTTCCTTTGCGTTCGCAATCACTTAAAAAATTAAAAGCTATTCCAAATGTTGTGGTAGAAACATACGAACCATTAGGCTTTTCAATTAATCCAGCTGTAAACTTTCGTGACCATCGAAAAATAATTATTATCGATGGAAAAATTGGTTATGTAGGTGGAGATAATATTGGTGATGAATATGCTAACTGGATAAAAAAATATGGATTGTGGCGTGATAATGCTGTAAGATTATCTGGAGAAGCTATAAATAGTTTAGTCTTAATGTTTTCAGAAACATGGTATATGTCATCGAAAGAAATGCTTAAAGTTCAAGATTATTATTTTGAAGGTGAAAGTAAACTAGAAAATAGTTATGTTTATCCATACTGTGATGGACCTACAAATAATTGTAATCCAGCATATGAATTGTATTCGGCAATGGCAATGAATTCTGAAAACTACCTATACATTTCAACTCCATATATTTCTATAAATAGTGAATTTATAGAAACAATTGTTTCGGCGTGTAAAAGTGGAGTTGACGTGAGAATTCTTGTTCCAGGTATTCCAGATAAGAAATTGGTATACAAAACTACACAAAGTTTTTACGGAGAAATTCTGAAAGCTGGAGGAAGGATTTATGAATACACACCCGGATTTAATCATGCAAAAAACTATATATGCGATGATAAATATGCCATTGTAGGGACAATTAATATGGATTATCGAAGCTTATATTTACATTTTGAAAACGCAGTTTTACTTATTAACGATGAAAATATAATAAAAATGAAAGATGATTTCTTAAGCGATTTAGAAAAAAGTAAAGAAATAACATATGAAAATTGGAGCAAAAGATCAGTTCTATCAAAAGCTTTGCAAATGATTTTAAAGGTTTTTTCTGCTCTGATGTAAATGACAATTACTATTATACGAGGAGGAATAAATTATGTTATTAGAATTAAATTATGAGAATTATGAAAAAGTTGTAAAAGAGAATAAAATAGTCTTAATTGACTTTTATGCTACTTGGTGTGGACCATGCAAGATGCTTTCCCCAATTATCGAAGAGATTGCTGAAGAAGGCGTTGAAGGAGTTCAAATCTGTAAAGTTGACGTTGATAAAGAAACTAAATTAGCTTCAAAATTTGGCATACAATCTATACCAACTTTAGTAGTTATTAAAGATGCTAAGCCCGAAAGAATGGCTATGGGATATCGTCCTAAAGAAAGCATTTTGAGAATGCTAGAGTTTTAAAATGTAGGAAAATACTATTTAGATATATTTAATAAAACTTATAAAAAAAGTGTAAATAAATCATTTAATTTACGTTTATTTAAGATTTGTATTTTCAAATTAAAAAACGAAAAATGATGACTTTACATTTTTTTAAAATATGTATATAATATATAGTGAGTAAAATATAGGAGTTTTGATTATGATAAAAATATACAATTCTTTAACAAATAAAATAGAAGAATTTAAACCAATTGAAGAGGGAAAGCTTTCGATGTATGTTTGCGGACCAACTGTGTATAGTACAATACACATTGGAAATTCGCGCCCAGTTATTTTCTTTGATACTGTTGCCCGTTTCTTTATGTATTTAGGATATGAAGTAAAATATGTATCTAACTTTACAGATATTGATGACAAAATAATTCGTCGAGCTAAGGAAGAAAATGTATCTGAAAAAGAAATTAGTGAAAAATACATAAAAGACGTATTAAATATTTATAAAAGGTTAAATTGTCTTCCTCACTATAAAAACCCTAAAGTAACTGAAAATATGAATAATATTATTGAATTCATTGGCAAAATGGTAGATAATGGTGGGGCCTATGCTATAGATGGTGATGTCTATTTTGATGTTTCTAAAATAAAAGAATATGGAATTTTGAGTGGACAAACAATAGATAATCTTCTTGATGGTGTTCGCATTGAAAATAATACTAAAAAACATAGTTCTATCGATTTTACTCTTTGGAAGAAAACTGATGAAGGTGTAAAATGGGATTCACCTTGGGGTGAAGGTAGACCAGGATGGCACACAGAATGTGTTGTTATGATTGATGATATATTTAAAGGACCTATAGATATTCATGGTGGAGGTAGTGATTTGAAATTCCCTCATCATGATAATGAAATAGCTCAATCGATATGTGTTAATAATCATAAAATAGCTCATTATTGGATGCATAATGGTCGCATTGATCTTGGTGGTGAAAAAATGAGTAAATCATTAGGAAATATAATTCTTGCTAATGATTTATTAGATAGAGTTCCATATCAAGTTTATCGCTTGATGATGTTAAATGTTCCTTATCGTCAATTATTAAATTATCGCGAGGAGTTACTAACACAATCAACAAAAGATTATGAGAAAATCAAGAGAGCATATATTAGTTTATATCGTAAGTTAGAACTTTCTAATGCTATTAATTTTGATGTAAATATTGATGACGAAAGTATTTTGAAAATCAAAAATGATTTTATAAGTAGTATGAGTAATGATTTCAATACTGCTAATGCGATAACAGCAATTTTTGAGTTAACAAAACTTATAAATATTCATTTACGTAATAGTAATACAGATAATTTGATATTAATGCAGATGCTTAAGTGCTTAAAAGAATTATTATGGGTACTAGGAATTGAAGTAGAAGTAAAGCCATTAACAGATGATGAAAAGAAACTTATTAGTGACTGGAATGAAGCTAAAAGAAATAAAGATTTCGTAAAAGCAGATGAATTAAGAAAGCAAATAAGTGATAGAAAAATAGAGTTATAAAATGAATGAATTTACAAAAAAAATTGATTCTTTGATGCTAAATGGGTCGGACTTAGCATATATAGGAGATGCTTATTATGAACTTTATATTAGGACATATCTAATCTCTAAAGGAATTCATAAGCCTAATGAATTACATAGTAAGTGTACTAAGTATGTTTGTGCTAAAAGTCATGCATTAATTGCTTCAGAAATTGTTTCTGAGTTTACACCTAGAGAACTAGATGTTTTTCATAGAGGTAAGAATTATAATTACAAACATACTTCTAAATCGGCAAATTTGCCTGAATATTTGCTTAGTTCTGGCTTTGAAGCAGTAATCGGATATTTATTCCTATCACAAAATGAAAAGAGATTGAATGAAATTTTGGCCATGGCAATCTCAATTATAGAAAGAAATTAAATAAATGGTAAATAAAATGGAAACAAATACACAACTCATATATGGTAAAAATACAGTTTTAGAAGCGTTAAAAAATGGTTCAGTGAAAGTTTTATATCTAGAAAAAGAACAAAACTATGATGTAAAAGAACTTGCTTTAAAAAGTAAAGTAGAAATAAAATACTTGACGAAAATAGAAATGAATAAGATGGTAAATGGTAACCATCAAGGCTGTATAGCTTTAACGTTTGATTATAAGTATTATCAATTAGATGATGTTATAACTGATAAAAATGACTCGCTAATAATTGCATTAGATGGATTAGAAGATCCTCACAACCTAGGAGCAATAATTCGAACTGCAGAAATAAGCGGATGCGATGGAATTATTTTACCGAAAAACAGAAGTGTACGTGTTTCAAGTAGTGTTTTCAAAGTTTCTACTGGGGCAATAGAATATGTAAAAGTTGCTCAAGTAACTAATTTAAGACAAACACTACAAGAACTAAAGAAAAAAGGATATTGGATTGTTGGCGCTGAATACACTCCTCAAAGTCAAGAAATATGGGATGTGGATTATAATATGAAGATATGTCTTGTGATTGGATCTGAAGGAAATGGTATATCAAGAATAGTTCGCGAAGAATGTGATTACATTGTTAAGATTCCAATGTGGGGAAAAATCAATTCATTGAATGCATCAGTAAGTGCGGCAATCATAATTTATGAAATTAGGAGACAACAAAATAAAAAATGATAATAAAATATAACGATAATGAATTGTTATATTTGATATCAGAAAAAGACGAAGTAGCTTTAGAAATAATGATGAATAAATATGAACCTCTTATTAAAAGTATGTTAGTAAGATATAAAATTAAAAGCAAAAACTTTGAAGATTTTTACCAAGAGTGCTTAATGACTCTTTATAATTGTGTTAATAAGTATCGTGAAGATCGCAAAATATCATTTAATTCATATTTAGAAATGTCATTAAATTATTGCATTCAAAACATCTTAAGAAAAGAAAAAAGTTATTTTTATGATGTTGTATTGATGGAAATGCAAGACTTGGATTATATTCTTCCTGTGAAGGAAGAAGAGACGATAGAATATTCTTTTGAAAAACTTAGTCAATATGAAAAAAAGGTTTTAAAATATTTAAGTGAAGGTTATACAATTCCTAATATTTCTTTACAATTAAATAAAGAAAGTAGAAGCATTTATAATACGATTTCGCGAATTAAAAATAAATCTAAGATAGGAATTAAACTTTCGAAAAAAGATACGATTTTATCTGATTTTGAGAAAAGGGTATATGATAAGTACCTTTTAGGGTTTAAAGCAAATGAAATAGCGTATTTGCTGAGAACTGATATTAATTCTATATATAATGCTTTAAAAAGGGCTAAGAATAAAACTAAAAATAAAAAATAAGCATTAAAATCAATTGACATTTAGAAAGAAAAATAGTATAATATATTGTAGTTTTGGTGATTCTATGAGAGAAAAAGTAATACTTGTATGTGAAGAATGTTTGTCACGTAATTATACAATTGATAAAAATAAACTTACAAATCCTAAAAGAATGGAAATTAAAAAGTTTTGTAAAAAATGTAATAAACATACTTTACACAAAGAAACAAAATAAATAAACAAAAATAAATAAAGATAATAATTAGTCTTTATTTATTGATAATAGCAATCATTAAATTTTATACTGTATATTTTAAACTAAATTAATAAATTCAATGGAGGATTATCATGGCTGAAAAAGAAAAGAAAAGCTTAATGAGTTTACTTGGAAAAGAATACAAATATGAAGGATTATTATTACTTGTTTTAGGTATAATAACTACAGTACTAGGAGTATTGATTCATTTAGGCGTAACAACAAAAGGATCTGAAGGATTAGTAATTAATGAAAACTTCTATTTCATTGGTGAATATCCAAAATTATTTGCATGGGTTCTAATCATCTTAGGAGCTGCTGCAATTATACTTGCAATTTATCCTTATTACAAACCATCAATTAAAGAAATGAAGAGAATAACATGGCCTAGTAAAAAAGAAATGTTATCTAACACTTTAATTGTTATAGCATTTATTGTTATTGTTGCTTTCTTATTCTTAGGTTATGATGCAATTCTAAATCAAGTTGTAAAATTATTCAAATATCTTGGTAACTTAATGAGATAAGGAACTCGATAAAATGGAAGATAGAGCTTGGTACGTGGTACAAACATCTCCTGGTTTCGAAAGTGTTGTAAAGAGAAACCTTGAAAGAAGAATTGAGTCGATGAAGATGACTGATAAAATCTTCAATGTGTTAGTACCTGAACAAATAGAAGTTGAGAAAAAGAAAAATGGAGAACTAAAAGAAGTTGTTGTTAGACCATATTCTGGATATGTGTTTATTGACATGATAGTAACTGATGAAACTTGGTTTATGGTTCGTAACACTCCAAGTGTAACAGGATTCTTAGGATCAAGTGGTGGTGGTGCAAAACCTGTGCCATTGCAAATTGATGAAATTACACCAATTTTAAAAATGTGTGGAATTTCTCAGTCAAGTTCATTCACTGGCAAAGTTGGTGATAAAGTAAGAATTATGTCAGGCAGCTTCAGTGGTCAAGAAGGCGTTATTTCTTCAATCGATGAATCTAAAGAAATTGTAAAAGTATTAATAGAGGGCTTCGGCGGTCAAGCAACTTTAGAACTTGGATATGAAGAAGTAAAGTTATTAGATAAATAGAACAACTAACCTTTCCGTAAGTGGGAAGGTTTTATTTTTGCAAAAATAAAGAACAAAAAGCCTCAAAAAATAATTGACTTTTAAGGTAAAATAATGTATAATATATAAGTGCGTTAATCACGTTACTATTTTATTATTAGTGGGAGAGTAAAAACTCAAATACCACATCACGGACAAAAAGGAGGTGCGTCTCGTGGCTGCGAAAAAAATTACGAAAGTTGTGAAACTACAATTAAATGCAGGTAAAGCAACACCAGCTCCACCAGTTGGACCAGTATTATCACCTACAGGTATTAATACTCAACAATTCTGCTTACAATTCAATGATAAGACTAGAGATATGGCTGGATATATGATTCCTGTTATTGTTACGGTTTATGATGATCGTTCATTTTCTTTCATCACAAAGACTCCACCAGCATCTGATCTATTAAAGAAAGCTGCTGGAATTGAAAGTGGTTCTTCAAACGCTAAGAAGATTAAAGTTGCTACTATTTCTCGTGAAAAAGTTAAAGAAATTGCAACTACTAAATTACCTGACTTAAGCGCATACACAGTTGAAGCTGGTATGAAGATTATTGAAGGAACTGCAAGAAACATGGGAATTGTTGTTGAAGATTAATTAAAAACAATGAAGTTTCTAAACCCAAATAAGTTGATAATTCAACTTAAACTGTGGGAGGAATTTCCGTTAGACCACATTTAAGGAGGTAAAAATATGGCTAAAAGAAGTAAGAAATACCAAGATGCGGCAAAACAAATTGACCGTACTAAAAAGTATACTCTTGTTGAAGCTGTAGAATTAGCTAAAAAAACTAGTTGTACTAAATTTGATGGAACTGTTGAACTTGCATTTAAGATGAATCTTGATTCACGTAAAGCTGATCAAAACTTACGTGGAGCTATCGTTCTTCCTTATGGAACAGGTAAAACTCGTACTGTGTTAGTATTAACTAAATCACCAGAAAAACAAAAGAATGCTACTGATGCTGGTGCAGATTATGTCGGCGATGCTGAATATATCGAAAAAATCAAAAATGGTTGGTTCGAATTTGACATTATCGTTGCTACACCTGATATGATGGGCGAATTAGGACGTTTAGGTAAAATCTTAGGACCTAAAGGTTTAATGCCAAATGCAAAAACTGGTACAGTTACAATGGATATTACAAAAGCTGTTAATGAAATTAAAGCTGGTAAAGTTGAATATCGTGTTGACAAGACTGGTAACATTCAAATGTTAGTTGGTAAAGTAAGTTTTGATGCTGAAAAATTAGTTGAAAATGTAAAAACTATTTATGCATTAATTTTAAAACTTAAACCATCAACTGTTAAAGGTGTTTATATTAAGAATATGGCTATTTCTACTACAATGGGCCCTGGAATCAAAGTTGACCAAGACTCTGTACTTACAAAATAATTAAATAATAAAAATAACTAAATTAAATAAAAATAATAAAATAATCCATAAAAATAAAATAGTTTGATTATTCGCCGTAGACAGTAGGTGCGTAAAGCTTAATTTCCTACCGAGGTTACATAATTAGATTAAAATGATCTAATTATAAAAAAGTTCTCTTTACCTCTTTTTGTCTATGCAAAAAGAGGTTTATTTTTTCAAGGAGGTAAAAATGAAAAAAGCGACTTTAAACAGAAAAGTTGAAGACGTTAATGCTATTTCTGCCAAATTTGAAGAATCTTCAATCGCTATCGTTGTTAATCCAATTGGTTTAACAGTAACAGAAGTTTCTGAATTACGTAATAATCTTTATAAAGCTGGTGCTGATTTAAAGGTTATTAAGAATAACATTTTACGTCGTGCTGCTGATAAGTTAGGATACGATGGTATCCAAGAGACATTTGCTGGACCAAGTGCTGTTGTTTTCTCTAAAGATGCTGGAAGTGCTGCAAAAGTAGTATTTGATTTCTTAAAAGCAAATAACAAATTTGAAGTTAAAGCAGGTCTAATCGATGGTGTATTTACTACAAAAGAAGATTTAAAAGCTATCGCTGGTTTACCAAACAAGGAAGGTATGCTATCAATGTTACTAAGTGTAATGCAAGCTCCTATTCGCAATCTTGGTATTGTTATTAAAGCGATTGGTGAAAAAGAACAAGCATAATTTTAAGGAGGATATTATATTATGGCTAAAATCGATACACAAAAATTTATTGAAGATTTAAAAGAAATGACAGTTTTAGAACTTAACGAATTAGTTAAGGCAATAGAAGAAGCTTTCGGCGTTACTGCTGCTGCAGCTGTAGTTGCTGCTGGTGGAGCTCATGAAGAAAAAGAAGAAGGACCACAATTAGTAAGCGTAGTATTAAAGAGCGCTGCTGCTAACAAAGTTGGTATCATTAAAGCTGTTAAAGAAATGTTAGGTTTATCTTTAATGGATGCTAAGAAATTAGTTGAAACTGCTGATGCTAAAATTAAAGAAGGTATTTCTAAAGAAGAAGCTGACGGCGTTGCTGCTAAATTAAAAGAATTAGGCGCAGAAGTTGAAGTTAAATAATTTGAAATATAAGCTAGAGCCTTGCGCTTTAGCTTTTTGTTTATTATATGAGCCAATATTTTGAAAATGACCCTAATTTAAAATCAAATACAAAACAAATAAAATATACTTATCATGGTAAAGAAATAATTTATACAGTTGATTTAGGAGTTTTTAGTAAGGATCGCGTTGATTTTGGAAGTAATTTACTATTACAATCTTTACCTATATTCACTTGTGAGAATATTTTGGATATTGGATGTGGATATGGAACTATCGGATTATCAATAGCAAAAGTATATGATAATACTAATGTTATGATGTGTGATGTTAATAAACGTGCAATTGAACTTACTAGAAATAATATATTATTGAATAAAATAAATAATGCTAAAGTAATTGAAAGTAATTGTTATGAGAATATAAATGATAAATACGATGTAATTATTTCTAATCCACCTATTAGAGCTGGAAAAAAAGTTGTTCATGAGATATGTTTAAAAGCTAGTGAATTTCTAAATGATAATGGAAAAGTATATTTTGTTATTCAAAAAAAACAAGGCGCTGAGTCTTTGTATAAAAAGATGTTAGAAATTTATAATAAATGTGAGATAATTAATAAAAAGAATGGTTATCTAATAATTGAAGGTTCGATGTAACCTTCATTTTATTTTTGTGATTTAATATGTCACATTTAGATAAATATTATAATAAAATCGCATTTTACACTTGACTAATTGAAGGAAATATGGTAATATAGTAGAATGCAATAGAATGTATTTATAATGCAAAATCTGCGTCATTTTTTGCTTATTTATTGAGAGGTGAAAATATTGGGCTACAAAAATGTAAAATATGGAAAAAATCGTATTAGACGAAATTATTCACGCGTTCAAACTAACGTAGAATTACCAAATTTAATTGAGGTTCAAACAAAATCGTTTGAATGGTTCAAGACTGAAGGATTAAGGCAGTTGTTTGCGGAGTTTTCTCCAATTAAAGATCATGCTGGTAATCTAGAACTTTATTTTGATAATTTCTCTTTTGATGAGCCTAAGTATAGTATCCCTGAAGCAAAGAGAAACGACATGAACTTTTCTCGTCCGCTAAAGGCTGATGTAATGCTTAAATCAAATGAAACTGGTGAAATCAAAATGGATAGAATTTTCTTAGGTGAATATCCTATGATGACTCCATCAGGAACATTTGTTATCAATGGTGCTGAGCGTGTTGTTGTAACACAAATTATTCGTTCTGCTGGTGCTTTCTATAACTGTACTACTGATAAAAAAAGTGGACAAAAACAATTTTATGGACAAATTATTCCAACACGTGGTGCATGGATTGAATTTGAAACTGGTGGAAAGGATTTATGGTTCGCCAAACTTGATAGATCTAAGAAGATTTATTTAACTACTTTCCTTCGTGCTATAGGTTTAAAGAGTAATCGTAGCATAAAGAGTTTATATGGTGATAATAAATACTTACAAGCAACATTTGCAAAAGATGATTCTTTTGGACCTGATGATGCACTAGAGCAATTATATGAAAAATTGCGCCCAGGTGAAAAAGCTAAACCTGAAGATGCTCGTAAATACATTGGAAGTAGATTGTTTGAAAATAGACGTTATGACTTAGCAAGTGTTGGACGTTATAAAGTAAATAAAAAATTAGATGTTTTAGATAGACTTAACTATATATTAGAAAATTATAACAATGCATATGTAAAATTTGAAAATGCTAATGGTGACATAGTTGATTCATCTACTGGTGAAATTTTATTCCCATATGTAAAAGCAAATGAATATGAAGGCTATGAATTAACAAATGATTTAATTGATTATTTAAATGAAAATCGTCACTTGTTTAGAAATACTAATTATTATAGTAAAATGTTAGATGAATCTGACTGTGTAGTACTTGAATGCCTAGAAGTGTCTTTTGAAAAACTTCATAATAGAACTGAAGTTAAATTAGTTGGCAATGACCAAAAAGAAGATAGAAATCATGTTACTGTATCTGATATTTTGGCAGGTGTTGGTTATTATATGAACTTACATGAAGGTGTTGGTCAAGTTGATGACATCGATCACCTAGGAAATCGTCGCTTAAGATTAATAGGTGAATTATTACAAAATCAATTCCGTATTGGTCTTGCAAAACTTGAAAAGAATGTTAAAGATAAAATGTCAATGGCAGCTGATCCAAAATCAATTGTTCCTCAAAACTTGGTTAATATTAAAGCATTAACATCATCAATTAAGGAATTCTTTGGAAGTAGCCAATTATCTCAATTTATGGATCAAATTAATCCACTTTCTGAATTAACACATAAACGTCGTCTATCTGCATTAGGTGCAGGTGGATTAACTCGTGATCGTGCTGGATTCGAAGTTCGTGACGTACACGTATCTCATTATGGACGTATTTGTCCTATCGAGACACCTGAAGGTCAAAACATCGGTTTAATCAACTCACTTGCTACATATGCAAGAGTTGACCAATATGGATTTATTGAAACTCCATACTTAAAAGTTATTCAAAAAGATGGAAAATCTATAGTTACAGATGAAAAAATCTATTTAACTGCTGATAAAGAAGAAGCATATTATATAACTCAAGCTAACACAGAAGTTAATGAAAACATGGAAATAGTCCCTGAAAAAGTTACTGCTCGTCATATGGGTGATACACATATTTATCCACGTACACAAATTAACTTAATCGACGTTAGCCCACAACAAATTGTTGCCGTTAGTACTGCATGTATTCCATTCTTAGAGCATGATGATGCTAACCGTGCCCTAATGGGAGCTAATATGCAACGTCAAGCTATTCCACTATTATGTCCTGAAGCTCCATTTGTTGCTACAGGTATAGAAGCAAAAGCTGCTCATGATTCTGGTGTTGCTTGTATTTGTGAAGGCGATGGAGTTGTTGATTTTGTTGATGCTTCCACAGTTATAGTTTTAGAAGATAGCGGTGCTGTTAAAACATATAAATTAATTAAATATGACCGTTCTAATCACTCAACTTGTGTAAACCAAAAACCAATTGTTTACAGAGGTGAAAGAGTTAAAAAAGGTGATGTATTAGCTGATGGTGCATCTATGGACCAAGGTGAAATGGCATTAGGACGTAATGTTGTAATTGCCTTTATGACATGGAATGGTTATAACTATGAAGATGCTGTTATCATGAGTGAAAGATTAGTTCAAGATGACGTTTATACATCAATTCACATTGAAAGATATGAAGTTGAAGTACGTGAAGGTAAACTTGGAAAAGAAGAAATTACTCGTGAAATTGAAGATAGAAAAGAAGCTATTGCTAATCTAGATGAACGTGGTATAGTTCGTTTAGGTGCAGAAGTTAAAGAAAATGATATATTAGTTGGTAAAGTTACTCCAAAAGGACAAACTGAACCTACACCAGAAGAAAGATTATCAATTGCTTTATTTAATGATAATTCTAAAGATGTTCGTAATACATCAAAGAAGGTTCCTCATGGTGGTGGTGGAGTAGTTCATCGTATTGAACACTTCTCACGTAAAAATGGTGATGAACTTGACCCAGGCGTATTAGAAGTTGTACGTATCTACATCGTTCAAAAACGTAAAATTACTGAGGGCGATAAGATGTCAGGAAGACACGGTAATAAAGGTGTTATTTCACGAATTCTTCCTCCTGAAGATATGCCATTTATGGAAGATGGTACACCTGTTGATATTATGTTGAACCCTCAAGGTATTCCTTCTCGTTTAAATATCGGACAAGTTTTAGAAATACATTTAGGTATGGCTGCCAAGAGATTAGGTATTCATATTGCAACACCAGTTTTCGATGGTGTTACTAATGAAGATTTAAAAGAAATCATGGCTGAAGCAGGAATGGATCCAACTGGAAAAACTGTTTTAAGAGATGGTAGAACTGGTAAACCATTTGATAATAAAATATCTGTTGGTGTCATGTATATGATCAAACTTGCTCACATGGTTGATGATAAATTACATGCAAGAAGTGAAGGTTCATATACTCTTGTTACTCAACAACCAATGGGTGGTAAGGCACAAAACGGTGGTCAACGTTTCGGTGAAATGGAAGTTTGGGCCTTAGAGGCATATGGTGCTGCTTATACGCTTAGAGAAATGTTAACAATTAAATCTGATGATATTGTTGGACGTAATAAAGTTTATAAAGCAATCACTGATGGAGAACCTGTGACTAAACCTGGAATCCCAGAATCATTTAGAGTTTTAGTTAAAGAATTACAAGGTCTAGGTTTAAGTGTTAAATTAATCGACGCTGAAACAGGTGAAGATGTTGCAAATAAGAGTCTTGTAGAAGAGATTACAGAGGCAACAAAAGCTAAAAAAACAAACAATTAATATTTCGAGGTGAAATAATTTGAAAAGCAAGAAAAAATATAGCTATATACAAATAGGAATTGCGTCTCCAGAAGAAATTAGAAGTTGGAGTTATGGTGAAGTTAAAAAACATGAAACTATTAACTACCGTACTTTAAAACCTGAACGCGATGGTCTATTTTGCGAAGTTATATTTGGACCTACAAAAGACTATCAATGCGCTTGTGGAAAATCAAAAAAGATGTCTAAGAGCGATAAAAAATGTGAAAAATGTGGTGTCGATATAACTGAAAGTAAAGTTAGACGTGAGCGTATGGGTCATATTGAACTTGTTGCTCCTGTTGTTCATACATGGTTTATGAAAAATAGTCCAAGTAAGATAGCCTTACTTCTAGATATGAAGAGTAAAACTATTGAAGATATTGTATATTTTGCATCATACATTGTTATTGATCCAGGTACAGTTGAAGATTTTGAAAAAGGAAGAATTTTAACTGAACAAGAATATGCAAAATATCAAATGAGTCATGGAAGAAGAAGTTTTACAGCTTTGACTGGTGCTGAAGCAATTAAGAAACTTCTCCAAGAATTAGATTTGGGTGAGATCGCTGAAGAACTTAGAGAGGAACTTAAGACAGCAACAAAGCAAAGACGTGATAAATTAATCAAAAGACTAGAAGTTGTGGAAGCATTCCATAAATCTGGAAATAAACCTGAGTGGATGGTTATGGAAGTAATACCTGTACTTCCTCCTGATTTAAGACCAATGGTTCAACTAGATGGTGGCCGTTTTGCAACTACTGATTTAAATGATTTATATAGGCGAATTATTACACGTAATAATCGTTTACGTAAGCAAATTGAGCAAAGAGCTCCAAGTCTTATTTGTAAAAATGAAAAGAGAATGCTTCAAGAAGCAGTTGATGCTTTAATTGACAATGGTAAAAAAGCTAAAAAAGTCGTAGAAAAGAACCATCCTCTAAAATCATTATCTGATTTATTAAGAGGTAAACAAGGACGATTCCGTCAAAACTTACTTGGTAAACGTGTGGATTTTTCAGGTCGTTCTGTTATCGTAGTTGGTCCAGACCTAAAGATGTATCAATGTGGTATCCCACGTGAGATGGCTTTAATATTATTTAAACCATTTATTATTAATGCAATTATGAATAGACCTTCAGATTCAGTTGATGGAAGTGGTAAAATCACTTTAAAAGAAGCACGAACAATGATTGAACAAGGTCATCCAATTGCAATGACTGAAATGGAAAAAATAATTGTTGAACATCCAGTTTTATTAAATCGTGCTCCAACACTACATAGATTAGGTATTCAAGCATTTGAACCAAAACTAGTAGAAGGTAAAGCAATTAGATTACACCCACTTTCTTGTACAGCATTTAATGCTGACTTCGATGGTGACCAAATGGCTGTTCACGTTCCACTATCTGAAGAGGCACAAACTGAAGCTCGTCTTCTAATGTTAGCATCAAAAAATATTCTAGCTCCAAAAGATGGTAAACCAATTGTAACTCCATCACAAGATATGGTATTAGGTAATTACTATTTAACAATCGAAGACCCTGATGATCCACATGAAGGTAGAGTATTTAAAGATATAAATGAAGTTGAAATGGCATATGAAAATGATGAAATTGGTTTCCATACTCGTATTGCTATTCCTGCAAGTGAAATGCATGAAAGAGTTAGTAGATATAATCCTGAAAATATTGATGATTATCTAATAACTACTTATGGAAAAATTATCTTCAATACAATTTTTCCTAATATTGAACCATATATTCCATATATATGTGAATCATTTGATGAAAATAAAGCTCCAACAAACTTAACAGAAAAAACTCCATCAAGATTCTTTGTAAAGAAAGGAACAAATATAAAAGAATATTTAAAAACTTTACCTGTTCCTCATCCATTTGTAAAGAAATACTTGTCTGTAGTTATTGCTGAAGTATTTAAGAGATTTAAACTTGCCGAAACTTCGAAGACACTTGACAAGATGAAAGATTTAGGATTTAAATATTCTACTGTTTCAGGCATAACTGTTGCTGCGAGTGATATTCAAGTTATCGGAACGAAAAAAGAAGTTATTGATAAAACTCAAAAAATCGTTGATAAAATTGATAAATATTATTCTCGTGGTATCATCACTGCTGAAGAAAGAAGAAGATCAGTTATTGATGAATGGGGAAAAGCTAAGAAACAACTTGAGAAAGACATTGAAGATGAAGCGAAGACAAACTTCATTAGTAACCATATCTACATGATGGGTGACTCTGGTGCCCGTGGTAGTATTGCTAACTTTATTCAATTGTCTGGTATGCGTGGATTCATGGCTAAACCTAATGGAGAAAGTATGGACGTTCCAATTCTATCTTCATTTAAAGAAGGATTATCAATGTCTGATTTCTTTATTTCAACACATGGTGCTCGTAAAGGTTCTACAGATACAGCTTTAAAAACTGCCGAATCTGGTTATTTAACTCGTCGTCTTGTTGACGTAAGTCAAGATGTTATTATTACAGAAGATGATTGTGGTACTGATAAAGGTATGCTTGTTACTGACCTTGTAAAAGAAGATGGAAGAGTTATTGTTCCATTATATGATAGAATAAGAGGTCGTTTCACAAATAAACCTATTTATGATCCACGTGATGAATCAAAGATATTAGTTGAAAAAGATACATTTATTTCAGATTTACTTGCTGATAAGATTGTCAAAGCTGGAGTAAAAGAAGTTTATATTCGTACATTGCTTACATGTAATTGTAAAAATGGTGTTTGTGTAAAATGTTATGGCTCTGACCTATCTACAGGTGAAGTTGTTGAAAAAGGTGAAGTTGTTGGTGTAATAGCTGCTCAATCAATTGGTGAACCTGGTACACAACTTACAATGAGAACATTCCATAGTGGTGGTGTTGCCGGTGGCGATGATATTACACAAGGTCTTCCTCGTGTACAAGAGTTATTTGAGGCACGTACTCCTAAAGGTAAAGCAATTATTTCTGAAATAAAAGGTGAAGTTAGCAAAATTGAATTAGTTCAAGATAGCCGTTATGAAGTTGTTATTAAAAACAAATCTAATGGTGATGAAAGAAAATATATTACCGATAGTGGTAAACGCCCTATTGTTAAAATGGGTGAAAAAGTTGAACCTGGTCAAAAGATTACTGATGGTCAAATACATCCAAAAGAACTTGTCCAAGTATCTACTGTTGAAGCAGTTGCAAAATACATACTAATGGAAGTTCAAAAAGTATATCGTTCTCAAGGTGTTGACATTGCTGATAAGCATATAGAGATTATTGTAAAACAAATGCTTCGTAAAGTTGTTATTCTAAATGAAGGTGGAACAGATTTATTACCTGGATCACACGTTTCAAGAAACGAATTACAAGGCATAATTGAAGATTGTGTTAAACGTGGAGTTGACTTCCCAATCGTTAAACCAATATTACTTGGTATTACAAGATCTTCATTGAAATCTGATTCATTCTTATCTGCTGCATCATTCCAAGAAACAACTAGAGTTCTAACAGAAGCTGCTATTCGTGGTAAGAAAGATACTCTTGAAGGACTTAAAGAAAACATCATTATTGGTGGCTTAATTCCTGCAGGAACTGGTCTTGCTTTTGCTGACTATATGATCACAAATGATCATAATTCTGATGAAGATAAATAAGAGATGGCATATGCCATCTCTTTTTGAAAAGAGGATACAAATATGTGGAGTACAAACAAACCTCAATATGGAGACCATATAAGAGTTAATCGAGGATTATACTATCATCATGGTATTTATGTGTCTGATGAATATGTAATTAACTTTGCTTCAACAAAACCAGGATATGAATTAGATCCAAATAGTGCGAGCGTATGCATTGTTTCTCTAAAAGACTTTCTAAAAAATGGCATGTGTGAAGTAAGGATTTATACAGCAGAAGAAGAAAAAATAAAAAGAAATAATCAAGATATAGTCAATTATGCATTTACAAAAATAGGTTCAAAAGGTTATAATTTGTTGAATAATAATTGTGAACACTTTGCAAACGAATGTGTTTTTGGAAAGAAAAGATCAGAACAAATAGATAATATTAAAAAAATTTTCAATTAAATCAATTATTTGTATACTTTCACAGTGTAATAGTGTATAATATAAGTAGATTATGTGAAAGGAACAATAGATTTTATGGAAAATAATTTTTTAAATGTCTCAAAAAAATGCTATGTAAAGTGGATTTTGTTAAGGCTTTTGGTTTTGTTAGTAAGTGTGCTTGTTATTATAGCTGCGAGTATGCTACCTGAAGAGTGTCCTAATGAAGTTAAAAAAGCTTTTTATATTTTTGAAGGAATAGTTATAATAATTATTTTAATTAGCTTTTGTTTCATTAAACTTCAATATTCTAACTATAAATATAAGTTGACTGATGAGGAAATAATCATTAAACGTGGAGTTATATTTAAGAGCAGTAAAATCGTTGCATATGTACAAATTCAAGATATTTCTTATACACAAAACCCAATTGACTTAATGCTTGGCTTATCATGTGTAACTATAAGTACAGCTGGACCTGTTACAACAATTCATTCAATTGACATGAATGAAGCTCAAAAAATAGTTGATTATGTAAAAAATAAGATTAATGATAGTTTTGTGAGTTAAAGGTAATAATTATGAAGTATGGAAAAAAATATTTATACTATAGTTACTTTTGTTTTTTATCAGGTATATTGTTTCTTCTTACATTTGGAATAATTTCAATAATAATTGAAAATAACAATGAAGAAATGATTGAAAGTATACTTCTAATAGCAATTTTTCTTATAGTCTTTATGATAATAGGATTTACTATCATAACTTTATCTTATCATAAAACCAAATACACTATTTCTGATAAAGAAATAACCTTTTCTAAAGGAATTATTTTTAGAAAAACACAAATAGTTTCTTTTAATAAAATAAGTGCTGTCAATATTCATAAGAATATTTTGATGAGACCTTTTGGCATTTCTAAATTATCGATAGATTCATTATGTGCTTATAAAGATGCTGAAGATGAAATTGTAATTTATGATGATGATAAAAAAATAAAAGAAATTGAAAGTTTAATAATTTCAAAACTGAAAAATGACAATTTAGATAATGCAAATGTAGATACAAATACTGGCGTAGAATATAAGTATACTTTTAAAGATGCTTTTACATCGGTAATTTGTTCTTTATTTTTTGTTTTACTTTTAGTACTATCTATAGTCTTATTAATTATAAGTATAATCATAACAAAAAATAAAACAACAGAATTTATATTTTACATAATAGGAATAGCTATTGTACTCGTACTTGCTTTTATAAGCAGTGTGCTTAGTAGATATTTAAGATATTATGGTTATACAATAACATATGATGAAGAAAATATTCGTCTGTGTTATGGACTATTTGTGAAGAAAGACTATGTGATTAATAGAAAACGTATTAAAGCAGTTGCTATGTCTGAAGATATAGTAAAGAAAGCATTTGGATATACAAAGGTAACCTTTGAAATGGTAGGTTTAGGCAATGTAGATTCTTCAAATGATAATACAGAACCTAATGATTCATTTATACCTTTTGTAAAAAAAGAAACAGCTAATAAAATAATTAGTAGAGTGTTACCTGAATATGATTTTGAAAATCTTACAATAAAAGCAAAAAATAAGAGCTATAAGTTCTTTATTTTACTTCCTTTTATTGTGATTAGTTTTATATGCTTACCTGTTATAATAGTTTTATTACAAACTGATTATTTAATTGTTGGTATTGTAATTTATTCTATATTGTTAGTAATAATGATGTTGCGTGCAAAATTATTAAAACAAAATCAAGGGATGTATTATGATAATAAAAAAATATGTTTGAGTACAGGGAGTTTTATAAGAAAAAGATATACGATTTTGTGGGAGAATGTAGTTTGTATTGAGTTGCATACAACCATACTTAGAGAAAAATATGAAATTACATCTATTTATATTAACACTAATGGTGGTTTAACTAAATCAACAAAAAAAGTAATTAATGTTGATAAAAATGAATTAGTAGATATAGATTGTAAATTAATAAAACAAAAAATAAGGAGATTTAGTAATTAATGTTCGGTTTAAGAGCTGATGGAAAAAAATTGAAAAGGATAGATCCAATTCAAAAGATTATGCCACATATTATGTCAGCACGACATGATTCCCAAAATTTGGCAAAATATGAAGTAAGATGCGAACCTTTTGATGCTTTTATTAGCGAAGAAAGAGAAAAAGGCATCGGAATTAATTATATGCATTTAGTAATTGCTGGTTTAGTGCGTACGATTGCGAAAAAGCCAAGATTAAATAGATTTATTATGAATGGAAGAATATTTAGACGTACAGGAGGAATATATATATCTTTTGTAGTTAAGAGAAAACTTAGTGCAAATGCGGCAGATTCCACTGTTAAAGTATGTTTTACAGGTCATGAAAGTATTTATGATGTAAAGAATATGGTTGATGAAGCAATAAAAAGTGTAAATGCACAAGATGACAAAAATGGAACTGACAAACTAGCAACTTTGTTAACTATTGTACCTAATTCAATAATAAAATTTTTGGTTTGGTGTTTGAAAAAATTAGATAAACATGGATTGCTTCCAGGTTCAATCTTAAAATTAAGTCCATTTCACACAAGTTGCTTTGTAACGAATTTGAAAAGCATAAAAGGTGAATATATTTATCATCATTTATACGACTTTGGTACAACAAGTCTATTTGTGTCAATGGGAAAGGAAAAAATGGTTCCAGTTGTTGACGATGATCAAGTTGTTCCTGGAAAAGTTATGACTCTAGGTGTGGTAACTGACGAACGTTTCTGTGATGGCTTTTATTACATTTCGGCTTTAAAAATGCTAAAAGAGTTTTATCAAAATCCTAAACTATTATGTGAAAGATTAGAAACGGTTGAAGAAGATATTCCATTTGATTATAAAAAGAGTAAAAAAGAAGCAAAAGAAAAAAGAAAAAAAACGATTAGAAAAAGCAGAGATAAAGAAACAAAAAAGAAAAACAAAGTAATATTAAATGTTTTTAAACAGCATTAGTAAATTGATGCTGTTTTTATTTTTTTAAAAATAAAAATAAAAAAATAAAAAAATAAAAAAATAAAAAATATATTGCTTTTTTATGAAAAAAGGAGTATAATATATAAGTATTTGCAAAAGATATGTTTTGAGATTCTCAAAACTTATTATTTTAGGTAAATGATACGCTTGGTTATGTGGTGTATCAAAAAATAATTCTTGGAAGGAGGATATTACATGCCTACAATTAATCAGTTAATTAGAAAGTCACGTGAATCAAAAATTAGAAAATCTAAATCTCCTCATTTAGCTGTTGGATACAATAGTTTAAAGAAGGTTAATACTAATGTTGAATCACCACAAAAACGTGGAGTTTGTACAAGGGTTACAACTATGACACCTAAGAAGCCTAATTCAGCAATTCGTAAGTACTGCCGTGTTCGTTTATCTAACGGAATCGAAGTTACTGCATATATTCCTGGTATTGGCCATAAATTACAAGAGCATAGCGTTGTATTAATCCGTGGTGGACGTGTTAGGGACTTACCTGGTGTTCGTTACCATGTTATTAGAGGTACTTTAGATACTACAGGCGTTGATAAACGTAAACAAGCTCGTAGTAAGTATGGTGCAAAAGTAGAAGCTTAATTTAAAATAATAAATAATTGAAAGGAGGAATAATATGCCACGTAAAGGACATATTCCAAAGAGAAAAGTTTTACCAGATCCAATTTACAATTCTCAAGTTGTTACTCGTTTAATTAACAACATTATGTTAGATGGTAAAAAAGGTGTTGCACAACAAATTTTATATGGTGCATTCAAAAGAATAGAAAAACAAACTGGTCGCCCAGCAGAAGAAGTATTTAATGATGCTTTAGCAAATATTACACCTCAATTAGAGGTTAGAGCTCGTCGTATTGGTGGAGCTAACTATCAAGTTCCTGTAGAGGTTAGACCTGAACGTAAAATGACTTTAAGCTTAAGATGGCTTACTCAATATGCTAGATTAAGAAAAGAAAAAACAATGGAAGAAAGATTAGCAAATGAAATCATTGATGCGTCTAATGGTTTAGGTGGATCAGTTAAGAAACGTGATGATACTCATCGTATGGCTGAATCTAACAAGGCATTTGCACATTATCAATGGTAGGAGAATGTTAAGTTATGCCTCGTGATATATCGTTAGAGAAGACAAGAAATATTGGAATTATGGCTCACATTGATGCCGGTAAAACAACTGTATCGGAGAGATTTTTATACCACACTGGAAAAATCCATAGAATCGGTGAGACACATGATGGTGCTTCTCAAATGGACTGGATGGAACAAGAGATTGAACGTGGTATTACTATAACGTCTGCTGCAACTACTGCATACTGGAAAGGACATCGAATTAATTTAATCGATACTCCAGGGCATGTAGATTTTACAGTTGAGGTTAGTAGATCTCTAAGAGTTTTAGATGGTGCAGTTACTGTACTAGATGCTCAAGCGGGAGTTGAGCCTCAAACTGAAACAGTGTGGAGACAAGCTACTGAATACAAAGTTCCCCGTCTTGTATTGGTTAATAAAATGGATAAAACTGGTGCTGATTTTGATGCATCTTGCGAAAGTTTACATCAAAGATTAGGTGCTAATGCTCATCCAATTTGTATACCAATTGGAGCCGAAGGAGATTTCTCAGGTGTAATTAGTTTAGTTAATATGAAGGCTTACATCTTTGATGGAAATCCTGATGAAAATTATACAGAAACAGAAATACCTGAAAATCTTTTAGAGGTAGCAGAAGCTCGTCGTGAAGAATTAATTTCTGCGGTTGCAGATTTTGATGATGACTTAATGATGTTATATTTAGATGAAAAAGAAATACCTGTTGATGTTCTTAAAAAGGCTATTCGTAAAGCTACATTAACAGTTGACTTTTTCCCAGTAACATGTGGTTCAGCTTTCAAAAACAAGGGTATAAAATTATTAATTGATGCGGTATGTGACTATTTACCTAGCCCTGTTGATGTTCCAATGATTGTTGGAAAAGACAAACAAGGTAATGAAGTAGATATCGTTTCATCTGATGATTCTACTTTCTCAGCTCTTGCTTTTAAAGTTATGACTGACCCATATGTTGGTAAATTAACATTCTTTAGAGTATATTCTGGTACTTTAAAATCTGGTTCATATATTTATAACTCTACAAAAGATGCTAAAGAAAGAATTGGACGTATTCTATTAATGCATGCAAATGACAGAACTGAAATAAGTGAAGTATTTGCAGGTGATATTGCTGCTGCAGTTGGATTAAAGAATACTACAACAGGAGATACGTTATGCGATCCAAAGAAAACAATTATTCTTGAATCAATGACATTCCCTGAACCAGTTATTAGTGTTGCAATTGAACCAAAGACTAAAGACGACCATGATAAGATGACTAATGCATTGCAAAAGTTATCTGAAGAAGATCCAACATTTAGATCTTATGTTAATCAAGAAACAGGTCAAATAATTATAGCTGGTATGGGTGAACTTCATCTTGAAATTATCGTTGATAGAATGAAGAGAGAATTCCATGTTGAATGTACTGTTGGTGCTCCACAAGTTTCTTATAGAGAGACAATTAAAAAGGCTGGAGAAGTTCAAGGTAAGTTTGTTCGTCAATCAGGTGGACATGGTCAATATGGTGATGTTAAAGTTCGTTTTGAACCTAACCCTGGAAAAGGCTATGAGTTTGTAGATGCTGTTGTTGGTGGTGTTGTTCCAAGAGAATATATTAGTTCGGTAAGCAAAGGTATTGAATCTGCCCTAGCCAATGGAAATTTAGCAGGTTATCCAACAATTGACATTAAAGCCACATTATTTGATGGATCATATCATGAAGTCGATTCTAGTGCGATTGCGTTTGAAGTTGCCGGTAGTTTAGCATTCAAAAACTCTGGTAAAGTGTGTCAACCAGTATTACTAGAACCAATTATGTCTGTAGTTGTTGAAGTACCAAATGAGTATTTAGGTAATGTTATTGGTGATTTAATTAGTAAGCGTGGAAGAATTGATTCTCAAGAAGTTCATGCAAGATTCAATAGAATTAATGCTTTTGTTCCACTCGCTTCTATGTTTGGTTACTCAACATCACTTAGAAGTAATACTCAAGGTAGAGGAAACTTTACAATGCAATTCTCTAGATATGAAGAATGTCCAAGAAGTATTGCAGAAGAAGTAATAAAAAAGCGTGGTTTTAATAACTAATGCTTGCAAAAAAAATAAAAATAAGTTAAAATATAAGTACATCATTTATTAGGAGGAATAATATAATGGCAAAAGAAAAATTTGAACGTACTAAACCGCATGTTAACATTGGTACTATTGGTCACGTAGATCATGGTAAAACAACTTTAACATCTGCTATTACTAAAGTATTAGCACAATACAGTCCAAAAAATAAAGTTATGGACTACAGCCAAATCGATGGCGCACCTGAAGAAAAAGCTCGTGGTATAACGATTAACACTTGCCACGTTGAGTATGAAACTGAAAAACGTCACTATGCACACGTTGACTGCCCAGGACATGCCGATTATGTTAAAAACATGATCACTGGTGCTGCACAAATGGATGGAGCTATCCTTGTAGTTGCTGCAACAGATGGACCTATGGCTCAAACTCGTGAACACATTCTATTAAGCCGTCAAGTTGGTGTTCCAAAATTAATCGTATTTATGAACAAATGTGACCAAGTTGATGATCCTGAAATCTTAGACTTAGTTGAAATGGAAATTCGTGAATTATTAAATGAATATGGATTCCCTGGTGATGAATGTCCAGTTATCAGAGGTTCTGCTTACCTTGCTATGGAAGGCGATCCAAAAGCTCAAGAAGCTATTAAAGAATTAATGCAAGCTGTTGATGATTATATTCCAGATCCAGTTCGTGAAACTGATAAACCATTCTTAATGCCTATCGAAGACGTATTCTCAATCACTGGTCGTGGAACAGTTGCAACTGGTAGAGTTGAACGTGGTGTAGTTAAAGTTGGTGACAACGTTGAAATCGTTGGTATCAAACCTACTCAAAAGACTGTTGTTACAGGCGTTGAAATGTTTAGAAAATTATTAGACCAAGCAGAAGCTGGTGACAACATTGGTACATTACTTCGTGGTGTTACACGTGATAGTATCCAACGTGGACAAGTTCTTGCTAAACCTGGTTCAGTTACACCTCATACAGAATTTGAAGCACAAGTTTACGTATTAACAAAAGAAGAAGGTGGA
>ERZ779673.12-NODE-12-length-93580-cov-3.116867_pt1 | contig 93580 bp, 77 predicted proteins | sample MGYA00511956_ERZ779673 | MGnify/ENA primary metagenome ERZ779673 (study PRJEB29588, sample SAMEA2152065) | human gut metagenome | biome: human gut; feature: human-associated habitat; material: faeces | place: Denmark | collected 2008/2010 ... | reverse complement strand
ATTGGATTATGATGAATTTAAAGAAACGACAATTGAAAGTGACAATGTTAATTTAATACGCGAAAAATTATTTAAAGAAGGCAAGAGTTATCATTCTGCCAAAAATAAAGAACTCGCAAAGAAATTAGATTTGTCTAATTTTGATAATGTTTATGTTTCAGAATATTCACCATATATCAGTGTTGATACAACTTTTTCTAATATTGCAGATAATCAATTTGATGCCTTAAATAATATTGCTGATAAAGAATTTGTTGAAGCAATATATATTAATAAAGAAATTGAAAATGAACTATTTGACTTAAACTATCAAAGAAAAAACGAGGTACACTAAATGTTTGATTTGAGTGAATTAAATGAAAAGCAATTAGAAGCAGTAAAAACAACGGAAGGTTATGTAAGAGTAATTGCAGGAGCTGGAAGTGGTAAAACCAAATTACTTGTCCATAGATACTCGTATTTAGTGAAAGAATGTGGAATTGATCCACATAATATTTTATGTGTGACATTTACAAACAAAGCAGCACGAGAAATGAAAAATAGAATTAAACATTTAATTGGTGAAGGGTTTGATACAAATTTGATTTGCACTTATCATAGCTTTTGTGCAAAAATTTTAAGAGAAGAATATGAAAAATTATCTTTGCCTAAAGATTTCCAAATATTTGATACATATCAGCAAAAGCAAATTTTAGATGATATATACCAAAAATACGAATTAAAATTTAATCACGCAAGTTTTGAACAAATATTAAGATATATTTCTAAAATAAAAAATGAAAATAACTATGTTGAGAAAATGGTAAATTCTGATGATGTACAAATATTATCTAAAATTTCATCAATAAATGATAATATAGTAGAAGATTATTTAAAAAAAGAAAAACTTTTATCAGCATTAGATTTTAATGATTTAATACATTTTACAATTTATCTACTAAAGATTAACAAAGAAGTTAGAGAAAAATGGCAGAATAGACTTAATTATATTCTAGTAGATGAGTTTCAAGATAGTTCTAAAATAGAAATGAAGTTAATTAATATTTTATCAGAAGTATTTAAAAATTTAATGATAGTAGGTGATCCTGACCAAAATATTTATGAATGGCGTGGTTCAGATGTAAAGCTTTTAGTTGATTTTGATAAATACTATACACCAACAAATACAATTATTCTAGATAGAAATTATCGTTCGACTCCACAAATTCTTAATTGTGCCAATTCATTAATATCAAAAAATAAACTTAGGTTAGAAAAAAATTTATATACATTAAATCAAAGAAAAGAAAATGTAGTTCATTATCATTTAAAAGATGAAGAAAGTGAAAATATTATAATAGTTCAAGAAATTAAAAGATTAATCAAAAGATATAATTACAACTATTCTGATATTGCTATACTATATAGATCTAGTTTTTTATCTAGAACGATTGAAAAAGGGCTACTAAATAACAACATTCCATATACTATTTATGGTGGAGTTAAATTCTTTCAAAGAATGGAAGTACTTGATGCTCTATCATACTTAAAACTAATTTGTTATGGTGATGATGTTGCTTTCAAAAGAATTATAAATGTTCCTAGAAGAAAAATGGGAAAAATAAAAATGAATTATTTGCAAGCTCTTCAAGAAAAAGAAAACAAATTATTATATGATATTTTAAAGGAACATATAAACGATGAAATCTTTAAAAAAACTGATGTAACAAATTTTGTTAATCTAATTGAAGAGGCCAGAAAAGAACAAAATAGAAAAACGTTGTCAAATTTAGTTTTAGATATAATAGTTAATTCAGGGTACGATAAATATTTAAAAGAATTAGGAGATGAAGAAAGATTAGATAATATTACAGAATTTAAAAGAATTGTTAATGAGTATGAAAGAAATAGTGGTGAAGAATACACACTATCGGAGTTTTTAAAAGAAATAACAATTTTATCAAATGAAGAAGTAGAAAGTGATAGCTCTCAGGTTCAATTGATGACTATCCATGCATCTAAAGGTTTGGAATTTAAAGTTGTTTTTCTCATTGGATTAATTGAAGGTATATTTCCATCATCAAAAACTATTGAGGAAAGAAAGTTAATGGGACTCGAAGAAGAAAGAAGACTTTGTTATGTTGCGATAACTAGAGCAAGAGAAAAATTATATCTTATTGACACCGAAGGTATATCGTTAAATGGAATTACGAATCTTCCGTCAAGATTTTTAAATGAGATAGAAGAAAAAAATTATGATAGAATTGGAAGCATTCCTAAATATTTAATTAATAAAGCCAATGATTATATTTCGTCTCATACTCCTTTTGATGATAAAAAAGTTAAATTAATAGGTGAAGAAATCAATCACCATATTTTTGGAAAAGGAAAAATAATAAATATTGATGAAAAGCATGGAAGCTATGAAATAAAATTTGATAATATTGCTCTACCTAGAAACATTTCAAAGGATTATTTTGAATTCAAAAAAGAAATAGAGAAAAATATTATTGAAGTAAACAATAGTATGGCAGAAAATAATAATGAAAAGGGTAATGAGTTTATAGAGGATAGTATATTTCTTGGCACAAATAAAGATGCATACGGAGATTATGATGAATATTTGGAAATCCTAATACCAAATGTTGATGATGCAAAATACGATTCAGTTGATGTAACAACCATTAATGGTATAAAACCAAAGCATGAAAATATAAATTATGGTAATTTGTGGGATGATTCAAGTGTTCCAAAGTCTGCGTGGACATGTGTTGAAGTAATTGATTTAGGAGGTTTAGTTGGTATATGTGAGATGTGCGGTAAGACAGTAATAAGATATTCTCATCATATGATTCATAAAGATTATCATGATTTATATGTTGGCTGTATTTGTGCGGGAAAGATGAGTGGTGATATGGAAGGTGCTAAAAAAAGAGAAACAGATTTTAAAAATAAAGAAAAAAGAAAAAGCACTTTTATGAGAAAAAAATGGAAGAGGTCAGTAAGAGAAAATGAATATAAACAAATAAAAGATAACCTTGTTGTCATTATTTGGAGTGATAGAAGAAGAATGTATACATATTCAACTAATGGTAATTTTTCCGGAAAATGGTTTTTAACAGTTGAACAACTTAAAAGTGAAATTTTTGATATGTATTATAATGCGTAATTTATATATAGTTACTACTTTTGTTCATTTTATGGTATAATATAAGCGGTGATTATATGACATACGTAAAAAAAGAGACTATTATTTTGATTTATAGAATACTTGTGGAATACACTGATGAAGATCATTTCTTAACTCAAGCACAACTAATAGAGAAATTAAAACAAATATATAATGTCGAAGTTGAAAGAAAATCAGTGGCTAATTCTATTATGCTTTTACAAGAATTAGACTATGACATTGTTAAGGGAGAGCATAGTGGTTACGCATTATTTTCAAGAACACTTGATAATAACGAAATCAAATTTATCAATGATGCATTATTTTCATCAAGGGTAATAAGCGGAAAACAAGCATTGGAAATATCTAATAAGCTTAATTCATTCTTGAGTAAGTATCAAAAAAAGAAATATACTTATCTTTATAAGTCTACTGATCTTAATAGAACAAATAATGAAAATGTATTTCTTAATTTGGAGATAATAGAAGAAGCAATAGAGAAAAATAAGAAAATATCATTTCAATATATAACTTATGATGAAAACTGCAAAGTAGTAACTAGATTCAATGGATTTAGATTTATCTTGTCACCATATTATTTAGTTAATAATTTTGGTAAATACTATTGCTTAGGTCATTATCGTGATAAATATAAACCACTTCAAAATTATAGATTGGAATATATGGTTGACGTGCAAATAGAGAATGAGGATTGTATTCCAATTAACGAAGTGAATGGATTAGAAAATTTTGAAATAACAAAATATCTAAATGAACATATTTATATTTTCAGTAGCAAAGTAATAAATGCTAAACTTGAAATATTAGTAAATTATGCAGTTCAATATATATACGAGTATTTTGGAAATAATGTAAAATTTTATAAGCAAGATGAAAAAACATTTGTAGAAGTAAAGTGTAGTTATGATGCATTATTTTATTGGGTATTACAATATTCTAATTGTATAAAGGTAATTGAACCCAATGAATTGATAGAAAGGCTAAAAGAGTTCTTTTATAAAGAAAATAAAAAATATAATTAATGTCCCTAAAAAAGGACACTCATTATTGTATAATAGAGTGTAAATGGAGGTTTTAATTATGTCTGATGAAGAAATTTTAATTACATATTTTGGAGGTAAACCACAATACAATTGTGGAAAACTTTACAAGATAGGCGAAATGAGAGTAGAATACTCTGGTAGTAAACTCTATAAAGTTGGAGGAGCCAGAATTGAATATTCTGGAGGAAAGCTCTATAGAATTAATGGCGAAAGAGTAGAATGGTTTGGTGGCGAGGTAAAAAAAATAGGAAATAGAAGAATCAAATAGATGGAATAATGTAAAAATGACAGGAGCAGAAAAATGATTACTAAGTTTTCACAAGAAGTTATAACTAAACTAAATTATTATGTCTATAGACTTATTGATCCAAGAAATGGTCAAACATTTTATGTTGGTAAAGGAAATGGTAATAGAATATTTGAACATGTTAAATGTACAATCGATTATTATGATGGTGCAAAAGAAACTAGCGATGATGACCCAAACAAATTGAGAATTATAAAGGAAATACTAGACGAAGGATTGGATATTATTCCCATAATTCAAAGATGGAATTTGACAGAAAAAGAGGCTTTTGAAGTTGAAGCAGCCTTAATTGATGTTTATCAAGGTTTATCAAATATTCAAAGAGGTCATCATACAGAATATGGCGTTACAAATGCTGAATCATTACAAAAAAGATTTAATCTAAAAGAATATGATGAACCTTTAGATTTTAAGTATATCATAATTAAAGTTAAATTGTGTACATTAGATGAACTACTTGCAAAATATCCATTAACAAATAGATATGAAGCAACGAGGTCTGCTTGGAAAATTAAACCAAGAAGCATAAAGGATTATCCTTATGTTTTTTCTGTAACTGATGGTGTTGTCAAAGAAGTATACAAAATAAATGAGTGGTATTTAACAGATGATGAAAAAAGATATGCTTTTAATGGAGAAATTGCAGAAAATGAAATAAGAAATAAATATGTTGAAAAAAGAATCCCAGATAAATATATTCAAAAAGGAATGGCAAATCCAGTATTGTTTTCGAAAAATCTGATATAATTATTGTTGTTATAAAATAGTATTATTTGTATATCTATTAATGTTACAAATCTCTCTTTAATTATTTTTATTATCATATTTGAATAAAATGCATAAAAATTGCTAATTAATCATATTGAGGGTAAAGATAATAATCATTTAGTAAATTTGTTTTAAAATCAATAAAATAATTAAAATTTTATAAACATAGAAATAATTATCTTTTACTATATAAAAAGTTGTAAAATAAATTCATAACACAGCATAAATGTGTTATAATTATTGTATAGTATATAAACATAAATATTTTTGAGGTGAAATTATGAGATATGCTCTAACTAATGGAATAATTTTAAATGGTAAAAAGGACATGGAACCTATAAAAGGATTAACAATAATTGTCGAGGATGGAAAGATTATCGATATTACTGATAAAGAAATCAAAGACATGAAAATTATTGACTTAAATAATAGATATGTTTTACCTGGTTTAATTAATATGCATGTACATTTACCTGGTTCTGGTATGCCTAAAGATACGAATAGGCAAAACAAAGAAAGTGTTGACAAACTTTTATCTCATAAGTTAACAAGATATATAGTTTATAAGTTATGTGCAAAATATGCCAAAATAGAACTTTTAAGTGGTGTGACAACAATAAGAACTGTTGGTGGACTTGCTGATATTGATTCTAAAATACGAGATAATATAAAGAAGGGTAAACTTGTTGGTCCAAGAATACTTGCTTCTAATATGGCTTTGTCAGTTCCCGGAGGTCATATGGCTGGAATACTCGCATACGAAGCAACTGATGAAGAAAGTGCAGTTAAGTATATCGAAAAAATCAATGAAACTCATCCAGATTTAATCAAATTAATGATAACTGGTGGAGTTTTAGATGCAAAAAAGAAAGGTGAACCTGGAGAACTAAAAATGAGCCCAGAAATAATAAAAGCAGCATGTGATAAGGCTCATGCACTAGGTTACAAAGTTGCTGCTCATGTTGAATCGACTTTAGGTGTAAAATTAGCACTAGAAAATGGTGTTGATACAATCGAACATGGTGCGAAATTAACTAGTGATATAATTAAGCTATTCAAAGATAAAAAAGCTTCCTTAATAACAACTATATCTCCTGCTGTTCCACTTGCAAAATTTGATAAAGAAATTTCCCATGCAACTGATTTAACACAATATAATGGCAATATTGTCTTCGAAGGAATTGTTTCTTCGTCAAAAGAATGTTTGAAAAATGATATCAATGTGGGATTAGGCACTGATACAGCTTGTCCTTTTGTTACTCATTATGATACATGGAGAGAACTAGCATATTTTATGAAGTATGTCCAAAATGATGCTAGAGAAGCAATATATCACGCAACTTTAGGTAATGCTATTATAGCTGGTATAGATAAAGAGACAGGAAGCATAGAAATAAATAAATCGTGTGATTTACTCATTGTTGATAAAAATCCATTAGAAGATATAACAAACTTAAGAAACCCTTATATGGTAGTTTTCAAAGGTAAAGTAATAAAACATCCAAAAGTAAAAAAAATCAAATACGTTGAACAAGAATTAGATAAGCATCTATAAAAATACTAAAAATGAGACTATTATTTAAATTAGATTCGAAAGATTATTCCGAAACAAAAACAATAAGAATAAGGAATTCATCACGAGCAATAATAATTAATAACAAAAAAATTGCGATGGTTTATTCGTCTAAGTACGATTATTATAAATTTCCTGGTGGAGGTATCGAAAAAAATGAAAGTCAAATCGAAGCTCTAATAAGAGAAACTGAAGAAGAGACAGGACTTATGATTATCAATGAAACCATAAAAGAATATGGCTATGTTCATAGGATCCAAAGATCAACAGCAAATAAAGATGAAACTTTCATACAAGATAATTATTACTATTTATGTAATGTAAAAGAAAATAAAGGTAAGCAAAAACTTGATGATTATGAATCAAATGAAGGCTTTATTTTAAAGTATGTTTATCCTCAAGAAGCAATCAAGGCAAATAGACAAAATCAAAGTCAAGAGGTAGCAAAATTAATGATTGAAAGAGAAGCAAAAGTGTTAGAACTTTTAATCTCTGAAGGATACTTTTCCTAAAACAAAATAAAAGGAGGCTAATTATGAAGAAATGCAATACTGAAATAATGAAAGATATTAAAAAATTAGAAGAAATTAAAGAAAATTTACGAGCAAATGAGTCTCAAAATTGTACAGTTACTTATTTGCAAAAAGAAACACCAATAGATACTGGATACGACTATAAAAAAACAAGTGAGGAATTGAAAAAGTGTGATCAAGAAATCAGAAGACTAAAAACAATTCTCGCAAATGTTAATGCAACAGTAATTGTTGAAGGATTTGATATGACAATAAATGAAGCTCTTATATATCTAGCACAACTTAATGAAGATTTAAAGAGATTAAATAATTTAATAACAATTAATCCTTTAAGCAGAAGATCAAGTTATGATGGAGTTCCTGAATTCACTAAGATAACATTTAATCGCGAAGAAGTTAAAAACGATTATGAAACAGTAAGGAATTTAATTCCTAAGCTACAAATGGCAATTGATCGAACAAATTTAACACACTTTACAGAGTGTTAATAATTTTCCTTTCGTTAGCATAATAATATGATAGCAAGCGCGTGTTTAAGTAGATAGTGCTTATATGGGGTAATGAGTTTATATGTGTCAATGTAAATGTTAGGTAATTAATTGAACAAGTGAAAACTTTTTTCTCGCTAACGATAAAAACTTTCACTTCAAAAAGTAAGGTTATGATGAAGTAGTAGAAGGTAGTTTAATCGCTACCTTCTATTCCTATATGGAGGGTAAAATGAACATAAATCAAAAAAGTAGATTATTAAGCAAAATATTAAGGCATAAGCCTGATCTCATTGGAATAAAATTAACAATAGATGGATGGGCAAATATAGATGAATTAATACAAGGTATAAATAAAATAACTGAGTTTGATAGAGATACATTAGAAGAAATTGTGAGAACTGATGATAAGAAAAGATATGTGCTTAATAGCGATAAGACAATGATAAGAGCTTGTCAAGGTCATAGTATAGATGTACAAATTGATTTCCCCAAAGGCACTCCTCCAGAGTATTTATATCACGGGTCAGCAGAAAAATATGCTCAAAAAATAGCTGAAGAAGGGTTGAAAGCAATGACTAGACAATATGTACATTTGTCAAGTAACTTAGAAACAGCTATAAAAGTAGCCTTAAGACGAAAAGAAATTGTGATTTATAAAATTTATAGTCATAAAATGGCTATTGATGGTTATGAATTTTTCATCTCTGAAAATGGTGTATGGCTTACAAAAAGTGTTCCCGTAAAATATTTAGAGAGAATAGACAAAAAAGATATAAATATATAAATGGTGAAAAATATGGAAAAGAAAAGTTTAAAAATCAATAATATACCTCTCATATTATGGGGTGAAAAAAGTAAAAAAATAATAATAGCAGTACACGGCAATAAATCAAATAAAGAAGATTTAGTAATAAAACTACTAGCAACAAAGGCATGTAATAAAGATTATCAGGTACTAAGTTTTGACTTGCCTGGACATGGAGATAGAATTAATGATACAAATTATATATGCAATATCCAAAATTGTGTAAAAGACATTAGAAAAGTATATCAATATGCTTTAAACAACTTTGAAATCATTGATGTTTGGGCATGTAGTATGGGTGCATATTTCAGCATGGTTGCGCTTAGTGATGCTACTTTAAGAAACTGTTACTTCTTATCACCAGTAGTAGATATGTTAAGTGTAATAGAATCTTTAATGAAATATGCCAATGTAACAAAAGAAATGTTAAAAGAAAAAAAAGTAATCGAAACAAACTTTGGGGAAACATTATGTTATGATTATTATGAATATGTATTAAAAAATAGAATTGAAAAATGGGAAAATAATACACATATTTTATACGGTGAAAATGATAATGTTCAAAGTTATGAAATAATAAAAAAGTTTTCTGAAAAGTTTAGTTGTGATATTTTTTATGCAAGAAATTGTAATCATTACTTTGCGAGTCAAAATGAAATAGAAAATTACATAAATTGGTTAAATTTGGTGATTTCGTAAAAAAAGTGCTCTAAAATCAAGATGTGAGTAGAATAAATACCATTTCCGTGAATAAATAATTTATTTGATGAAAAAATGAACAAAATAAAAAAAGTGTTTATTCTTAAACAATTAATGAAATTTTGTCTCAGTTAATTCTTGATAATTTTAAAAAAATAATGTATAATAAATATGCTTTTATTTGATAATAAAACAAATAAAAAGTGACATAATACTATTGATCTTACGTATAAAAACAAAAAAAGGAGAGATATGATGAAAAACACATTAATTAAAGTATTTAGTTTATTATTAGTTTTAGTTTTTGGTTTGTTTTTAACTGCATGTTCTAAATACAGTGCGTTAGAAAAAGCATTTAAGAACAAAGGATATTCTGTTAACGAAACACTTGCCGAACAAAGCAAAAAAATCGAAGAAGAATTAAAAGAAAATGATAAAGATATGGTTGTTAAATTACATTTATTAACAAAAGATGGTTCTTTATCAAGTGCTTTAATAATTGAATTTAATTCAACTGAAGATATGGTTAAAGCTTATGAAGATAGCGAAACAATTAAAGGTTTTGTTAAAGATGTAAAGAACAATGAAGATGCTCAAAAAGTATATGAAGCATTACAAGATAGCGGTTATGCAAAAGGAAATTGTTTAGTAATTCCACTATCAATTGTCCCATCAACAGTTTCTGAAATTAAGGAAATCGTTAGAAGCGTTAAATAATTAAAATAATATATGCGTAAGAAAGTAAACGAAGGTGTAAAAGCCTTCTTTTATTTATGGAAAATATAGGCTTTTAAGGAATAATATATATTATTGAAAAAGAAAAAAATATATGGTACAATTATATAAAAGAGGTGATTTACATGCTCAAAGAAATTGATCAGAAAAGTATTGTTAAGTTATATCTATGTATAATGTGTATAGCTATTTTAGTAGTTATTCTCTTAAGCTGTTTATTCAAAAAAAATAATAAAGAAAAAAAGATATTATTTTCATCTTCGATATGTTTACTTATATCAATAAATATCCTAGAAATAATTATAAACTATTATAAAGGATATGTTAGGAATTATCCATTTTTATATGATATTGTTTGTGTGAAAGATATTTTAGGAAATCTATTTATTTTTTCATTAGGAACATATATATGTTATGAAACATCATTACTTTCAAAAAACAAGTTGATTATAGCATCAATTATATTAATGCTTACACTAGTGGCAACTATTGTGGGTTATGAAGAAGAAGTAATTGTTTTCAAAAAAAACATATATAATTACAACACATTTTTCTTTATAAGATATATACTCTTTTACATTTATGTAATTTATCAAACAATTGAAAATATTATTAGTAAAAAAGAAATAAATAATTTAATTCCAATTTTTGTTTCTGTGATTATTATTATGTTAGCACTAATACAAGAAACAAGTAAAAAAACACCAATGATTAATTCTTTTGAAAGTATGTTAACAATTATTATATTGATTATATTTAATTTTATTTATAATAAAAAGGAGTTGATAAAATGAAAAAGAGTTTATTTATTCTAATTATAATTAGTTTCGTAGTTTTATTGTGTGGTTGTTCTAAAGATTATAAAGTTACCTTCGAAACAAACAATAATGTGGAAATAACAAATTATAGTGTTAAAAATAACAAAATAGAAGTTAATGTTCCAAATTTGAAAGGATATGAATTTAAAGGTTGGTATTTAGATAATGACTATTTAAATAAAATAGATATTGATAACTATGTATTAACTGAAGATACAATTATTTATGGTAAGTATGAAGCGATAAAGTATACAATAAAATATAAAAACGAAGGAAGTATAGTAAATAACCCTAGTGAATACACTATAGAGACGGAAACAATAGTGCTAGAAGAACCAACTAAGCAAGGATATACATTTTTAGGTTGGTTTGAAGGGGAAACAAAAATAACGAAAATTGAAAAAGGCTCTACTGGAGATAAAGAACTTGAAGCAAAGTTCACAGAAAACATATATAAAATTTCTTATATTAATGGTTCTAATTTAGAAAATCCTGAGTATTATGGAAAGTTAGAAAATGATCTTGTTTTGAAACCTGCAGAAAAAAAAGGATATACTTTTTTAGGCTGGTTTGAAGGAGAAACTAAAATTGATGTTATATCAAAAGAAATGACAAGAGATTTAGTTTTAGAAGCAAAATATGAGATAATAACATATGAACTAGAATATATGAGCGAAGGAAGTATACCAGATAATCCTGAAAGCTATACTATTGAAGATGGTGAAATTATTCTTTTACCATCATATAAAGAAGGATACACTTTCTTAGGTTGGTTTGAAGAAAATGAAAAGATTGAAGTTATTAATGCGTCTAATTTAAAAGATTACTTTTTAGAAGCAAGATTTGAAATAAACAAGCATATAATAAAGTACTATGTTGATGAAGAATTAGTATCGACTGTAGAACTAAATTTTGGTGATAGAATATCTGATAATAAACCAGAAAAAGATGATTATAAATTCTTGGGTTGGTTTGAAAACGATGAAAAATTTACTTTAAGATATATGCCAGATAGAGATTTGATTCTTGTAAGTAAATGGGAATATTCACTAAGTGTTTATAACATTAATTATAACTTAAATGGCGGATACTGGCAAAAAGACACTGACTATAAAACAAGACAAGATATGACAGATGATTTTATTAATGATTATAAAGCATATACAAAAGCTCAATCAGTGACTTTAAATACTTTCTTTGATGTTTCCTTTAACTATGGAAAACTAGAAAATTTCTTTAATGATGAAGTTTACAAAGATAAATGGCTTTGGATGAAAAATTATATAATCGATGTATGCACTAATAATAATTATATAGGCATAGAATATTTAACTAATGAAGACAATGAATATCACAATGCCTATTTAAGAAGTAATGTACATGGATTTATAAATGGTATTTATAAATCTGAATGGCCTCAAAGTTTTGATTTTTCAGAATCAAAATATTCTGATGGTTATTATAGTTATTTGCCAGGTGATGAAGTTGAACATCCAAAAACATTTACTGTTGAAACAGAGACGTTTAGTTTAGTAGCTCCAACAAAGGATTACAATACATTCTTAGGATGGTTTAACAAAGATGGTGTTCAAGTAAAAGAGATTAAGCAGGGTTCACGAAAAGATATCTATTTAGAAGCTCGATGGCTTCCAGAAGAATGTACCATTACATATGAATTAAATGGTGGTCAATGCGATAATTTACTTACAAAATATGAAAAAGGTACAAGTCAAAGAGTATATTTTGAATACCCAACTAAAGAAGGATATGCTTTTATGGGTTATTACCAAAAAGAAGATTTTTCTGATAGTGAAGTATTATTTATTGAAAAAGGAAGTATTTCAAACTATAAACTATATGCCAAATGGGTTAAAGAAGAACTTGGAAGCCATAAAAGAATTTCCATATATGGAGATAGTGTTTCCACATTCGAAAATTACATTCCAAGTGACGCTACATTTTATTATCCTGTATATTCGTCTACAGTAAAAAATGCTAATAAAACTTGGTGGAAGTTAGCTTTAGAAAAAGTTGGAGCTGAACTACATACAAATATTTCGTACTCTGGATCTACTGTAAGTGGAGAGTCAAAAACTTGTGGTGAAAACAGCGAAAGAATTAAAAAGATTAGTAAGAATAACATTGCTCCAGATATCATAATTGTTTATTTAGGAATAAATGACTGTGCAGGTGGATATAGTGAGACAACGTTTAAATCATCATATGTCAATATGATTAATAAAATGAAAGAAGCATATCCAAAGGCAGATATCTTTATATGTACTTTACCATATGAAACTTGGACAGATGGTTCAAACCCTGAGGGTAAGAATTATCCTGGATTAAGAGAAAAATACAATGAAATAATTAAAGACATTTCTAAAACATTAAAGGTTCAATTAATTGATATTGCTCCTTGTATTACAAGTAGTACAGAATCAATGGAAAAGAGAACTTATTTAGGTGATAATATTCATCCAAATGCATTAGGAATGGAAAAAATTGCTGATGTTGTTTCAAAATGCTTATTAGATTATTATAAATTAAACATTTGATATAAAGTGAAATTGTGATATAATATTTAGGTTACTTTTTTGAAAGGAAGATAAAATGGGCATAATTGAATTAATATTATTGGGTGTAAGCTTGTCAGCTGATGCATTCGCCGTTTCTATATGTGATGGACTTGAAATGAAAAAGATTAATTACAAATATTGCATTATAATTGCTTTATTCTTTGGTGCATTTCAATCATTGATGCCATTTATTGGTTGGTTTTTAGGAAACAGATTTGAATCATCAATTAAAAATTGTGATCATTGGATAGCCTTTATATTATTAGCTTTGATTGGAATAAATATGATTATAGAATCTTTTAAAAAAGAAGAAATAGAAACTAAAGAATTTAAAATGGATTACAAAAAACTATTTCTTATGGCAATAGCAACATCAATTGATGCTTTAGCTGTTGGAGTTGCTTTAGCTTTAAGCAATACAAACATATTTATTGCCATTTCAATAATTGGAATTATAACTTTTGCAATTTGTTTTGTAGGAGTTATAATAGGTCATAAATTTGGTGATATATTTCATGGTAAAGCTTCACTTATTGGAGGAATAGTATTAATTTTAATAGGATTAAAAATACTTCTTGCTGATCTTGGAGTACTTTACTATTAAACAAAAGGGCACATAAACGTGCTCTTTTTATAATAAAATGTACTCTTTTATAATAAAAAAGTTTACAATGAACATTAATTAGTGTATAATAAATAATGACGGAGAAAAACTAAATGATAATTAAACAGTTAAAAGGAACAGATGTAGATAAAGCATTTGTCTTAGCACTAAAGGTATTTAAGAAAAATGTTAACTATAATCATTTTGGTTTAGAAAAATTTAAATACAATGTTATCTATAATGAAAGATATCGTAAAAGTTGTAAGAAAGGTATCAATACTCTTTTTGGATGTTTTTGTGAAACCAAATTAATAGGTGTTATAGGTATTTCTAAAAATGGATTTTATATTACACTATTGTTTGTAAAAGATGAATATCAAAGAAAGAAAATAGGTACGAGCCTTTTTAATTATGCAATAGGTTTTATTAAAGATACATATGAAACAAAAGAAATTATAATCAATGCAACTCAAAATGCCTTGCCTTTTTATGAAAGTCTTGGTTGTGAAGTTACTGGCGAAAAAGAAGAAAAAGATGGTGTTATAATTACACCAATGAAATGTATTATTAAGGAATAGAATATGAAAAAAATAATTCTCTTAACAGGCGATTTAGCAGCTGGAAAATCAACCTTTTCTAGACTATTAGCAGATAGATATAAAATACCTTGTTATAATAAAGATGACATAAAAGAAATTTTAGGAGATAATTTTGGTTTTAAAAACAGAGAAGAAAACCTAAAATTAAGTATGTGTACGTTTGACATTTTCAAATATATAATTGAAAAGAATATGATAGTATGTAGTGACTTAATAATTGAAAGTAATTTTCGTCAAAACGAACTAGATTATATAAAAACAAAATCTGAGATAAATGGCTATAAAATTATAACAATCATAATAAGAGCTGATACCAAAATTTTGCATACAAGATTTATGAATAGAATAAATAATGAAAATAGACATCCTGTTCACAAGGCTGTTGATTTTTCTAATTATCATGATTTTGAGAAGCAAATATTACAAGATCGAGTTAGAAACTATCCTGGGTCAGCTTTATATTTAGATAGTTCGTCTTTTTCGGAATTATATGATAATAAGAATTTATATGAAATTGATATGTTATTAGAAAGGATAAATCATGTATAGAAAAACAATTGAAGAAGTACAAAAAGAGTTACAAACAAATTTAGATGAAGGTCTTAAGGATAGTGAAGCTTTAAAAAGACTAGAAACTTATGGATACAATGAATTAAAAGAAAAGAAAAAACAAAGTATGCTTGTTCGTTTCTTATTACAATTTAAAGACATAATGATCATAATTTTAATAATAGCAGGCATTGTCCAAATAGTAATAGAACCTAGTGATTGGGTTGATAGTCTTATTATTTTTATTGTTATTATTATAAATGCGATCTTAGGATTAGTACAAGAAAATAAAGCCGAAAAGAGTTTAGAGGCACTTGAAAAAATGTCAGCCCCAATGTGTAAAGTTTTGCGAGATGGTGTGCTTATGCAAATTTCTACGCGCATGCTTGTTCCTGGTGATGTTGTTGTTTTTGAAGCGGGTGATTATATTCCGGCGGATTGCCGAGTCACTCTAGCTTCTTTTCTTGAAGTTGATGAATCAGCTTTAACTGGTGAATCAGTTCCCGTAGAGAAAAATGTATTACCAATAAATAAAGATAATATTCCTTTAGGTGATATGAAAAACATGGTTTTTCAATCAACGTATATAACTAAAGGTAGAGGTAAAGCAATTGTTGTTAAGACGGGAATGAATACGCAAATTGGAACAATTGCTGGTATGCTTACAAGTAGTGAGAAAACTAAAACGCCATTACAGAGTAAGCTTGATCAAGTTGGAAAAACAATTGGCTACATATGTTTAGCCATTTGTTTAGTAGTATTTATTTTAGAATATATAAACACAAGACAAGCTTTTGAATCTATTAAAACTGCAATAGCTTTAGCCGTTGCCGCAATACCAGAAGGATTAGCAACAGTAGTAACAATAGTATTAGCTATTGGCGTAAATACGATGGCTAAGCAAAATGCCATCGTCAAAAAACTACCTGCCGTAGAAACGTTAGGATCAACATCAGTTGTTTGTTCTGATAAAACAGGAACGCTCACTCAAAACAAAATGACTGTTGTAGAGGTGTATCGCAACGAGATTCGCAAATTATCTGAACTTACTGAAGAGGATAAAGAAATAATTAGTTATTTTGCTTTATGTAGTGATGCTAAGATAGAATTTGTAGATGGCGAGGAGAAACGTATAGGTGATCCAACAGAAACAGCTTTAATAGAGTTAAACAATAAGTATGGTGTTGACATAAAAAATATTAAGAGAATATGTGATGTTCCTTTTGACTCTGATAGAAAAATGATGAGTGTTGTTGTGAAACTTAATGATAAAATTCTATTAATCACAAAAGGCGCTCCTGATCAAATAATTAATCATTCTGTAAATAAGGAAGCTTTTGAATTAGCTTTACAAGTGAATGAAAATATGGCTCAAAGAGCGTTAAGAGTTTTAGGAATAGGTGTAAAAGAATTAACAGAAATTCCTAGTGAAACAGATGCAAGTATAGAGGAAGGTTTAACTTTTTTAGGTTTAGTGGGAATGATAGATCCAGCGCGTCCAGAAGTTAAAAAAGCCTTAGAAGTTGCTAAGAGTGCGGGTATTAGAACAGTTATGATTACAGGAGACCATAAAATAACTGCTAAAGCGATAGCTGAGGACTTGGGAATACTTGAAAATCATAAAGCAATTTCTTCAGAAGAATTGCATGAACTTTCTGATGAATATTTAGACGAACATATTGAAGATTATGCAGTATTTGCAAGAGTTGCTCCTGAGGACAAAGTGCGTATAGTTACAAGTTGGCAGAAAAAAGATAAAGTTGTCGCAATGACAGGTGATGGTGTTAATGATTCACCAGCCCTAAAAAAAGCAGACATAGGCTGTGCAATGGGTATAACAGGAACTGATGTTGCCAAAGAAGCTAGTGATATGATTTTAGTTGACGATAACTTCTCAACAATAATCTCAGCAGTTAAACAAGGTCGAGGTATATATGAGAATGTAAAAAAGTGCGTTAAATACTTATTGTCTAGTAATATTGGCGAAGTCTTAACAATTTTAATAGCATCAATATTAGCTATGATTATGTCTACTGATTTTGGAGTTCCTCTACTTCCAATACATTTATTGTGGATAAATCTGATAACAGATTCTTTACCTGCATTTGGCTTAGGAATGGAAAAACCTAGTGATGATATAATGAACTATCCACCACGACCTAAAAATGAAAGCTTCTTTGCTAATAAGTTAGCGCTTCACATTTCCCTTGAAGGAATTGCAATAGGAATACTAACGCTAACTTCATACGTAATAGGTTACTTTACAACAGGTAAAAATCATATGGTTGGACAAACAATGGCCTTTCTAACATTATCAGGATGCCAATTATTCCATGCATATAATGTAAAGTCAAATGGAACAGTATTTAAAAAAGATACTTTTAATAATAAATTTTTAAATCTTGCATTTGTTGTAGGATTTATATTACAATTCTCTGTTATGTATATTCCTGGATTACATGATAAGGTATTTAAATTAGCTGCTTTAAGTTTTTCTCAAGTAGCTATGAGTATTGGTATAGCATTTACAATTGTAATAATCATGGAAATCTTTAAATTGTTTGGTTATCATAAGAAAAAATAAATTAGATATAATAGACAAAAAGTTGTGTTAATGAAAACTTACCTCATTAGTACAACTTTTTTAAATGCTATTTTAGTAAGGCAATTAACCATTTAATCTTGTAATCTTTAATATTTACTTTTATTTTTAAAAATGTTATAATTAGACAATAGAAAAGGAATCTTTATGAATAAAACATTAATCCTGATTTTCAAAGTAATTAGACTAATAGTTATAATAGGTCTATGCTTTGTTATAATATTACCACTATATAAGATGGTTATTGATTCTATTAGTAATGGTGTTAACTATTTAGTAATACCAAGTGGAATAACACTAAGAAGTTATGAAATAAATATTGCCCAAATATTAGATAGACATTTGCTTTCACATTCTTTGTTATTAGGATGTTTATGCGGTGTAGCAGAAGTTATTTTTGCTTCACTTTCAGGATATGCCTTAGTCAAACTTAATGGAAAAGTTAGTAACCTAATATTTTATTTATATTTAACTACTTTGTTTTTGCCCTTAGAATTAATGGAAGTAGCTTATAAATATATTTTTAGTAATATCCCTTTTTTAGGAATACCATTGATAGGAAAAAAATATAGCATTTTTATATTTTATCTTTTTGGTGGAGGTATCAAATCAGGAATATTTGTTTACTTGTTTAAAAGTGTTTATAAAAATTTTGATAATGAGCTTTTAGAACAGAGTTATATAGATGGTTGTTCAAACATAAAAACCTTTTTTAAAATTGTTTTGCCGAACAGTTTACAGGCTGTTATACCGACATTTTTATTAACCTTTATTTGGGTATATAATGATACAAAAATGGTTAATTTCTTTAAAATTGCTTATGATGATTACGAATTGATTTCTGTTGCTCTCGCAAACAATCGCATAAGACGAGGCGGAACACCAACAGCATTTATTATGATTTTTCCACTTTTAGTGATATATATTATTACAGAAAACTATTTTTTCAAACCATTTAAGTTTGATATGTGTTCTTAAATTTTTAGAAAGGTAAAACTTATGGAAAGTATAAAAAATATCTATAAAATAGGTCATGGACCATCTAGTTCACATACAATGGGCCCTGGATATGCAAGTGAAATATTTTTGAAAAAAAATATTTCTGCTGATAAGTTTGTTGTTGAACTATATGGTTCATTAGCACTTACTGGTAAAGGTCATTTGACAGATAAAACAATTCTTGACATATTAGGTGAGTTTCGAACAGAAGTTATTTTTAAACCGGAAATATGTTATGAATACCATCCTAATGGAATGAAGTTTATGGCCTATAAAGATAATAAATTAATAGATGAATGGTTAGTTTTTTCAATAGGAGGAGGAAACTTAAAAAATTTAGGTGAACAAAGAAATAAATTTTATAAAGATATCTATCCTCATAATTTAATGAGCGATATCTTAAAATATACTTCTGAAAATAATATGACGTTGCTTGAGTATATAAAAACATTTGATGAAGATGACTTATATCAATATTTAGATAAAGTTTTTGAAACAATGTTAGAGGCATCAAAGAGAGGACTTGCCAATCGTAATGTACTACCTGGTTCATTACATTTACAAAGGAAAGCTCCTGATTTCTATGATGAATATAAAAAGACAAATGATTTTCAAAGTCTTTTGTTTGCAATAACTTTAGCAATTTCCGAAGAAAATGCAAATGGTGGTTTAATCGTAACAGCTCCTACTTGTGGGAGTGCGGGAATTATTCCAGGTATACTGATAGCAGAATATATATATAACAAATTACCAAAAGAAAGAATTCTCGATGCTCTTGCCATAGCAGGATTAATATGCAACCTTGTGAAAACAAATGCCTCAATATCAGGTGCAGAAGTAGGTTGCCAAGGTGAAGTTGGAGTCGCTTGTGCCGCTGCAAGTGGTATGCTTGCTTTTCTAAAAGGTGGCTGTAGCAATAAAATCGAGTATGCAAGCGAAATAGCATTAGAGCATCATTTAGGCATGACGTGTGATCCTGTTGATGGTTTGGTTCAAATTCCTTGTATTGAAAGAAATGCCATGGCTGCCGAATTTGCTTATACGGCATCAAAATATAGCTTACTATCAAACGGTAAGCACTATGTAACCTTAGATTCCGTAATTAATGTTATGGATGAAACAGGTAAAGATTTAGATAAAGAATACAAAGAAACATCAATAAAAGGTTTAGCAAAGGTTATAAAATAATGGGCAATGTGTTAATTGAAAGATTAAAAAATGGAACTGATTTAAAGAAGTACATTATTGACTTAGCAAAGGCAAAATCTATTGAGGCGGGAGTAATTGTTTCTTCTGTGGGAAGCTTAAAAGAACTTAATATTAGACTTTCTGATTTATCCACTTTACATAGTAAGAAAAAATTTGAAATTCTAAGTTTAAATGGAACTCTTTCAAAAGATAGAGTCCATCTTCATATCTGTGTTTCAGATGAAGAAGGAAAAGTTTTAGGTGGACATTTATTAACAGAATGTATTATAGATACAACGTGTGAACTGGTTATTCAAATACTAGATGCTAAGTTTTTAAGTGAGTTTGATGAAAACACAGGTTTTAATGAATTAAAAATAATAAAATAAAAGAAGGTAAGCGATGATAAACAAGGGTTCAATTATAGAATATGGATTATATCCTCAAACAATCAAAGAAGAGGATGTAAAGATATTAAGTTTTAAAGATGGTTATTATTTAGGCAGTGATAATGAATATTATGTACTTTCAAAAGCAAAACCATTTGGTAAATACTTTTTTTCAAATCAATTAGAGATTGAAGCAGATAAAGAATATTATTTTAAAGTTGAAAAAATAAAATGGCAAGTTTTAGATGTAACTGAAAAAGAAATTTTACTTTTCAGCAAGCAGATATTAGATGCCCATGTATTTGATAGTAAGTCAAATATATATAAATATGCTAGTATAAGAAAATGGCTAAATGAAAATTTCTATAATGTTGCTTTTTCAAACCAAGAAAAAAAACAAATGCTGCCAACATTAGTTGATGAAGAATATGATAAAGTATTCCTTTTGAGTAGTGAAGAAATTGCTAGTTCAAGTTATGGTTTTTCATCCTTAACAAGAGAAAAGAAACCAACAGATTATGCTAAAGCAAATTATGCATTTTCATTTATAGAAAATGGCAATGGAAACTATTGGTTACGTTCTATAAATAAAATAAGTCAAGAAGGAATATGCTACGTTGATTATACTGGTTATGCTAATTGTAATCTTGTCCCTTTTGGTGTTAATGGTGTTGCTGTAGCTATTAAAATAAGTTTAGAAAATAACTCAAAATAAAGGAGAAATATATGTTGTATTTAGCAGAAAAATATTATTTAGTTGTAGATGATCGTTTCGAACTTTTCTATCGCAGTGTTATTAAATCACATAATCCTTATAACCATTATGTGAAGGCAACATGTGAGAAAGGATACACATACAATAGGTATTTTACCTATACTCCAAAAGATGGAGAAGAAGGAAATTATCAATTAACAATAGGAATATATGATGATGATGGAAACGTCATTGAAGAAGCCCAAACAACTCTTGTTGTTAATAAGGCAAAAGACGTTAATGATAAAGTAAATATCTTATGTATAGGAGATAGTTTAACTGTAAATGGTGTTTGGCCGAAAATTGGTTTTGAAAAATATAACTTATTATTCCCCAATAGGCTCAATTTTATTGGTAAATTAAAAACCGAAGAAGTGGGATATGAAGGATATGGTGGTTGGCAGTGGAAAACATTCTGTGAAAACAACCAAAAAAGTCAAACTTCAAGTGTTTGGGTAAAATGCAAACATAATTTAGATGATAGAAACCAACACAGCGTGTGGAGGAGCAACAATCTTTTGTGGGTTTTAGAAACCATTGAAAAGGATAAACTTAAGTTTAAACGTGGTGAAAACAATAATAAGGTTAATCCTGAACTTGATAGCAAAATAATAAATGTAGATACAAATCAAGAGCTAAGTATTGATAGTTATGATTACAGTGATGGAAATCCATTTTGGAATCCACTAACAGAAAAAGTAGATTTTAAAAATTATATTCTTGAAAACAAATTTGAAAAAATAGATTATGTATTTATACTTTTATCATGGAACGGACAGTACAAACCATATAATACGGATTTTACAATTCATGATACTTACTCAAGTATAATTATTGATGCTATACATAAAGACTTTCCAAATTGTAAGATTGGAATTTTAGGTATACAACCTCCATGTCCTAATGGAGGAATAACAAGTTGCTATGGAGCTAGTGGCTATTACCATGATTGGTATGGAGAAACAGTAACGGAAATGAATTATAACAAATTCTTAGAAGAAAAATGTAAATTAGACAAGTATAAAGAGTTTGTTAAGTACTTTGATACGAAAGCTCAATTTGATAGCGAATATAATTACTGGACAAAAGATGAAAAAGTTAACAATCGATGCGAAAGAACAGAACGCATTGGTATAAATGGTATTCACCCATCATTAGATGGATACAAACAAATAGGTGATAGTTTTTATAGAGCATTAATTGAAATGTTAAAGATGTGACAATTATTGGAAAAATAATATATAAAAATGTTTAAAATTATATTATTCTGTGCTATAATATGTTAACAAATAGAGGTGAGTTATGGAGTTTAGTGATTTTATCTATGCAAAGTCAAAATACCTAACTGAAAAGAAAACATTTCTAAGAATTCTAAAAATAAATTATGAAACAGAAGATTTACGAGAACTATTTCGTGCTTATCAAGAGTTCTTTAAGGTAAAGAATTTTATCATAAATTATTTAAAGAAATTAATAGGTTATAAACTTTATAACTACTTAAATAAAGTATATGATAAATTAGATAAATGGGATGTTTTAAGTTATGGAAATTAACTTTGTCTTAGATGCATTAAGAAAAAAAGATTATGAATTTGTATTTAAACATTTAGACATCCTTCTCAAAGATGGTATTAGAGAGAATTATCTAAACGAATACAATAGTTTAGCTGTAATGCTAACTAAGTTAAAAAGGTTTGAGGATACAATTAATTTGTATACTGAACTTAAAAGAAAAGATATTGAAAGCTTGACACTAGTTTCGTGTGCTTTAATTAGTACATTTACAACTGATTTATATAAAGCATTGAGTATAATTAATAATTCGAAAATATTAAATTCGGAACTTAATAAATACCTTGAAATAGGTGGAGCAAATTATAATAATCTATTGATCGAAAATGAAGAAGTACAACTTGCATTTATACTAAGTAATTTCATAAAAGAACTTGGTAAATGCGAAAATGATATGATTGTCATAAAGTATTATGAATTAATTAGTTTGTTATATGAGATAGGATATAGTGAAAGTATCATAGATAAATTAACTAAAATAGGGTATATATTATTTAATCAAGGAGAAGAAAAATGAAAGTTAAAGTTAAAAAATTAGAAGAATTAAGTAAAGTGGAAATGAGTGTTGTTTTCACAAAAGAAGAATATGATGCTGAATATGAAAAGCAATTTGAACTTGAACTAAGTGAAATAAAGGAACCTGGATTTAGACCTGGAAAATATCCACGTTCAATGTATATGAAAAAATATGGTGATGGAAGAGTTCACGCAAAAACTGTTGATGCATTAATCAATGAATCTTATTATGATGCTTTAGAAAGCAAAAAGATTTATGCTGTAGGACAACCTCAAATAGATTTATTAGAAAAACTTAAAGACAATGAGTGGGGATACAAAGCAGTTGTAGCTGTTTTCCCAGAAGTTGAAGCTAAAGATTATTTCGGAATCGAAGCTAAAAAAGAAGAAGTTAACGTAACAGATGCCGATGTTGAAGAAGAAGTTAATAGAAATCTAAAACAAAAAGCAGATTTAGAAGTTAAAGAAGATGGTGCCATCGAAAAAGGTGATACAGTTGTCTTTGATTTCACTGGCTCAGTTGATGGTGTAGAGTTCGAAGGCGGAAAAGCTGAAAACTATGAATTAGAAATTGGATCAGGTAAATTTATTCCTGGATTTGAAGATCAAATGATAGGAATGAAAACTAACGAAGAAAAAGTATTAAAAGTAACTTTCCCAACACAATATGATCCAAAATTAGCAGGTAAGGATGCTGAATTTAAAGTATTAGTACATGAAATTAAAAAGTGTGTTTTACCAGAATTAACAGATGATTATGTAAAAGAACTTGAAATTGAAAATGTAAATACAGTTTCTGAATGGAAAGAATTTTTGAAAGGCAATTTAGTTACTGACAGAACTGAAGCAGCTAATAACAAATTTGAAGATGATGTATTTACAAAATTATTAGAAAGTAATCCAGTAGTTATTCCTCAAGAATTAATCGATAGAGAAGTTCAAAAGAAAGTAGACGAATTGTCTAAGACAGCAGAAATGTACAAAATACCTCTAGAATATTTCTTAAAATATCAAGGAATCGAAAGCGTTGAACAATACAAAGAATTAGTTACTCCTGGTGTTAAATCTAACATTCAATACGAAGTAATTATTATGGCAATTGTAAAACAAGAAAAGATTAAATTAACAAAAGAGGATTATGAAAAATACTATGTAAAAGTTGCTAATGGTAAAGACATTAAAGAAGTTAAGAAATCTTTACCAAAAGATAAAGTTACTGATTACTTTAAATTATTAAAAGCACATGATCTAGTATTAGAAAACGTAAAATAATTAATAATTAACGAAAAAAAACTCATAATAAAAGAGAGGTGAAAAAATGGCTGGTAAGAAAAAAGTTTGCTCGTTTTGTGGCGCTGAAGAATCTGAAGATGTAGTTCTTCTAGCAGGAGATGGATGTTACATATGCAATAACTGTATTGATTTCTGTTATTCAATTCTTGGTGAACATGATTACTTAGGAAAAGTGTTAGAAAAAGATAATATTACTAACGTTGAATCAATTCCTCTCACACCTAGAGAAATACACGATAGATTATGCGATTATATTGTTGGTCAAGAATACGCAAAGAAAGTACTATCTGTAGCTGTATATAATCATTATAAAAAAATAAACAATAATACAAGTAATGATAAATCAATAAATCTTGAAAAAAGTAATATTTTAATGATTGGCCCAACAGGCTCAGGGAAAACTTTATTTGCGAAAACATTAGCCCAAATATTGAATGTTCCATTTGCAATTGCTGATGCTACTGCATTAACACAAGCTGGATATGTTGGAGAAGATGTAGAAAATGTTTTATTACGTTTATTACAAGCTGCTGATTTTGACTTAGAAAGAGCACAAAAGGGCATCATATATCTAGATGAAATAGATAAATTAGGTCGTAAATCGGATAATCCATCTATTACACGTGATGTTTCTGGAGAAGGTGTACAGCAAGCACTTTTAAAAATAATTGAAGGAACAGTAGCCAACGTTCCCCCTGGTGGTGGAAGAAAACATCCACATCAAGAATTCATTGCTTTTGATACATCAAATGTATTATTTATTTGTGGAGGATCGTTTGAAGGAATTACTGATGTTGTAAAGAAAAGATTAGGTAAAAGATCTATAGGATTTAATTCTAATCAGGACGTTCACGAAAAGGAAGATAAAGAAATATATCCACTAATTTCTCATGAAGATATAAAGAAATTTGGTATTATTCCAGAATTAGTTGGACGTTTGCCAATAATTGCTCCTTTATCTACACTTGAAGTACCAGAACTTATGAAGATTATAAGCGAACCTAAAAATGCCATTTTAAGACAATATCAAAAAATGCTTGAAATGGATGGAGTTGAGCTAGAATTTAGAGATGATGCTGTAAAAGAAATCGCTCAAAAAGCCTTTAAAGAAAAAACTGGAGCTCGTGGATTAAGATCAATAATAGAAACAATGATGTTAGAAATAATGTATGAAATCCCTGATCATAAAGATATTGAGAAATGTATCATTACAAAAAATGTTGTTGAAGGGACTGGGAAACCTAAACTTATTAAAAAGAAAGTAATAGCATAATATGAATATCTGTTGTTTGTTGAATGAAAATAACATATGTAGAGTATATTTTAGTGCTAAACTAAATGAAATTGAAAAGTTAGGAACACCACGAATACCAGAGTTTGAATATTCAGATATGGTAGCTTACAAATCTGCATGTTTAAAATTATCTGTGGCAATGGTTAATATGGCCTTAAACAAAAATGGGATTAAGTGCCTAGCAACACGTGATACAAAATTCTTTAATAATAGCAATCCACAAATTCCATTTATGGGTGTTACAAAGGTTTATATATTAGATGAAGATTTCAAATTATCTCTTCCTCTAGGTCTTAATAATTCTGTTAAAGAAGAAATTGATAATCTTTCACAAACAATTGAAAAAGATTTTGAAGATGTTTTAATTAAAATAGGTCTTTTCTATCAAGAAAGTACTGAAATAGTTTGTGATAATTCGCAAGTGTTTTATAATTTGCATTACAAAAAAGATGGAGTTATAATTAACACATTAAAGAATCAATTGTTTGATATGAACGAAGATAATGATATAGATAAAAACTTGTTCCTCGGTGCCCAAGTTGGTGATCGAATTATCATTAATTCAGATGATGTTATCATCGAAGCAGAGATACTTAGTGTGATTTCGAAAATACCATATTCAAAGACTCGATTTGATGTAAATAACATAAATGAATTAGGATATATTAGTTTAGAAGATATGTATGATGATTTTGAAAAATCATACTATCTCTTAAATAAAGTTGAGATTATTTATAATTATATAGTTGATTACGCTATGAAAAATACAAACTTTAAAATTCCTAAAGAGTTAAGGGATATATTTACTAAAAATAACCCTGAAAATGATAGCGTTGAACTAGATATATATCACGATATATTTAATACACTATATTGTTTAAATGAAGAGTATTTAGAAGATGAAAGTTGTTTAATACCATCATTTGAAGAACTTGGATTTTATTACCGAACTGGTGCATTTGATATAGTTGATATAATAGATTACTTTAGTAAGAAAAATGTTATAAATAACTTAATTAAAATGAATTTAATAAAAGGTATAAAATTATAAAAGAAAGTGGTGATAATATGTTTTCTGATGTACAAGCAGTTACAACAGCAGCTATACCTGCAATAGTTGTAAGAAATATGATTCCATTACCAAACAATGAAATCAAAATTGACACAGTCAATTCAAAATTTATTCAAGCAATAAATGCATCTGTGGAAACAAATAAGTATATCGCTATTTTAGTTCCTAAAGTTCCAACAAGTGAAGAAATGATTCTAAAGAACATAAATCCTGTTGGAATAGTTGCTAAAGTCATAAGTACAGTTGAAGGAAGCAATTTCTCAGTAAAAATACTTGGTGTCGTAAGATGCAAGGTAATTGAATTTAGCCAAGTTGAACCATATCTTAAAGCAGTAGTTATGTCAATGCCAACAACTAGCGAAGATACTAACGCTGAATTGGGATATGTAAAAATGCTTGTTAATGAGATTGAAGAAAATGGTTCTAAGATATTTCCAAATATTCGTGATTTTCTAGCTATGGCTCAAAAAGGAGTTTCACCCGATAAGTTAACTGATGTATTGGCTTTCAATATGAAATTAGAATATAATGAAAAAATTAAATATTTGAATACAGCAAGTATTACACAACGACTTAAATATATTGTTGAAGATGTCAAGAAAGAAAAAGTATATTCAGAATTAGACGTAAAAATTGAAGAAGAAGTTCGTCGTTCAATTAATGAAAGTCAAAAAGAGTATTATTTGCGTGAAAAAATGAAGGCTATTCAAAATGAATTAGGTGATAAGGCCCGTAAAGAATCAGATGTTGAAGAGCTACGTAAGAAAATCTTAAGTGCTGGTATGCCTAAAGATATCGAAACTAAAGCTATAAATGAGCTTAATAGATATGCCTACTTAGGTGCTGGCAGTGGTGAAAGTGCTATTTCACGAAGCTATTTAGATTTTATGGTAAGCCTACCATGGAGTAAAGAAAGTGTTGATAACAAAGACATAAAAATTGCCAAGGATCAATTAGATAGTGATCACTACGGATTAGACACTGTTAAAGATCGTATTCTTGAATATTTAGCTGTTAAAATTATGACTAATAAAACCCCTCAAGCAATATTATGCTTAGTAGGACCTCCTGGAGTAGGAAAAACAAGTCTTGCTAAAAGCATAGCCTTAGCTTTAAATAAGAAATTTGTAAAACAAGCTTTAGGTGGAGTTAAAGATGAAGCCGAAATAAGAGGTCATAGACGTACATACTTAGGAGCGTTACCTGGTCGTATTCTTCAAGGTATGCAAAAAGCAGGAACTAATAATCCAGTATTCTTATTAGATGAAGTAGATAAATTGAGTAGTGATTTCCGTGGAGATCCATCTAGTGCTCTTCTTGAAGTATTAGATTCTGAACAAAATAAATATTTTAGTGATCACTATTTAGAAGAACCATATGATTTATCTAAAGTATTCTTTATCGCAACTGCTAACTACTTAGAAAATGTTCCAGCTGCTCTAAGAGATAGAATGGAAATTGTTGAACTAAGCAGTTACACAGAATATGAAAAATATGAAATTGCTAAGAGACATTTAATTGATAAACAATTATTTACTCATGGTTTAAGCAAATGTGATTTTGAACTAACTGATGAAGCTCTCTGGAGAATAATTAGAGAGTATACAAAAGAAGCAGGTGTGCGTGAATTAGAACGTTTAATTGGATCACTAGTTAGAAAAGCTATTAAAACAATTTTAATGGATAAAACTAAGAAAATAGTAATAACGGCCGAATCACTAGAAGAGTGGTTAGGTAAGCCAAGATTTGTATATAATAAAATCGATAGGGAACCACAAGTTGGTGTCGTAACTGGATTAGCTTATACACAATATGGTGGAGATACATTGCCTGTAGAAGTGACATATTACAAAGGTCAAGGTAAAATAGTTTTAACTGGAAAACTTGGGGATGTTATGAAAGAATCTGCTCAAGCAGCCTTAAGCTATGTTAAGGCAAATGCTATCAAATTTGGAATTTCTGAAAGCTTGTTTTTAGAAAATGATATTCATATTCATGTTCCAGAAGGTGCAGTTCCTAAAGATGGCCCTAGTGCTGGTGTTACTATGGCAACAGCAATAGTGTCTGCTTTCTCACAGAAGAAAGTGGATAATAAAATTGGTATGACTGGAGAAATTACTCTTCGAGGACGTGTATTACCTATTGGTGGTTTAAGAGAAAAAGCTATAGCAGCTCATAGAAGTGGATTAACTGAAATAATCATTCCAGAAGAAAATCTTCGTGATGTAACAGATATTCCAGAAAGTGTTCGTAAAGAGCTCAAAATTGTTGCCTGCAATAATGTTGAAGATGTAGTTAATCTGGCATTAATTAAATAAAAAAATTATTTATTTATCTTGATTTAATGTATTAATTGTGATATAATTAATATGTTATAAATTTAAGATTATGAAATTAATAATTTTAATGGAGGACTTATGGGCGTTATAGATATTTTATTATTAGTTGTATCAGTTCTTTTAATAGGCATTATCGTGCTACAAAAATCTGATGAAGATGCTAGTAAAGCTTTTACTGGTGAAAAGTCTGAACTTTTCTCTAGCAAAAAAGAACGTGGAATAGAAGTATGGATTAAATACATTACAATGGGTTTATCAATTGCATTCTTCGTATTAGCAATAATTGCTTCATTCTTTGTTACACGTTTCCACATTTAAAATCTTATTTAAATGAAAGAAGTAAAATAGAAATTATGGGCCTAAAGGGCCCTTTTTTCAAGCCATAAATAGCTAATTTATTTTTCAGAAAGGAGTGTAAGTTAATATGGAAAAATACATTATCAAATCAGAAATCAATAATTTAATCAATAATGTAAAGTATGAACCAATGTCTTTTGAAGAAATAAAAAAAGAATTAGATTTAGAAAACGATGAAGACTTAAATGACGTATTAAATGAACTTATTTCTGAGTACAAACTATTCAAAAGCAAAAATGGAAAATACTTAAATGATCGTAAAGCAAACAAATATTTAGGTAAAATGTATATAAGAAATAACGACTATGGATTTGTTTCTAATCCATATTATGATGATCTTTATGTTGACTCTGCTTATTTCAAAGATGCAATGGATAAGGATGAAGTATTATATGCAATTGATGAAACATCTTTTAAAAATTCTAAGAAATCACTTGAAGCTAAAGTTTTAAAAGTTGTAAAGAGATATTTCGAATATTTAGTTGGGGAAATAGTGTATGAAAATGGAAGAACAGTTTTAGAAACATATGAAAAAAATTTTCATAAAAAATGTGTTGTAACCAAATTATTACAAGCTAAAGTTGGTGATATTGTAAGGGCTAAAATTGTTGGCTATGGTTATTTCTTAAAAGCAGAAGTATGTGATGTTTTAGGAAATAAAAAAAGTTTAGGAATAGATATTACATCTGTAGTTGTCAAAAACAATATACCTTATATATTTCCAAATCAAGTAATCGAAGATGCAAATAATCTTGAAAATGATGCAAAAGACAAGAAATATGAACATTTCAATAACCTAATATTTACTATTGATGGTGATGATGCAAAAGATTTAGATGATGCTATTAGCATTACAAAAACACCTTTTGATACATACAAAGTAGGTATATATATAGCTGATGTAAGCCATTATGTTCAAGAAAACTCAAGTATAGATATAGAGGCATTAAATAGAGGAACAAGTATATATTTAGTTGATAGAGTTATTCCAATGTTACCAGAACGACTATCTAATGATTTATGTTCTCTAAACCCAAACGAAGAAAAACTTGTCATGGCTTTGTTTATGGAAGTAGACAAAAAGGGCTGTGTATTAGATAAAGAAGTTAAAGAAGGTGTTATAAAAACATCTAAAAGATTATCGTATGAAAAATGCAATGATGTTTTAGAAAATGGTTTAATAAACTATCCTGATTATGAAATAGCTCTTGAACCATTAAAGATTATGAAAGAACTTTCAGAAATTCTTACAGATAAAAGAAACAAACGTGGTGCAATAAACTTTGATGTTGATGAGCCTAAAATAATATGTGATGAAAAGGGAAAAGCCATAGATATTCAAATAAGAAAACGTGGAGTGAGTGAAAGAATTATTGAAGAGTTTATGATTCTAGCAAATGAAACTGTTTCAGAATTAGTTTATCAATTTGATTTACCATTCATTTATCGAGTTCATGAAGAACCAGATATTGTTAAGTTCCACATTTTAAAAGAAATGGTATCTAAGTTAGGCTATTCAATTAGAAGTATGCATCCAATGGAGTTTCAAAAACTATTAAACGATATAGATGAAGAAAATAGCTATTTAAAGACATCTGTTTTAAGACTTATGAATAAGGCAGTTTATAGCGAAGAAAATATAGGTCACTTTGGATTGGCGAGTCGCTGTTATACGCATTTCACTTCACCAATTAGACGTTATCCTGATTTGATAGTCCATAGATTATTAAGAAAATATATCATTAATCATGATAATGTTCTAAATAATAACGAATACAATGTATTAACACAAAAAATACATGTGTTAGCGGGTATGTGCAGTGAAAAAGAAAAACGAGCAGTAGATTGTGAATTCAAAGTACTTGATATGAAAAAAGCCGAATATATGGAAAAATATTTGGGATATACATTTACTAGTATTGTTACATCGATACATAAGTTTGGCGTCTTTGTTACCTTAGAAAATACAGTAGATGGTTTAATTAAAACGCAAAATCTTTTTGATAATGATTTTGTGTACGATAGTCAAAAAAATATTTTTGTAAATAAACAAAACAATAAAAAAATAATCCTTGGGGAAACACTAAAAGTGAAATTGATGTCTATAAATAAAAAAATAGGTGAAATAGATTTCGAAATGGTGTATAATAAAGGAAAGAAAAAGAAATCCCATAAAAGGAGATATTAATGGAAAAAGTAAAAATAATCTCAAAAAATAAAGATGCTTATCATGATTATTTTATACTTGATGAGTTAGAATGTGGAATATGTCTAGTTGGTACAGAAATAAAATCAGTCAGACAAAATAAGGTATCTTTACAAGACACATATTGTGAAGTTAAAAACAATGAATTATTTGTTTGTGGGATGCATATTGCTTCATATGCATATGGGAACATTTTTAATCATGAAGAAAAAAGAGATCGAAAATTATTAGCTCATAAGAATGAAATTAGAAAGTTAGCCCAAAAAATTAAGTTAGATGGTTTAACTCTTGTTCCTTTATCAATGTACTTCAAAGACGGCTTATGTAAATTAAACATTGCTCTTTGTCGAGGTAAGAAAAAATATGATAAGCGTGATGATATGAAAAAAGAAACAATGAAACGAGAAATAGAAAAAAACAAAAGAAGTTGGTGATTATAATGAAATGTTTACGCTGTGGAAAAGAGGTTGAAGAAGGTACTAAATACTGTAATAATTGTGGCTTCGATGTGGAAAGTCAAAAGAATTATCGTGTTTTATACAAAGAAGTTGATCCAGAATTAGAGAAGAGTCAAAAAACCAATTTGATAGACTCACCGGTACTAACTTTTATATTTGGAATACTAGCGATGCTTAATGCTATATTAATTGCTGGTTCTAAACCGATACCTATTTTTTATATATTAACTTTCATTATCCTTTTCAGTGTATGTTTTTTTCTCTCAACCAGAAAATCAAAAGTTAAACTTAAACCATTTAGAGAAGTTGGTGTAGTAATAGCTTTTATAGCTTTAGCACTAGTTTTAGTAGTAGTTATCAAAACAATAGTATATAAATAAAATTAAATAATCACATCTAGCGTTTTCTCTCATATAATAAAATGAGGTGAGAGAATGAATAGATTTGGTTTTTATACACCACTTTATGATTTGCGAAATGATACATATAAGGTACAAACAGGAGATACATTATATACGATTGCAAAAAAATATAACGTTTCTGTAAATAGTTTAGTCGAAGCAAATAGCTTAGAAAATACAACAATTTACCCTAATCAAGTGATTGTAATACCTGTAAAAGTCAATAATGGTGGGATGTATTTTGAAGAATATGTTATAAAACCTAATGACACAATAGAAATCATTTCTGACAAACTAGATGTTGATCCAGAAATGATAAGTAGATATAATGATATATCAAGACTTGTGTTAGATGAGAATCAAGTACTAAAAATTCCAAGAGATTACAAAACATATACAGTTGTTGCTACCGATACTTTAACTGATATATTAGGAAAAACAAATATGACAGCTGAAGAATTAATTGAAGCTAACAAAGATAAATGGTTAAAAGTTGGAACAAAAATAAATATTAAGTAATATAAATCCGTACGATTGTACGGTTTTTATTTATGTTTATTATAGTAAAGTTTTAAAAAATATACTTAACTTTATCATAAAACTACAAAATATTGAAAATGTAATTTATTTATGTTATAATAAATATAATTAATATATGGGAGAAGTAATATAATGGATACAATTGAATCATTGAGATGTACAATTTGTGGGTCTCACCATCTAACAAAAGTCAATGAAAATGAATATCGCTGTGATAATTGCGATTCAATTATCAACAAACAAAAAGCCGAGGATTACGAAAAGATATTTAGAAAATTAACCCAAGAAGGGAAACAATTTGATATTGAAAATATAAGAAGGCTAATTGATAAATCATTAGAAGGGCATATAAATAGACAGAATTTAATAAAGTATTGTTCTGATTTGTTAAGATATCTTCCTGATGATATTACTTCTAATTTTTATATAAAATTCATAAATAGAAAAACTGATCCCGATGCATACATAGAGTATTTTAACACAATTAAAAAAGAGGCATCGATTACCGAATTTAATAAAATTAAAGATATGATAATTGAAACAGTGCAAAAAAGAGAAGAAAAAGCTGTCCGTGATGTGTTTAAAAAATTCTACGATAACAAGTATGATGAAGAGATAACAAAATCATTAAAAAGAAGAGAAATTGAAATTGAATTATTTAGTAATATTCGTAGAGATGTTTTTATTTGTCATTCATCTTATGATAGAAAAATAGTTGATGAAGTATTAAAGGTGTTAGAAGATGATGGGAATACATGCTGGGTATCGTTTAGAAATATTCCACGTGATAGCGATAATTATTGGAAAAATATCGAAGATGCAATTAAATCGTGCGATATCTTTTTGTGTGTATCTAGTCAATACACAAATCAAAGTGAAGATTGTCGAAAAGAGGTTGAAATTGCTAGTAGCTTAGAAAAGAAAAAAAGAATAGAATACAAAATAGATGATTCTAGAGACATTACATTATTTAGAAATTTCTTTACAGGGCAGTGGATAACTAATATTAATGATTTACCTGAAAGAGTATATGAAATAAAGTTTAAAGAAAAGAAACTAATAAAAGAAGCTTTAAAATTCTTAAATGATGGCAAATATATAGAGGCTAAAGAAAAATATCTTGAAGTAAAAGAGTATAGTGACGACTCTAGTATTGATGATCAAATAAATTTATGCTCAGGCTTAATTAGTGCTGTTGATCTTATGAAAGAGGATATGTATCAAGAAGCCAAAGCAAAGTTATTAGTAATTGATAACATACAATACACAAAAGATTTATTAGATGTTTGTAATCAAAAATTAAAAGTAAATCAAGTAATAAAGGAAGAAGTTAAAGTTATTAATACTGATGGAATAAATGAAGAGTCATTAGAAAAACGTGCTTATGTATTTTTAGAAGATAAGAACTGGAAAAAAGCTGATGAATATGCAGAGAAAATGTTAGACCTTAATGCTAAGTCTCCTAACGGATATATAATTAAACTTCTTGCAAACTATAAACTTAAATCAATTGATGAACTTGGTTCAGCTACTGTTGCAAGTTTTAGTGATAATAAAGACTATAAAAAAGCAATTAGTTACTCATCTGGAGAACTAAAGAAAAGATTAATAGAAATAAATTATAAAAATAATTATGAAAAAGGTATTATATATTTTAATAATATTAAAAAAGCAAGTGATTACAAAATAGCTGCTACACTATTTAAAAATGCAAATGATTATAAAGATGCTAAAGATTATTATAATAAATGTTTAACTCTCGAAAAAGAATATGTTTTAAAAGAAAAATATGATTATGCTTTAAAACAAAAATCAGAAGGTAAGATAAACCTTTTAAAAGATATTATTGATTATAAAGATTCTAAAAAAATCATCGAACTTGAGTTAAATAATATTTATAAGGATATATGTTCACAACCTTTAGAAAACAGGCTAAACAAATTATATGATTTTAAGAGAAAATATGGTTACTTCAAAAATGTTGATTCCAAAATAGAAGAAACAGAAAAAGAAATACTGAAAAATAAATATCTAGAAGTATGTAGTAGCGATATTAATATAAGATATGACAAACTAAAAGAATTCCAAAAAGAAAATGGTGATTACAAAGATATTGATAAAAAAATAGAAGAGGCAGCCAGAGATAAAGAAGAATATGATTATAATATTGCATGTAATGCTAAAGCAAATAAACTTGACCTTCTAAATAATTTTAAAAATGTTTATGGCGATTATAAAGACATAAACAAAGAGATTGAAAAAGCTAAAAATGATCAAATTGAAGCTGAGTACAAAAAGGCATGTTTATCTTCAATAACTACAAGAGTAGATCGACTTCTTAACTTTAAAAAATCATATGGAAACTATAAAGATATAGATAAAAAAATCATTGATGCTAAGGAAGAGTTTAAAGAATATAAGTATCAGTCACTAGCTTCATTAACTGGTGAAGAAAAATTACACAAATTAACAGAATTTAAAAACCAATTTGGAAGTTATAAAGATATAGATAAACAAATAAAAATATATTTATCAAAAAAGAGAAAAAAGAAATTTGCTCTTGGTTTTGTAAAAATATTGGGCATACTTATGATTTTAGCTCTTCTAGCCTTTGATTGTTTATTATCAATACAATTATGTGCTTTACTAAATCCAAGATTTGAATTAGATAACTTTATATGGCTTTATAATCCATTAGTAACTATTGGTGTATGGTTTCTTATTCAGTTAATAGTATATTTGATTAGTAAGAATATAAAAATAAAAACTATAAGAATATTAATGACAATATTGCCTATAATTTTTGGTTTATTTAGAATTTCATTAATTGTTGCAGCATTTATTTACAGGAATGAAATATCATTTGTTTGCATTGTTTTTTACTTAGCAGCATGTTTAACTAATATATTACCATATGTTATGCAAATACTAGTAAGAAAAGTTTATCAAAAAACTTATACTTATAAAATAACTAAACTTCTAAAAATATATATAAGTTATATATTTATATTTGCTATTATGGTTTTTGATATATGGGTTACTATTTCATTACGATTAAAAAATGAAGGAGTATATAGATGGTTATTATTACCTTTAATAGCTTTTGGTTTATGGTTTATCATATTATGTATAACAGTAACAGCTGATAAATCAATGTTTATATCAACTGGAGATAATCATATTATTTCTAAATCTATTTTGATATTAATTCCTATTATAGGAATAATTAGAGGCCTTCTAATTGTTACAGGAAGTTATTTATTAACTGATAATTTTATATTTTATCCTGAACTTGGACAATTTATAATAAATGGGATAGTATTCGTGGTTATGTTTTCAGCCTTTGGTTTCGATAGTTAGTTAAGAGAAACACCTGTCATAAATTGTGTTAATGATACATAATTTGGACAGGTTTTTTAAATAATTTGTCAAGATTTTTCGAATGACAAATGGTCATATATTCTATCAATGGTAAAAAAATCATTTTAGAAATAAATTTTGATGAGATGAAAATAAGAAATTTAAAAAACGATAAATTTGGATTCTATATTGAACTTATGTTTCTTGATAAAAATTATATTTATATAATAGATAGGAGTGTGGACGATGATACTTATCCACAATCAATTATTATAAGTGGAGGAGATTATGAAAAATAATATTATAATAAATAAAAATGAAAAAATTGTAGTTATGTACGAAAAAATTCAATGTGATTTTGTGTGCCTTTATCCAAGTGGATGGAAAATTGAAAGTAAAATCGTTTTACCATCTGTAGTACATTTTGAAGAGAATTTTTTTAGTAATAAATCTAGAGAGTCATTTGATAAGTTAGTTGAATATAACACTGAATATAAAAAAGTATTTATAATAAAAGGAGTTAAATATGATGTATTAATTCATACAAATGGTCGAAAAAAAGAATTGATACACCCAGAAGACGAAGTTAATGGTGTTCATATAATGAAATTTGAAGATTTTGAAAGGTATTTAAATTATAAAGATGATTTTACTGAAAGAAAAGTATTTAAAATATAAGTTCTTATGATTTTACCTATTTATTGGAAAAAAATATGCTTGATTTAAGATTGATGGTTAAATTTAAGAATAAAAAAATTTAACTAAAATAAAATGTTCAAAGCAAGATAAAATTTTATTAAACATACTCAGTGAAGAATATGGTTCTGTAGAAACAATATATGTTGATTATATCAATTTATGTAATATTGAATGTAAAAAAAGGTTTATTTAATTGTTATTATAACGATTTTGAAAATTTATTATTAAAATATTTAAAATTTAACATTATAGAATTTAATAGTTTTTAAAGAACAAAATTATTAATATGAAAAATTATAATAATATAGTTAGCAATTAGGGAATTGTCCAATAGGTAATTCCCTTTTGTGTATTATTCATACATAAAATTATAATATGAGAGCTTACTGCACTGAAAGGCATAAAATGTTAGTAAAAAAGATGTTTACAAATATTATAAATTCACCTTAAAATTGATAGTGTTTTTATGTACACCAATACAGGAATCATAAAGATAGTATGCATTTAATTTTAAAATATATATATTATAGGGTGAATTTTTTTGTTGAAAAAATCAGTGCTAATTAATCGATAATAAGTCAGTTGATTTATAATTGACTTTATTATATTTATTATAAAATAAAGAAATAAAATATAAATAAATTAGAAATGATAACTAATGAAAATGAAAACATTGTAAACAAGTAATTTGTAAATGATGAAAAGGTGATAGGTATGTGGAAAATAAATGTGAATTTACATTCAAAGATTTAAATGGTAATGCAGGTAAAATCGTAAAATATGAAAATATAAATCATCTAACATATACGAAAGATGATAAATATATATGTTAGATGTATATGGTGAGTATAATGATTGTTTGGTTGTTACTGTTACTTATGAAGGCTATGTACATGCTGATGAAGAAAGGATAGTAACTGATATATTTGAAGATGTAAGTATCACATATAGTTTCTATTACCATATCTGCTCTCTATAATTCTCCACTTTATTCATTGACTGATGCATACAGTAATGGATATTTAACAATAAATGATTTAAGAAACATATCTGAAAAATGTCAATTAAAGCAGACAAATTAAAAAGAACTCGACTTTGAGTTCTTTTTAATGTTTAATAGATAATTGAAAATAATAATTGAAAAGAAAGTTCATTTGTGATAAAATTTTTATAAATGAGGTTATAAAATATGGTTGTAAATGTAATAGGTGCTGGTTTAGCTGGCTGTGAAGCTAGTTATTACTTAGCATGTCACGGAATAAAAGTTAATTTATATGAAATGAAGCCAGTAAAAAGGACACCAGCTTCTAAAAGTGATTTATTTGCTGAACTTGTATGTAGCAATTCTTTGAGAGGAGCATCTATTGAGAATGCTGTTGGTCTTTTAAAAGAAGAAATGCGTAGATTAGGATCTATTGTTATGAAATCAGCACTCAATAATTCAGTTGAGGCTGGAGGTGCATTGGCGGTTGATAGAGAATTATTTTCTAAGTATATAACTGATAAAATAAAAGGCCATCCTAATATTAAAATTATAAATGAAGAGGTAATTAAGATACCTTCCGGACCTACTATTATTGCTACTGGGCCTCTTACTAGTGATGAATTTAGTAAAGCAATTGCTGAGTTTGTTGGTAAGGATTATTTGTATTTTTTTGATGCTGTTGCTCCTATTGTAACTAGTGAATCAATTAACAAAGATATAGCATATTTGAAGTCAAGGTATGATAAAGGTGAACCATCATATTATAATTGTCCAATGACAGAAGAGCAATTTGATAAGTTTTATAATGAATTGATTTCGGCTGAAAGAGTAAAATCGAAAGATTTTGAAATGAAAGTGTTTGAAGGATGTATGGCCATAGAAGACATGGCTGATCGTGGGCGCAGAACTTTACTTTTTGGTCCTATGAAACCTATAGGCTTACGTTACCCAGGATCTATGAAAACACCATATGCTGTTGTTCAATTAAGACAAGATAATACGAGCAAAACATTATACAATATTGTTGGTTTTCAAACACATTTAAAATGGGGCGAACAAGATCGTGTTTTCCGTTTAATTCCAGGATTAGAAAATGCTGAATTTGTGCGTTATGGTGTTATGCATCGTAACACATATATAAATTCTTACGATGTTATTAATAAGTATTATCAATCTGTTCAAAGAAATGATTTGTTTTTTGCAGGGCAAATTACTGGTGTTGAAGGATACGTAGAAAGTGCTTCTTCGGGCTTAATCTGTGCAATTAATATGAAAAGATTTCTAGAAGGTAAGGATTTAATTGATTTTACAATGCAAACTGCAAGTGGTTCTTTACCAAATTATATAAGTAGTTATCATGATGATTTTGTTCCAATGAATGTAAACTATAGTATTTTTGAACCTTTAGTGCTTGAAAAAAGGGTTAAAAAAGGAGATCGTAAAAAAATGTATTCTGATAGAGCGTTAGAAAAACTTGATGAAATAATGAGGAAGTTAAATGACTGATAAAGAAATAATAGATGCTTATAGAGATTATTTAGAAGTTGAAAGAGGATATTCTGAGTACACTCTTTTGAACTATATGAATGATATAAATGATTTCATAACATATCTTGATAATAAAAAATATAAAGGCATATGTAATTGTACAGTTAACATAGCAAGATTTTATATTATGGAACTTACTAAAGATGGACTGAAACCAACAAGTATTTCAAGAAAATTATCAAGTCTAAGAGGTTTATATCGATTTATGGTTAGAGAAGGTTACGTGGAAAATAATGTCTTCAATGAAGTAACAAGTCCTAAGAAAGGTAAATTACTTCCTAAGCAGTTGTATGCTGATGAAATAGAAGCAATGTTTGATTCAATAAATTGTAAGACAATTATTGGAAAAAGAAATTACTGTATATTAGAAATGTTATATGATACAGGAATGCGTGTAAGTGAGTTATGTAACTTAGAACTTAGTGACATAGACTATTCACTTAATTACATAAAAGTGTTTGGAAAAGGAAAAAAGGAAAGAATTATTCCAATGATTGAATCTCTTAAAAGTGCAATATATGATTATGTTGCTTTTTCTAGAAATGAGTTATTAACAAAATCTAAGGAAAGAACTAATAAGCTATTTCTAAATCATAGAGGAACACCCCTTACAACAAGAGGTGTTAGAGTGGTCTTAGATGAAATAACGAATGATACATCAGAGAAAATAAAAGTTCATCCTCATATGATAAGACATAGTTTTGCTACACATTTATTAAATGGTGGAGCCGATTTACGAAGCGTGCAGAGTTTACTTGGGCACGTTAATCTCTCAACAACACAAATATACACTCATATATCAAAAGAACAATTAATAAAAGAATATCAAAAATTTCACCCACATGCTGGTGACGAATAGGAGAAAAAATGCGTAAATTTTATAAAGTGTCAGATAAAGAATATGAAAAATTTAAAGAATTATTTCTGAAAGATGATATAATAATTCCTGGTAGACAAACACAAAAGTCATCAGGCTATGATTTTACTTCACCTCATGATTTATTAATAAAAAGTGGTGAAGTAGGCTTAATATATACAGGAATTAAAGCCAAAATGGAAGATGATGAATTTCTAATGCTTGTGATAAGGAGTAGTAAAGGACGTAAAGAAGGATTAGTTCTTGCTAATCAAGTAGGAATCATAGATGCAGATTATTATGAAAATATTGATAATGATGGGCATATTATTGTTGCTATTAGAAATGTAAGTGAAAGTGATAAAAAGATATGTAAAGGAGATAGAATTTGTCAAGGAATATTTATGAAATATTTGACTGTATCAGATGAAGTTTCTATTGAGAAAAAAAGATTAGGTGGATTTGGTAGTACAAACAAATTATAATAGGTGTCAAAATATGTAAAAATATGTTGCATAAAAAATATATGTATGATATAATAATGGCGTAGGAAAACAAAACAATATACGTAGCATAAATGTAGCAAAATAAACAATAGTAAATATACTTTAAATATACTAGATATCATATTATAAATCGTAACAAAATACGTTATAAAACACATACTCTCAGGAAAGAGAGTTTTTCTTTTTTTAAAAATTATATTGCAAAAAGGATAAAAATGTAGTATAATATATGATGGCAATAGAAAAATACACACATAGCTAGAGAATATCGTTTTGTGTACATAAATTTATGTATTGCGTGTATTCGTTGAAAGCTGTGGAGGCCAAAACAAAAGAAAAAGGAGAATTTAAAAATGGCAGTAATTACTAAAAATCAATTACTAGAAGCAGGAGTTCATTTCGGTCATAATACTCGCCGCTGGAACCCTAAAATGAAAGAGTATATTTTTGGAGAACGTAATGGTATTTATATCATCGATCTAGACAAAACAGTTGATAAAGTTGAAGAAGCTTATAAAGCATTATTCAATATTGCACAAAATAACGGATCAGTTATTTTTGTTGGAACTAGAAAACAAACTCAAGATGTTATCAAAGAAGAAGCAATTCGTGCTGAAGCTTATTACGTTGACCAAAGATGGTTAGGTGGTACATTAACAAATAACAAAACAATTAGAAGAAGTATCAATCGCTTAGCTGAAATCGAAAAGATGGAAGAAGATGGAACTTTCGAAGTATTACCTAAGAAAGAAGTTGCCGGTTTATTAAAAGAAAAAGAAAGATTAGTTAAATATTTCAGTGGAATTAGAGAAATGGTTAAATTACCAGATGCAATGGTAGTTGTAGATCCTAAGACTGAACATAACGCAGTTGCTGAAGCTCGCCGTTTACATATACCTGTTTTCGGATTAGTTGATACTAACTGTGATCCAGATGATGTTGATTACGTTATTCCTGCAAACGATGATGCAATTCGTTCTGTAAAATTAATCGTTGCTACAATGGCTAACGCAGTTGTTGAAGCTCATGGTGGTACACCAATCGTTGTTGAATTCACTGACGAACCAGCACCTGAAGAAAGACCACAACGTCATCAATATAACAATCGTAACCAAAAAGGTTATGGCCAAAGACGTGAACCTAGACCAAGAAATAATAGAGAAGAAAGAGCTCCAAGAGCTCCAAAACCTGAAGTTAAAGCTGAAGCAAAAACTCCAAAAGCTGAAGTTAAAGCTGAAGCTAATGCTGAAGTTAAAAAAACTGAAGAATAATTAAGGAGATATAAATAATGGTTAGTGCTGCAAAAATTAAAGAATTACGTGAAATGACTAGTGCTGGAATGATGGATTGCAAGAAAGCATTAGAAGCTACAAATGGAGATATGGATGAAGCTGTAAAATGGCTTAGAGAAAAAGGAATCATGAAAGCAGCTAAAAAAGAAAGCCGTATCGCTGCTGAAGGTGTTTGCCGTGTTGAAGTTCAAGGCAACTTAGCTACAGTTTTTGAAGTAAACAGCGAAACAGATTTCGTTGCTAAAAACCAAAAATTTATTGATTTAGTTGATACAATCGCAAAAGCTATCCTTGCAAATAAAGCTAAAAATGATGAAGAAGCATTAGAAGCTGAATACGAAGGACAAAAAGTAAAAGATATTATTGTTAGCGCTGTAGCAACAATTGGCGAAAAAATCACTTTAAGAAGAGTTTCATTAGTTGAAAAAACTGATTCTCAAGTATTTGGTGCTTACACTCACATGAATGGTAAAATCGTTGTTTTAACTGTTCTTGAAGGCGGAACAGAAGAAGTGGCAAAAGATGTTTGCATGCACATTGCCGCAATGAATCCAAAATATATTGATAAATCATATGTTGATGCTGAATTCTTAGCAAGTGAAACAGAAATTCTTAGACAAGAAACACTTAATGAAGGCAAACCTGAAAAGATCGTTGATAAGATCGTTGAAGGAAAAGTTCATAAAATGCTTAAGAGTATTTGCTTAGTTGATCAACCATATGTTAAAAATGAAGACATTACAGTTGGTGAATATGTTCACAGTAATAAAGCTGAGATTAAACAATATATCCGTCTTGCAGTTGGTGAAGGAATCGAAAAGAGAAAAGACGATTTTGCTGCTGAAGTTATGGCTGCTGTCAACAAATAATAAAACTACAAGGCACGAACAAAAACGTGCCTTTTTATAAGCTTAAGGAGTTATAAATGAAAAAAGGTATTGTTTTAAAAATTAGTGGTGAAGCTTTAGCTGGAGAAAACGGAATTGGTATTTCTCAAGAAAAAGTAAATCAAGTTGCAGAAGAAATCAAAGAATTATACAATGAAGGTGGCATAGAATTATCTGTTGTTGTTGGAGCTGGAAATATTTTTCGTGGACGTGATGCGATAAGTCATGGTATGAATCGTTCAAGTGCAGACTATATGGGAATGCTTGCTACAATACTTAATGCATTAGCTCTTCAAAGTGCTTTAGAAAATTTAAATTTAGACACAAGAGTAATGACTTCTTTGTCAATTCCTCAAGTTGCTGAACCTTATATTAGAAGAAAAGCCTTATCACACCTCGAAAAAGATAGAATAATTATCTTCGGTGGAGGTAATGGTATCCCTTATTTCTCAACTGACACAACTGCTGTTTTAAGAGCTGCAGAATTAGATGCTGATTTAATTTTAATGGCTAAAAATGGCGTTGATGGTGTTTATGATAAAGATCCAAGAAAAGATAAAACAGCTAAGAAGTTTAAACATTTAACTCATCAACAAGTTGTTGAAAAGAATCTAAAAGTAATGGATATGACAGCTGCTGCTTTATGCGCTGAAAATAATATTGATGTTTATGTTTTCGATATGAACAAAAAAGGCAATATTGCTGCAGCCGCAAAAGACTTTTCATTTGGAACTTTAATTTCAAATAAAGAACAAAAATAATTTGATCTAAAATATTAAAGATATATAATAATATCTAATATTATAGTAATATTTAATTTAGAAAGGAGATAAATTTATGCCAGAAACAATTATTTTAACAGGCGAAGAAAAAATGGAAAAGACTATAGAGTCATTGAAAAAAGAATTAAGTTTAATTCGTACAGGAAGAGCTAATCCAGCAGTTTTAAACGATGTAAGAGTTGACTATTATGGAGTTCCTACACCAATTAACCAAATGTCAACTATTAGTGTTCCTGAGGCTCAACAAATAGTTATTAAACCATTCGATAAAACTCAACTTCGTGAAGTTGAAAAAGCTATACAATTAGCAGACTTAAATTTAGTACCTCAAAGTGATGGAGTTGTTATTAGAATAAACTTTCCTGCTTTAACAGAAGCAAGACGTAAAGTGTTATGTAAAGATGTTAAAAAATTAGGAGAAGATGCTAAAGTTGCATGTAGAAACATACGTCGTGATTGTAATGAAGCTTTAAAAAAATTAGAAAAAAACAAAGAGATTTCTGAAGATGATTTATCAAATTATAATGATGAAGTTCAAAAACTTACTGACAAATATATTGCTAAAGTTGAAGAATTAGTAAAAGATAAAGAAAAACAAGTTATGGAAATCTAGTTTAATATATATGCTAATATTTTTATTAGCATATTTTTTAATATTTTAAAAACACTTGCTTAATATGGATATTTTGATATAATGACTTTGCATAGGAATATTTCTAAAATCATATAAAAAGGTGTTTAAATGGAGAAAAAATGAGTGTTTTAACAATTACATTAGAAATGTTATAATTATACAAAATATTAAATTATTTGATTATATTGATAAATTAATTAAATGAAATTAGTATATAAATTATTACAATAGGTTTTTTATTAGCTTATAGCAAAAGTGATTATGTTTATGTTGAAGAATACTATGTAAATCATAATATAAATAACACAATCAAAAAAGGTAAGTTTATTGTAATAGTATAGACTTGCCTTTTTATAATATTTTTTATTATCATATAGCAATAAAGTATAAATAATGTTATAATAAAAAAGACTTACTAGAGAAAGGTATAAAAATGATATGAAAGATATTTCGAAACTATCAATCAAAGAAAAACTTGGCCAATTAGTTGTCATGGGGTTTGATACTGTAGATTATGGAGAGCATCCAGATTATTTAATTAAAGAGATAAAGTGTGGAAATTTTATCCTTTTCTCTCATAACTTTGTAGATGCAAATAGACTTAAAAATCTAATTAAGATTATTTATGAAAAAGAAATAGATGAAATTGGTGCTCTACCTTTCATATGTATTGATCAAGAAGGTGGTTTTGTTACAAGGCTTACAAATGATGTTACTATAGTTCCTAGTCCTATGTCTTCTTCATCAAGTTCGTATCCAAATGCTTCTTATGAATGTGGGAAGATATTAGGAAATGATATGATAAAATTAGGTATAAATTTTGATCTTGCACCTTGTTTGGAAGTAAACAGGAATTTGGAAGACTATTTATCAAATGTAAGATGTTACTCGTCTAACGTTGATAAAATAAGTACGTATGTAAAAATGTTTAAAAAAGGATTACTAGAAAATGGTGTTTTATCATGTCTTAAACATTTCCCAGGTGAAGGAAGAGCACAAGTGGACTCACATTTAGATTTACCAATTGTAGATATTTCTTTAGATATGTTGTTTCAAGAAGAACTTATACCTTTCATTAGCAATTTAGATTCACCATCAATAATGGTATCTCATACTATGTATAAACAGATAGATGAAAAACCAGCATCAATATCTAAAATAATATTAACAGAAATACTAAGAAATAAATTAGATTATAAAGGTTTGATAATTAGTGACTGTATGGAAATGAAAGCTATAGATGATTATTATACAACCGCTAAAGGAGCTTTGGAAGGATTAGTCAATGGATGTGATATGGTTTTAATAACACATTCTTTAAATAAACAAAAAGAAACAATGGATATGTTATATAAGGCATATCAAGAAAAAGTTTTAACTGATGCAATGATAGATGAAAAACTTGAAAGGATTTATAAATATAAAAAAGAAACAATAAAGCATTTAGAAATAAATTTCTTTAATGAAAATAAATATATAAAAAACAAAAGTTTCATTGAGACAGCATATAATATTGTTGAAAAATCATTAACAGTTGTTTCTGGAAAAGAACCTAAAATTAACAATAACTTAAGAACCATAATAATAACAAAAGATAAATATAACCATTCACTTGTTGAAGATGATAACAATAAGAGCTTAAATAATAAACTAGCTATGGCTTTAGAAAATAAAGTTACGATAAAAGAATATCAAGACAATGACTTTTCTTTGCTCTGTGAAAATTATGACCAAGTAATTTTAGTTTCTGTCGAGTATTTAGAAAACTATCTAACACAAAAAGAAATAAATACTTTAAATACAAAAAATAATTTTTATTTAATCTCTTTAAAGGGACCAATGAACAAAAAAGTATTCAAGGGAAATCATATATGCTTGTATGAATGCTCAGATTATTCTCTTAAGACTTTAGCAAAATATTTAATGGGCTTAATAATGGCTGAATGTAAAATACCAGAGTAATAATATTTGCAAAGAATATAAAAAGGTGGTATAATTAAATAAGGTGAGAATAATGAGTAAAAAAAATAATCTTAATTTGTTTGATTTTATTGATGAAAAGGAAGAAGATATTCAAAAATCAATAGATCAGGGAAACATCGTTTTTGTTGATAAAGTATTTGAAGAAATTGATATCCCCAAGATATTTTTGCCAATAAATAAAAAATGCAAAAAACTTAAAGATCTAAAATACTATTCTACAAAAGAACTTCAAGAAAAAATAAAGAAAAATTATAAATCATTATTTCAAAAATATATAAATACCATATGTAAAGGATATAACTACTTAAAAGAAAGTATAAATAATATTATTATATCAAGCCAAGGTTATGATGTACTTTTACTAAGAGTTCAAGGAAATAGACTTGAACGTATTGGAGAACTGAAAAACCTTAGCCGTGAAAGAATTAGGCAAATAGAAACATGTGCGTGCGAAGAGATTATAATCTTCTTAGAAGCTTTTTTAGAGGTTGAAAATTTACAAAAGAAATTTGATAAAGTTCTCTTTTATAATATTGAGGAAATATTTTCTTTTACAGAAAATAAAGATATTATTAAAATAATAGAATTTGTTCTAAAGAAAAAAGAAAATTATACATTTGCATTTTATTCAAAAGACTTTTCTTCATTTGTAAATTCTAAAAAAAAGAATCTCTTAACAATGATTAATGACTTAATAAGCCTTAATGAATATTTTAATTATTACGAAACATATAGTAAAATCAATGACATTTTAATTTATAAACATAATATTTTGGATTTTACATTTGAGCTTTATAAGAAATATTTAGAAAATAAAAAATATATTTTCAAAGGCAATTTAGCTATGAAGTTAGGTTCCTTCTCAACAAACTTTATTATGTCTAAATATATTAAAGAATATTATCCTAAAGGAATTATTATGGATGATGAAGGACTAAAAAAACTAGAAAAAAGTATGAGTCAAAAATATCAATATGAATTCAAATTGTCTTCAGTAAATTCCAAAATTGATGAGATGAACCCCGAACTAATAATTTGGGGTAAACAAAAAAGAATTCACATTGATAATGTTCGTATTACTGAAGATAAATTAAATGAGATAATTTTTTCTTTTGAAAAAATATTTGAAGATAACAATTATATGCTTTTAGATGATGTATACACTAAAATGCAAGATATATTACAGGATACTGAAATAGATGATAAATATAAGTTATATGGAATTTTAAAGTATAACTTAAGAGATAAATATTATTTCAAAAAAATGGCTGTTAGAAAAAATGAACTAAAAGACTATACTTTAAATCAATTAGTTTACAATTATATTAACGAACATGAATTATGCTCAATAGATGAAATTATGCATGCCTTAGATATATCTTTATCATCATTACAAGCAATCATAAGAGATGATATATCATTGATATGTGTTAATGATAAATATACTATTGCAAGCAAAATCAAAATTTCTGAGGATAGTTTAGAAAGAATTAAAATTAAACTTGAAGAGTCAGTACAAGAAACTTATATCCATAGAGAAAATTTTTATAACAAATATGCTGATGAATGGAAAAAGATGGGTATTAATGACTCAGCAATGCTCTACAATTTGTGTAGATTTTATTACACTGATGAATATAATTTTTTTACTCCATACATACAAAATAAAAGATATGATTATGCAATTACATTTAAAAAAATAATATTAGATTATTTTATGGAGAATAAAGGAATTATAGATATTGAAAAAGCTCAAAGAGATATAAGTATCATCTCTGCAACAAAAGACTTATCTTTAATATATCAGCTTAGAAATTATAATATAAAAGTATTTCGAATGGGTTTAGATCGAATGGCTTTACTTGAAAACATATCTTTTGATGACATAAATAAATATCAAATCAAAAAAAGATTAAATCAATTTTTTGACCAAAATAATTATGCCTTAGAAGATGACTTAGAAAAACTTTCCAAAGGCTTATATTACTATTTAAATAATGAAAAATGCTATATGAATTCATATTCTTTATGTGCTTATGTGGAGAATAATTTAAACAATTATATAGTTCTTAGTTCCCTTGGCATAAATAATTATTTAACATCAAAATATGCTATAACTAAAACGATCAAAACATATCAAGAATTAATATATAAAATTGTTAGAGAAAAATATACACAACCTTGGGTTTATAAATCAGATATACAAAAGTTAATTCGTGAAAAGAAATTATTACCTTCTACTCCTAATGATCTTTTATCTGATTTTGGAAAATACGAAAATGATAAAATATATTTTGTATAAAAAAAACATTTTCATAAAAAAATGATACTCTTTGAAAAAAGGGTATTTTTTTATGAAATAAAAAGATATAGTTAATATAAAACGTTAAGAAAACCAATATTATTTAAAAATAGTATTTAGACTAAATTATGTTAAATTGAACATAAAAACATTAAGTAGTATAATAGGCATGGTGAGTATTATGAGTTTAAAAGATTTTTTTAAAAATGATGAATTAGTGTTAAACTACATAGAGGGTAATAGAATATCTGATGATGAAGAAATAACATTTTTAGATATTATGAGAATAATAAAAAATAGTCCAAATAGAATAGATTTACTCTTGAAATATAATGAATATAAAAAAAGCAATAGTCAAACTAAGAAAATAATAGATTATGAATTTGATGAGCTTTTTGAAACCGAAAAAACTGAGAGAATAAAAAACTATCCTGGGAAAAGTGTCTGGAATAGCTTAAGTGAATTATCTGATGATGGTTATACACATAAAAAAATATTAAGAGCATTTATTAATTTGAATGAACAAAATTCATCTTTTCAAAAATATAAAGATATAATATCTCTATACCCTATAGAGAAGAATAATCTTTTCAATACTATATTTTTTGATTTTTTAGGAAAAATAAAATTCGAAACAAGATTAGAACTAAAGTTTTTCTTAAGTTATATTAATCAAAATAATTATGATTTATATATAAATCCATGGATAGATAGAAAATACAATAATTATTTGCATAAGAAAAATATTATAAAAATTAGTGACTTAAAGTTATATTTAAATGAAAATAATTTCTCAAAAGAATATAATGAATTAGTTAATTTACTCTTACTTTTTGAAGAGACAAATAAATTACGTAGACCATGTGATTATCAGATAGATAGTTATTTGAATGAAAATATTAATCCGGAAAAATTAATAATTCTAAATATGATTATAAGAGATGTTAATAAAAATTATATTCTAAAATATGGGAAATTATCATATAAAAACTATAAAAAAATATGTACTGATTATAATAGAATATTAGTAAAATACTTTGATAAGTTTCAAGGGCGATATGCTATAAAATATTTATTAAGTTTAAACGATGGTTATTTTACTCTTTCTGATTTGAAAACAATTTATCCTAAAACATATAAGTATATAATTTATGCCCAAAAAAATAAGTTAATTTATGGTTTAAAGTATTATGAGAATTATGAAATTTATTCTTTAATAGAAATAAATAGTGATGAAGATATTTTAAACAAATATAAAAAATACTTATGCAATGAGGAATATATAGCTTTAAAAAATGATATTTATACATTGTTTTTAAATAAAGGTATAATTATTACAAATGAGATAATTGATAAACGTTTGGAAAAAATATATAAAAAAGTTGATAACTTTTATGCTAAAGGATACATCAGTACTGAATATAAAATATTTAATTTATATTCTCCTTTTATAAAGACTGGTATTAAAAACATAGATTTGTTTTTAGATGATTATCAAAAAAGATATTGTGAAAGTATAAATAAATTACAGCTTATTTATACTTTCTTTACAAAAATAAATGATACATATTATTTGAAGATGAAGTATATAAACAAATATACTACTAAAGAGGTAAGTGATATGATCTATAAGAAAAATAATAAAGAATATAATGAATATTTAATGGTTTTTAGTGTTTGTGAGTCGTATAAAAGTATATTTACAGTTGAATCAATAAGCAAAGAAACTGATGTAGATAAAAAAATTATAAAGGAAATGTTAAAGAAATCTTTATATTACTATCAACTTAAAAACAATACTTTTATTAAAAGTGATGCATTGAGAATTAATAATGAAATAATTACTTTTTTTAAATCTATACATAAAGAAACAAAACGAACAAAATATTTGAAGACGAAAGAAAGGTATAATGTTTTTTTAAAATATTACAAGATAAAAAACGAAAAGTATTTATCAAGTTTAATTAATAAATTATTAAAAAATGAAAATAAAAAGAAATAATCATTGTTATTTTGTATTAAATAGGTTATAATAAAGGGAAAAGAGGTTTGTATATGGAGTATAAGAGTATTCTTGCAAGTAAAATAGAAAGATATAATTTAATGAATAAATTCTATACTGCTGATGTTGTGAAAGGCAGAAAATATTACGATGAGAACCATATATTGTATTCGTTTTCACCACGAAAAGAAAAAATGGTTATTGTGTTTGATACTGGTATTTATGCTTATTATTCACTTTTTAATAATTCAATAAAATTTGATTGTTCATGTAATAAACAAGGGGTATGTGAACACTTTATCCCGTCTATTTTATATCTGAAAAACACCTTAAACGAAGTTGATGAAATGTGTTCTTGTGAAGATAATAGTTATAATATTGCTAAACTGACTGACAGAGAACTTTTAAACTATTTATCTAGAATTGTAGGACCATATAATTTTTTAATTAATGAAATGGCTGATGAATTTGATTGTAATACAATCAAATTCATTAGAAAAATAATTACTGAAAAAGATAGGAGTAATGTTGTTTTTGAACTCTTAGTTATTCTTGCAAAGTTAGAATATAAATCTACTAAAGTTGATGTCGCAAGTAAGATTTACGAGCTTTTAGCATACATTAGTACATTAGAACCGGATGTAGTTCAAAAAGGGTTCAATTATATATGTTCAAAAATGCACTTTACAAAAGTTATTAGCTTTGTTCAAACGTATAAAGAAGTTATAACAAAAGATGAATATCAAAGAATGATTAATTTCCTTCTTGAAGTAACTGATAAACTTTCACTTTATGAATCGAATAAAAAACTGCAAGTAATAAAAAGTAATTATTTATTAACATACGTAAGTGGCGATAAGTTCTATGAATATGCTATAGGTCATTTAGATAACATAGACATAAAAAAGAATTTTATGAATTACTTACTTCTCAAAGGAAGATTTCAAGAAATAGTAGATCATTATGATGATGATAATGATGAACAAATAAAGAAATGCTATTTTGAAGCGCTATTTCATACAGATGAAAGTATGGAAAGCTTAATGAAAATTTTAGAGAATTATCCAAGCCCAATAATCATAAAGAAATATTTTGAAAAAGGTATAATAACAGATAAAAAAGTTGTTTATGATAATATTAAATATTTACCATTTTCTGAAAGAGTGCCAATATTTATTGCCTTAAATGATTATGAGAAACTATTTTACGAAAGTGAAAGAATAGGATTTCTCATTGTTATGGATTATGCTAAAGAATTATATGAAAATTGTAAAGAATTATTTATACCTTACTTCGAAAATAAAATAATCGATGATCTTAAGTCTGGAAAGAAATTTAACTCTATAACAAAGTATTTACGAACAATAAATGGACTTAAGTTTGGAGGATATTATCTTCGAAACTTAATTCTGTACTTATCACGTAATGATATTGTCAAATATGATGATACAAGAAGCATGAATTTATTTATTAGAGAGTTAAACGTGTAGGTGGAATATGTATAATATAAAGTTTAGTAAAATTACATATAATAATTTAATAAGTAATTATGATGAAGAAGGAAAAACTCTATTTGAAGATGGTTTTGGTGAACTTTTTGATATAAAGATTACTCCAATTATATATCAAGATTATTACATTAAACCTTGTAAAGTTTTAAAGTACGAATTCATTTTAAAATATTCAAGTTATAAAGATCCTTTTTATGTTATTTGTGTCGATGAAAATGATAACTATATAATGAAAAAATGTTCAATCGATGGTAGCTTTGTATGTAAACATTTTTATGCATTAGTTAGATACGTAGAAAGTTTAGATCTAAAATTAGATTATGATAAGTATGAACAAGCATTTTCGGATTTAGAAGAGGAAAAACGAAAAGAAGAATATAAAAAGAAACGTAAAGAAACGTTACAAAGACTAGGCAGTTTTATCGAGGAGATAGATAACTTTGATGTTTTAACACAAAATGAAAAAATGTCAATAGAGTGCCGAGCAGATTTAGGAGATGTCAATACTTTATCAATTAGAGTTGGTAGTACAAAAAAATTTGTTGTTCCTAATATCCAGGAATTCTTAGGTGCAATAAAGAATAATGAATTACTCACATATGGAAAAAAATTCTCATTTGTCCATTCATTAGATTCTTTTGATGATTTTTCAAAAGAAGTAATTACCTTTTTAGCTTCTTTTGCAAGTTCTGAACAATACTCAAAAAAAGAACTTTTCCTAACTCCAATAAAGTTTGAAAGATTAATTGAACTTCATAAAAAGAAATATCTTCATATAGGTTCATATAATGAAAATAGCAACTATTTTGTTACTGAAACTAAAGTTAGTCCTAAACTCTTTTTAGATGAAAACTTTATGCTCACTATAAAAGGTGCTTTAGATTTAATCGAAGGTTATACAAAAGATTATCTTCTAATAAATAATAAAATTGTAGAAGTGGATAATAATGACCCAGCATATAGAAAATTACTAAGTCTAGTTATGAAGGATAAAGGATTATCATTTAAGTACATAAAAGATGTCTTTGAAAAAAAGATATATCCTAGATTTTCTGAAAATATTGAGATTAGTCCTGAAGTTGCTGATAAGATAAAAACAGGAAAATATCAAATAGAATCATATTTCGATTTAAATGATGAAGGCATCATATTACAGTCAAAATATTTTAAAGATGGCAAAGAAATTCAATTAAGCAAAATTAACGATGTGCCTTATAAAATAAAAAGATATTTATCTTATATCAAGAACTTAGGATTTGTAGATGATAAAATAAATGATCCATCACATATGTATAATTTTCTTCATGCTGATTTAACTGATCTTAAGAAAATAAGTGATATTTATTTATCTGATAATATAAAAGATGTAAAAACAAAGAAGATGCAGCGTGTAAGTGCAAGAATGTCTTATAAGACAGGTATGCTTGATATTTGCTTTGAGGAAAGTGGATTTTCTGATGAGGAATTGTTTAAAATAATTAACAGTCTTAAAAAGAAAATACGTTTCGTAAAACTAAATAAAAATACAATTATAGAAGTAGATGAAGAGGACGCCGAAAAGCTTCTTAATACTATCAATACTTTTAAACTTGATCCTAAAAAATTAAATGAAACACAAAATGTGCCTTTATATCAAACCTTAAAAATTGCCAGTGATGATTTAGATATAATTGATTATACAATAGATGATTCCTTGAAAAAACTAATTAACGAAATTGTGGAATTCAAAAAATTAGATATTAAAGTGCCATCTTCGTTAAAGAATGTTTTAAGAGAGTATCAAGTTGACGCCTATAAGTGGATGAAGGTTTTATCTAAACATAACTTTTGTGGAGTTTTAGCTGATGACATGGGTTTAGGTAAAACACTAGAAGTTATTTCTGTGATATTATCATCAGAGGAGAAGAAACCAAGTTTAATAGTTTGTCCTAAGAGTTTATGTTATAACTGGAAAAATGAATTTAGTTTATGGGCTAAAGAATTAGATGTCGTTAATGTTATTGGCAATATAAATGACAGAAAGGACATTATTTCTAAAATTGATGAAAAGAAAAAAGTAATTTATATCTCTTCATATGATAGTCTTAGAAATGATATAGATTTATATAAAAATGTAAAATTTAATTATTTAATATTAGATGAAGCTCAAAGTATTAAGAACCATAATACATTAAAAGCAAAGTCAGTTAAGAAAATTAAATCAATTCATAGATTTGTCTTAACAGGAACACCTATTGAAAATAGTGTTGTTGATTTGTGGAGTATATTTGATTTCCTTATGCCTGAATATTTAGGCGATTATAGCAATTTTAGATCTCGTTATGAAGAAGCAGTAGTTAGTGGTAATGCTGATGAGGTTTCCGGAGCACTGATAAGGAAAATATCTCCTTTTGTTCTTCGTAGAACAAAAAAAGAAGTCTTAAAAGACTTACCTGATAAAATCGAAACAATCCAAATTGCAAGTATGGAAGAAAAACAAAGGCTAATATATGAAGCTCAATTGCGTAAAACGAGAGAAATATTAACTAATCCTAAGGCTTCAAAAATTGAAATTTTGTCATCTCTAACAAGACTTAGACAGATATGTGTTCATCCACAATTATATTTAGATAATTATGATGGCAGATCTGCAAAATTTGATTTATTGATGGAATTATTAGAAGATTATATAGCAACTGATCATAAAGTAATTATCTTTAGCCAATTCACATCGGCATTTACGCTACTAGAACCTTTACTTAATGATAAAAAATATGAATACTTCTTATTGACTGGAAAAACAAGTGCAGAGGATCGTATTTCTATGGCTAATAGATTTAACGATAAAGATGATAAACATAAGGTCTTTCTTGTCTCACTAAAAGCAGGAGGTACTGGTTTAAACTTGATCGGTGCTGATATAGTTATCCATTTAGATCCATGGTGGAATTATGCCGTAGAAAACCAAGCAACTGATAGGGCTCATAGAATTGGGCAAAAGAATGTAGTTCAAGTAATAAAAATGATTTGTGAGAATAGTATTGAACAAAAAGTTATTGAATTACAAAGAATCAAGAAAGAAGTTGCTGAAAGAATAATCCTAAGTGATGAAGAAAATTATAATAATATAAATTTAACAGATCTTAAATATTTGCTTGATTAATTATAACAAAATGTTACTTTTTTATAAAAAATACCCCCTTTATACTCACAAACTGTTACATTTTGAAAAAGCATTCACGTGTCGTGAAAAAAGTGTTGACAAATAAAATGAGGTGTAGTATAATATACGTGTACCGTCGTATTGGGGGGTATTATTGTGACTCGAAATAATTCAAATACCAATCCAAGGGATTGGCTTGCAAAAGCCAGAATTGACAAAAACTTAACCCAAGAGGAGCTTGGAAAACTTGTTGGTGTTACTTCAAATTGTATTACACAATATGAGAAGAATCATCGCTTTCCTAAGCCTCATATATTGATTAAGTTGTGTGAAGTTTTGGAAATTGATATCAAAAAGTTCTATGAATAATAAATATATTCGTATATAAATATAGAACTATAAAACTATTGTATATCAATTCTTTTGTTGCATTCTCAGGAAAAGAACTAATCTTAAAAGATATAGTCTTAAATGACATAATCTTTGGAGATTGGTTTTTTTCTTTTTTTAATTTTCTTTATAATTACAATAATAAATATAATACATATAAGACCAAGAATAATAAATTTATACTCACTATACCATATAGAAATTATATCGATATTATCATAAAATACATAACCTAATGTTATAAGAATACTATTCCATATAATGATTCCTATTGATGAAAAAAGAATGTATTTCCAAACTTTATGTTTCTTAACTCCAGCGATAAAAGATATATACGTCCTACATAAAGGGATAAGTCTACCGAAGAGAATAGCCCAATTACCATATTTTTCATAAAAACTAATTGAGTCATTTTCTTCTTTACTTTTGGGCTTAAAAAAAGGAAGAGATCCTAATACACCTAAGTAATAACATAAAAGAGCACCTAATAAGCCTGCAATAGAACTTAAAGCAATCATTAAAACGGGGCTTATATTTGCGTTATAACCGATTGCACCAGCGAGAGGAAGAATTACTTCACTCGGAAGTGGAAAGCAAGCATACTCTAAAAAAATAGCTAAAAATATAATATATGCACCATATTCATCAATCAGATTAAATATTTTTTCAAATAAAGATGTTAATTCAATAAATAAGATCATTTAATCACCATAATACTATATTCAATCTATAAAAATTATATACTTATATTTATTCACAGATAAAAAAATGTGGTATAATATTTATTGTATTTCTAAAGTAAACTTTGGAGGTGTTATTATTATGGAAAATGAATCAAAATCTAAAAAACTTTGGGTTCTCTTTTTGTCAATGCTTAAAATAGGATTGTTTACTTTTGGTGGAGGATATGCCATGATAAGCCTCATGCAAAGAGAATTTGTAGAGAAGAAGAAATGGATAACACAAGAAGAATTTATGGAAATGATAATAATTTCAGAATCGACACCAGGACCATTGTCAATTAATGGAGCTACTTATATTGGTTATTCTCAAGCAAAATTTTTAGGCGCCCTTCTCTCAACTATAGCTGTTTGCATCCCATCATTTATCATTATATTTATCATCTCTTTGTACTTGGATAGATTTATGAGCTATAAAGCTGTAGAATGTGCATTTAGAGGAATTGAGGTTTGTGTCTGCTATTTAATTTTAAGTGCGGGAATTAAAATGTTTAAAGAAAATCCTAAAGACATAATTAACATCTTTATATTTTTAATAGTTATGGCTTTAGTAGTTTTATTAGGAATATTTAATGTTAGTTTCTCATCAATATTATATATATTAATTTGTGCCATAATAGGACTATTTTCATATTTAATAAGAAAAAGAGGTAATAAAAATGATTTATCTTAAATTATTTATTACTTTCTTAGAGATTGGTTTAGTTTCCTTTGGTGGTGGCTATGGAATGATTGCTTTGATAAGAGAAAAAGTACTTATAAATAATTGGCTTACTGAAAGTGAATTTTTGAACTTTGTTGGAATAGCTGAATCAACTCCAGGGCCAATAGCTGTTAATATGGCTACTTTTGTTGGAAGTTCACAAGCAGGAGTTTTAGGTAGTCTTGTTGCAACAATTGGAGTTGTACTTCCTTCTTTTATTATAATTTTAATTATAGCTTCGATATTTAAAAATCTTTTAAAATATGAAATTGTGAAAAGTATTTTAGATTACATAAAACCAGCTATTGTTGGATTAATCATAGGAACAGGCTTGCTATTATTTATAAATACAATTAGTATTTTCGGGCCTAAGGAATTCGATTATAAAAAGATTATAATTCTAGGTATAATTATTCTAATAAGTCTATTATGTAAAATTATATTTAAAAAGAAAATATCTCCAATACTTTTAATAATATTATCTGGCATATTAGGGATAATTCTTTATCTTTAAAACTATTTACATTAACTAAAAAAAGTGATACAATAATATATATGTCCGTGTAGCTCAGCTGGACAGAGCACCGCCCTCCTAAGGCGGGTGTCGGGGATTCGAATTCCTTCACGGACGCCATTATTGTGATTATTTAAATGCTTGCGAGAAAGCAAGTATTTTTAATAATAAATAATTTATTTATAAAAGGAGAAACGCATATGACTAAAAAATGTTTGATGTTTGTATTTGATTTATTTATAGTATTTATTTTATCTGTAGGTCTAATTTCTTGTGATGATGGTTATGAAAATAATCATCCTACTGAAAGAGATAATACAAGTTGGTTTAGTGAAGAAGAACTTAAAACAAAAGGTCTTGAAGGATTAAAAGCTCCTACAGGGCTTACAGGTTCAATGAAAACAAGTGTCACTTGGTTTAATGATGGATATTCATTCTCACAAGCATGCCCAGGTTTAGAAGTATTTAATAACAATGCGAGTGAATACTTTAAATATTTTAAAGAGCATTATGATGGATTATTTGGAACTATATCTATTGAAAAAACTAGTATGAGTTCTAATGAAAATTGGTATATAATTAATCAGAAAAATGATTTGGCTGATTACTATGGCAATAATCCAAGTAATTTATACAAGTTTTATTATGTTACAGACAGTACAACAGAAGATGGTTATTTAAAAAAAGGAGCTGTTTGGATCTTTGAAATAAGATACGAAATTGATCTAGAAACTAATGAATATAAATTTAAATTGTTTATAGAAAGTGATGATATGTCCCACAACAACGTATACTCTAATTATTATAAAATTAAGTAAAAGTACAGAAGGATAAGTTTATGGATATATATACAAATGAAATAAAAGAATTATTAGATGAAGTAAATACAGATGAAACAGAAAATATTGAAAAAGCATGTAAAATAATGTATGAAGCAATGAGAGAAGATAAAGTAGTACATGTTTTTGCAACAGGTCACTCTCATATGTTTGGAGAAGAATTATTTTATCGTGCTGGAGGACTTGTTCAGATCAATCCTATTTTAGAACCATTTCTAATGCAACATGAAGGTGCCGTTCGCAGTACTAAGTATGAACGTTTAAGTGGCATTTCTGAAATTATATATAATTCATTGAATTTAGAAGAAAACGAGCCATTTATAATTGTTTCTAATTCTGGAATAAACTCGGTTCCAATTGAAATGGCACGTCTTGCTAAAAGAGATGGAAGAAAAGTAATTGGAATAACAAGTAAAAATGTTTCTAAAGAATTACCATCACGTGATATTGAAGGGAAACATTTATATGAGTTATGCGATGTTGTTATTGATAATCATTCACCAATGGGAGATGGAATCATTAAATCAAAATATGGAAGTATTGGAGCTTCTTCAACAATTCTAAATAGTTATATTGCCCAAAGATTAGTACTAGGAATAATTGATATGTACGAAAAAGATGGCCTAGTACCTCCAATATATATGAGTGCTAACATTAAAGGTGGAGATGAACATAACAAGGAACTATATAAAAAATTTCAAAAGAGAATAAAACCATTGTGTTAAAAAGTTATGATAAACAAAGAAGCAGAATATAAATATATGATATTTACTTTACCTAACTTAGATGATAGTAAAAAATATCACCTAAAACAATCTTATTTTGAGAAAAATGAAGAAACACTTAAAATTATAAAAGATGTTTTTCAAGATAAACTAAATGATGAATTACTCAAATCAATTAATACTTTTAGAATAAGAGAAATCACTACAGATTCCATAAAATATGTATTAACTCTTAAAACCAAAGGAATTAATACAAGAATGGAATATGAAGAAGAGGTATCATCTAATATAGGTAAATATTTAATTAATCATTCCTATAAAACAATTATCAAAAATCGTTATGTAGTTAGTTCTCATAACTATAAATTTGAATTCGATGAATATTTAAATCTTTGTAGTCCGCTTTTGACTGTGGAAGTAGAAACAGATATTAACAAGAAAAATCAAGAAAATATCGAAAAAATATTAAAAAACTATTTCAAGCTAGATTTTGTTGACATAACAAATGAAAAGAAGTACAAAAACAAATATTTGTTAACAAAATAGAAATAAAAAATATAAACATCTCATATAATTACATGAGATGTTTTTTCAAGTTATTACGATGAGGTGTTGTATGAAATTTAATATTAAATCATTTCTTTTCCACATTTTAGTTCCTTTAATGTTATCTTTTACGATAACTATGTTGTTACCTGATTATTCTGAATATTTACAATCGATTAAGCAGCCTTTAGTGCTTCCAAGTATTGTCTTTATGATTGTATGGCCTATTCTTTATATTCTTATGGGAGTTTCTGCGTATTTTATTGATAATAGTAATAATAAAAATAGCCCTAAAGCTATGAAATATTATTACATACAATTATTTATTAATTTAAGTTATTCATTTGTTTTCTTTTACTTACATAATATTCCAATAGCAACAATAATAACTTTATCATTACTTGTATTATCAATTGTTGTCTTTATTAAATTTATAAAAATAAATAAAATAGCTGGTTATTTATTTATTCCATATATATTGTGGCTTTTAATAGCTAACTATTTGCAGGTTGGTATTTATTTTCTTAATTAAAAACCCTCGAAATTCGAGGGCTATTTTTGTTTTAAAGCGTTAATAAGTATTTATCGTTTTCTTTCTTGTAATTAATTTTTAATTCCTTTAAAGAATTTTCAAGATTTATATATAATTCATCTTTGTAAACAATTACATCATTTATGATATGTTCATGATTATTAACTGTGATTGTGAAAGTCATTTTATCCTCATCATATACAGGAACTTGATCAATTGCATCAGCAAATGCTTTTCCTAAAATATATGGATTATCTTTGTTTATAAATAAATCTTTATGAATAATTTTTCTTTCTGGAAGAACTATTTCATCTTTTGTGATGACAACATCAGTTTTTAGCTCTTTCCCATATTTTTCAATCCATTCTTTTTGAGTTCCATAGAAAACATTGTTACAATATGCAGAATCATCACATGCATCGATGCCATTAGTAATGTAACATGCACCTAAGCCTTGTCTTAAATTAAAGAACATATAACTACGTACGCCATAAGCTCCACCAGTATGACCTCTAAGTGTAAAACTATCAACATCACGAATTATTTTCATTTGTAATCCTTTAGCTCTATAATTATCATTTGGAAGGCCGCACCAAGTCATTTGATACATTTTTTCTACTGTTTCACGTTTTAGAATTTCAATGCCATTATACGTTCCATAATTCATAAACATACGCATGATAACTGATAAGTCATTCATAGAGATGAATAAACCGCCAGCTGGACCACGATAATTATTTCCTAATGGGAAAACAGGTAGTTTTGATTCAGTAAATCTTTCTTTTACAACACTATGTAATCCTGAACTAGTTTTGTAATACATTGTGGCGATGTTTTCTTTGCCTAATATGCGACTAGCTTTAAAACTAGCATTAAGACCTAAAGGTTTAAAAATATGATTTTCCATATAGTCAACATATAATTCTCCACTTACCATTTCGATAATACAAGCCATTATCCCACATCCAAAGTTTGAATAGCAAAATCTTGTTCCAGGTTTATAATTTCCAAATGTTAAGTCAGTGTAGTACTCAGATTTTGTATCAGTAAGTAAAGTTTTTAATGAGACATCAAGATATGTGCCGTTTATACCATTGTATCCTTTGCGAATATCATCGTAAAGAGGATTTTCATCATCATATCCATCTTGAATACTTGAAGTTTGCATAGTGAGCATTTTAACTGTAATTATATCATTAGGGAAGTTAGGATTGCATACTTTAAATCCAAGATATTTCGAAATATCTTCATCTAAATCTATTAGTCCTTTTTCTTCTAATTGCATTAGAGCAATAGCACCAACAGTTTTTGAAATTGAAGCAATACGATATATTGTGTTTAATGAAGAAGGAAGTTTACTATCTAAATCTTGATAGCCATAACAACATTTTTCTAAAACATTATCTTTATCGCATACTACAATATTAGATCCGATTAATTTATTTTCAGAACATAAATTATCAAATTTTTGATTAAAATCATTCATATTAGGTCCTCCATATGGTATAATTCTATCATAAATTAGTTTTATATTCAAATAAAAATAATAATTTGAATTTAAAAATGAAAAAAAATAAAATTTTTAGCTTTTTTTAAAGTAAAAGTTATATAATAAAAAACAAAGGAAGTGAAGTTGATGAAAACAATGAAAAAAATAATGTCATTTGCAATAATAATTATATTAATTATATCATTAGGTTGTACTAATAAAAAAGGCATACAAGTGGAATCAACATCAACAATAATAAGAGTTGATAATGAGGTTAGTTTATCAAAATATTATGATATGCAACTAGTTTATTACAAATCAAGTAATGATGATATTTTTGTTGTCAATGATTACATTGGCAAAGGTATTTCTGAAGGTGATATTGTTTTATCAGTTTATAGTAGAATTACTAATAATTTATTGAAAGAATATTTAATTGAAGTACGTACAAATACACTTGAAAAAATAACATTAAGTGGAAGTAAAACCCTTGTGAAGGGAAAAAGTTTGGTTCTAGAAATAGAAACAGTTCCTGAAAAATATGAAGATGAAATTCTATGGACTTCGAGTGATGACGAAATTGCAACAGTAAAAAGTGGAGTTGTTACTGGAGTAAGCGAGGGCTTTGTAACTATAAAAGCAATTTCGAAAAACTCAAGTTTAGTTCAAGATGAAATTAGAATTTATGTTACTAATGACGATAGCAGTGATTCTAAAGTTATAGAAAATAATTATGAAACTAGAACTGATTTAGATATAAGCAATTTAAAGAAAAGCTTATTACCTATAATCGAGAGACAACAAAAATCAATTATTGGAGTAAAAGGCTATTATAAATCTTATGGTCGTGAATATGTAGGATATGATGCAAGTGCAATAATTTACAAACGTGAATATATTCTAAATGATGGAAGTTCTGTAAGTGAAAATCCTGGCGAAGAGTTTATTCATTATCGCTACATTGCTGTGACAAATAAACATATAGTAAAGAATACTAATAGAGTAGTTGTTTATCGTAATGAAAAAGAATATGAAGCTCAAGTTATAGCTTATGACTCAAAAGTAAATATTGCTGTTATAAGTTTTGAAAGTAGTGATTATTATCCTATGGCGACTTTTGGTGATTCAGATAATGTAAAAACGGGAGAATTTATCATATCAATTGGGGCTAGTGATAATACAAATATTTACAACTGTGGAAGCTTAGGAATAATATCATATAATCAAAGATATTTAGCTGATGATACTGATGACGATGGAACAAGTGATTGGGATGCACTATATTTGCAACATGATGCCGCAATTTCTGACAGTGCATGTGGAGGAGCAGTGGTCAACATGAAAGGTGAAATCATTGCTATGAATGCCTTAAGAATTAATAGCACTAAAATTGATAATATGTCATTTTCAATACCTTCGAATACAGTTGTAAAACTCATAAGCTTTCTTGAACAAGGTATAGTACCTAATAGATATAAAATGGGAATATCATTTACTGAAGTAAAAACTATTTTGAGCGATGAAACTCTTTCAAAAACATTAATAGTTCCAGAGGGAATTACTAATGGCATGTATGTAAGAAGTGTTTCTAAAGGTGAATTGGGTGATAAAACAGGTTTTAAAGAAGGAGATATATTATTAGAATTTGATGGATATATGCTTGATTTTTCTTACCAAATTAGAAAGGCTCTTGATGATGCATCTTTTAGTGGAGCTAAAACATCAAGTGTAAAAGTATATCGTGATGGTGAAGTAATTACATTAAAGGTGGTGTACTAAATGAAAAAAATATATAAATATGTGTTAATCTTTATTTTCAGTTTCAGTCTTATTTTTGTTGTAGGATGTGGAGCAAAGCAAGATATACAATCTGTTGCAGTTGGTGATTCAGTTAAATTAACATGTGATGAAGAATGTATATGGAGTTCAAGTAATGAAGAAATTGCAACAGTAACAAGTGAAGGCATTGTAAAAGGAATTTCTCGTGGAAGTGCAACAATATATGCAAAATCAAAAGACAATGAATATGAAATAGGAATCAATGTATATGATGATAATAGTAACAAAATCATTGTTGATTGTAAACAAACATTAAAAGTTGGTGATGAAGTTACTTTAGAACCTAAAGTAAATTCTAAATATTTAAGTTATACTTTCTCATATTCTGTCAACGATAGTGACGTTTTAGAATTAGCACAAAATGTTGTTCGTGCTAAGTCTGTTGGTTTGGCTACAGTTACAATAAAAGCCGTAAGTAAAACTGAAGAAATTCGTAAAGAAGTACTCTTTTATGTTTATGATGTAAAAGAAGATGGATCTTTAGTAACTAATGTTATCGAGAAAAGAACGTATGAGATAGATGGCAATTACGATCTTACAAGTTTAAATAACAAAATTACAAGTATTGTTTCAAATTACAAAGAATCAATAATAGGAGTTAGTAATTATCAAGAGGTTTATGATTTCTTTGGCCGTAAAAGCATTCAAGAAAGTGGTGTAGGTACAGGTTTTGTATTCAAAAAAGAAATTAAGTCTTCAACAAATCAATATTATGCTCTTACAAATTATCATGTAATTGAAAATAATAAATATATCAAAGCATATTTTGGATATACAAAAGAATATATAGATGCAAAAGTTGTGTGCAGTGATGAAAATTATGACTTAGCTGTAATTTCTTTCTCAACAGAAAAGGACTTAAAATTACTAGAATTTTCTGAAAATGACAGTGTAACAACAGGTGATTTTGCTATAGCTATAGGAAATGCTAATGGATATCAATATTTTGGAACAACAACATTTGGAATAATATCTTATGTCAATCGTGAATTAGAAGGCGAAACTTCAGTCTACTTGCAACACGATGTAGCTATTAACCCAGGAAATAGTGGTGGACCACTTTTAGATGTTGATGGAAAAGTTATCGGAATTAACACATTAAAAATTGTTGATAGCGATGTCGATAATATTGGTTTCGCAATTACCATTGCAACAGTAAAAAGTTTTCTATCAAAAAATAATATTGCAATTTGATTTATAAATCTATCTTTTAAAGATAGATTTTATTTAGGAGGATAAAATGCATGATATATGGAATCCATGGCACGGGTGCATCAAAAAAAGTGAAGGCTGCCAAAACTGTTATATGATGTATTTGGATAAAATACACCAGAACAAAGAAAAGGGTATTTTTAAAACGGCAATGTTAGAATATCCTCTTAAGAAAAATCGTGATGGCAGTTTTAAAATAAAATCAGGAGAATTAATTAGAGTATGCATGACATCAGATTTTTTCTTAGAAGAAGCAGATAAATGGAGAAATGATGTTTGGAAGGTAATCAAAAAAAGAAGTGATGTTATCTTTTATATTCTAACTAAAAGGCCAGAAAGAATAGCCAATAATCTTCCTGAAGATTGGAACGATGGTTATGATAATGTCTTTTTAAATGTTACTTGCGAGAATCAAGCAAGATTAGAAGAAAGAATGCCTATATTTTCAAAAATAAAAGCAAAAGTAAAGGGAATTATGATTGCTCCAATTTTAGGAGCAATCGACTTAAAACCATATTTAAAAAATAATGATATCAAGCAAGTAATATGTGGTGGTGAAAACTATGGAGGATGTAGACCATGCAATTTCGATTGGGTAAAACAAATATCACAAGATTGCAAAGAGGAAAATGTTAACTTTTCTTTTATTGAAACAGGAACAAAATTTATAAAAGATGGCAGGACATATACAATTTTGAATAAAAGAGTGCAATCACAAATGGCATTTAGAGCAAATGTATCACACAAAAGCAAAGATATAGATTTTATTTTAAAATATGATGATATTATCATACAAAAAGATAAACTTTATAAGCCTAAATATACAAGTGTAAATTGCTTAGAATTTGGAAGTAAAATGATATGTAATGGTTGTGTTAACTGTGGTAGACGTAAACAAATAGAATAAATATAAATAAAGAGGTTCTAATTAAAAGCCTCTTTTTTTATTAAATTAGTTTAATTATGTATAAAAATTTATTTTGTTATTTATAAAAACTCTGACTTGTAAATAAACTTGAAATAAAGCAGAGAAAATGATATAATTATAACTATAAAAGGTGAAACTTATGGAAGAAACAAAAGCATTAATATGTACAAGATGTGGATCACATCATTTAGAAAAACAAAGTGAAACAGAATACAAATGTTTAAGTTGTGATGCGATAATCACGAAAGAAAAAGCAGTAAACTTTGAAAAAGAATATAGGAAACTTTTAGAAGAAGGAAAAAGTGTTGATATAGCTAACTTAAGATATTTAGTTAAAAAAACACTAGAAGGACATATTGATAAAGATTCACTAATTAAGTATTCTCAAGATATATTAAGAATCTTACCAGAAGATATATTATCTTTATTTTATATAAAATATATAAATAGAGAAAAGAATCCTTTTGAATATGAATCATTTCTAAAAAGAATAAATAATGAAGCAACACAAACAGAAGTTGATGAAATAATAGATATAATAATAACTAATGCTAGATTTAGAGAAAAAGATGAGATAATTAATATAATAAATAAGTTCTATAAAGGAAGAGTAGATAAACTTACAGAGCTAGAAAAAGCTCTAAAACAAAGAACGAAAGAAATAGATTTATTTAGTGATATACCTAGAGATATCTTTATCTGTCATTCGTCTTTAGATAAAGATAAAGTAAATGAAATATTAAAGACGTTAGAAGAAGATGGAAATACATGCTGGATATCATCACGAAATATACCATGGGATAGTGATAACTATTGGTTAAATATTGAAAAAGCAATTAAGACATGTAATATCTTCTTATGTTTAAATAGTATCAATACAATGCAAAGCAATGATTGCAGACGTGAAGTAGAAATAGCAAGCAGTCTAAACAAGAAAAGAATCGAATATAAGTTAGATGATGCTAGAGATATAACATTATTTAAAAACTTCTTTACAGGACAGTGGATAACAAATATTAATGACTTATTAGATAAAGTATATGACTTAAAACACAAAGAAACAAAGTTAAAAGAAGAAGCTAAAAAGCTCTTAAAAAGCAAAGAATATGAAAAAGCCAAAGAAGTATTTTTAGAAGTAAATGATGATGAAGCAAAAAAATATATAGTGTTATGTAATACTTTAATTTCCTCAACAAAGTTAATGAAAAATAGCATGTATGAAGAAGCTAAAGCAAAACTATTATAAATAGATGATATAATCTATACCAAAGATTTGCTTGAGGAATGTAGCCACAAGATATCTTTAAATAGTACCATTAATTATGAAGTAAATAATAATATAAAGGAAGAAACAACTACCAGAGAAGAAACAAATAAAAATGACATATTAAAAAAAGCAAAGTTTTTGCTCAATCAAACAAAAGATTATCAAGAAGCTGAAAAGATACTATTTGAAGAAATAGCATATAATGAGAATAATTTTGAATTATGGTATTATTATCTATATGCAATAACAAAAGGCTTAAAAGATAATAACCATAAAAATATTAATTTGGCATTTGAAAATTTAAAGAAATTAGTACCTAATGAAAGAAAAAAAGATATTCAAGATTTAGATAATAGATTAAATCCAGTTACAATAAAACGATTAGAAGAAGAGAAGGAAAGGAAAATAGAAGAAGAAAGAGAAAAAGTACAAAAAGAATATGACGCAAAAATAGAAAAAGAACAAGAAAAACTAAATATAATAAAACTTAAAGTAAAACAAATTGATGAAGAAACTGATAATAAGATAAATAATCATCATAAAATTCTTATGAATGCAATTGATGAATTTAAGAAAAAGAATATAATTAGTAAAACAAGTAAAACTGATTTTATTTACTTTGGGTCATATCCTCAAACATTAAAAAATGCCAATGTGAAAATAATTAGTAAAGAAACTGATGAAAGAGGATATTATTCAGGAAGTGATGGAAGTAAGTATCAATTGGTAAACAAAGGTTTATTTAAAAAGTTCTATTACAAAGTAGAGCCTATTAGATGGCTAATTGTTAAACATGATAAAGAAAGTATGTTTGTTATTAGTGATATGATAATTGACAACCATATATATGATAATTATACGTATAATTATGAAGAATCAGAAATAAGATCATGGCTTAATAAAGAATTTTATAACAAAGCCTTTACTGATAAGGAAAAGAAAATTATACAAACAACTTTAGTTGATAATTCTCTTACATCAACATGTGAAATAAATAACCCATATATATGTAGTAATACAATTGATAAAATATTCTTATTAAGTACTGAAGAAGTGACTAGCTCAGCATATGGATTTTCTAAAAACAAATTACCTTGTAAGAAAGTAACAGATTATGCTAAAGAGTTAGGGGCAATAGAAATAATGGGTCAAGGAAATTATTATCTTCGTTCCTCAAAAAAATATAAAGATACATATAATGTTTGTATGGTTACCTCAGATAAGTCACTTAGTGCTACGTTAATAAATAGTTCTTTTGTAGGTACAGTTCCAGCAATGCTTCTATCATTAAGTCTAGATACAAATGTTTGTAAAGAACGCTGTGTAAAAGAATTAAATAGTGATAAAGAATTAGAAGCGCTAAGAGAAGAAAAGAATAAGCTTTTAAAAAATCAAACATTAGTAAAAGATATGATAACAAAGCTAGAAGCAGAAAAGAAAGAAACTCTACTAAAGTATATAGGATTAATAACTAGCTTAAAGAAAGATACTATAAGTTTTGGTTCATATCCTCAAACAATAAAAGACAAAAATGTTACGATAACAACTACTTTCCCTGATAATAACGGTTATTATTTAGGTAGTGATGGTGAATATTATGCTAAGCTAATAGCTAATCCTCATATCAAAAATGAGAAGTATTACTATTCAAATAATGAAGAAATAATAAGTGGGAAAGAATATTATTTCAAAGTTGAACCAATTATCTTTAATAAAATTCACGGGACAAATAAGGATTTCTATTTGTCATCAAAAATAATTGAAACAATGGCTTATCAGGATGTATATTATCAAGATGGAAATAAATATTATGTAAAAACAGGAGTAGCAGCAAATAATTATGAGTATAGTAAAGCTAGAAAAGTGTTAAACAATGACTTTTTATACAAAGCCTTTACCCAAACTCAAAGAGATTTGCTTGAAAAAACTTATGTTGATAATAGTGCTGAATCAACTGGTGAGTCTGAAAATATACATGCCTGCCCTTCCACATATGATTATGTATTTTTGCCAAGTATAGAAGAAATGACTTTGAGATCTAATGGATTTAAAGCTAAAAATGAAGAAGATAAAAATAGAGTTAAAGAAACAACAGATTATGCTAAGGCTAATGGAGCTTATTTACGTAGTGGTTATCAAAACTATTTCTTGAGATCACCAGATTCATGGCTTACAAGTTTTGTGAAAACTGTAACTACTAACGGTAAAATTATAGGCAATGATTTTAGCTATCCACATAATGGTATATGCGTAGGAATTGTTTTAAAGCAATCTAAATAGACAAGTAGCAATAAAAAGCACAACTTGTCTTTTTGTTTGCTATTTAGATAAATAATATAACTATATAAGGATTAATATGTACTTAAAGATGCATAAGTTAGATAGGTTCCAAGATTTAATTTTCATTAACTAACAATTTATCCCAATATGTTATAAGTTATAACAAATAAATTGAAAAATTCCTTTAAAAGTGCTATAATAAATAATCAAATGAATTGATTTGGAGGATGAATATGAAGTCTATATTTAAATTAATATATATGGTTGCAATAGTTTTTTTAACTTGTCTTTTCTTTATTTCTTGTAAAGAAATAGATAAAAACATTAGTAGCATAGAAATTAGTAATCTTGAAGAAGTTAGTATATTAAAACTTAATAATTTTAAGTATTCAGATATAGAGTTAACTGTTAAATATGAAAATGGTGAAGATGAAATAATTAATCTTTCAAGTTCGATGATGACAAAAGAAGATGCTTTAAAATTTAAACAAGTAGGTAAGCATGAAGTATATATTTACTATAAAGATATGAGCATAAAGTATAACTTTGAAATAATAGCAAGTTCAAATGATTTCGATAATGTTATTTTCACTCTTGATGAAACATCATTTATATATTCAGGTATGCCATGTAAACCTAATGTCATTGTAAGCGGTAAGGATTTAACTCTAGATGAAGACTATTCGGTTGAATATATTAATAATATAAATGCTGGTACTGGAGTAGTTATTATAAAAGGCATTAATGATTATAAAGGCGAAAAAGTTTTAACATTTACAATTGATAAGAAAACTTTGATTATCAAAGCTAATAACATAACAATTAGTGGTAATGAAAAACCAGTATTTACAGTATCATATAATGGATTTGTTTATACAGATGATGAGAATTCACTAATGGGAACTTTAAAAATTACTTGTGATTATGATGATAGTATTAGTGGAAATTATGAAATTAATGCAAGTGGTTATACAAGTAATAATTATAATATTATTTATGAAAAAGGAACTTTAAGTGTAAATAACATTTATCTCGATAAAGCCGTTATTGAATTAGAATATTTATCGCATGCGTACACAGGACGTGAACTAAAACCTGATTGCTTAATTACAATTGATGGCCAAACAGTTAGTAGTTATAATTATGAAATCATATATGAAAATAATAAAGATGCTGGAATAGCAAAAGTTGTGATTGTTGGTAAAAACTTATACTATGGAAGAATTGAAAAAGAATTCACTATTACAAAAGTGAATTTGGAAATATCAATAAACAATGAAGAAATAAAGTATTTAGACTTAATACCTAATTATAAGATAAACTATATAGGATTTGTAAATTTAGATAATGAATCTTCTTTAGATGGAAAATTAAATATTGAGTGTTCTTATGATGGAACAGAAATAGGTTCTTATCCTCTTATCTTGAGTGGATTAACTTCTAACAATTATAATATTATTTATAAAAATGGACTATTAAAAGTTAATAGTAGAGAAATTGATAGCGTAACTATTGAATATGAAGAAATAACTTATGCAGGAAAATATTTAACACCTGAGATCAAATGCTTAGTAAATAAAAATGAGTTAGTGCTTGGCAAAGATTTTGTAGTCAAATACGAAAATAACTTAAACTCAGGGAAAGCAGTAGTATACATTTCTGGTCAGGGTAACTTTAAAGGAACGATAACAAAAACATTTACCATAAATAAAGCCAAACTTAATATTAAAGTAACTAATATGACTATTGATTATGGTGATGATTATCCAGAGTTTGGTTATATTGCAAAAGGATTTCAAAATGAAGATAATATCTTAAGTTTATCAGGAACATTATTATTTAATACTACTTATAAAAATAATAGTAAGATAGGTGTTTATGATGTTTATGCTTATGGCGTACAATCAGATAATTATCTTATATCATTTGAAAAAGGATTATTAACTGTAAATAGTAAAGAAATTATCGAAGAAAATATAATCTTAGATAATACTTCATTTACTTATACGGGAAGAGAAATCAATCCAATTGTCAAGGTGAATGTAAACAAAACTTTAGGGCTAAACACTGATTACAAAATCGAAATACAAGATAATTTATTTGCTGGAACAGGTAAAGTAATTGTAACAGGAATAGGTAATTACTCTGGAATAGTTACCAAACAATTTACAATTGCTCCAAAAGACTTACATATAGTGATAAATGGATTCAACATAAAGTATGGTGATGAATTAGCAAGTTATGATGTTTCTTATAATGGATTTGTAAATGGTGAAGATCTTGCAAACCTAGAAGGTAATTTACTAATCACTACTGATTATAAGAAATTTAGTAATGTGGGTACATACTTAATCGAAGGTACCGGATTAACATCTAACAATTATAAGATTATATATGATTGTGGGAAAATAAATGTTTCTCCACAGAATTTAAGCAATGTAACGTATAGTATCGAGAGTAAAGACTATGTATATAATGCTGAAGCAATTAAACCAGAATTAACACTATCATATATGCTTATAAAACTTAAAGAAAATACTGACTATACTATTTCTCTTTTAAATAATATAAATTATGGCAAGGCAACGTTAGAAATTAATGGTATAAATAATTATACAGGAACCATCAAAGATACTTTTATAATACAAAAGAGAAATATAACTATAAAATCAAATGATTATAGTTTAAAATATCTAGAAGAAGTTGAAAAATACGATTGTATTATTACAAATCTTCCTGATGCATATAATCAAGATTTAGTAAAAACAGAATTAGTTTTCTCAACAACTTATGAAAAAGGTAAAAAAATAGGTAACTATGAATTAATAGTTTCTGGATTTGCTCAAGATAACTTTAATGTAACTTATGAAAAAGGAATTATAACTTTAGCATACACAGATAAATTTAATGGTGAAGGTACACTAGATAATCCATACATTTTATCAAATGTTAATGATATAATGGGATTGAGTGAAAAAGTGTTATCAGGTGAAAAGTATAAAAATAAATATTTTATTTTATCTAATGATATTGATTTTTCAGGATATTCACTTACACCAATAGGTGATAAAGATCATTACTTCCAAGGTTATTTTAATGGCAAAGGAAGGGAAATAAAGAACTTTAGTATTACAGGTTCTAAGTCATCTTATATTGGTTTATTTGCTAATGTAGTTGATGGTGAAATTACAAACTTAGGATTAAATAATATCGTAATTTCAAACAACAATTGTGCTAATTTGGGTGCCCTTGTTGGATTTATTAAAAATGGCATCATCAAGAATGCATATGTAAAAAATGCAAATTTAAGCAATAATACTAATGCAGTAATTGGTTCAATTTGTGGTTATTTAGTGAATTCAAAAATATACAATGCATATTTTGTTTCTACTTTAAATATAACTGGTGGATTTGTAACTATAGGTTCAATAGCTGGTAAAATAGAAAACTCTATAATTGACTCATCTTATGGTTGCATAAATGCTGATATAAATATTGAAGATGGAAGTTTTAGTGGTATTACTTCTGCTACTAATGAATCTAGTATTACAAATACGTTTATTGATGGTAATATTAATGTTACATCGGATAAAGCTAAAATAAATGAAATATCTGAAGGAATTAAAGGAACATATGTAAGAAGCGTTAATTTACTTAATACTTTAACAATAACAAAGAATGAAGAAAAGATTAGTATAAAACTAGTAAAGAGCCTAAGTGAAGTTGTGTCAATATTTAAGAAAAATATAGACATTAATGATTGGGTGATATTTGATGATAAACTTCCTCAACTTACATTTGAGGAAAATGATGGTGTAAAACTAATTAATAAGCCTCAAAGTTTAAAGAAGGAATATGATGGTTTAAGTGCAAGTTACTTTGGGTTTACATTAGACAAATCATATATTAACGTAGGAACTTACGAAGCTATTTTGAAACTAAAGGAAGGATTTATGTGGTCTGATGGTACTACTGATGATATTACAATATCATTAGAGATAACTAAAAAGAACCTCTATATCAATATTAATAGCTTACATATACATGTAGGTGATAATTATGACTTAACATTTGCTTCATATGGATTAGTAAAAAGTGATGAAAACTTACTTGATGAAATTACTTTGATTTGTGATTATAATTTAAATTCAGGAATATTCTTAATTAATATGCTTCCAGTTGAGTTAGATAATTATAATGTTATAATTAGAGAAGGATATTTGTACGTGAGTGAAAATGGATACAACGATTGGTCAGTTTGGGATGGAAATATTTCTGATGCTACTTTGGAAGGAAGTGGTACAAGTTTAGATCCATATGTAATTGATTCAGCTGCAAAATTAGCTTCACTAGTGTTCAAAACAAAAAATGGTGAACCAACAAATTATTACTATGAATTACGTACAAACATTGATTTAAATTATAATGAATGGGAACCAATTGCTGATGGGAATGATTTGTATAGTTTTGAGGGCTATTTTAATGGTAATGGCTATGTAATTAAAAATTTGAAGATAACGAAAAATCATCGTTATGTTGGTTTATTTGGCTGTACAACAAATGCTCAAATTGAATCTTTACGTTTGGAAAACGTTGATATCGACTTAAACACATATGTAGAGGCGTATATAGGTAGTTTAATTGGGTACTCAGAATCTACACAAGTTTCGAAGGTAAGTAGTGAGGGCCAAATAAAAGTAAATGTTTTATGTTCTTATAATATAATATGTGGTGGATTAATAGGTTATCAAACTATGCAAACTACACTTTCTAATGTATATAGTGAAGTAAATATTTCTATCACAAATAGCGATGAACAGTCATCACAATCTCCATTTAATGTTGGTGGAATAGCAGGATATTTACAAGATGGAAGTATCCTTACATGCTATGCAATAGGGGATATTAAAATACAAAATCTTAACGCAAGAACATACGTTGGTGGAATTATTGGCTATGGTAATAAAGGTCAAATCACGAATGCAATTTCCTATATGAATATTGATTTAAAAGGTAAACTATACTATATTGATTATATAATAGGAGGACAACAACAAGTTACAAGTACAAACATTGTTGCACTTAATGAAAATAAAGTAATTGTAAATGATACTACAGTTGTTATATCTTTGGGAACATTATATAGTAGTGTTGAACTTGAAACGTTTGTTCTAGAAAACTTTGATGACCACATTTGGGATATCGATGACTATCTATATCCAACCTTACATTAATTAATTAGCTCTAAGGGTTAAATGAAACTCTTAGAGTTTTTTATTTATAAAGGAACTGGTAATACAGATAAATTAGTAAAAGTAGAATCATTAGCAGGTACTAAAGTATATAACATAGATTATTCAGCAAATGGAGAACCAAACCTATACTTTGGATGGACAGTTTCATATGATATGAAAAATATAACAACGCTTCTAAATGATGAGTATGAGATTAATTATACATATAATGCCAGTGGAATAAGGACATCAAAAGTAATAACAAAAAATGATAATACTACATCAGTAAATTATTTCTTAGATGGAACGAATATCATTAAAGAAGTTAGAAGTGGACAAACAAATACTACTTTGCAGTATTTTTATGATTCAAATAATGAAATAATAGGTTTTACATATAATAACATAAAATACTTGTATTTAAAGAATTTACAAAAAGATGTTATAGGAATTGTTGACAATAACAATAATGTTATGGTAAAATACTACTACAACGCATATGGGCAAATAGTTAATGTAGTAGATACATCAGGAATAAGTTTAAGTACAATCAATCAATTCAGATATAGAAGTTATTATCAAGATGATGAAACAGGATGGTACTATCTAAATAGCAGATATTATGATTCAAAATGTCATAGATTTATAACAATGGATGATATAGATTATCTTGGTGATAGTGAAAGTGTATTAAGTTATAACCTTTATAGTTATTGTGAGAATAATCCAGTAAATAATATTGATTTAGATGGTCATAAAAAAGTAAAACTGTCTTCAAAAGAAACTTTGATTTGGGGTATTGTCGGGTTAGTATTTAATTTACTTAAATATAGGAAAAATATTTTGAATATTTTTAAAAAATCAGAAGCTGAAACAATAGTTAAAGTGCTAATGACATGTTTTGTTTATTTACCAGTTTCATCAATTATTGAAGTTGTATTAGGTTACATTAATGGTATTGCTGCTGCTATTTGTAGTCTTAGTTCTTTAATATTATATAAATTTATTTGTTTAGGATTGGAACACCCCCAAATGACTGCAGGTGGAATTGCTTTAAAAGTAGTATCTTTTGTGGTTTCAAGATTTTTGCCGAAATTATATGACTCGATAAAAATGATAATTTTTGGATTAACAGGAAAACGTTATTTTGTTGATTATAGGTTGTATGGTAATACGTTTTATAGTAAATAAGGTGGGTAATGACTTATGATAAAAAATATCTTTATATATCTTCTATGTTTAATTATTGAGTGTGGTTTAATAGCATGGTTTGTCTATAATTTAGGTTCTGATAAATATTTTATTATTTCCATAACTGTAGTTAGCATTCTTCTTATTATAACAATAATTAGCTTTATTAAAACAGTTTTTATAGGAAGAAAATATTTAAAAATTGAAGATGATAAATTATTAATTAAACAAAAAGAAAAAATAATAGCATCAATTAATAAAAATGAATTGGGAAAATTAGTTGTTATATTTGATATATTTTCTGATCATATTGATTTCATTAAATTTCGTTATAATAATAAAAAATACTCTTTCCAGATTCCTAGAGAAATTGAGACTGAATTAAAAACATTTGTAAGTGATTTAAATTACAAACGAAAAACAGATTTGTTATTAGAAATTATTAATTTAATTGCAATGTATTTTTATCATAGTTAGTAATTTCATTTTGTTATTATTAAGGTTAAAAAAAGAACTATAAAAATGGAAGACAATAAAAGTTAGATTTATTGTTATATGAACTAGTTTTTAGAAAAAAATTTTATTTAGTGTGATTGGTATTATTGCTATTGTGATAATTATTGTAATGATTAATGGTATATCGTTTGTTACACCAACTCGAATCTTCTCAACAAAGTATTATAGTGATCCAAAAAGAGCGTTTGAAAAAGAATATACACCTTCGGCTGTAGAAGAAAATATTGAAATTATTAAAGATTTAAACCTATATGATTTGGATGATAATAATACGTTATATTTTGGTATTACTAAAAACAATGATTTGATTGCTTGTACAATGCACAAAAAGAATGATAAGTATTTTTATTCTGGTTTTTACGAATTGTTTGATTTAAATAAATATAAAGAAGGTTTTTCATCAATAGATCATATAAGTAATTTATTTAATGAAAGCGGAAAAAAGTTTTCAAGATGTAAATGGGTTTTAACATCTGACATTAATGAAATTGATGGAAGTAACTATTATAAACTTAAAACCTTAGATTTTGATAATGAAAAGATTCAATTGTATTTGCTAATGAAATAATAGTAATTATTTTACAAAAAAAATTTGATAAAACGTTAAAAAATAACTCCTTATAGTTATGCTATTAGCATAATTGTAAGGAGTTTTATGCGATAATTAATTAAGAATATAAGCAAGTAGTAATTTGAATGTGTTTGTAACGCCTTTTAGATGAGTTCGTTCCATTCCGTGAGAAGCAGCGACTCCACTACCGATTAGAGCACCTTTGATGTTATTGCCACCTTTTAAAGCAGCACTGACATCACTTGAATAATATGGGAATACATCAACTGCATAATCCAAGTTTTCTTTTCTTGCAAGTTCTATAAGTTTAGTATTCATATCATAATTATAAGGACCAGAACTATCTTTCGCACAAATTGAAACTTTTTCCTCGTTTCCTTCGAGGTGGTTACCTACACAACCCATATCTATAGCGAGCATTTCGTCTATTTTAGGCATATAGCTTGCACCTGAACCAACTTCTTCAAGAGTGGAAATAACGATTTTTAGAGTATGTTTAGGAGTAATATTTTCTGCTTTTAAAAACTTGAGAAGTCTAAAGACAATAGCAACAGATAATTTATCATCTAAAAATCTTGATTTGATAAATCCACTAGGTGTTATTTGTGTTTTAGGATCTAAGGCAATAAAATCACCATTGCATATACCTAGGTTTAAGACATCTTGTTTAGAGTGTACTAATTCATCAAGACGTATGTGCATTGTTTCTTCATTACGTGGAAGAGTTCGGGCATCTTTATGTACGTGAACTGCAGGAGCATTAGAAAGAAATGTTCCTGTTACACTATTACCTGAACGTGTATAAACTGTGCAATATTCTCCATCATATGTAGCAAGAATAGGTCCACCAACAACGCTAAATTTTAGCGTGCCATCGCTATTAATCGCACTTACCATTGCTCCTAATGTGTCAACGTGACATGTTAAACCTAAGACGTAGTCATCAGATCCTTTTACTTCGATTAATAAATTACCATTATTTAAAACTTCGTGTGTATAACCATTTTCTTTACAAATATTAACTAAATGGTTGATTATATTTTTTGTATATCCACTTGGACTAGGTATCTCAAGAATTTCTTTTGCAAAATCTAGTATTTCAGTGAACACATTATCAGTTATTTTTGTTTCCATTTTAGACCTCCATATATATATTATTATAACCTATCTTGTTTGAAAAATCTATAGATATATGGTTTATAATATATTTTTCTTTTATAAAATATTTTTCTATGTTATAATAGTTATATAAAAAGGTAAAAAACTATGAATATAAAGAAAATAAAAAGAATTGTTTTAATAATAAGTTGCCCACTTTCTTTTATAATAATGTTTTATGTTTTTAAAAATATAGTGACAATGATAACAAGTGATAGAGTCGCCGTTATAAGTACATCAGTGCTTGTAGGTTTAGTTCCAGCTATTAATGTTGGAAGACTAATCAACTCAAGGTACTTAAAACAAGAAAGAGAGGAAAGCCAAAAACGAATTAAATACATTGCTCAAACAAAAAACTGTGAGTTCTGTTATAGTGAATTAAAATTTGACCGAAATAGTGAAGAAATAGCTAATGAATTTGATGAAAAAGAATATATCGTCAAAGAAATATATTCTTGTCCCCAATGTCATTATGTTGTTTCTAATAATAGCTTATATAGAAATAGAAGTAAGAAAAAAGTTTATAAATACTGTGAAATAATTGATAATGGAGATATTGCCCAAACACAAATCGAAAAAGGGAATTTATAAAATGCACTTTGTATTTTAGATATAATTGATAATGAAAAATAGCGAAATAAAGGCCCAAATTAAAGGCCAAATTGATTGATAAAAGATTATAATAAAAGAATATGTGTGGTTACTAAAAACTATTCTAGCAAAAATATTAGACAAAAAGAGGAAACAAAATGGCAAAAATAGAAGTAAAATGTATAGGATTTAATGATTATGCACAAGGAATGTTTAAAGTTAATAATAAGATATGTTTCTGTAATAATTTCTTGCCTGGTGAAATAGGACTTGTTGAGAAAAACAAATATGATAAATACTATATTTCTTCGTTTTCAAAAACATCAAAAGATAGAGTAGAAAGCGAATGTGATTATTATAGTAAATGCGGTGGATGTCATTTATTACATATGAACAAACAACTTCAAAAAAAATTTAAAATCGACTATGTTCAAACAGCTTTTACAGAAAAAAAGTTAAATTCAAAAATAGATGAATACATTGAGCCCGATTCATATAAAGGATACCGAAATAAGATGCAAGTTGCATATAAATTTCAAGAAGGAAAACTCGTATATGGCTTCTATGAAGAAGAATCTCATAAGATAATCCCAATGAAAAAATGTATTGTACAAACGGAAAGACAAAATGAAATCGCAAAAGTTATCAAAGATATAATGCTAGAAATGAAGCTAAAACCATATGATGAAGATAGACGTATGGGACTTGTAAGATTTGTTATGATAAGAGAAGCTTTTTCCTCAGGAGAAATTTTAGTAACAATAGTAACAAATAGTGAAGTTTTCCCTGGTAAAAATGAATTTGTTAAGAGGCTTATAAAAAGGTGTCCATACATAACATCAATTGTACAAAATATAAATACGAGAAAAACTAGTATAATCTTAGGTGATGATGAAAGAGTATTATATGGACCAGGTTACATTAAAGATTATTTATGTGGCATTATGTTTAAAATATCTTCTAAGACATTTTATCAAATAAACCACGAACAAACAGAAAAACTATACAGTAAAATAAAAGAATATGCTTCTTTGCAAGGAAATGAAGTTGTTTTAGATGCTTACTGTGGAGTAGGAACAATAGGTATGACTCTAGCAAAAGATTGTAAAAAAGTTATTGGTGTGGAAAATAATAAACAATCTGTCATAAACGCTAGAATTAATGCAAGTGATAATAAAATCAAGAACATTAGTTTTGTTTTATCAGATGCAACTGAGTATATTAAAGAATACAATGGTGAAAAAATTGATACTTTAATAATGGATCCCCCAAGAAGTGGATCAACGGAAGTATTTTTAAAGGCCATAGAAAATCTAAAGCCAAAGAAAATAGTTTATGTTTCTTGTGAAGCTAAAACATTAGCAAGAGATTTAACATTCTTAAAAAACTATAAAATTGAAAAAAAGTGTTTAGTTGATATGTTTGTTGGAACGTATCATATAGAAACTGTTGTGTTACTATCTCTAAAGGAACCGAGAAAGTAGGAAACAATTTATTAACCTTGACATATTTTATAAACACTTTATCCTTAATATAGATAACGCATGCTAGATTTAAAAATATAATATTAACAAAACTTACAAAACTACTATTTTACTTTATGAATAGTAGTTTTATTTTCATTAAAAATGTTAAAATATATTGTAAGTAAAGTTAGAAAAATGAAAAAAATGTTACTATATACTAGCTAAAATTACAAAGAAGTTAAAATTATTCTCTGTATTACAATTATTTTTGTAACCAGGAGAAAAAATTTAACCTAATTTAGTTTATAAAAGTTTCCAATTATTAGTGATATTATAAGAAATCTATTCAAAACATTAGTATTTTATAAACTTAATGTTGTAAAGTTAGACAACTTAGTTCAAATAAAAACAAAATTATAGAAAATTATAATTATTAAAATAAAACTATAATGTTCAATTCAAGAAAAATCTATGAATATAAAAATTAATATGTTTTTTCAAATTTACAATCACTAAAATTAAAGAGAAAAGACAAATAATTAATTAGTATGCTCTTTAAAATTAAAAATAAGATTATACTTTATATGTTATCAAATCAAGACTAATGATTTGACGGAACATATTCACTTATGGTATAATAACGATTGACTTGGTTAATAATTTTAAAAAATGGGGATAAAACTAATATCTTTCTGTAACTAGGAGGGATAGAAGACGTAAAAATATCACGAAACAAGATAATAGTTAATATCGACTAATGACGCACGACCTAGAAAATTCATATTCACTAGATAGTATAAGCACGTATAGAGACTGTTGCGTTACAACAATTAAGAAAATCTAAACATTATAAAATTAGTAGTAGCAATACACTTTAGAAAATATTATGAATACATTTTAGGTTATTATGGAGGTAACATATGAATGTGCATTTCGCAATATGTGACGATAATAATATTGATTCAAATTATGTAAGTAATTTAGTAAATAAATGGGCTAATGAAAGAAAATATCAAATCAACATTGATATTTTTGATTCGGCAGAGGCATTTCTTTTCCATTACGATGGAAACAAAGATTATGATATCCTATTACTTGACATCGAAATGAAAAAGATGGATGGAGTAACACTTGCTAGAGAAATCAGAAAAACAAACAAAAGTGTGCAAATAGTTTTCATTACAGGCTATTCAGATTATATTGCTGATGGATATGATGTTGAAGCATTGCATTACCTGATGAAACCATTGAAAGAGGAAAAACTATTTGTTGTTTTAGATCGTGCAGTAAATAGAATTATTCAGAATGAAAAATATCTACTGTTAAATTATTATGACGAAACAATTAGGATTCCGCTTCATGAAATTGTTTATATTGAAGTAGATAGAAATTATGTTACCATACATTCTAATCAAGATTATACAATAAAGAAAACACTTGGTGAAATTGAAAAAGAATTAGATAAAAGATTCTTTAGAATCGGGCGTTCAGTTATTGTTAATTTAAAATACATTAGTAGAGTAACAAAAACAGATGTATTTTTAGCTAATAATACAATACTACAATTACCAAGAGGCGTATATGATTCTTTGAATAGAGCAATTATCAATGAACTATAGGAGAATTATGCAATGAAAAGAAAGAAAATAGACAAGCAAATCGAAAAATATCAAAGAGATTTAATAGATACGCATTATCAAGAAATTGAAACTATGTATACGAAAATGCGCGGGTGGCGTCACAACTATCGCAATCATATTCAGGTTATGAAAGCTTTGGCTGAAAAAGGTGATATAGAAACTATCAAAGATTATTTAAATAAACTAGATGAAGATTTAACTACTATAGATATGGTTGTTAAGACGGGAAATACTATGGCAGATGCTATTTTGAATAGTAAGATTTCTCTTGCAAAATCAAAAGGCATAAAAGTAAAGGTCGATGCTCATATACCAATTAAACTAAAAATGAGTGAACTAGACTTATGTGTAATCTTAGGTAATTTATTTGATAATGCTATTGAAGCCAATCTTCCTTTGCCTGAAGATGAAAGGTTGATTAGAGTGTATATGGATATGAAAAATACACAGCTTTATATTTCATTTACTAACTTTACTGCTTCAGGGAAGCTAGCTAAAGAAGCTAACTTATTCAAGACCACAAAAGGTGATGGCCATGGATTTGGTTTAGTTAGCATAGATAGTATAATTGAGAAACTAGATGGTTATATAAGCAGAAATAGTGAAGATGGAGCATTTACTACTGAGATCCTTATTCCTCAAATATAACAATTCGTCCCCATGACTAAACAATTCGTCCCTTTTTTGATAAGGGACGATTATTATTTGATATACTATTTATACAAGGAGAGTGATACTTGTGAAAGCAAAAAATAAAAAAACGAAACCAAAATATAATGTGTTTCAAAATATATGGTTTATGATTAGCCTTGCTTGGAGGCAAAAGGAGAAAAAAGTAATCTTTACAATGGTTCTTTTGGTTTTATTAGGTGTTTCTTTGAACCTAATTAATTTATATATTGCACCAACTATATTGAATGCTATAGAAACAAAAGTATCTTTTTCTGAGCTAATTATAACAATATTAGTCTTTATAACTGCTTTAACTTTAACTAACGCGCTTAATTCATATGTTAATAGTAATGTTTTATATGGAAGAATTTCTGTAAGGACAGAAATAATTTCTATGTTGAACAATAAGTGCTGTCGTACCTCTTATCCCAATACTGAAGATGAAACCTTTAATAAATTAACTGCACAAGCATCAGAGTATTGTAGTAGTAATAATAAGGCTACAGAGGCTATTTGGGATACCTTAACGAAACTATTGACAAATATTTTATGCTTTGCATTTTACTCTAGTCTTTTATTGATGGTTAAACCATTTATGGTAGTAATAATATTAGTTACTACTTTAATAGGATTCTTTATAAATAATTACTTAAGTGAATATAAATATAAGCATAAAGAAATAGAGGCAGAAGAGATAAAAAAACTAAATTATATTGATAAAGTTTCTAGTTCAATACAATATGCTAAAGATATTCGTATCTTTGGACTATATTCTTGGCTTACAGAGTTATATGATAAATCAATGGCTGCTTTGCATGCTTTTAATAACAAGGTAGAAAGTGTTTATTTATGGGCTCAAATTGCAGATCTCGTTTTAGCATTTCTTAAAAATGCTATTGCTTATACATACTTAATTGGTCTAGTAATTAATGGTAAAATAACAGTCTCAGAATTTCTACTATATTTTCAAGCAGTTGAAGGATTCACATTATTAGTTACAACAATTATGAAGAAACTGAACACACTAAAGAGACAAAGTATGGATATATCAGTTGTTAGAGAAGCTATAGATTATAAAGAAGTATTCAAATTTGCTGAAGGAAAAAGTTTAGAGATAGAGCCTAATAAAGACTATATAATAGAATTAAAAAATGTTTCTTTCAAATACCCTGGTAAAGATAAAAATGTTCTAACAAATATTAACTTAACTATAAAACCAAAAGAAAAGATTGCTGTTGTAGGTCTTAATGGAGCCGGAAAAACAACATTAGTTAAGCTTATATGTGGTTATTATGATCCTACAGAAGGAGAAATTCTGCTAAATGGTGTTGATATAAGAACATATAATAGAGAACATTATTATAAACTCTTTTCGGCAGTATTTGCTAATTTTTCGTTACTTGCTGGAAGTATAATAACTAATGTCGCCCAATCAGATAATAATATCAATTATGAATTGGTTTATAGTTCTATTGAAAAAGCAGGATTAAAAGAAAAAATAGAATCACTTCCTAGAAAATATGAAAGCAACTTAAATAGAGAAGTATATGAAGATGCCACAAATTTATCTGGTGGCGAAATGCAAAGGTTAATGTTAGCAAGAGCTCTTTATAAAGACGCACCAATTATTGTTTTAGATGAGCCAACTAGTGCTCTAGATCCTATTGCGGAAGCAGATATATATAATAAATATAATGAACTTACGAAAAACAAAGCGTCTGTATTTATATCACATAGACTTGCCTCTACAAGATTTTGTGACAGAATTTTATTCATTGCTGATGAAAAAATAGTCGAAGAAGGCACACATGAAAAACTATTAGCTCTAGGTGGTAAGTATGCTCAATTATTCGAAGTGCAGAGCAAATATTATCGAGAAGGAGAATCTAAAGATGAAAAATAAAAATTCAATTAGTCTTAATAAATCGATAAGCATAAGTAATAGAGCTTTAAAAATAATTTTTAAGAAATATCCTCAAATGGTTATTTCATCTATTTTAAACTCTATTTGGACAGCTGTAACCCCATATGTTGGAATTTACTTATCAGCACTAATAATCGAAGAACTTTTTGGAAGCAAAAATCCAGAAAAACTAAAAGTTTTAGTTCTAATAACACTAATCACCGAAGCAATTATTGCTCTTATTTCAGCTCTTCTCGGAAAATGGGCTAATACTAACAAAAGCAATTTATATTTTAAATTTGAAAACTTTTATATAGAGAAACTATTTAAAATGGATTTTGTTAGTCTCGATGACATAAAAACACATGAATTATTATCAACAATTAAACAGAATCAAAATAGTGCTGGGTGGGGTTTATTTAATGTCATATTTGATTATGAATCTTTATTCACTTCTATATTTACATTATTAGGAGGTTTAACATTAACATTTTCTTTGTTTTCCTCAAAAGTACCTGAGACAGCCAGTAGATTCATGTTTTTGAACCATCAACTATTTACTTTTGGAATTATCATTATCATGATTGGAATTACTTTATTAGCACCATATTTTTCCTTTAAAGGAAATAGTTATTTTGCAAAAAATGCAGCTAATCACAATCTAGCAAATAGAATGTTTGGTTTCTTTGGCTGGCTTGGATACAATAAAGAGTTGTCAACAGATATAAGAATGTATAGACAAGATTTACTTTGTGATAAATATAATACATGTAAAACAACAACATTTGGTTCAAAAGGTGAATTTGCAAAAATAGCAAGAGGACCTATGGGATTGTATCTATCTTTATCAGCTGTTGTTTCATCATTATTTATTGGTGTAGTGTATCTGTTTGTCTGTTTAAAATCATGGGCAGGAGCTTTTGGTGTTGGTATGGTTATGCAGTATATAGCCTCTATTACTAAAGTATCTTCAGGTTTAAATAGTTTTGTAAGAACTATAGGTGATGTGAAAATAAATGCAAGTTTTCTTAAATTAGTATTAGAGTTTTTAGACATTCCTAATACAATGTATCAAGTCTCATTAACAGTTGAAAAAAGGTTTGATAGCGATTATGAGATTGAATTTAAAAATGTTTCATTTAAATACCAAACTAGCACAGATTATGTACTAAAAGATATTAATATAAAATTTAAAGTAGGAAGTAAATTGGCAATTGTTGGAATGAACGGTAGCGGTAAAACTACATTTATCAAATTATTATGTAGATTATATGATCCTACGGAAGGAGAGATTTTGTTAAATGGTATTAATATCAAAAAATATAATTATCTAGATTATCTAATGATATTCTCAGTAGTATTTCAAGATTTCAAGTTATTAGCACTAAAATTAGGTGAAAATGTATCCAGCAAAACTAAGTACGACTCTCAAAAAGTAATAGATTGTTTAATTAGATCTGGATTTGAAAAAGGTTTAGAAAAAATGAATAATGATTTGGATACTTATTTATATAAACAAATAAATGAAAATGGTGTTAATATATCTAGTGGTGAAGCTCAAAAAATAGCTCTTGCCAGGGATCTTTTCAAAAATTCTCCATTTATTATTTTAGATGAACCAACAGCTTCATTAGATCCTATTGCGGAAGCTGAAATATACTCTAAATTTAATGAGATTGTTGGTGAAAAAACAGCAATTTATATAAGCCATAGATTATCTTCTTGTATCTTTTGTGATGAAGTAATTGTATTTGATAAGGGACATATTGTTCAAAAGGATACACATAAAAATTTATTATCAGACATAAATGGCAAATATTATGAACTATGGAATGCTCAAGCACAATACTATAAATAAGCAAATAAAAAGCTCACATTTGTGGGCTTATTTTTAAATTAAATGCATTTACAATCTAACTTATGAAAGTTAAATTATAGCTATTAATCATCAAATTAGGTGAACAAAGAATACATTATATAAAAAAAGACAAAAGTATGATATAATTAATATGCAACTATTAGAAGGCATTTTATAATAAATTTATTTAAATTAAATCAAGTTATACATTTACAAAGTATTTACTGATGAATAATCATTAACCTAAAGTTTTAAAGGAGAAATCATTTAATAAAATTAATACAATTAAAACTACTAATGAGGAGAATAATACATATGAATAATATTAACATTGCAATTATGCAAATCAAACCTTTAAAAAGTATACAAGAAAATCTTGATAAAGGTGTAAGAAACTGTATAAAAGCAAAAGAAATGGGTGCAGATATAATTCTTTTTCCAGAAATGTGGAGTAATGGATATAACTTAAATGAAGGATTCGAAAAGGAGGCTATTACATTACATTCAAAATTTATAGAATCATTTAAAGAGTTAGCTAAAAAGCTAGAAGTTGCAATTGGAATAACTTTCTTAGAAAAAACAGATGGTAAACCTAAAAATAGCATTGCTGTTATAAATTATAAAGGAGAAATAGTTTTACACTATTCTAAAGTACACACATGTGATTTTGGTGATGAAATAAATCTTAGTAGTGGTGATAACTTCTATACAACAAACCTTGAAACGAAAAAAGGAAATGTATGTGTAGGAGCGATGATATGTTATGATAGAGAATTTCCTGAGAGTGCAAGAATATTGATGCTGAAAGGTGCTGAAATAATCTTAGTACCTAATGCCTGCCCTATGGAAATTAATCGGATTTCTCAGTTACGAGGAAGAGCATATGAAAATATGTTAGCAATAGTCACAGTTAATTACCCATCACAAGTACCAGACTGTAATGGTCACTCAACTGCCTTTGATGGAATAGCATATAAAGAAGGAATAAGTGGCAGCCGTGATACAAAAATATGTGAAACAGGAGAGGAAGAAACCATTATGATAGCTTCTATACCAATAGATGAGATTAGAAATTATCGAGAAAAAGAAGTACATGGTAATTGTTATAGACATCCAGCAAAATACCAAGAACTAATAAAGGAAGAAATAAAATATCCCTTTATAAGAAGTGATTATCGAAAGTAACAATTTAAAACACAAACATAATTATTAATAAATAGAAGGCAAAAGCCTTCTTTTTTTTGGTTGTTATTTTAATAACTATATGCGTGTTAATAGATTAGCGAGGTGATAATTATGAAAATGAATAATTAATTCAACAAAAAATTCAAAATGATTCACAGTTGTGTAACGAATTGAGTTTCTGTATAAAATTTAAATTTGCAAAATATTTAGAAAGGAAAAGAGAAAATGGATAAAAGTAAAATTAATCAGACAGAGTTAGACTATAGCTGTAGTGTGGGAAAATCGAAAATAAATATATATAATGGTAGGCTTTTATTTAACCACTTTGATGATAGTATAAATTCAAAGAATTTGAAAATGAGCATAGCACACATATATAACTCACATTTTGAAGAACAAGATACACATATGGGTAATAATTGGAAGTTAAATATACAACAATTTTTGTATTATGAAATGGGAAAATATATTTTAATAGATGAGAACGGCATGAGTCATGATTTTGTAATGTGTTCTCAAAATTTATACTATGATACTAGTGGTTTAGGATTAATTTTAAATATTAATAATAATCAAAACATTATAACTGATCAATCAGGTAATAAATATTATTTTGAAAATAACAGAATAGTAAAGAAGGAAATGAATTATAATACAACAACATTTGAATATTATCAATACGATGAGAATGGTAGGTTAATAACAGTATATAATTCCAAAAAACCTAATAATAAATTTATTTTTGAATACAAAGACAATTTACTTTCATCAATAAAAACAATTGTAAAAGGAAATATAAGTTTTCAACTAAATTATTTTTATAATGAATTTAATTGCTTAATAGAGATTGATTATTTAAAAGAAAATATTTGTATAGATAAAGTAATTATTAAAAACGAAAATAACAAAATGACATATGTATCTTTATTATCTAGTAAAGAGGGATTCGGTATAGAATATTTAGGTAATAAAGTTAGCAAAATAAGTAAAGGCTTAATTGATATATCTGAAAATATTACAATCACAGAGGACAAATTAAAAATTACAAATAATGTATACTGCAATGATAGCAAGTTTGTTGGAGAAAAAGACATTTCCAAAAAATATGATTATGTTATAAATGGATTTCAAGAAAATAAAATTTTATTATTAAACAATTTTACATATCAATATAGCTACACTATCGTACAAAATGAAAAAAACTTAAAAATGATTTACTATCAAAATGAAAAGGGATATACAGTATCATTATTAGAAGCAAACAATGGAAATGTTAATGATTTGAGAAGTTTAGAAAAAAATCCAGGAAGATCATTTTTAAATAATGGTATAGATTTAGAATCAATCAATACACGAAAAGCACATTTTTTGTCAACAGACTATATAATTAGTACAGAAAATATAATGTCTGAAAATTTAAAAGATATAGATAATTATGTAGGAAAAAAATGTAATAAATATTGTTATTTTAACTGTACTTTTTGGTTGAAATTAAGTCAACCATTAAATAATAAAAAAGTAAGACTCAAAATTGTAAAGTACAGTGGACTCGATAATAAAGCAGAGGCGTATGCATTAATAGACAATAGTGCGATAAATAGTTGGCAATATGTATCAATCCCTATAAAAATTTCTACAAAAGAGGTAAATTTTGCGGAACTTAAATTTGAAGATAATAATCAATCAAATACTTTTAAAATTGCAGATATGAGATTATGTTATCAAGAATCGTCAAAACTATGTCTAACTAATGGAACTGACTGGGACTATTTTGATAATATTAAAGAAATCAAGTATATACCAATAGATAAAGAAGATGAATATGTAACTCAAACTATTAATGATAACATCTACATTACAGAAAAAGATTTACAAATGATGTATTTAGATAGATTCAAAAAAAATGGGAATAGTAATATAACTAATGGTTATTTAATGTATTTCTCAAATGCGCAAATTGTAAAATATGTCAAGAAAGTAATATTATCAACAGATACAAAAGATTTTGAAATGAATTTTTCATCGGATGAATATGGGGCAAATTCAAGAACTAACTTCTTTTATGAAATAAAATCGCCAGATGGTAACATGTATAATTATAATTTCTTGCATTATTTTAAAAATAAAGATATTGATGGGAAAAAATATGATTGTATATGCCAAATTTCAGAATCTAATAAATTTTTAAAAAAAGATAATGATCATAAAGAGAGTTTTACTGCTACATATTTTGATTTATATGGTAATCTGCTATTAGAGCAAGATGAATATGGCTTAAAAAAATCATATAAATATGATGAATATAATAATCTATTATCAAAAAAAATTTTTAGTGATGAGACAAATGAAGCAATTATCTATAAGTATACAACTTCTGATACATGCGATACTTCATTAGAAAATAATTGCCTAATCAAAAACGAATATGACTCAAATGATGGTAAGTTATTAAAAACTACTTTTAAGGGAAATGATGAAGATGAAAGTAAAGAATATGTAATAAGTAACCAATATCATAGAACTAACGATTCGATAACAAAAACTTTTGATAATTTAGGAGCACAAAATAATATAAAATATGGAAAAAATGGTAAATCCCAATTAATTTTGCCAATGGATTATAATGCGGAAAATATGTATGGATATGAGGTTGAATATGATCATTTCGGTAATCCAACAAAGTATTATTATATTTCTAGAGATGGAAATAATGTAACAAAAAAATTAGTTCAAGAAACAAATATTAATTTAAATAACAATACGATGCAAACTGTTTATCATAGAAATGAACAAGAAAAAGATGTAGTAAATATCAAACTTGACAAATATGGTAGAACGGAATCTATTAATGAAAATGGTAAAATTACGACATTTAAAAGACAAAATCTATGGGAAAGTCAAGGAGATTCAGAAGTTGAAGAAATGTATGATCCATATAGTGGGTTAACACATAAATATGAGTATGATTTTTTTAACAATTTATCAGGCTATCAAATAAAAAAAGATAATGATATTAGATTAAAAGCTAAAAAAAGCAATTATACATCTACTGAATATGAGTTTAATGATGATGGTATTTCTTCATATGCTAACAATATAGATTTTGCTTCTGATAAATTCATAAATCCACGTATTGAAAAAACTAAAGATAGAGAAAAACTTTATACAATGTACACATATGATGACTTAGGAAGAACAAAATCGAAAATTAGACTTATGAATCCTGGTGAAAATGCTAAAAATTTAAAAGTTGCTTATGAATATAAACCAGGAACAACTTTGAAAAATAAAATAACTTATGAAACATCTTCAAGATCACCATTTTATAAATTGTGTGGATTTGATTATGCGTATAATTCGAGAGGTCTTATAAGTAACGAAACAACGGAGTATAGGAATAAAGATGGAAATTATGATACATATGAAAAAAAATATACTTATGATATAGGAAACAGGTTAATAAGTGAAACTGAAAATAATTTAAGAACGAATTATTTCTATAATACTGATGGAACTCTATCACGCATTGAAAATAATAGTTTTACTATTAGATATATACATAAAAATGGTTGTTTAAAGGAAATGAAGTGTAATCAAATTAATAGTTTTAATAAAACATTTTCATATGATAATATGGGAAATTGTGTTAGATATGGTAATAATACTTTATCATGGGAAAGAGGAAAACTTTTAAAGAAATTTGTTAATGATTCCAATGAAATATCATATAAATACGATAACGAAGGATTATTAATTGAAAAAAATAGTCAAGATAATACTAAATGTCATGAATACATATATGAGCATGGAAAGTTGATTAAAGAAAAAATAGGTGAAAAAATTCTTCTTTATATATATGATAAAGATGAAATAATTGGTTTTTCAATGTCAACAGGTGTTAATAGTTGTGAGTCGTATTATTATATGAAAGATGTAACAGGTAATGTTATTTCTATCAGAGGAGAATTGGGAGAATATGGTAAATATGGGTATGATTCTTGGGGGAATACTTTCATCGAAGAAGATCCATATGGTATCTTAGAAATTAATCCAATAAGATGGAAGTCTCAATATTATGATGATGATTTAAAAATGTATTATATTAATAAAAGATTTTATTCCCCAGAAATTGGTCAATACATTTGCCCAGAAAATATAGAATCAGTTGTCAATAATCAATTCACATTGTACGCATTAAATTTATATACATTGAATGCAGCGAATCCTATTAATTTAATGTACAATAGTAACACAATATGTGATAATTGTGGCCTTGGATATGATCCAGAACAATTATCTGATTGGGATAGATTTTGGAAAACGGAAAATGGCAAGACAACATCTGTAATATTGGGTCTTGCTGCGATAACTTTTATGTTAATCGCTGGAACGTTTATAAATAGCTGGTTTTCTATTAAACAATTTATTGTGGGTATTGTGTCCGCTTTGGCTATTGATGGCATTCTCTATGGAATAATATCGATGGATTGTGGAAATTCATTTTGGCGTGGGTTTGCTAATTTCATTAATGAAGAATGGTCAGTGACCATCGCAATGGAATCTGTAACAACAATACTTCTTTTTGGAGTTACTTTATCTATTTTAGCTGTGTTGAAATCACGTAATAAAAATAATATAAGTGCAAAAGTAATACAGATGGCCAAACAATATGGTGTTGAAATACAATTTGCAGAAAAAGAGTATTTTACAGATGAAGCATGGGAAAAAATTAACAATTTAAAGCATAGAGAAGATGGAAGTACAATTTCTGATATAAAAACTGGTAGAGAAATCCATAATGGATTTATGGTTGGTATAGATGGAAAAGAATTTCCGCTGAAAAAAACAAAGAAAAGAGCAGATCATTTAGATGATAATTTAAAAATAATTAGAGAATTAAAACCTAGAAATGAAAAATCTGCAATAAAAGGAATAAAACAAATAAGTAATTACAATGCTATAATGGGTGGTAATTATAGACTCATATTAATTTTATATTAACAAAGAAAGGATTATGTATAACATGGAGAAAAAAGAATTAATTAAATTCATTAAAAATTATTTTAAAGAAAAAGGATTTAATGTCAGTAAAAGAGATTTTTTTGGCCCTTTGTGTGTTTATGAGAGAGATGATATATATTTTATAATAGGAATTCATCGCTCAAGTTATAGTGACTTACAGTATTTTGAATATAATTATGTTATAAAAGGTTTATATGATTATGATATAGATGAAAAAGGTGAATATAACATATCAATGATGGGATGGAAAAGAATAACTGAATTTAGACCAGAAGAATATACCGAAGAAGAATTAAAACAAAAATTAGATGCTATATATGAAGATTTAATAGAACCTATAGTAAAAGGTGGATTAGATTATATATGTGCTCAGAAAGATTTAATAGTTTCAAATGAATCATCTTATAGAAAAGAAGCACTAGAATATTTACTAAAATATAGAGAAGAAAAAGGAATAGAATGTAATTCATCAGAAAAATATAAAAATATGTATGATAAATATACAAAGAAGCAAAAGAAAAAAAGAACATTCTTTGAATGGTTAAAAGATATATTCTCTTGAAACATTTATAATTGTTAATGTTTTAAAGAGGGAAATATACCCTTATATTAATTTTACATTAACAAAGAAAGGATTATGTATAATATGGAGAAAAAAGAATTAATTAAATTCATTAAAAATTATTTTAAAGAAAAAGGATTTAATGTCAGTAAAAGAGATTTTTTTGGCCCTTTGTGTGTTTATGAGAGAGATGATATATATTTTATAATAGGAATTCATCGCTCAAGTTATAGTGACTTACAGTATTTTGAATATAATTATGTTATAAA
>ERZ779673.11-NODE-11-length-95573-cov-5.053801_pt1 | contig 95573 bp, 92 predicted proteins | sample MGYA00511956_ERZ779673 | MGnify/ENA primary metagenome ERZ779673 (study PRJEB29588, sample SAMEA2152065) | human gut metagenome | biome: human gut; feature: human-associated habitat; material: faeces | place: Denmark | collected 2008/2010 ... | reverse complement strand
GTTTACAGGTACTGTAAATCTTTCTGCCAACACTCTGCAAAAGCAGGTAAATTATTCTTTACCTTTAAAATTATTCATGATCAGCGTAACTACAACTCGTAGTGGAGGAGATGAAGGAGCAGGTGGCATCCTAGCATATATATCAGGATTAAAACCTAACAGTCCTTATACCATAACAGTTGAAACTACCTTTCACATATATTTATATATTAACGGAGGAAAATATGCTTGGTGGCAAAGTTCAGGTTTCAGCGGAGATTGGAAATTTCATGATCAAAGCGGTAACATCTACAACGGAGCACCTTCAAGTTTTACTTATCGTTTAAATAGTGATGATCAAGGAAAATTTAATATTTATGGTTTTCTTTGTAATGCTGAAGACCATAGATACCTAACCTCTATGCGATTTACAATAACCTGGAAAGAACAGAATATATCTCAAACAACAGATTGGTATAACGCTTGGAAATAAATGTTAATCAGTAATAATTAATTTTTATAGTAACATCCACACCTGTAGCATTATCATTAGATGCACATACACCAAAAGGATCATTCCATGATGTAGCATAAGCAGATAAAGAGTTTATGTTTTTTAAATTTGACTTATCAATCACTGAAGTTTGAGTTTGATCATAACAGGAGTGGTATCCCCCTAAATTACAAGATCCTACTGTTATACCATTTATAGACGCACTTCCAAAATCATCAAAATTACTGATAACAGTGATTGATTTTATAAGACCAGCCTTTATATATGGTGATAATTCAAAACTTTTATTAAGTGATGCTGTTTGACCACATGCGCCAGTTGGTAAGGCTGAACGAAAAGATAAAGATTCCAACCTTTTCACTTTTAATGATACTGAGTTCTTGTTTAATAAGACATTTATAGTACCTGTAAACGTTTTTTAACAGTATTTAATAAAATAATAAAAACAGATTTATCTGTAAATAGAATCTCTTCTTTGCACTTTTCTACAGGTGATTATTCTAATCAATACAATTTTAATATAGCAAAAACTTATAATTTTGATTTATCTCCATATTACAATGCTGGACTTATAAAATCACTTACTATAGTTTATTCTGCTGACGATCACGGCTATGTTTCTATCAATGGTACCACTTATATTAGAACTTATGGTCAAGATTATGATGCTCATTATGCCACTGTACCCAAAACAAATATAAAACCTATAAATTCAATTACCATTTGGGCTGAAGAGTATTGGTCATATCCTCGATGCAGTTATGACAATCAAACTGGGGCACAGGCGACAATTATTATTAATTATAAATAATACTAAGATAATATGATTATGGAATGGTAAATACTCCACTTTGACCGTAAGCAGGTATTCCCATATTACCAGCAGGAACAATGCAGCTAACTGAATATGAACCTTTCTTTACAATTTTACCTGTTTTTGTATATACAACAGCATAATCTCCGTAGTAAGAAGCTGTATGTGAAGATACGATAATATTCTCTGAATGATTACCTCCAGCAGAAAGAACTCTTACCGAAAACTCTGAAAGTGTTGTCCACATCGAAAGAGAAGAATTCATTTCAGACAAACATACACCACTCATACAGCCAATTACTGAACTGTAATTTATTTGAGCTTTTACTTCACCATTGAAAAATATGTATGTAACTGTATTTGACAATTGTTTATTTAGCGTTGAGATCTCGATTGATATCGGATTTAAGGTATCTGTAAACGAATTAATGTTTACAGGTACTGTAAACTTAGTTTCTACTTCAACAATTGCAGTAATCGAAAAAGTAGTTGACGTCTTTTATCCTGTCAAAGTTTCTGTTCAAAATAATTTGCCAGGTGTAATGCCTGCCAAATATCCTGGCTCTGGATCGCATTATGGTTCCTATCTTGCTAAATATTCTTCAGTAAGTTTATATGGTTTACCAAATACACCTTACTATTTTAAAATTGTAGCTATTACAAATAATTTTGATTCAGGATTGGTAAAAGGAACAATAGATAACTGGACTCGTATTTTTGAATCAAACAGAGGAGAAGGTGGTTTTTGTTCTAATTCTGATCTAGTTGGAACTGAATGCTATATAGGTAATAATTTTAATCGTTATATTGATTTAATTACCGACAATACAGGTTTTATCTCATTACTCTTTCTGCATTGTGGGCATGTAAAAGAGCATGATTTATACATAAATTTAGAAATTTATGAAAAACGTAGAGAAAAGTATGCAAAAATAACTTCAGCATATGTTTATGTTGATCATTAAAAAGAGATCACTAAAGTTTTCTTAAAAGAATAATCTTTATTATTGTAATTAAACTTAAAAGTAAAATTGTAGCTTCCGTTCATGTTATTTCTATTAGATAAAAGAATATTTGCGTTTGAAAGTGATGTAAACCAAATTGGAGATATATTTAGATAAAAATAATATCCATCTTTTCTATGTGTAGGAGAACTAGGATTATCATTTCCTTGATGATATTCATAAAAAGGAATCATCTTATCTATTGTTACCTCAAAATTCTGAGGTATATTTACATTCTTTCCGTCACTGAATTTCAGACAGGTTAAACCGTCATGAATATCAGAATTTAAAAAAACTATATCTGCACCTGAATTTAAATAATCTGACCAGTCAGCTGTTGATGATGTTACTGTTTTAACTGTACGATCTGCATTCCAAGTCCCTCTTAATGCATCTGAATTATCATCACCAAGATTCGTAAAAAAATAACCTACAGGAATGTCTTTATTTATAGTGGCGTAACTACTGTTAGATGATAGTTTTACGGTACTTGTAAACGGAGCTGTACCCTGAACGGTTGCGTAAGCATTACCTTTATCATCAAAAGTCGTTGATTTTCCGTCTAAAATTTTACCAGAACCTGTATTTGACCATGCGACAGTCTCCCCAGGTTTACCACCAGAGACAGTGACCTTAGCGGTATCATCGCCCACGATTTCGGACTTGTCTGAGGCAATAGCAAGATTGTACTGATAAAGAGGAAGAATAAACTCTTTAGAGGTTAAGTGACCGATTTCAGTAGAAGGATAATTTACCTTTACAGCAACTTTCTTAAAGTTATAGTCAGAAATCTGAGCAATATTGAGTTTAGCAGTCTTATCAGAAGCTACAGTATTAGAGGCAAGAGTAACACCGTTCCAGTTCTGGCGAGAACCGTCAGCTTTAACTAATTGAGCAGAAGCAATGGAAATAGACTTTCCAGGAGCCATATCCTTCAAAATTAAGCCGTTGTTATAAGTACGCTTATAGTCAAGTTTAGCTGAAGATTCAGTAGTTGTAGTAGCAACAGTTGAAGGATAAGCAAAGCTAGGACCCTGAGAGAAGTTGCAGTTAAACTGATTGAGCTTAACATTGATAGATTTGCTTACATTTGAAGATGCAAGAGTAGAAGCAGCAGTTACAGTACCTGTGCCTGTAAAACCCTTTGTAGCATCTGGATAAACACCCTTGACAGTAAATACAGCATTACCTGAATTGTCGAAGGTAGCAGGAGCAGTACCTGAGATATTGTTTGCAAGTGAAATAGATGCAGCAGTGCCAGGTTTACCACCAGAGACAGTGACCTTAGCGGTATCATCGCCCACGATTTCGGACTTGTCATAGTTTACAGCAAGATTATAGGTATGTAGTGGCAGTACGATTTCTGATGAATCTTTAAAACCAGTTTCAGTTGAAGGATATCTAACCTTTACTTTTACTTTTTTAATTTCAGGATCAGTAATCCTTGCAATATTGAGTTTAGCAGTACCGTCAATTGCTGTTTTTCTTGAAGCTACAGTTACAGTGGAGGCTGGCAGCGACATGTCAGAGCCTGATTTTGTGACAGCTTTTACCTCAGCAACTCTGATAGGTCTGCTGCCAGCCATGCCACTCAACTGTACCGCTGTACCGTTGGAGTACTCACGATTATAATCAAGTTCAGCCTGACTTAAATCAGATGTCAGAGCTACAGCAGAAGGATAGCTGAAAGTAGGAGCTGCAGTTACCACCATCATATAATCATTAGTTACTACCTTGTAATCCTTGCGTAAGGTAGGCTTTGTCATAGCAGTAGCTGTAATAGAGCCAGTTTCCTGAACAGCATTACCGTTGTTTTCTGAAGGAGCACCTGCAATCACGATCTGAGAATTTCCGTTGGCATCAAACTTAGAATCGCTTTCCTGAGAAACAATGACAATCTTACCGATATTATGCCATGTAACGTCTTCTCCTGGTTTACCGCCAGAGAGGATAGCTGTAACCTTTTCATAACCAGTTAAAGTATCTTTTTCTGGATTTGTAGACAAGGTTAAAGCGTAAGGCACCATCTTAAGTACAAAGTCTTCAGAAACCTTAGTACCGACTTCGGTTGAATAGTACTTAACCTTGAAAGAAATCTGCTTTAAGGATAAATCATTAACAGGAGCGATATTGAAGCTTGCCACACCGTGCTCATCAGCCTTACCGCCGACAGAAGAGATTAAATCGTTGGTTGAAGAAACAACCTCGATAGCAGATGAAGGCAGAACATTATCAATCTTCAGCTCAGCGTTGGTGTAGGCTGTCTTGTAATCGACAGCAACCTTTGAAATATCATTGGTTACACCATTTGTCAGAGGATACTGAGGATAAGAGCTTAAAGGAGCCTGATTGAACTGAGCTTTATACTGAGTAAGATTTACAGTAAAGACCTTCTTTAAAGAAGGCAGAGACATAGACTCAGCAATCACAGAGCCAGACTGAACATCAGCAACACCGTTATGATCAACAGGATCGCCACGAACTACAGCAGTAGCAACACCCTGCTCGTTAAACTTGTCTTCAGTTGAGACGATAGCAGCAGAGCCATCGGTTGACCACTTAACGTCTTCTCCAGGTTTACCGCCAGAGAGGATAGCTGTAACTTGACCGTTGTTCAGAACTGTATCTTTATCAAGTTCAAGTCTTAACTGAGAGCTGTAATCTAACAGCTTAAACGCATAATTCTGCTCTAAAACAGCCTCATCTGACGATGTCTGATGATACTTTAAAACAAGATTTACGTTCTTAATGGCAGTATCTTTAATTTCAGAGATCTTAAACAGGATCTGACCTTTGTCATCGGTCTTTTCTGAAAGTAGTGAAACCTTTACACCTTCCTGATTAGAAGAAATGGAAGCCTTTGAATTAGGTAAAAGACCATTTAAAGTAACAGTATACTCCGTACCATAATCAAGAGTATCAGCACTGTTATCAAACACTGGTAAGCCGTCAAAATGTTTTCCAGCTAAATCAGCTCGAACATTTGAACCACCTGACACAGAAGATCCTGCAACCTTCGGAGCATAGATATGATAGGAAAGTGGATGCTGACCAACTGCATCTTTAAGATCAATGGTTTTGCCAAGACATAAGGCTTTAAGAGTAAATGGTTCATTTGTTCTCTTGTCTAAGCCTTTAATTTTGATGAGAGCAGTACCTGAAGCATCAAACTGTTCAGGAGCTTCTAAGTCAATGTTATCTTCATCATTAAAGAAACTGATAGTTCTATTTGGCTGACCGTTAATTACAGTAGCAACAATTTCATCATTACCTGAGAATACATCAAGTTTTGACTGTTCGCTTTCATCCATAACAAACATTGGAGTGAACTGCTGAATAGCTAAGATTGAAGCTTTGGTTTCTGCGGCAGTGTTAAAGGCATCATGATAGAAAGTAGCCTTAATTCCGTCAACGTCCTGCACAGCAAAATCACCTGTTACCATGTAATCAGCTTGAGCTTTCTGATCATGAACAGTAACTTTCTTAACCGCACTAAGATCGTTAGGACTTGCGGCAAGTCTCATTAAGGCAATGCCAGGCTCATTTTCAGATGATTTCTTAAGATTTTGCAGAGTTTTGTTAAACTGTAAAGAAGCAGTTGAATTTTCAATTGAAAAATCAACAGAAGTACTGTTCTTAAGATTTTTTAGTTTTGCGGTAAATGGCTCTAAATAAAGAACCGAATTAGGAAGTTCCCAGGCAGGATCATAAACATAGTTCTTGATTTTAGCCTTTGGAGCATTGAAATAAGAATCTTGTGTTTTTGTTGATATTACACAGTCACCAGTATCACCGACCTCAGTTGCACCCACAGCATAGGCTACAGCAATACCCTCATCATCGGATTCAACCTCAACAGACACACCAGTCTCAGGTGAAGATTTGGCATTTTGTGCACTCTCTGGCTTTACAGCAACTACAGAGCACTTACCTACAGAGGTGAATGTAAGTTTAGTGTGAGGTTTTAGATTTTTATAAGTTAAGGTAGTAAACTGACCGCCATCAATTTCATTTGGATTAACGGAGAAATCGTCAGATCCTGTTCCATAAATTACTACGTGTAGCTTAATAGAAAAATCTGTTCCGTAAGCAGTAGCGATTACAGTTACATCATAATTTTTAGTCTGTGTTTCATCAGGCTTATAAGTAACCTGTGCCTGACCTTGGCTGTTTAAAGTTGCATCAGCATCAATAAGTTTACCAGGAGCACCATCAGCGATTCTAAACTCGACTTTTGTTCCTTCTAAACCGTCTAGTTGATCGGTATCTGCATATAAAGTGATTAAAGACTCTTCAAAACGTTCAAATGTGGTTTTAGAAGCCTTTACAAGTAAATCTACCTTATCAATGATAATGTCGAAGGTTGCACTAACGTTACCTGCAGCAACAGTAACTGTAGTATTCTTAACCGCAGAATGAATAACCTCAACAGTAAATAAACCTGCTATGTTTGAAACATAATTACCATTGTTTGAAAACTTTACAGAAGGGTGAGATGCCTTAACAGAAATAGGAATACCAGCAGTTGCCCTGTGGAAACCGTCTTCAATCTTAAACTGATAACGGTTATTACCTAAAGCACCAACAAAGGTAATGTAATACTTGCCAGGCTTTGAACGATATTGTAAAGGCATAGTGTAATCACGTTCAATAAACATAGAGCGTGAAGTCATGATATTGCTACCTGAAGCCTTATTGGTGGCATCTGGATTAAAAGCATTCTCAAAGGAGAAATTATCCCCTAAAGGAATATTAAAGTTTATGCCGATGTAGCTGTTGTTATTGCCATGGTTGGTATGCTGATGTTTAGCTTCAAGTGTAATGGCTGGTACAGGATTATACTTTAAACCAAGTTCATAGATATAAGGGCTATTTTCTAGAGAATTTTCATCAGCACCACCAAAAGGAGATACATCTTTTCCTTTCCAATGTGTAACACCAGCTTTAAGAGCAAGTTTTGCTTTAAACCAGTATTCAAAGAATAGATCCCATCCAGAAGCAGGTCTTTCCTGAACATACCCCTTTTCAAAATCAGGAGAATCTTTCCATGAGGTTAGATTTTCATAGATATTTGAAATTAGCTTAAGGTTGTCATGCATATATTCAACACCTAAGCTGCCACGGACATGACCACGACTAAGATCTTTATCAACCACCATGTTAAGACCTAGCATATGGTGACCGAGATCTTCCATAGATTTAGCCTGAGGATAGAAACGTTCACCCAAACCTAAGTGAGCAACCTTTCTATCGTTAGTGCCAGTGGTTAAACCTCCCTGCATAAAACCAAGATATTTAGGCTTACTGTAAAGAGGAATTAAAATTTTTCCTTCAGGCTGAAGTTTCCAGTTACCCTTTGACACACTAAGGCGAGTGCTGATCTCGGCATTAACGCCTTCATAAGCTTTCAGGTATTCATTTAAATGAGCATCAACAATTCCATTGACTTTGGAAATACCTAAATTCTGTATAAATTCATTTTTATCCTCAGCCTCAGAATATGAACGCACAAAATTACCAGTCACACCAATGATTTTGTAAAGTTTCTGACTTTCGTCAATAAGTTCATCAGTGCTCTTATTTTTAAGTTCATCAGCCGTTGGAAGTTTTGTTTCAGGAATTACAGGTACATCGCCACCAATAATAAGTCCCTTATCAAGCATCTTAGCAACCAATGGAGAACTGCTTACATAATTATCAGCACTGTTGTTGCCAGCTGTCTGATAAGAAGGCTTACGAACTATAGGTGTATTCTTTTCATTTAGCTTCTTTACAAAAGAAATGTTCTGATTGCCAACTGATTTTTTTAAATTCAAAAAATCAAGACTTGGTAATACATTTTGAGTTATAGCATGATAGTTTTTCGAAGATAATTGAGGATCATTGTTATGATCTGTTTTTTTAACATTTTTAGCAGTAGATACTTTCTGAGGATCTTCATCAAGATTTAGTACATACTTGTTGTACATAGGTATACATGGTAAATCTGATGAGCATTTTATTTTAGTTTTATTAGAATTATCAGATACAGTATTATCAGAGTCAGCCTTTTTAATATTTGCATTGTCAAGTGCTGAATTGTCTTTTTCTAACTGTACTGGTAATGATGGTAAAAAGTGAGTTACTGATTGAGATGCTTTTTTATTATTTGTTTTAGCAACAACTGAAGATGCAGAATTGGCTGTAACCTCGGCATTTATTTTATCAAGATCTGAGACTAAGGCGCCATTTGTTTTTGTTGAAGTTGTAGCCATGGCTACAGCCTGTGTTTCAGCTGAAGACTGAGCCTGAAAGCATAAGAGAGAAACTAGAATTAAAGATTTAAAAATTCGGTTATAGGACATCATCATAATAATAAAAAAATAACTCATTATCTTTAAACTTGACGATAATTATATTATAGTTTAAGTATCTTTAACAAGTATATATTAGAGTATATCATAGAAAAAAATAGGATCAGTTATGAAAGAAAAAACAAAAGATGAAACATCTTCAACTGAAGATTTAGAAAACCTTGAAAAAATGCGAAAAATCAGTCGTCAGTCGGAATTTATAACAAACTTTATTGCAATTACAGGAATATTAGTTTTTGTAGTTAGTATGAATTTGTTAAAAAACTACTTTTCAATCAACACCACTGATTCACTGCCTGAGCATCTTTTTTATAAAGAATCAAGAGTAAGGGACATAACCTTACAGCACAATGATTATGTCAGGCTTTGCCCTCTGTATTCAAAAGTGGCAGATTTTTACAGAATTTTTGATTACAAAAAAGACACAGGCAACTGTGACAATGGTCAGTTAGCTTTTTTAAAGAAAATAGCAGCAGTGCCTGGTGATAATGTAATTGTTGATAAAAATGGAATAAGTGTTAATGGCAAACTCATAAAAAACACTAAAGCATTATCATCAAAAGCAAGGCATTTTGAGTTTAAAGGAAAGGTGCCTAAAGACAGTTATCTTGTATATACAGATCATAAAGAAGGTTATGACAGTAGGTATTTCGGTTTCATCTTGAAGGATGAAATTACACATAAGATAAGACCAGTTTTTTAATTTTGAAAAGGAAAAAAGATGAGTTCAACCTTAAACACAGTAAACCTTATAGGTTTTGTTGGCGCAGAGCCTGATATCAAAAACAGCAACAGTGGTATTGTTGCCCATATATCAATAGGAGTACAGGAGAAATTCAAAAATCGAGACGGAACATACACAGAGAGAACCGACTGGATCAAAATTACCTCTTTTGGAAACACAGCAAAATATGTGTCACAGTTCATTAATACTGGAGATCTTGTGGTAGTAGAAGGAAAATTAAAAAACAACAATTACACAGATAAAAATGGTAAGAAACATTCAGAAATGTATGTACAGAGCAATAACATTTCACTTTTAAGAAAGAAAGGAATAAGTCCTGAAGCTCCACAAAGAGTCTCATCTAATGGATATCATACGCAAAAAAATCAGCAACAACAGTATACACCACAGCCACAGTTTCAACAGCGGCAACAGAATGTTGTCACAAAAAATGGAAGAAGTTACATTCAGCAGACCAACCTGAATAATAGAAGTAATATTCAGCAGCCTGCTCCTAACAATAATTACGGATATGGCACAGGATATGTTCAGAATTCAGAACCACAATTTTAAGATAGCGTAAAAGTAAAAAAACCGTGCTTTACAGCACGGTTTAATTTATTAACTTTATAGTAGAAAAATTTAATACTGTCTATGTTCTAATTCATCAGAATCCTGAAGCATATCATCATAGCTTCCAAAATCAGACATCTGATCTTTCTGAGAATTACCTTCATCAAGCATAGAGCCTGCATGCTGTTTTAAAGCATCAAGAGCAGCTCTCTTCTCTACATCTGTTGCATTTGGATCATCTAACACAGATTGAAGATCATTACCAAAAGCCAAATCATCTTCAGACAGTTCTGGAAGATTTGACGAATCCCCTACACTGTTATTATCTTCATCTTCACGGAAATACTGACCATAGAGCTTGCCGTCAAGAGTTACACCAACAGTAACTAGAGAACGGTCACACCATTTAGGAGTATTATAGCTGTCTACTTTCTGATTTTTATCATCGTATTTGAAAGCTGAATGTGCATAATAATTTGGAGCGCCATCATGAGGAATACCATGACCAGTTGAACATCCAGAATTTTCAACAAAATGCTTAGGTATTGTCTCCCATGAAGAACAATAAGTGATCTTTTTGACATAATTAGATGACTGGCTACGAGAACATTTACGCTCTGCCAGTTCACGAGAACTGTATTCGGTACTGTCATCGCCATTAGTGCAGACATAGGCAGTCGTCCAGCCACGGCATTCCTTATGTTCAGGAATGCGAGCATCAACACGCCAAACATAATTTACTGTAGCTGCTTTTTGCATTGCCTCAGGTACAGGTTGATTTACCTGAGCATAGGCGTTATTTACGATATTATTCTCTTCATTTTCATCTGATTTGCAGAAAAGATAATTTGGTAAAGGAGTATAGTTGTAACCACCTTTCCAATTGATGTCAGTAATTCTTTCAATAAACCTTTTGTGAGGAACACGACAGGAGTCGGAAATAAAGCCCCCAGGCACACACAGATAGAGTGCACATTCATTGTCTTTATCTCTTCTGATACCATCTGAAATGGCAAAAGCAGAAGTTGTACTTAATGCCAGAAGAACTGCAGCAGAAATTATACGAGGTTTCATAATTAACTCCTTATTCCTTATAGTCAAACATCTCATAAGGCTTTTCAAAAGTTAGATCTTTTGTCACCATAACATTGAAATTGTAACCAGGTCTTACCTCAATAGTTGGAGCTATATTGAGGTTTCTTTCAATAACCTTGGCAATAACATTACCCATCTGCTCAGCAAGAGCATCTTTCATATTTTGATTAACAGTGTTAGATGTAGAATTATTGTTATTACTGTTATTGTCATCGCTATCATCAGTAGCAATGCTGATAGATGCTGTGATGCCAGACATTAGGAAAGCTGAGGATATGAGCTTCCACCAGTGGTTATTAACTTTGTCCGCAAAACCTGAAAAACCTGAGGTATCAGTGCCAGGCATAGAGCCTATATCAATAGTACGGTTATCAGGATATACAAGTCTCTGCCATGAGATCATGACACGCTCTTGACCGTACATCACACCAGACTGATACTGACCGATTAACCTTGTACCCTGAGGAATAAGCAGATGCTCACCTGTTGCTGTATCATACACAGCCTGATTTACCTGAGCAATCACCTGACCTAGAAGATCTGAATTGATACCTGAAACCAAAGTGGCAGGAATTACAAATCCAGCTCTTACAATAAACTCATTAGCAGGTTTTTCTAATGAGTTTCCTAAATCCCAGCTGTTGTTTCTGTTCATGCCATTATAGGCATCAAGGGTTGAATTAAGACCTCTGCCACGGTGGGGAGAATCTCCGCTGTAATCCCCCATGGCACCACCACGAGAAGGCAGACCACCATCAAAAGACTGAACAGAAGTACCAGTATTCCGATTGTTCACACTGGCAAGACGTGAGGCAGCATCACGACGTAAGAACTCAGCAGCAGCTCTTTTACTTTCAACAGAGGCTTTAGGATCTTGAATAATAGCCTGTGCCTTAGAGCGGTTAATATTGTCATCACCGCCACCATTAGCTAAAGCCTGATAGCTGGTTTTTGAAGAGTTATTTAAACCATTTAAGAAACGGATTTTACGCTGATTTGCAAGTTCTTTTTTTAATTCACCTAAAGATCTCTGTTCATCAAGAGCAGCCTGATTGCCAAGTCCCTGCTGTTTTAAAGATTGCTGCTGTGATTTTAAAAGAAGCTCATTATATTTCTTTTCTAATTCATCAAATCTTTTCTGAGTTTCAGGATCGGTTTTCCCTGAAGTATGGGGACTATCATTATGTTCACCAGCAATACCATAATTCTGATCATCAATTTTAAGTTTATCAGCACTTTCTTCTTTAGTGACTTTCTCCTGAACAGTACCAGAGCCATTTACGTCTGAAAACATTTCCTGATTAACATTACTTTTAAAATCATCTTCTGACTCTTTAGGTGTTTCAGTTTGATTTTTTTGAGTATCATCCTGTGCTGAGTTACCGATACCGTACATACAAATAAAAAGTATAAAAAGAAGGATTCCAACAATAATGAATATAGGCAGTTTAGACATATGCTGAGCTTTAGGTCCAGCATTTGCACCTGCATCAAGATTTGCTTCAGATACAAGATCGTTATTATTATTTTCAGACATAAATAACCCTTATTAAACACTAAAAGCCCATGTAGCCACGGCTAAAAATCATGACTACACAGGCGCACAATTGATATTACGCTACGACTTTAGATGTTGTTTTAGAAGAAAGAAATTCTAAAGCCTCATTTTCAGACAAACCGCTTTCTTGTAAGGCATCTGGATTTTGTTTAAATAATAATTTAAAGAAATTTTCTAATTTCTGGACAGTATTTTTAGATGTATTCTCATGTTGTACATCTGTTTTTAAATTTTCATTATTATTTGCATCTGTTCCATCATTAGGTTCATTTTGAATATTTTCCTTCTCGATTAAATCTTCTTCATGATCATTAACCTTGTTTTCAAGCTTAGTATCATCTTCTTCTGGTTTTTCATCTTCTACAGAATCTTTAGAAGGAGCCTGCTCAGTCTTTGCAGTTTCCTCTTTTTGTTTTTCTTTCTCTACTAAAGCCTCATCATGCTCACCGTCAGACTTTGCCTTATTAAAGTCAATATCATTAGGTATTGATACAGCGTAATTTTCACCAGTAGAAATGCAGAATGCCTTTAACTGTTCGAAGAATACGTAGAACTCTTTGTACTCTTCGATAATTTCAGCAATTCTGGGCTTGATAGCTTCATATGCCCTGTTAACTAAGTCCTGACGGTTCTTTTCAGGAGCTGCATTCATTAAGTTAAATAATTTCTCTAAAGTTACTGAATTGTTAAAATTCTCAGCCATTTTTCATTTCCTATATGTTAAAAAAATAATTATAAATTCTGCATGGACCATGCTGAAACAGGAACTAATTTACCGTCCTGTAGAGCATACATTCTGTAATACTTAATACCTTTAAGCGTTACCGCCATATTAAAATAACCGTCACTTTCCATAAGTTTGATTAGATTTACAGTTAATTTGGTTCCGTTAGCTGACATCACAGAGACATCACCTTTCTGTCTGTCTCTTTTAGGTAAGACTTTTTCAACAGCATAGCCTTTAGAAGTTAAAGCCTTAGCAACATTCTCTAAAAGTATTTTTTCCTTAGCTTCCTGATTTTCAGGAAAAATAATTGAAATCAGATCATCATCTGGTAACATCTGATTTACCACAAGATTCGTAACCTGCTTAGAAACATCTTCTACAGCAAAGGTTCCAATTCCCAAAGTATCTTTTGTTTTTGTTGATAAAGAAAAGTTCTGACAACCACAAAGGCAAGAGCACAATGCAGTTGCCACAAAAAAAGTTATGATTTTTCTTTTAAGGAACATTGTTATTTACCTCTCGTGATCACTACTCTCTGCTGTTGAGAATCTAAGCCCATAGTTAAGATAGCAGTTTCAAAGATGCCATCAACGACATAGCGGTTTCCCTGAAGACGATAATTGATAATATCTGTCTTTTCATCAGAAAACAGACCACCTTTCTTTGACAAGAGCATTAAAGCAGGAGCTTTTGCATATTCAACCTTCTTTGGTAATTCAATAATCGTCTTTCTGCCATCATCAAAAACTCTGACAGGCTTCCAGCTTACATTACCTGAAACTTCATAGTTAAAATTCAGATCACCAAGATAAGTCTTAGATTGAGAACCGTCATTATTTACAGTTGTAATTGACTGCTTTTCCTTTTCCTGCTTTTCAATCATTCTCTGAGCTTCGAATGCAGCTAAGAGTTTTTCTGGATATGAAAATGAAACATGCGGATAATACTGATTGGCAGTTGAGGTTAATTCAATTCTATAACCTCGCCTGTCAGTTGAAATGATAAGATTTGTTTTTAAACCAATGTCTAATGGTTTAACAATCACATGTTGAATTTGTTGATCACCCATACCAGTTACCGCAGGCTCAACATTCCATCGTGCGGTATCACCTAAGTTTATTGAATTGACCACCTCGCCTGGCTCTAATTCAATATCTGTTACAGTTAGCACTGATGTAATAACATTAGCTGTCTGATTTCCGTATGAAAATACCACGTTATCACGATTTACGAAAACAGTGTTATTTACAGGACTTCTCTTATAGTTATTAAGCTTTCCTAAAGTCTGCTTCTGCATATCGGTTATTTTAGGAGGATCTGCTGATTCAAATACCAGATTTTCCATAGAAACAGACTTTTGAGAATTCTGATTAACAGGAGAAACATTGGTGTTTACCTTAGTACCACCATTTAATCCTTCAATTTCAGCTCTTAATTGCTCTGGAGTCTTATGCTTCTTATTTGCAGCTCCTGATGTAGCATTAGCAGTAGCAGCACTCTGCCTCTGCTGTAAACTTAAATCGTTATTACTTTGAGCTGCCATAACTTCAGCACTTAAAACAGCTGACAGCATTACAGCGATTGTTGTAAATTTTCTTAACATAAACTAATGATCCTGTTTTTTATTAGCTATAATTTCAAAGTCTTTAACCCAGAGATTGAAAGGATTAGCTGTCATCTTAGGATTAACTGATATTATATCTGATTTTTCTACTATATTAGTATTTTTATTGATATTTGGAGCATGAATTAAAGTTAATTTTACAAAGAAATCTTTAGGAGTCATGTGTTCAAAATCAACAAAATCAGAAAGCTCTTTAAGATCTTTTCCGACCACCTGAAGATGTGCCTCATAGATCATATTGCTCTCATCAACAGTTTTTATCTCAATCACATTAACTTTCTGATAATGAAAGGTTTTGTCTTGAACTCTGCCAAAAGCAATGACATTGAGTTTTTCAATAGCAGGAGTTGCAGATAAAACAAAAGAATATGCTTTCTGAAGATTCTCTCTGATAGCAAGCTGATCGCAATAGTAAGAATATACAGCTTTTGTAAAATTGCTTATCACAAAAGACACCGCCTGCTCACGCTTAAGTCTGACAAACGAGTCAGAATTAAAATATTCTCTGCATATTTTTTCCTGCTCTATTTTTTTCTTTTTAATCTGTTTTTCACTTTCCAAAGCCATTGCCTGGGCATCAGCAGATTTTTGTAATGAAAGTAAAACTTCATTTTTGTTAGGATCAGCAGCCGTGGCTACACTTGAAAGAATGAGTAGCGACAATAGATTTAAAGTCAAAAGTTTTTTCATTAAAAGCTCCTTATAAAGACTTTCTGCCCCATGAAATCTGATTGATATATAAACCTAAAGGATTATTGATAATACCTTGAATATCATCAGATTTCGATTTGACACCAAACTCATAAGAAATCAGAGCTTTCATAGTCATATCAGGTTTAATTTTTTCACCTGATCTTGCTCTGGTAGTTTCAGTCCACTCAATGACATAAGTCTGTTTACTCTGTTTTAAAATTGAGTTAATTTTTACTGAAACCAGCTCTTCCTGTGCACGAACAACAGGATTATTTTTTCCTTTATCAGCCGTGAAATATTCGTTGATAAAGGCAATAGCAGGAGATTGCTCCTTTAGATGTGAGTACAACCGTTCAACCGCTGTTTTAATATAAGTAATATCGACAGTTACACTACGAGCATCAACAATGAACTGTGAGAGTGTAGCTGCTACGATTTGATCGTCAGTTTTTGTAATTTGTTTGGCAATACCAGATGTGATAGCCACACCATGATTATCAAGTGTTACAACATATGGTACGAACTGACTGCGGTTGGCAGCCTCAATACTAACAGCCATAGCAGCTAACATCACAATAGTAGAGACAATAGCGATGATAAGATACCACAGTTGACTAGATGCTATTTGCGAATAACGGTCACGCCAGCTTTTTTTGGCATCAAGCCATGGATTTACGGTATTTTTAGTTTTTACTGAATTTACTACAGTCTTAGTCTTTTGAACTTTAGTTTTTTTTATAGGAGTCTTTGATACCTGAAGTTGCATAATTATTTTTCCTTAAAAATTAGAAACTGTTACCTGAGGATATGTAAGATTTTTCATCTTCAGATATTCATCAACCCAGCCATTCTCACCGAACTTTTCGATAAGCTCATCAATTTTTGCAACTGCATCTTTGTCAGATACAGCCACAAAAGCAAGAGTAAATTTTTGCAAGGCAAGCTGGAACATTCTGGCATGATGACCATTATCGCCCAAGAAGAAATAATCTCTCTTCTTAATACCACGAGAAATAGCATCAATCTGAGAATAATTAAGACCAAATTTCTTATAAAGCTTCTGAGCCTCTTCCTGTACCGCATTTTCATTTGGTAAGAAGATTTTGGTAGGACATGATTCAATTAAGACATCCATGATGCCTGATTTTTCCAAATCTGATAAGGACTGAGTAGCCATGACTACAGCACAGTTTGATTTACGTAGAACTTTAAGCCACTCTCTAATCTTTCTGGCAAAGACAGCATTTCCTAACATCAGCCAAGCCTCATCAAGAACAATTACAGCAGGTTGACCGTGCAGGTTATTCTCAATCACATGAAACAGGTAGTCTAAAACAGGAAGACAGTATTTAGGTTGTAAATTCATTAGATTTTCGATTTCAAAAACTGATAAAGGCACATTAACATCGCCAAGTCCATCAGACTCTGCATCAATCAGATTACCTAAAGCAGAGCCAGATAGATACTGCTGTAAAACCTCACGCAAATCAAGATCTTGAATTTCATTAGTAAAATCAGAAAGTGTAATTGAATAATTTGTATTGCGTTTCTGATTATCAATCATATTTTTTAAAGTTTCATTGATCTGATTGATCATCTCTGGATTAACCTTTATCCCGTTAAGTTCAGCAATTGCCTGCAACCATTCTGATGCCCAGGCTCTATCTTTTTCTGTCTTTAGATTATTCAAAGGAGCAAAGGCGAGATTGGAATTTTCTCCAGCAGGTGTATAGTGCCTGCCATGAGTTGCCTTGCACAGACAGTACATAGATCTACCTTTATCAAAAGCAAAAATATTGATGTCTTTGTATCTCATAAATTGAGCTACAAGTGTTGCAAGTAATGTTGACTTACCAGCTCCAGTTGGTCCTAAGATCATGGTATGAGCCAGATCACCGAAGTGAAGATTTATGGCAAATGGGGTATTTAATGCTTCACCTGTAACGCTCATCATCAAAGCAGGTGCTCCTTTATAGCCCTTAAATGGACATGGAGATGTCATCTGACCTAACCAAGGAGAATAAACAGGTAACATATCAGCAACGTTAGCTGACGACATCAAAGGACGTCTAACATTTTCAGCGCCGTGACCTGGCAAAGTACCCAACCAGGCATCAAAATTATTGATAGTTTCAATTCTGCCTTTTAGTCCCATTGATGCAAGAACTTTGACAACATTTGATGCCTGTTGTTTAAGGATATGCAAATCCTTATGCATTAGTACAATATTAGAAGTGCAGTAACCGAAAGTTATATCACCACGGCTGATTTGTGAATCTGCATCGTAGCCTTCAGCTGCCATTGCCACAGCATCCTGATTATCTTTTTCAGGATTATGCAGTTGAGGGAACATCTGAGCAATAAATCCACGTTTTTTCTGCTCCCATTTTTTACGAAGCTTTTTCATTTCAGAAGCAGCTTCATGAGTTTCCAGACCGATATAACGTGTAGACCAGCGGTACTGATAACCAAACTGTGTAAGAATGTTAAAAATTCCTGGAGTGGTAGCACTAGGATAGCTGTCAAGTCCTACACAGATCATGTATTTATTATCTATAACAGGAACCACACCAAATTTGGTATCAACAGCAAGCAAATCATCAAGATTGCAAGGATTTGCAGGAACCTGCATTACATTCCACTCACCTGTAATACAGAACTCAAGATAGGTTAAAAGCGGATCATATCTTACAGAACGCCCATTAAACCCCTGAGGTTCTTCAAAAGAAACCAGTGGGACCACATCGTTGACGTTAACGTTGAAAATGTTGGTAAGACTATCATAAATCTGATTAGATTTAATCTTAAACTCTTCAATGATAGCCTTTTGTTTCTGCAACTGACTTCTCTTTTCTGAACCGTCTTTTTCAAACATCGCTTCAGCAAGTTTACGGTTGGCAAGTTTAGGTGGAAGATAGGTAACAGTGAAAATGTAAGTTGCAGAGAACATTGACTCTTTTGATGCAAAGAAATTTCGTCTTTCATCATCAATACCCTGCGCTACCTTTGATGTAAAGAATGACTTTGACGGATCAAAATAATTAGGCACAGGTCTTCTTATGGCATCGATATGACAGATCCACCCTGAGTCGAAGCTCTTAAAAATATTGTTTAACTGCTCTGAGATCATATTACGATGCAGGTTATCAAGCGTTGATTCATCAGGACCTGTATACATAAAAGAGCGCATCAGACCTCCGTTTTTTAGAAGAATGATGCCATCTTCAACCTCAACATTGTAATTAAGCAAATCAGCCATAGATGCAGATTTACTCTGATATTTTGACAAAGACTGCTTTTTGATAATCTTTACAAGAACTGCTGCAATTACGCCAATCAGACATAAACACAGAAAGCAGGTTACATAGAGAATGATCTCTACCTGTTCAGTAGCTTCAACAAGTGCAATATCATTATTCATATTTTTTACTTATAAGTTTTGTTGCAAACACCAAAATGAGTTGCATGAGCTGGATAATATTTTTTAAATTTAATGTGCTTAATGTAAACTTCACTGATCCTAGGATCAGCTTTTGCCACCTGTCTTAATAAAGACAGACAAACTAAAAAGATAACTATCGCAATCACACATCCAATAATGCTTTGTAAAGCAAAAGCACATACACCACATAAAGTAAAAAGTAAGATCAGAAGACTTCTGTCACAGCCCATAATTAAAGCAGTTCGAGTACCAATCTTGTATACGTAATTAACGTTTAATTCTGTATCTTCCATGATAATGTCTTCCAATCTTTTAAATTTTGCTTTAATACTTTAATAACAGTAGCTGTGATTAGAACCTAAAGTACACTGACTGAACTTGTCAAAATGATCACCACTATGCAATACATCAAGCACAGAAGTATTTTTTTCAACACTTAATGTAGAATTTACACTGTCAGCTGGTAACACGGCTCCTGAATCAGTGAAAGCTGATAACAGCTTATTGGCAAGAATAATGACACAGACAACAATTACTAAAACAATCATTGTTTTCATTACCTGATTCATTTCACCACCGAATGCAAGACCGCATCCGCATCCTACGATGCCTGCAAGAGCAATACCAGTTGCCACAGGTCCAGTGATAGATTTCTTTAATTTTTCAAGTCCACTCTCCCAGGGCATATCACCGCCAGATGTAGTGCCACACCAACCTGCATTTACAAAACACATAAATGCGATTAAGGATAATAATATAAACATATTCTTATACGTAAATAGAGATTTTATTGATTCCATAATAAACAATAATCCTTAAATAAAAAAAACACAAAAATCGTTAATATAGCCGTGGCTACACCAAAATTTATTCAACACGGTGATAGACATACTTACGTGTTGAAACATCGTAATATTCAATTTCGATAATATCTTTTAGTTTTCGTCCTCCTGGAACTCTGGCAATATGAATAATGTAGTTAACAGTTTCCCCAATAATCTTATCTATATCATCTGGATGGTATTTGTTTCTTGTAACCAGACCTTTCAGTCTGTCTAAAGCTGAAATTGCCGTATTTGAATGAAGAGTGGCAAGACCACCTGAGTGTCCTGTATTCCATGCATCTAAAAGATCGAGAGCTTCAGGTCCACGCACCTCACCTACAAGTATGCGATCAGGGCGATAACGTAAAGCCACTTTTAATAAATCAGTCATGTAGATATGACTTAAAGGCGCAGTATGCAGCTGAATCTTATTTTTAGCTGCACACTGAATTTCGCCTGTATCCTCAATGATTAGAACACGATCAGCTGGACACAGCTCTTCCATTTCTTTTATCACAGCATTGATTAAGGTTGTCTTACCTGAACCAGTACCGCCCACAATCAGAAGATTCTTTTTATTTACGACAGCTTTAGAAATGATTTCTCGCTGATGTGGAGTAATGGTTCCGCATTTAACGTAATCATCAAGAGTGAAAATTTTAGTGGCTTTTTTACGCAAAACAAAGGAAGGAATTGAAACAATCGGAGGAAGACAGCCCTCAAAACGGCTGCCGTCAACAGGAAATTCACCTTCACAGACTGGATGTTCCTCATTACAAATAGAATCATGAAAACCAGCCACATTTGAAATAATCGAACGGACAATTCTACAGTCAACCTCACCTACGTAATACATACCTAAAGAAAGTTTATCAACATAAACTTTACCGTCAGCATTACACATTAAATCAGTAGTTAAAGGATCAGAAAAAAGATCATATAGAGTTATGACTTTCCCCTGATCACTGAGTTTTGACTGCTGCATTAAACCAACAATTTGATTTATAGATCTCTGTTTTTGTACGTTTTCCTGTATCATGATCTCTATATAATAAAAAGAACTTTTCAAGTATTCTTTGTTAATGATAGTATTTTATATTATAAATTACAATATATCATATTTAATTATTGCTAAAAATTAAATTAAGAATCTTCACAGGAGAAAATATGTACATCGTAGGATTGGATAGAGCTAATTTGAGTTCAGAACTGCCATCTTATAAAATCTGCATTGCCAATACTCATGGAGGTATAGTCAAGACTTTTGCCTGCGCCTCAAGAGATCTATTAAAGCAAATCATCAATCATCCGAATCTAGAACAGCCAGCTGTGTGGTCTGATAGAGAGTTTGATATGATCATAAATCTCACTGGAAGGCGGATCAAGATATTGCAGGACATCTTTATAGAACAGAACGCAATCGTTAGACCTAAAAGCGAGGTCACACCGATATTTGCATTTAACAGAGCATCAAGATGCTTAAGATTTATGCCAAGAATTTCTGAAGACGACATCTTCAGATATGAGAAACCTGAGTTTAAAGTTTATGAAAACGAGCATACACATAAGCCAGATGTCTGGCTGTCAGCTTTGTGCTATAACACTCTGCTTGTAAGTAAAATTAAATACAACATCCCTGATAATGGAAGAAGAAAGAGATAAAACAGCTTATAGCAAAATTATAAACCGTGCACAAGCACGGTTTTTTAATATTAAGTCAAAAAGAAAAGTCTTTAGAAGACACCAAAGCCATTATAAAAAGCCATAACCGCAATAAAAGAGCTGGCGGCAAAAAAAACACCAGTACAGAAAAGACCAGTACGAACTAAATTTATAATTTTACCTATTTTAAGAGCATGATCAGAGTCTGTTATAGATATTCTCATTAAGAGAAGGCTGCAAAAACCTGAAAGACAAAGCATAAGATAAAGAAAACCTGTCTGAACAGTATCAGATAAAAACAGATTGTTAATAATCATATACTCACGTCAAAAAGATCATTCATAAAATTCAATTTTTCCTGAAGAATATTCAAGAGAAACCTTAAAGCCCAAACACTCAGCAAATTTAATGATAGTACCGAGACTAATCATATCAGAGCGGTATTTTCCGTTAATAAAATTAGAGATATAAGCCTGCGTATAACCTGTCATTTTGGAATACTGCCTAAGTGGCAGTCCTGAGCGTTTAATTCTTTCAGCAAGAATGTTTATGATCTTGTCAGATGTTTTTAAAACGCTCTGTTCATATATAAGATGTTTCATTATTTAGAGAATTTATAATTTTTGAACTGATCTAAATTGTTCAGAATCTCATTTTTCTTATCATCATCAAAAAGAAAATCCTGATCAATCTTAAAGATAAAATGATTTAAACATTCAACTGAATAAACAATCCCCACTAAACACAAAGCCACAGCAAGAGATAAAACAAGAACTATTTTCAACAGTAGAATATTGCAGAAACCAATCCCCATTAAGCAGAAAATAACGCTTAAAACCAGAGTAAAACGGCAGATATTACTAAAGTGTTCTAATAATAGATATTTAATTTCATTTGAAGAAGGCTTTAGTTCTTCAAAAAAATTGTCTCTTAATTTCTCTGGATATTTTTTACCATTTAGAAGATCAAAAAAGATCTGCAAATGTGAAATGATATACCTGTCAGCATTGAGTTTCCATATAAGAAACAGCAGCAGTATAAAAGACAGCGCAAAGAAAAAGATTGAATACAGCTCTACAGCATAATTTTTGGAAAGCATCCAGCAAAGAAACAGAAAACAGTTAAACATGCAGAAAAAAGATGCAAAACATAAATACTTTTTTACTTTAGATAAAGTAAGACTGACATCATCAGACATAGAACGCCTCATATCATTTTATATATATTAGAGTATATCATAACAGATTTAGTTAAAAAGATAGCCGTGGCAAAAAAAATGGGGAGTTACCTCCCCAAATAACAGGTATTTCAGAAACTACATGCCTTTAGACATGGAGTTTATAGCCTTTTGTATATTCTCAAGATTTTTTTTCTTTTCCTCATCCTGCAATCTAACAAGATCGTCATGAGTCAGAGGTTTGCAAGCATCTGCATCATCAAGACTTTGATATATTTGACGATGACTTAACTTATCAAGATCTGCTGACATCAGATATCTTTTAGCGATTTGTTGCATACCTGCAGCTTCATTCCAAATTCCAATAACTTTAAAAGAATCCCATAAATCCTCATGTTTGGAAGCATTAACAAGTAAGCTTTCTTTTTCATGTAGATTACAGAAAACCTGAGCATCAATACCATGGCATCCAATAGGTTTTCCGTTTTTATTTCTATAAGGTACCTGAAGCATTTTTTTTCGATTCTGAATGATATCAGATGAGGAAAATACAGCTTGATCCATATGTTTGTTGTTATTAATAATGTCAAATTGTTTATCTGAATCTTGTGTATAAACCCAACTAGAGGTAAATTCATAACCATTTGAACGCTTTATATTGAATTTTTTAATATTTTCGATAGCATCAACAAGTTCTTCTTTTACACCAGTTGGAGAAGAATAAGCATTAGCACTATTCAAAATAAGATTAGATGGTGTTCGATATGCAAATGTTAAATCTTTATCTGAAAGCATTTCAGTAAATCTCTCATTTTGATTTTGCATCATTTTCTCAACTTCCGATAAAGGTATTAAAACTGATTCTGCATTAGGAATTAAAAGGCATTTTGCATTATCAAATTTAAAATGATAGTACTGATCAAAAAATGATTCATATTTTAAAAGCGACTTACCCTCAATCTCAAAACAATCCTCAGTAATTTTCTCATTGATAAGATTTTGAGCCTGCTGATAAATATTTAGATCATCTTTAACCTCAGGTTCAGACTCTGTCATAGTATAACTATGATCATCTTCCTTTACCTCATAAGCTGAATTAGCAGATACCACAATCACATGCGGATCATTAAGCATACTCTTTCTCTCTTCAATCACACTCTGAGGTAATTCCTGAGCTTCATCATTCTCATAATCATGATCCTGAGACTGTAAATTATCCTGTTCATCAGCTGGTAATTCCTCAATTACTTCTGCTTTAGCATCAATGATTTTAGATGCCTCAATATTAAGTTCTTTTAATAGCTGCTGATGTTTAGCTTCAACCTCCTCATATTCAGCCTGACCATCCCAGACATTATGATTTTCAACAATGTCACGAGCAACATCAAGTTTACTTTGAAGAGTCTGAGCTTCCTTAACCACATCATCAAGTTTCTTATTAGCCATATTTAAGGTGTTATTCATACGAGTGATATTACCAACAGCATCTGGACCAATGATCAAATCTGATGAAGATAAAGATGGTCCGATCAACTGCATGTAATTGATATATCCAGTAGGATTATCTTTAGTAGACACACCTTTTTTCTTTGAAACTAAGATCTTAAAGTCGCAGTAAGAACCAAGCTCAATAGTTCCTGCACTAATATCTAAAGCAGCTACTGAACTCAAAATAGCTTTACCAGCTAAAGCTTTATCAGTGTAGATTTTGTTGTTTATAGTTATAACAAAAGACTTAGGATCAAGTCTAACCTGCTTATTTTTGTCTAAAGCAGTAAGATCTTTTTTATAACCTTCAGCCTGAGACTTTAGTTTAGAAATTTGAGCAGGAAGATTTACATTAAGATCAGATTTAGCCTGCATAAGATTCTTTTCAAAGATCTTTTTTTCAAGCTTAAGCTCTTCAAGTTTGCTTTCAAGTTCAATTTTCTGCTTAATTCTCTCGTCACCAACAGCAGCTGCCATGCACTCAGAATATGAGAATGTAGGCTCTTCATCGTCCAAAGAGATATTTCTTTCAACATGATCCTGATTTTTCATGATCTTGCTGATAAAGTTTGCTTTAGTCATTACTGTCTGATACATAAACGCATCAAAGGTACCCTTTGAGATGTAGTTATAGACATCAACCTCAGAATTCATATTACCCTGACGGATAATACGACCGTTACGTTGTTCAAGATCAGAAGGTTTCCAATTAATATCCAGATGATGAACAGCCTTTAAGCGTGTCTGCACATTAACACCAGTACCAAGTTTTGAGGTTGAACCTAAAAGGATACGGACTTTACCCTTTTTAACATTGTCAAAGAGTTCATCACGAGCATCTTCAGTTTCAAAGTCGTGGATAAAAGCGATTTCATCTTCTTTTACGCCTTTGTCTATGAGCTTCTGCTTAATATCATCATACAGACAGAATGTACCAGGATCTCTTGTCTTTGAAGGTGTTGACATATCACAGAATACAAGCTGAGTACCCTTGTTAGGAGTTTCCTTTTCATAAATATCAAATACATTCTGCACGCACTTGTTGACCTTTGAGTAAGGATCATCAGGAGCATCTGCATCAATGATACGAGGATCAAGTCCTAACTTTCGACCGTCAGATGAGATCTTCAGCATATTGTCTTCATTAGGTTTAACTTTATGTTCTTTTACAGCTCTTGCTCTAATTGCTATATCCTGAATATAGTCTTTCTGGAAATCTGAAGCAGGACATTCTTCATAATGAAAATGTGCTTTAGGTAAAGACAGCAGATCTTTAATATCATTCTGAGTCTTAATATCAGCACATTCACCAAAGATTTTCATGACATCAGGAATATTTCTGAAAGAACGCAGACGTTTTTTCATCACAAAATTCTGACCAGTTGCATCAAGCTCAGCCTTTGACTCAATAGTGCCAAATTGAGCAATGAAAGAATCAAGTGAATCTACGTCAGCAGCTTCAAGATTATGTTTATTTATATAAGTCTGCATGGTGTACAGATCAACCACTGAATTTGAGATAGCTGTACCAGTTGCAAAGACCACTGCTTTATTATCGAATTTATCATTAAGATACTGGCACTTCATCTGCATATCACGTGCTCTGTTTGAAGGTGAAGCAAGAGGCACATTTTTGATAAGTGTAAACACCTCAGCATTCTTATAGTTATGAGCTTCATCAACATAAAGTGCATCACACCCTAACTCTTCAAATGTAAGAGAGTAATCTTTAGAATTGTTGGATTCATTAAGCTTTTGCAGTTTATTTAAAAGAGTGGTTTTTCTCTGCTCACATTTTTTAGAAATCACGTTTAAACCAATATTTTTAGCTGTTCTAAAAGCTTCATCATTCTCTTCAATAAGATGATTGATAAAAGCTTCCTGATATTCAAAGCTCATAGGTATTTTTTCAAACTGCTCTTTTGACATCAGAATGATATTAGCATCACCGTAAGCTGCACGAGCAAGGAATTTAGCACGATTTTCCTTCTTAAAATCATTTTTAGTTGCAGTTAAAATATTGGCATTAGGATACAGTGTATAAAACTCTTTAGAGAACTGAGTTAATACTGGATTTGGAGTCACAATAACGCACTTGTGAGCTAAACCTAAGCGGATCTTTTCCATGGCAGAAGCGCACATCTCAAAGGTTTTACCTGCACCAACCTCATGAGCAAGCAGAGTGTTACCGCCCAATAGGGTACGTGCAATCGCATTTTTCTGATGTGGTCTTAACTGAATATTTGGATTGATACCGTCAAAGGAAAATAAATCACCATTATATTCACGAGGTTTAATAGCGTTATACAGACGGTTATATTTATTTACAAGATATTCCCTTCTTTCATCATTATCGAAGATCCACTCTTTAAATTTAGCCTGAATAAGCTTTACTTTTGCCTGATTTGCCTGTGTTTGTTCAGGATCAATTACAGAAATAGTGGTTGAATTGCCATTTTTATCAACTGAATCAACAGACTTTTTCACCTCAACAGATTCAAAGTTAAGCATCTTTTCAAAGATTTGAAGGGCATTAAGTGAATTGGTGCCATAGACTGAAGATATTTCAGAATTATAGACACCAGGATATTTGCTGTCTCCGTCAAAAGCAAACTGATGTAAGTGCTTGTTATAAACGAGTTTACGATTTATATCTGCTTTAATCAGATCATTAAAAAACTGAAGATAAATCTCAGGATCAACAAAACGAGCACCAATCTCAATTGAAATATCTGAAGAAGTCAGTTTAGGAGGAATTACTTTCTCTAAATCTGCAATCTGAGAATTAAAAAGTTCAGTATTAAACTTTTCATTAGCCTTTTTGGCATCTTCAATCTTTTGATAGATATTGCCTGAAAGATATTCATCAGTGGTTACATAACCTGAAAAAGGCACAACTTTACCATTTTCATCAAAAGTCATCTGAGAAGGATCACGATAAATCAGCTTCTGATTAAACAGTTGAGAAGTCAGATCTTTATAATCATTCTCTTTTAAGAGAGTTGCCATGAAGGGAATATCAACTCTTCCCTTTTCGTTGATAGACATGATAAGAGCATCCTGAGGATTGTCAGCATGATCTTTTCTCTCTCTGTAGTTTAAAACCCTCTTAGAGAATACATCAGCCTTACCAATAAGTACGCCTTCATTATTCACTTTTTCAAGTGCTAAAAGCGAATTAAATGAATTGTCAGAGCTTAAAAGCTTTTTAGTTGTTCTGTTTACAGAAACAAAATAATCAAGTACTGGTTTGTGCTGCCCCTGAAGCTCTGAAAGATACGATTTACTGTTGTCAGCTTCCTTAGCATAATTTTTATAAAAATCATCATAAAGAATATTCAGCTGATTTCTGACATTAGTAATTTCATCTTCTGTGCTGTCAGATAATTCAAGATCACGAAGCTCTCTATAAGTATCACGAAGCTGAATTAATTTCACAGCAATTTTTTGAGATTTACCTGTAAAATCAGTTTGAAGTACAGGCTCTGTATTCTTATCTGTCTTATAGTAGATATTATTGTTTCTATCTAAATAATATGAGAAAGGGCGTGCATTTACAAATTCAGCACCTAACACATTGGTATTTACATCTTTTCTTTCAGTTATGACATTAGACTGATTTACAGGATGATACTCTAAAGACTGAGATGTAGTGATATTGTTTAAAGCTGCATCAAGGGCATTAGTAAATGTGGAATCAAAATTAAAATGCCTGTCCATACCATCTCTGTAATAACTATCAAAATCATCAATTATAGAGTTGCAGGCTTTAAAACCATAAGCTGTAGATTTAGCATACTGAGTGCCGATCACCTGCTCAGGATGTTCAATAAAGTAATTGTTAACTCGTACATTCTGATAAGCTTTTTCATTATCTTCATCTACTGCGTAGTTTCTAAGATACTGATCATTTGTACATACCCATGAAAATTCAGGTTGAGATAAATCAATATGATCTAACTCCTGCTCTCTTTTTTGCAGAAAGATCATATCGGTTACAACATCAGTACCTGTTGAACTGAATGCAGTATCTGGAAGTCTTACTGCACCTAAAAACTTAGCTTTTTTAGCAATTTCCTCACGCACTTTGGAACCAGTTGCATCAAGAGTGAATGAAGAGGTTAAAAATGCAACTACACCGTTAGGATGCACCTCATTTAAGCTCTTTAAAAAGAAGTAATTATGAATTGAATTGCCAGACAGACTCTTGTCATGAGGATCCTGCATGATGATCTGACCGAAAGGTACATTGCCAATGGCAACATCATAATAGTTTTCTGCAACAGTCTTTTCAAAACCAGTGTTTTTAACATGAGCTTCTGGATATAGCAGTGAAGCAATCTTTGCTGATAAAGGATCAATCTCAACTGCGGTTAGTTCTGAAGACTGCTGCATTTCTTTAGGTAATCTGCCTAAAAACTTACCTGTACCACAGGAAGGCTCAAGAATTTTACCGCCTTTAAAACCGAATGTATTTAGTTTTTCATACATCTTGTCAATCAAAACTGTATGAGTGAAATAGGCTGTATTTAAAGATGACAGGATGCCGTTATAATCCTTTTGAGTGATATGAGCCTCATTAAAAAGCCTGTCTTTAAACACTTCAAGATGTTGAGTATAAACTCCGCCCCAGCCTGAATACAAAGATAATATGTGCTGTTCATCAGGAGTGGCGAAATTTCTATTTTCAGATGTGATCTTATATAGAGTAGTTAAGGCTGCAAGATTATTTTCAGCTCTGTCATGAGAAACATAACGAGTATATTCATTGTAAATACTGTCATTTTGCAGCTCATAATTAGATCCTTCAGATTTAACAAGAGTATCAGTATCAAATACTGAAGCTGAAGGATCATCAAGAACAACGCTTACTGTATCATCAGCTGAATTTACTGAAGAGTCCCCTCGTCCATGAGTCTCTGCAAGGTGAACATCCCCACTCTGAGAGTTATCAGTTGCTCTACCAGCCAGCATGTCTCTGCCAGAGGAGCTGAGGCTGTCTGCGTGAATTGTCTTAACAGCTTGGTATTCTCGATTGTCAGGTTCTTCTGCAAATATCCTGTCAGCAACAGAATTTGTTGAAGTTGCTGATCGCTCAGTGATATTTTCTGCCTTAATTCCTGTCTGGTCTGTTTCTGAGGAGGATAATGAAGAGCTGGTGACAGAGCTTCCTGCATCTGCTGAGAATACAGGCTTAGATCCTGACTGTTCAGAATTTCCATCAGATTGTCTGGAAGAGGAATTATCGTGTTCTCTAGAAATTCCATCTCCTGAGAATAATAGTCCTCCTTGTTCTCTATCAGATACATCTGCTGAATGATCTGAAGAGTTCTCTCTTCTGTATCGACTGTCTTCGACTCTGTCAGATAAACCTGATCTTCCATCAGCTGCTGTTCGTTCTGTGCTCCTAAAGTTTGCATCTGCACTGAGATTTCCTGAGCTGAAAGACTCTGATCTTTCTTTAAGATCAGAAGTTTCTGATTGAGAAACTCTCTCTCTTCTGAGATCATCTTCTCTTTCTCTATCATGTAAGTTAGAAGTTTCTTCTCTAAAGCCATTCTGATCACTGACAGAGGTCTCAACTCCTGAAGTTGCATCATGTGACTGAACAGCAGATTGTCCCATGAATTCAGTTCTTCCTGGCTGTGAGTTCTGTTCCACTCTTCCCTGAAGATTGTCTCCCAGTCTGGAAGAGACACTATGAATGGAAAGTTCATCTCCATTGTCTGATAATTCACTCTCTTGAGAGGAAGCTCCAAAAGATCTTCCATCACGATATTGAGATTCGTCCTCGTGTAAAACGGAATATCCTCCTCGATCGTCTCTCTGAATGGTGATGTGCTCAGAATTTCTCTGATTGTCAGAGCTTCTTTCATAGCTGTTTCTGATAGATTGATTGTTTTCATAATTTAAAATCCTTTTAGTAGTAAATAACCTGTTTTCAGTATAGACTATACTGCATGATAATCCCTTTTGCAAGTTTATTAAATTACTTTTTACAGAATTGATATTAAGATCACTTATAAAGTCATAAGAATTTTTACTGTCAATTCTTGAAGCTAAGATCTGAGCTATCAGTTTTACAGCTTCATCTTTTTTCTTTAAATAGAAATCATGTAATTCTTCATAATCTTTATTATTCGACTCACAGAAAAATTTAGCCAGATCTAAAAAGAACTGTCTGCTTTCTGAATAGGGAGTATCCAAAATTGCAGCTGACAAAGCTTTTAATTCATGTTCATTATCAGCACTTGCATTAAGTTCATCATACTTACGAGAAGGAGACTTTTCCTGACACTGTTCAGCATCATAATAAGTATTAAATATCAGTTTGGATTTCTGATCATTTGGATTTGAACTTTGAGCCAGAATTAAAGGTTTTGTTGCATTACCAGGTTCTCTGTTATATTCCATTCCTAAAATTTGTTCAGAAGAAACATTCTTTGCATCAGGTGCCTGTAGATATATCATTACCTGACTTCCAAATTTAAAATCTGGATTGTTTGCTATAACTTTAAGAAAAGTTTTAAATTTATCGTGATCATCGCAGATCTCGTTATAAGTGTTTTTAATTACTTTTTTGATTTCAGTATCAGTATTAAGATTTAAAAGTGTTGAAATATCCATTTTAAAGTTCCTAATCATGCAAAATACGTAGCCATGGCTACATTACATAAATTTCAAATAAAAAAAATCTATTAGGATATAAAAGAATTACATCCTAATAGACTTAAATAATCTGAAACAAATTTTTTCATCTTTATCTTTAAATAAGGAGATAAAAGTTACTAACACTACTATTATAATAGAATTTTTCTGTAATTAACATAATCTTTTATAAATTTTCATAGCAGAGACTTTTTTCAACCATTAAAGAGATCTTGCAGACGGTTTCTACTGGAGTTAATTCTTTAAGCTCAACCTCACTAATCACTTGACAAATTCTGGATAATATCAGAACTTTACGGTGTTTTCTGTCTAAGTTTAAATGCAGATCACCATCTGATGCAAACAGAATAACCACATTAAATTTTTCAATCACTTCAGCAAGAAAACGGTCATCGTTTTGAGATTGACCGTTACTGATAAATTCATTTACTTTCATTATCTAAATTAGATCTTCAGCCCTGTATTTTTTGAATTCTCTTTCGCTTTAAATTTTTTAAAGAATTTACTGCAAAACTCTTGAAAAATTGTTTCTGACTGTTTCCATATAAAGTGGACATCATTATTTTTAAAGTCTTTTGCTAAATCAAGTATTGGTTCAGCGTTAATTCTTAAATTTTGAGCTAAAAATTTGACCAAATATTGAGAAAACAACTTTTCATTTTTTAGTTCAGCAAAAGAAATGATACCAGTTACTACACCACCAAACTCTTTGATAGGATAAGCATTGTGATCATCATACACTGAAACATAGGTTTTGCAGATAAGTTGTGACTGCTGAGTATTCTCAGGCTCTTCATAAGTAAATGCAATCTTAAGATTTAAAAATTCATTTTCAGCTATCTCATGATTAAACGTTTGGGAAAGTTCTTTTGAATCAGATAAAACAGTAACTGAAGCCCATTCAGAACCTCTAGTTTGCAATAATTTAATAAATTTTTCTTGAGTTTTGGATTTTTTAATCCATGAATCCAGCTCTGGGATTTGATAATACTCGCAGAAACTTGTATTTTCTAAAGACAACCTAGCCATTTTTGCCTCTGAACTATAAATCATAAGTGTATTAAACAGAAACGATCATCTGTAAAATATGACCGTTATAAAATCTTCAGTGAATACTTTATTTAGATCATAACATAAGTCTTGACAGTCAAAAAATCTTTCATTTATATACACCTTAACCTCTATTAAATAGAATATTTAGTAGCCTTGGCTACTTTTTTCAACCATAGCAATTAAAAATCGTGCTGGTGGTTTTCAGCATATTTATGAGATAAACCTAATGAAAGACATTTATCATCAAAGTGTTTAAATTCAAAATTTTTTAAAGATGGAATCTTATTGTCAAAATTTTTAGCAGTTTTAAACATATCAGAGAGACCAAGGGAGTTATTTACATTTTTAGTATCCAATTTATCCAATGGCTGATTAAATGATTTAGCTTTACAGAACATCTTAGTCATGGAAGTTACTTTAGAGGTATTCCAGTTATTTAATGATTGATTGAATTTTTTAGCTTCCTCAAACATGAATGACATATTAGTTACATTTGAAACATCCCATTTGGCTAATGGCTGATTAAAAGAAATTGCTTTTAGAAACATACCCCACATATTAGATACATTAGACATATTCCAATTTTCTATAGGTTGATTAAATTTAATAGCATAAGCGAACATACAAGACATAGATCTAACTTTAGATACATTCCATTTATCTAGAGGTTGGTTGAAAGATTTTGCTTCAGAAAACATGAGGCGCATATTAGTTACATTTGAAACATCCCAGTTGTTTAATGGGTGATTAAAAAAAAGAGCTCCATCAAACATTGAAAACATATTAGTTACATTAGAAGTATCCCATTTGCTGATGTCACCATTAAATTTTTCTAAATCATATCCACCAAAACAGGTTGGAATATCTGAAAATAAAAGAGACATATCTGTAATTTTTGATGTATCTATAAAATTAAGATCGCAATTCCAACCTTTCTTTTTACAGGTATTTTTGATAATATCAGCCAGCTCTTTTTTAGTCTGAGGTTGTACCGTGTAACCATCTTTAAAATTTTCTTCAAAGTTATCGTTGTATAAATATTTCATAATTAAAATCTCTATAAAAAAAACTTATTCAATGAATGATGTTTTAGCAAACATCATCTGTGATAACCTGTCTTATTGATGACAGACTTCTGATCATTCAACTCATCAAGTCTCTTTCTCAGTTTTTGTTTTTCTAAAATTTTTTCTTTAAATTCTTTAAACGAAAGGTTCTGACAAGGATTTACATTGAATTTCTTTTCAAAAAAATCAATACAATAGCTATAAACTGAATTATCAAGATCCGCAGGATGCTTTTGCCAGTAATATTTAAGTTTTGAAAAGTCAATCTTCTGAGCTGAGTTCTGGATATCTGATTGAGGATAAGGAATATCGACCAAAAAAGACGGATAATTTCTGTTTGCGTGATCAGAAAGACAGCACTTACTGATAGAGGTCTCACAGATAAGCTGAGGATGAGTTTTTAAAGTTGGATCTTCATGAGTAAATGACAGAGAGAAATTTAAAAACTCATTATCATGAAGTTCCTGATTCAGAGTTTGGGCAAGTTCTTTTGAATCAGAAAAGATCTCAAAATGTACCCATTCATTCTGATTTGAATTATGATTTCGTCTTTTTAAAGCGTTTATAAAATCTTCAGATGTTTCGCTATTTCTGATAAGCTCTTTAACATTATTATACTGAGAATAATCACAAATACCGTTTGTATCTGTAAGCTGTTTTTCAATGACATCTTTTTCAACAACTTCTGGAATTAAATGATCTAAAAAATCAAGAAATCCCTCCTGTGAGCAGGAATCAGTTTCATTGTGAAAATTCAAAAAGTCTATGATTTGATTTTTAACAATATCTTTAAAATCTTTTTCGTTAAACTGAAAATATCCTTTAGAAAAATTAGCATCATGAAATTCATAGTTTTCATCATCTTCATGTTTATCAGAATCATCTGCATTAAGAATTTTATCTTGATCAGTGGTATAAAGCATTTCTTCAAGATTAAAATACTCTGCATCAAGCAAATAGGTATTATTCACATAAGCTTCAGCAATATATTCGTTATAACCAGAAGCTTTACAGTCTAAAGCATACTGATTCATGATGTCACAGAGCTTATTAGCTTTCGTGTTATTTACAAAATTATCAACATTAAAAATAAACTCACCGTCTCTTGTAACATTTTCACTCTTTTCATCAAAACTGAAAATTGCCATTTTGTACCTCAAAATTAAAAGAATGTTTTTTGAATTTTATAAAATTCAAAGCTATTCTGGCAGCAGTATTTAACTCTGTAGTTTTTCGTTCCTAAAGAATAGGTATTTCCTAAAGCATCATCTACAGAGATAAGACCATGATCAAAATCAACTTTAATATTTAATTTTTTAATCCATTCTGGATCTAAAGTTGATAAAGCTAAACCAATAGCTTGCTCAAATCTGTTTGTATCATAGTTGTTTAAATAAGCTCTATCAGCAAAAACAATCCTGTCTTTAATATCTTGATCGACTAAAGATGATTTATAAATGTGAGGATAACCTAAGCCAAGACCGAAATCACCATTATCTTGAATAACAGTACCAGTGATCTCCCCAAAGAGAGCCAGTGCCTGTGGAGAAAAACGGGTAATTACATCTGAATGATCTGAATTTGGAACATAAAATTCATCTTGCTGACTTAAAGGAGTGAAAGTAACAGAGTTTTCTAAGAGTTTATTAAAACAGTGTAAAGTGGCTCTGCAATCTTCAAGTGAATCATGATAATTATGTTGAGGCTCAGGAATATAGCTAAAAAATTCAGCACAATCTTTTAAAGGCTGAGGAATTAACGCATCGGTAACAGCTATTCTGTCATTTTTAACTTTTGAGAAAGCATCCATGACATCAAGAGTTTTGTCATACACATAGTTAGGAATATAAAGAGATTGTGCAAGCATTTTTAAATCAAAGGCAATATTGTAACCAACAATATATTTAGCCTGGAATAACTGACCTTGAATAAACAGCTGATAGCTCTTTAAAGTATTTTTGTCAGCAACCATTTCAGGAGTTATATGATTAATTTTTTCTGCCTCTTCCCATTTTTTATTGAAAACAGGTTTTACGTATTCATTAAAAATCTTTTCGCCTGCACCGTTGATAATAGAAAGCTGTAAAACCTCATCTTTATAAGAAAGACCAGTTGTTTCGGTATCTAAGATTAAAACCTCTTCAGGAGCAACCTGAACATCATTGATTAGCATATAAACTCCTATAAATGGAATGAACGATCTTGAGTCTGACTTTGAGTATTCTGTTTTGCCTGATCAATAATAAGTTTAAACAGCTCATTTTTAGACATTCTAGAGCAAGCTTCAACATCATCTAAACTGCGATAACAAATCTTATCAAGCATAGAAGGTTCTCTAACAGAATTTAATTCTGACAAAGGAACTTTCCAAACTCCATAGTCATCAATATATTCACCATTATACTGTATAAAATCGGTATTGTATTTAGCCCCCTCAAAATAAACAGATTTTGGATCAGAAACAGGATTAACATAACAATCATCTTTTAATTCAGTATCACCAGAAGGCTGATTATCTAAAGATTTGACAAACAATTCACCATATAATGGTGTTAAGAGACTTTTATGAGACTTAGAGTCAGACTGAGATATGTCTATATTTTTGTTTTCAAAAAGTTCTCTGCAGCATTTGTCATAATTGGTAAGGTTATGTAATTGATAGCGAGAATCAATGCCTGGAGTATCTGGAAAACGTCTGTCTAAAAAGTTTGCAGGGATTCTCTCTGAATAATCGTTTAAATTAAAGTTTTGTTTTAATGTTTCTTTTAGATTAGAACGTAAAAAGTCCTCAAGATCGTCTTTTTTCAAAAAGTCAGTTGTTTTTATCGATAAAAAGGAAGAAAAATCAGAGTCACATAAAGTGCCTGCCAAAAAATCCAAATAGATTTCATTATCTTCAAAATAAGCAGATTCAGCATCGAAATTTACTAAAATAACTGGCTGATTAATGTTGAAAACATGACCATTAGTTAATAGTTCTTTTTCAAGGTAATGTGTATCAGGAAGTATTTCTAAATTAAATTGTTCAGCATGATCAAATATATAACTTGGATCATTAAAGTTTACTGACATTTCAATAGGTTTATCAAAATCAACATTACCGTCTTCTGTGGTTGAACAGGCAAAGCTCAGAGAATAGGCATCAGGAGGCAGATCTTCAACGTATTTCTTGCCAGGCATTGGACATTCAGTAAAAATCTGCTGCTCTGGTGTTATGAAATGGAAATTCTCAGTAATGTAATGATTTAAATCAGCTCCAGTCAGCTCTTGATTATATGACTGAATACTCTTTAACTGCCTTTCAAAAATTGACGGAGTGTAGCTATCCTTTAAGACGTTATAACCATCAGATAAAACACTTTTAATTTTATTCTGAGAATCGTTAAAATTATCAAGCAAAATGTTACACAACTTATTGCATTGATCTTGACTTAACTTAAAGATTTCTGAATCTGATTCTATCTCAGCTGTAGCTTCAGACCAGCCGTTATCAGCAATTTCTAAGAACTTATTAACTTGTTCAGGTAAGAGGAACTTAGAAAGATCATGATCATCAATAAGATCAGTCCACATAAAACAGTTTGCCTTGATATTAAAAGAAGAATTATCAGAACGTTGAGAAAAACCAAAAGGCAAAAAGTCAGATTTGTCTGAAAAATTTTCAGATTTAATATTATTGGTATCTAAAGCAGCTCCATTTGCACATATATAATCAGAATCAGTAAACAGCATTACATAGTTAATAAGTTTAACCTTATTATCCAATGATAAGTTAAAAATATCTTCCTTAGTGTAATTTTCCATTTTTTACTCCGTAGCCATGGCTAAAATTATCGGTGATAACCTGTCTTATTGATGACAGACTTCTGATTTTGAATTTTATTTTCCACGATAATATTTTCAGTTTTATCAAGATTAGGAATATAGTTCTCTTTAAGACTCTGATAAACCAGATGTTCAAAAGAGATAGCATTGTCATTTCCTTCAAAGTAATCAGCAATCTGAGAATTTAACCATTCATCTACTTTTTTGGCATGAAAAGGTATATCTAATTCAGTTAGACTTGATACATTAGAACCATCAGTACATGGCATTCCCACAAAAGGTACACCACGCCATCCTTTAGATTTTTCAATTTTGTCGTGAAACTCCACTTTTTGTAAATCTGAGAGCTGATTAAATTTGTAGATAAAGAGCTCAGGATCTTCAAGATAGCTTCTAATTGAATTTTCAATTTTTTTTCCCTTTGAACTATCAATGTAATCAATCTTTTTACCATAATAAAATTCCAATGCCTGATTTACAGGATCAGGAATTTCCCTGCGAGAAAATTCGCTAGCATTTTTAATCAGGCGGTTAATTAGTTCATAGCCAGCATCATTACACGTACCGCCCATAACCTGCAATTTATGCAAAACTTGCTTTGACTGCTGCTCTGGTATTTTTTGATCTAACAGAAAGTCATAAATAGGTTTAAATACTTTTTCCTGATATTCTCTGTGATCAACAATATTTTGAAGCACATTCTTAAGATAGTCTTTTGCTTCATCAACTGATTGTAATTCAGAAGACATATGCCAGGCATAATCCTGATTGTAAACAAAAAATGCTTTTGCAAAATCATTAAAATCTTTTGGAGAATTCAGGATCTCTTCAGGCTCTTTAAAAAGATGAAAATCTAAAAGAGAATCTAAATCTTCATCTACACAAAATTCTGAATCGGCTAGATTTTTATAATAAAAATCTTTTGAACGATCTAAGGATTTTAGGCATTCATTATATTCATGAATAGTATTAACAAATGGAAGCTTAGGATCTAAAGATAATTTATCAATGATCTCATCTGGAGAAATATTGTATTCATCTGCAGAACATAATATTTTTACCTTGAAAGCAAATAGGTTTCTATCTTTAAGATCATTTTCATTAAAACTTTGATTAAAGCCGTAGGAAGCGAAAAGTGAATTGATTTCATTGAGTTTTTCATCACAATGATTAACTAAATACCTTTCTAGTGATTGCAGAAATACACTTTGAACTTCATTCCTCATAAACATTACCTCTTAAAAGCAACTATTAACGATGAAAAATATTACTATTTAGAACCTTCAAAACTTTCATTTTATAACTTAGTAGCCGTGGCTACATGGAACTAAAAACAGAGCTTTTTTAAACTGCTGCAACTGATAATTTAAGTAATCACTCTCCATAATAGTTACCTCTTTAAACTTGATTTATTTTTTACACTCTGATTATCAGATTGTTCAGCCAATGCTTCCTTGTAATAATCATTATAGAAATCTGTAATTAAAATCTGATCTGGATTTTTACCCATTTTGTCAGCGTAATTCTCAAAGACACTAAAAGCATCTTCAACCTCAGATTGAGTATATTCAAGAATTTCATCATTATCACATAAGGCATCTAAGCAATCCTGTATTGAATATTTATGATCAGGATCACTTTGAGCATTTGCAATCACCGCATCAGCAATCTCTTCAACAAGACTATCGACATAGGACTGATGATCATAGACCTCATCAATAGCTTTTAGACAAAGATCAAAAGAATTTCCATCTGGAGGACATTTATTTTTAAGTTCTCTCAAATCGTAATGTTTATCACCTAAATCAAAAACAGCATCATTATTTTTGTCAAGAGTATAACTTAATTCATCTTCACTCTCATTTTCTCTATTGTCATTATAGGAATCACAAATCTTTTTGTAGAGAGAACAGCGGACAATTTTCTTTAAATCAGACACTGTATTTATGTCTTTTTCATCTTCTGATTCTAAAAGATCAGTATTTTCAAATAACTCGTTAATGTAGTCAGTTAACTCTTCTTCATCAAAGAAAAGCTCATCATCGAAATCTAGAGCAAAGTTTTCTGTTTCTTTATTAAAGAGTTTTATAGCTTCAGTCTCTGCCTCTTTGCATGTAGAATAATATTGGTCAAAGTTAACTCCACCCTCAGAATGAAGCTTTCCGTAAACATTATTATCTTCTATAGATAAATCTAACATTCCTTTTCTTTCATCAAGAAAATCAGCAAGTGTTGTTCTTAAAAGAGAAATGTGACCGTTCCTCCTGTCTTCATCTAGCTGAAAGAAAAGAGTTGGCTCACCAATATTGAAAGATTCCACTAGCTTATCAGATAAAGCATAGAACTCTTTTAACTGCTCTTCACTGACATCTTTATTAAAGAAAATTTCAGGCTCTTCATGAATAATCTGATTAAAATGTTCATTGCGATATGAACCGCCCAGACGTGAACTAAACTGAATATGACCATCAGCACATTCACGAATAATCAAGAAGTCATCAATACTACATAGTTTTTTATATAAATATACAAGCTGCTCGGCTAACTCTAAATCAAAATTCATACTTTACCTTCCATGACTCTTTGAAGTCTTAACCTCGTTTTTGACAGTGTTATCTTTCTTTAGAGATTCTTTGTTTTTCAGTTTTTCCTCATACTTTCTAAAATCACTTAAGTTTTCATAAAAGGTGTCTTTGGCTCGTGGAAAGGAATAATTGTCTACAGGCTCACCATTTTGAAAAGAACAATCATATATTTGCTTAAAAACAGTAGTTACAGCTTCACGTATTTTTTTATCATCTAGATCATTATCTAATAATGAATGGGCACGTTCATTAAAGTTTTTATCATTGTAAAAATAAAGATCTCCTCTAAAAGAGATTTTTCTATCAACTTTTTTATAAGTTTTTGGATCATGGATAACTTCTTTTGAAGTTGCACGTAAAATATCGAAAACATCATTTTGTTGTTTGCAAACAGCACGTTCAATAGAAATTCCTTTTTCATCAACTGTTGCTAATGAATTATGAATTTTAAGATTAGGATTATCTTTAATAAATTTTTTATAATCCTCAGCATGAACAACAACTAAAGAAGTGTTCATAATATCTGGATTTTTATGAATTTTATCTAAAACAACTGGATCGGTTAGATCAGAAGGAATGCGATAATCTTCTTTAGGAATGTTATAGAATTCTATTCCAGGAAAATCTGGAGCTTTTCTTTTTAGCTCATTAAAGGTTTCTGTAGGCATTTGTAAATAATAAACATTACCTTTTCTAGCTAAGTCATGCAATTCATTTTTATTTTTACTATATTCTCCATAATAAGTATCATCAAAAGAATGTTTTATATTATTTTTAATATTATTAAGGTCTTTATTCTCAAACTCATGTATTTTCAAGATATTGGTACGAATTCTCTCTGCAAACGCCTTAGTCACTGCATGGTTTTTAGATAGCTTTGAAGTCTCACGCACCATGTGGACAGGATCAACCTTGTTAAATGACTCATCAGCAAACTTAGGCTTACTGTCTTTAAGACCTGAATGTAAATCATTCTTAAAGTTCTTGTTATCAGCCATAAAATGATCCATCTGACAAACATTAGGCATAGGTGGAACAGGCTGATTATAGGCATCAGTTCCAGACATAAAATAGTTTGCATACTTTAAATCACGCCAGCCTTCATCAAAGGTAAAATTCATATTGAAATTCTTGGCATCTTTTAAGAAATCATTAGCTGACTTGACATTGGAGAGATCAAGATCTTCACCGTTCTTAAGCTCTTTCTTTTTAGTTCCTTTAAGAACACCATCCAAATTATGGACAGCAGAAGTATCCATGTTTGCAAAATCTTCGATACGTTCGAACATTTCTTTAACATCACTGTCGGTGTGAGGAACAACAAGTTTCTTGTAGTCTTTAGGACGAGGAATAGGCAGCTTAGAAAATCTCTCTTCTGGAGGAATATTCTGTTTACCGAGTTCAACATAGGCATCAATTACACGCTGAGTCATCTTATCAGCATTTTTGAACATATTAGAAAGAAACTGACCATTTAAGTGACCTTTCATGCCAGACATATCCCAACTATGAAGATCCTGAGAGAATTCCTTACAGTTATAGAACATCTGAGCCATAGCAGAGACATTGGACACATTCCACTTACTTATGTCTGAATTAAAGTTTTTGCAGTTATAAAACATTTGTCTCATGTTTGTTACATGAGAGACATCCCATTTTTCGATACCAGAAAAGTCAGTTCTGGTAGAGTTTTTAAAAAGTCCTTCAAAAGATTCAACTTTAGAAACATCAATCTTGGAGAGTTTAACTCTTGGATCTTCAACCAGAGCTTTTAATTCCTCAAGAGAAGAAGGATGATGAGTTTTCAATTTAAATTTCAAATTTTTATATTTATTTGCAATACTTTGAAAAATAGCCATTTTAATGATCCTTTCAGTATAGTTTACTGATTAAAACATAATTTGACCTTACCATTAAAGATAAAGTCAAGGATAAAGAGTTATTGTTACCAGCGGTAAGCAAATCCCCTGTTCTGGCTCTGCTCTTGTTTTTGTGACTGCTGCTGATCCTGTTTTCTGCTAACAGCATTTTTAAAAGTCTCAGCAGCACTCATATTCTGGATCTGATCGCCAACATGCTCGACAAAAGCAAAGAAAGACTCTTTCATGAATGGCTCATAATCATTTACCATTTCAGATACTTTTAAGCCAGCATCATTTTTTAGAGCCTTAACTACATAATGATCTTTCTGCTTATAAAGTTCTCTTACTTTATCCATCATAAAAGGATTTTCCTGTACTAAAGGCAGGCAAGCTTCAGTGTTATAAAAGGTTACTTTATTCTTGGCAATATAAGGAAGACGGAAATCATTTGAAACATTGTACTTAATATTATTAGAAAGAGTAAGGAATGACTCCATATCTTTAGGCTCTGGAAGAGTAACCACATTAAAGAATGTCTTATAGGTTTCAACACCTAAATACTCCTTCATATTATCTTTAACCTGATTAAAATCAATAGAATCCCCTTTCTGAGGATCCATATCTAAGGCATCATAAACAGCATCTTCGGTTGTTAAGTTATTTAATGATATATTCATTTGAAACTCCAAAAACAAAAAAAATCCAAGCTCTGAGAAAACTCAAAGCCTAGATTAAAAGAGGTATAATAAACAATTTGTAGTCATATTTTCTTTTAAAGAAAATCAAAATTTATAGCTAAAGTATATAATACAGCATAAAAAAAAGCAAATACATACCATTGTTTTTTATATTAAATTACAAAAAATAGCCACGGCTACTGAAATCACTTGTCATAATAACAAATAAAATATATAATTTGGTATAGAATATACTTATGTCAATGGGTGAAATATGGACAAAGATGTAGTTTACACAAAAAAGATACAGGATCAGGGAATTGCTGTAAAAACTGAATATTCATTAGTACCTGTAGAAAATAACCGACAGGAATATCAGTTGAAAGCATACGCTAAAACAAACGAGGATGCTGATTTCAAGCCTTTTATGCAAAGAAAAATGAACTTTTTGAGGTTAGAGGAATTCATAGAGTTAACCAAGATGATCTTCAATCAGATCAAGACAGTATTCAAAAAGGCTCTGAGTCATTTTTATAGAAGGTAGATAGCAAAATGCCTTAAACAAAGTCACCACACTTTTTAAGGCATTCTGTATACACAAAAAAGTATTCAACTTTTGCTTAAGGCAAAAAAATAAGGGCTTCAAAATTTGAAGATGTTTCTACTATATTCTACTTTCAGATAAAAGTCAACGAAAACACAGAGTTAAAATTAAAAATGGCAATTATAGTAAACACTGGTGAATAAATTTGTCATCGGCTGCTCCGTCCTAAATCATTTTTAATCTTCTGCTCAAATGGTTTTATAAGATGCAGCATCTTAAATCTCACATCATCATCTATCACTACTGACGGCGCCCTACTGTCTCTTTTATCTTTTAGGATAACTGGAGAGTGTAAATCTTTAATATGACTGTGATATAACAGTTCCTGCAAAGCCTTAAGTGAGCCAATTTCCTGAAGTTTATTTTTATCATTTAAGTTGTAAATGTCTCTTCCTTTAAGACTCTTTGTGATCTCTTTAAGATTGTTCTCTGTAATGGTATTAAATCGCTGATTACAAAGTTCGGCAGGCTCATGCTTAAAGTTATAAATCTGTCTTTCAAGCTGCTTCTGTATGTACAGATACTCTGTCTTTAGAAGCAACTCTTTGTTGATTTTGTACAGCTCAGATATGTCAGTTCCTGGTCTTAGAGTATCAGCTATTACCGTTCTTTCTTTAATATCATTATTTCTGTAGACAGTAATATTATTTACAAGAAAATGTCTGAACGGATCAAGCAGTAGCCCCAAAGAATCAAACTTGTTTTCTTTAGGCTCAATATGAAATTCTGTAATGTAAGGATCATGTTTCTTATCAAACTTTGAATACAGATTCTCAAATGTCTGAATAGAGTTTTTATAATCCTCAGCATAGCCTTGAGATATAAATAAATCTTCACTGTCAGTTATATATTTTCTATCAAAGGCATCATTGATACCTTGATTTATAGAATCAACTACATCAAGATAAATCGCTGGATTTTCAGAATCTATTGAATAAACAAAATGTCTAATTCTATGAATAATTCTGAAATTTGAATTTTCATTAGAGACAGTCTGTCTGCAAAAAGAAGCACTTAAATTCTGAATTGTTAGCATTAACTCATTAAAATTCATCTGGATATACCTCTTTTGCATCTGATAGATTTGCAAACTGTAAGGCTTTTAATCCTTTTGTCTTTTTGATCCCTAATGCAAATTTTGGTAAATAAGGGATCATTCCAGCTATCTTATCAAAAGCCTCAAAGTCGCCTTGATCATAAGCATCATCCATTTGATGAAATAGATCTTGAATTTTCATTTCTGAATACTTCACATCATACTTTTCCCTGCATTCAAAGTAGTGTTTCCATTCCTCTCTAGTCATTCTGTTCTCTGGTAAATCTGCGCCTTTAGGTAAGTGATTGATGTCTGTCATAAAAAAAATTCCTCTTGAAAAAATACCTTTAACCTATTCTACTCTAATTATAGAACATCTGCCTGTCTTTTCAAGTATATTTTATACCACAATTAAACACTTAATTTTGACTTTCAAAATAATAGGGAGCCTCAGCTCCCCTTTTTGATTAACATTGAATTTAGATATTGTTTAAATTCTTAAACGTATCTTCTATCTTTCTAAGTTTCTCTTCCATGCTGTCTTTCTCATAGCAAGCTGTATAACGATCCTGTTCAAGTTTAAAGATATACTGTCTTAACTCTTTGACAAACATCGTAGTAAGTTGAGTTCTTACTGTACCAGTAGTCTTATGAGCTACTAAGTTTAACTGATTGAACATCTCAATTAAGGTATGTGCAAGAGACTTGTCAGTAACCTCGCCATTAAAGATTGCCTTCATAAAGAAAAAGAAAGTCTCATTCATAATTTTCTTTACATCTTTAGTGGTCTTGGCTCTTAAAAAGAAATCATCTGCCAGGAATAAAGGTATTGACTGTGACTGATACCTTTCTTTGCCATAAGTAAGAGTTCCATCTGGATCATACCTTCCGTATTTTCGTATTGCTGGTAGCACCTCTGAAGTTACCCATTTTTTGAAATCTTTAGCAGCACTCAAGCGTGAGCTGAAGATTAGACAGTACAATCCAGACTCATTGATGATGTTAACCTTTTGTTTTCTTTTAAGTTTATCGATGACGTCCGTATTACGGACATCATCTTTTGACACATTATCTGAAAGAGCCTGTCTTGGATTTTTATATCCTAAAGATCCACAAACATCTTTAGCTACGAACCAGGGTTCACCGTCTATGAGTATGCAACGAATTGAATTGTTATGAAAAGAAAAAGTAGAAATGACCTGCTCAGCAGGTAAGTTTGATTTAGCGATCATGATTGATCTCCTGTCTAAATAGAACTAATCCAAAGCTATTTTGAGTAGCACTGGAAGCCAAGAGCTCAAAACTGCATAGACAGTTGCAGCGGACATATTTCCTTTACAGGTATTGTATTAGTCGCACTCTCGGCACAGAGATCACAACGTGATAATGTTATGAGAATGTACTATTGTCGTAAGCACAACGCTGTCTAAAAGAAGTGTTTTGAGCACTTACAGACAATATAGAAACAATCTCAAAAGATTTCAATAACTATTTGAATTATTTATTAAAATCTCAATATATCTTAATATTTATTATAGTATATTTCAATATTTATATACAATTATATATTTTAACAATATAAAATACTTTACATTAAAAGGAATATAGGCATCAGCACCTGATTATTCAGATGCAGACACCTTAAAGAAGAAGGAATTAGCAAAAGCTGAAGGGGTGAATGTCAGTGCTTACGTTCTGAAAAAGTTATTAGGATAAACTATAACCTCCATTGCGGAGGTTATTTTTTTTTAAAATACAATGTGGAATTTTTATAGTTTTTCTGATCCCACAACGAATAGCCTGAATCATAATTAGACTTTTTAATATTGCATTCAGTACACAACATCTGCAAATTTTCAAAGCTTGTTGGACCACCTTTAGACCATGGTATTATATGATCTGCATGCATCTGATCTTGAGCAAAGTGTTTTTTGCAAAGAGGACATATTCCCTTTTGAATTGCATAGGCTTTTGACTTGTCTTTATCACTAAAGGCTCTGACATGTAGTGCTGAAGGTTTGCCTGTTATGAGATATTCATAAACTCCTGACGTTTTTTCTACATCACATTTTGTAAGTACATCAATAACTTTGTCTGCTAAACTTGTTTTAATTTCTTTTGAATATTTGTTATACCATATTCCCCATTTTAGCCCCTTCATCTCTTTAGGTGTTTTTTCACCTTTTGGAGTTGGATATATTGTTTCAGTCCATTTAATGACTGATTTAAAGTACTCTATCAGTTCATTTGCATCTTCATCATATTGATGATTTGCCATATATTGTTCAATTGAAATACTATCTCGATCTGCTATCCATGAAAGGGCAGTTTCCAAATAATCCTGCCTGTTGGCAACACCATTTATGTAATTTTGAGCTATTTTATAGGCTGTACATTGATTCTTTGAAAAGAAGCTTTTTGCAGAGGAAAGCCAGCTACCAGTATAAACTGCGTTTCTCAGTTCTTGAGCAGTTAAAACTTCACCAGCGATATTAATAATCTTGAACCAATCAAGTTTTTCTGAATCAGTACCTTCACATATGTATACAGAAAGTTCGTAATCAAGAATCTGATCTTTTTCATCATCAGTTAAATTGATGTAGCCATATGGATTTTTTTGACTTTTATCAAATATGATTGAGTAATCGCCTTGAATGTATTGGCATATGCTGATAGTTCTTTGTTGTCCATCCATTAGTTCAAATTTTAAATCTGAATTAAGTAGATCTTCTGTATTTTTGATATTGGAAATATCTATGTTATTAGGATTATCGCTAACTGCCCAATACATAACGTTCAATGGAAAACCTTTCTTTACGGTTCGCATAACCTCGTTACGCTGTTCATCCTTATAGATAAATTCACGCTGAAATGCAGGTCTTACATTTAATAAACCATGAAAAGCTACAACACCGTTATCCTGACTATCTAGATAATTATCTACAAGATCTCTAATCTTGATTTTCTGCATTTCTATTTTCATAGTTATTTTCTCCTCCTTATTAATATTCTGTTAAACGGAGCCTTATCAGGTAAACCGTTTTTTTCAATTCTGAGAGAATTTCCTAGTTTACGTTCTTGAACTGAATATTCTGTTTGCCAATATATTTCACCATCTTTTTCGTAAACAATTTTATTTTCCTTTTTATAAGCTACGTGCTCTAATGTTTTAGGGACGTCAGATCCCATTCCAATGATCTCAAATTGATCTGGATTAAATTTATCTAAGAACGTAATAGGAACGCCCATAACTCCATCATAATCCTCTGGTATTGAGTCTACTTTATCCACGTCTATACCATCATAATTAAAGTATTTTGGGTAATCTTCTGAATTATATTTTTTGTATAACTCTAATTTTTCGTGACGCTTTGCAATATCAAGATTAGTAAACCAACAGATATTACCTAAACTTCTCCATTTTTGCCCTGTTTCGTCTTCCCAATATCTAGTATCTCTAGGAGGGTAATAATGTGGAACTTTAAAAGCCATATCTCCAGCCTTCCATCCTAACCACAATTGATTGTTCTTTATTAAAGGAAAGATTTCTTTATAAGCAATAGCGTTTTGGCTGCCTATAATTACAAACTTTTTCTTATGCTCCATTAGCAAAGAAACGTATTCTCTAAATAGAGAAAAAGGAGGATTGGTTACAACAATATCTGCTTGTTTTAACAATTCTATTGATTCATCGCTTCTAAAATCACCGTCTCCTTTTAAATACCGAATACGATGTTTTATAAGTTCTTGAACGTCAAATAAATCCTCTCTACCATCGCCATTAGTATCTTTTAATTCAGACATTATTACTTTGTATGCTTTTTTATTTTGAATGAGCAATTCTTGATCTGAATCAATATAGTTATTTAGTTCTGAACCAACTATAGGAGAGCTGGCGTATGAAGTCGCAATAAGTTTTTTTAAGCCTAAAGCATTAAAATTCATTGCAAAGTATTTAAAGAAATTACTTTCAAAAGGATCATCACAATTACAGAAAACGATTTTATTTTTAAAATGCTCTTTATAATGTTTTAACTCATTTTCTATATCTGGTAATTGAGTATAGAACTCATCGTTTTTTGCTTTTTTAGCATTAAGTAGACTATTACTCATGAGACACCTCATGAGCAGGATTAAAAGAAAGGAAAAATAAATTAAAACTTAGAAGAAATCGACTTGACTTAAAAAGACCAACAGCTAGGATACTATTGATTGATTGATTGATTGATTGATTGATTGATTGATTGATTGATTGCATAACTTGTGCCTAATTTATCTTAAAAATTTCAGCGAACACCACTATATAATAATCTATAGCCGTGGCAAAAATACATAAAAGAGCACACTAAGACTGGAAATTAAATATTTTGTGATAAAACTCAAAAATAATTTACAAAACTACTTGCAAAAGATACAATTTAAGTATAATATATACTCATACAAACACCTTAAAGAGGATTTAATTATGAAACTTTCAAAACTTATTTTAACCACCGTAGCAGCCACCTTTTTATTAACCTCAATCTCTGCTGATGCCACCGTAATTACAAGAGATCACAGAACTTTTAAAGGCAACGGCACCCCTGCTTCAGAAGCTCTTGCAAAGAAATGTCAGACTATCTGGGATGAATACGAAGAGTTAGAATATCAAAAAGATGTCTTAATGGTTAAAGATCAAAACGGAAGTAATAATGATAAAATTGCTGAGCTTAATAATAAAACAAGAGCTTTACATAATGAGTTAGTTAATAACCGTTGCCTTTAGTAAATAAAAAAGCAGAGCCTAAACTCTGCCTTTTTTATATCTACCTTACTTATCCACTCCCATCTTTTCACCTATTTTTCTTACGGTATCAGCCATATCAGACATGGCACTATTGCCAGCTCTCTGAGCCGTAACTCCTGCTCCTCCTGGTGTAAACGAATTTCTCAAAGATTGAGCCATCGCTGAAGCGCCTGAATACTTTCCTGCAACCGATGCTGCTTTACCAACCTTTGATCCCATACTCATAGCAGCTTTTGCAAAACCTGCACCTTTTGCATTTGAATTTGCCCATGCGTTCATTCCTTTACCTGCAAGACCACCTAAGCCCTTGCCGATATTTCCTACAGAAGTTCCTACACCTGCACCTACAGCCTTTAAGGCAGCACCACCTGCCACAGCAGCAGCTGCACCTGCAACTCTTCCTGCAATGCCACCAGCATCATAGCCAGCTGATGATCCCTGACCAAACAGACCTGACAGAGCCTGTGGTAAGGATGACTGTACCTTAGTAATAATGAGGAATACCACCAGTACATTTAAATACGCAAGGAGCTGTTCACCAAGTTCGTCTTTATCCATTGCTGCACCAAGATCACCTGTCAGTCCGTTTAAAACATCAAAACCGATACCAGCTAACAGACAGGCAGTAAAATACTGCACCGAATAGGCTAGGAGCTTTTTAAGATATTGAATAGAAGTGTCTTTAGTCCATGAGCTACCTGCCATACCCAGAGCAAAAATACCGATATAACAGGTAAAGTAAAACTCAATTTCTAAAATAACGAGATTGATTGCCAGCAAGGCACAGTTGATAATAATAAAGATTCCGAAAACAGCACCTATTAAAGATGTTAAAAGAAGAGTCATATTAAAGGCTGAACCTTCAGGATGGATAAGTTCAAGAGCTATGTCTGTACCCTTGTTTACTAGTTCTGCAGGATTTGACGGATTAAAACCAGTCTGTTTAGCTCCCCAGTTGGAAAAATTTGAGAACAGATTAAAGATCACATCACCTGCTTCGGTAATTAACCACCAGAAAAAGCCTACTGTCATACAGCATTTAAGCAGTTCAAAAATCAGATTGTTAAGCTCAGTACCCTTTAAAGCCATCTGACCGAAAGACCAGACAATACCAATCAGAGCCAGACTTAAAAACAGATTTTTGGCTGCATTCTGAAATTGCGATACAAGATTGTGCATTTCATTTTTAAATTGAGTCTGAGCCTGATTTAAACCAAGCGAAGGAGCCTCATTAGCAGTAGCATTGGCAGCATCTGCACAGTTCATAGCGATGGCTATAAAGAGGATCATAAAGAACAGCACCCACAGCCACTGTTTAGCTGTTAAATGGGGAATGAAAGAATTTAAGGAATATGTCATATCAGCTCACTACTTTAAAACCAGAGAATCGAATTTGCCTACTTTTGTAGCATTTAATTTTGCTTTATTATTTTCTAAAGACTTCTTATTCTGAGCAGAAATCGCAGCATTCTGCTTATTCTGAGCAGAGATTTGACTGTCAATGGCAGCTAAACTCTTTAAAACGGCAGACTGATAGAGACCATCCTGCTTGTACTGAGCAATATTGATAGCACCGACATTTTCCATGACCGCTCTCTGACCTTGAGATGACTTAAGATTAGCTTCCATCGTGATTGCAGTAGATTCCACAGTGGAATGGATACTGTCACCAAGCTCTGCGGCGACAGAAGCAGCACCATCAGACAGCCCACCTAAGCGTTTATAGGCATCAAAAGCCTTATCAACAGGATTGCACGTTGGAGACAAGGCACACTGCTCCCACTCTTCATAGGAGCCAGAGGAGTTTTTAATAAAGCTCTGCACATCCTGGAACTTGCCATACAGGCTGTTGACGTAGTTATAGGCATTAAGACCAGCTCCGATGATCTTGTTGGCATCATCGAACGCTGTTTTGAATGGTTTGGCAGCATCCATCATCTGCTGTTCATACTGTTTTTTCATCTGCTCTAAATGGTCAAGCTGAGTAGCATAGTCAGACATCTGCTGAATGTACTCCTGAAGTGACTGACTTAAAGCTGCAATATCAACCACAGGAAAACCTGATGCCTGTGCTGGTGTTGAGACACAAAAAGAAAGGCTTGTACACAATGCCATTGTTGAAATTAACTTTTTCATAGTTACTACCTTCTTAGTGTATTAAATGACCTAATACAAAGCCCAGAACTAAAAAACCAGTTGCAGTACCAGCAAGTGCAAGCCCTGAAATGATCTTAATGTTATGAATAAGATCTTTAATTTTCTTTTCAAATTCATCGTGTAAAGATGTCTGAACTTTCTTAAAGCATTCTGAAATAGCGTTAGAGAACTCCCCTTTAATCAGTAAATCGACTTTATCACAGGTTGTTTTTACCTGACTGTCAATTTTTTTAAGGCTCTCATCTTCACGTTTATCCCATAATTCAGCAAGAGAGGTTAGCTTTTCAGTTGACATTGCAAAGAACTCAGCCAGTCGTTTAGACAGCTCCTGCGTAAACAGCTCCTGCATCAAAAACTGAAGTACTAAAGGATCTTTGTCTGATAGTTTCTTACCGTACTTCAGGAACACCATATCTTTGAACTTGTTATAAAGCTCTTCAAAATCTACAGAATTTGCTGCCATAAACCTATCCTTTATCCTTTATCTACTCTCTAAATAGCCAGTTTCAAATGATTAACAGTATTTTTAACTGAATACTCAACCGCTGTTTTCACAGCAACTCCCAGACCGCAGATTAAAGCAGCAATACCGTCACTTTCATGAGCCTGCTGTTTCTTTTCTTTCTGGATTTCGTTTACATCTTTCTGAAGTTTCTCAAGATTTTGTTCATTGAATTTAACCGCCTGATAATCAGAAGAGATGAGACAGCCGTTGATTAACAGCTCCCCTAGCTTTGCATTAAGATTGCGTTTCATGCAATCTTCATTAAAAAAATCTTCCTTAAGATAGGTTAAGGCATAGAAGATACTTCTTTCACCAGGAGAGAGTTTATGCAGAAAATCATACTGCTGATATTTTGAGCTTTCAAAATACTTGTGTAGCTTTTGTGTAGTATAGTTTAAAGCAGAATTTGCATCAAATTCAGGATCTTTCTTGCATTCATCATCAATAAGTTTCATTGCAAGAATTGAGATGCAATAGGAGTCAGGCTGAAAATCTTTCATTTCAAGCATAAATTTAAGCTCTTCCTGAGCACCACTTTCTGGAATATAGTCAAGTGACTCCTGCTTCCAGCCCTTATTTGAAGGTTTAAAGAACAGTTGCTGATTATGCAACAGTTTAATAATTTCTTTATTTTTCATAATCAATCCATAAAATCATGTTTACATACATTTACTATAATATAGTATATTTTTAATAAAAAGGCATTCACAATCTGCTTAAATAAGGGACTTTTGACAGTCCCTATATAAATTTAAGCTGACATCACCTCATCCATCTTATCGCTGATAAGACACTCATCTAAAAACTTTCTGTAATCCATATTCAATATTCCATATATGCACTCATCAGCAAGCCATGACATACAGAAAAGTTTTTTACTTCTTTCTGATAATCTGTTTACATTAAAAATACATGAACAGGCAGGTTCTATAAAGTAACCTTCTTTAGTTGTTTCATAGATTTTGTTTTTAAATCTATTGTCTATATACTTTAAAAGTTCTGGATATTGTTCAATCAATGGTTCTACATCTCTTGAACTTGTAGAAAAATCTTCGAAGGATAAATCAAAGATTTTTTGAATAAACAAAGCTAGATCTTCAGAATTTTTAGGATAGTCCATTTTCATAATTTTTAGAAATAATGGCAGATTAGGTAATTTTTCATTAAGATATTTTTCTACCTTTTCAAAATCAAAAACAAACTGGAATTTTTTATAATATTCAATAAGCTCCTGCGTATTTTTAAAAGCTCTATAAAACATCACAACAGTATGAACATAATGAAATTTGCTTAAATCAAAATTTTGCATAATCTACCTCTTAAGAGCAGGAATAATATTTTTTGAATTATCTAATTGTACATCAAGATGATTATTTTTATGATTATCCGATATGGTTAAGAGACCTTTTTTATATAAATCATTTAATAACATAAACATGTCTCTAGCATCTTTTGTTGGAATGGTATTATTGGTAATACTTTCAAATAACATTTCATAATTAGTATGATTATCCCTGTACATTTCATTTGGATTGGTTATAAACAAAAGTTGCAGTGATGTAAATTTAACATTTTCATCTATCTGATACCCTTTTAAAGTTACATAATCACTTAGTTCCATTGAAGTAAAAGTTTTAAAGAATTCTTTGTCGGATCTGTATTTTTCCTTAATTTGTTTTAATGTACTTTTACTTATTGCAAAACTTTTAAATAAATGATTTTCACCGACTAAAGGAGCAAGTTCAGATAAATGTAAATTCTTATCACTTTTAATTGGAATAGGAAGATTTTCAAGTTCGGAATCTTTAAGTAGAACTAATACCATTTTATTTTCTAAAGGAGTATTAAATGAGTAATTATTTATTAAAGATTCATAATCTTCTTTATACTGTTCTTTGTTTAAACAGAATGGTCTTTTATCAAGCTCAATATTGAGCACTGTTGAAGCTAATGATAAAGCTATATTTGAAGGTAACTTATTAAATAGAGGAATATTTTTAGCATCAAAACTAGAGCATCCAACTAAAAGATCAGTGCAGTCTGCTGAAATTTTATAAAATAAAAAACAATCTAAAGAAGAATTAAATTTTTTACAGTTTTTAAGCATTCCAACACATGAATTTAAATTTGTAGAAAATTTTTGTTTCTCAGAAAAATTCTGATTGTAATCTGTATTGGCAAGAAAATTATCAGCATACTTACAATTAAAAAAACAAAAATTCTTTAATTCTGGATTAAAATTTTTTGCTCCATTTGCAAAATCTGTAAAGTCAATTGCACTGCTTGTCACCCAGTTTTCTATACCATCATAATTAGATCTTTCTGAATTTTTAAGAACTTTAGAAAAGTTTTTGCACATAGAAACATCAATAGTATCAAGACGTTGATCATCATCTAAGCTATTAACAAACTCATTAATTTCATCATCCCTGGTACAGTTAAGACAGGCATATTCAGCTTTTATAGGAAGTTTAAAACCTTGCTTTTTAAGATTTATAATTCGGTTTTCTTTTTCAGAAACTATATTACGCACAGTGAGTTGATAATAATCATAAACAGGAGTATCAATACAGATATTTTTTATAAAACTGTTAAAAGACTTATTTTGTAAAGGAACAGAATCTAATTGCCAGTTTGAAATGTCATGGCTAAAAAATTGAGCATTAGCAAACATTCCATCAATACTGGTTACTTTTCTCATATCCCACTTTTCTATGCCAGAAAAGTCCATTCTCAAACTGTCTTCAAAAAGAAAAGACATATCTGTAATTGCAGACACATCAAGATCACCTAAATAAACATTAGGATCATCCACCAGTGTTTTAAGTTCTTTATAATCATTAACTTTAATCATATAAGTCACCTTAATCTTGTCGATTTCATTTTTGCAGTGAATGAATCGTTCCATAACATACAGATTTCGTTAGCTTTATCAATCAAGTTCATTTTATTTTTCTTTTTATAAACAAGATTTTTATCAAAGTTTGAATTAACGATGACTACTGTATTTCATCAATTTTGGCTTTCATTTCTTCCCACTGTTCTTGTCTATAATCACTTCTTTTGCTATTGATTAAGTTTGTAAATCTAGTTAGATTTATCTGAATTGCTTTTTTATAAATTTCATCTAGCTTTCAATTACTTTACAAGGATCTGAGTCAACAAGAAAAGTTTCGTTTGAGTCTTTACTCAATTTGTATTCTTTCAATTTTTACCTCAAAATGTTAATTTTATAGTACATTTTGTGTATTGTCCGATTAATCACTTTGAAGTTCAATTCTTAAATTTTCGATGTTTGGATATATAGATTCCAAACTATCCCACCAGCTTTCATCTATATGTGGCACTTCTCCTTCCGTTTCAGCAATCAGGAGACATTCTAAAATCTTTGATAATGGAATATGGAACAGAGTCTCATCTTTTTTAAAGGTGAATATCAGATTTTCTCCGCAGTTGTCGCAGAAGATTTTATTGATCCTGGATTGATCTTTTGCAATAAGCTTTTTGATGTTTTCTACATGGTTATTTGGATTTTTCATTAACGTACCATTCCTAATTTTTTCAAAGTAATACGAGGAATACCAGTTTCCCTACCGAATATATGATCACGTCTTCGTCATCAATACTATGGCAAAAATCTGTGGCTATTTTTGAAGCAATTCTCTCTTTAAAAGCAGGCTCACTGTCTAGTTTGTGATTAAAGTCTTTAAGAGAAAGTATTTTTAATAGAATATCAGCCTCATAACATTCATGAATAAAGCTATCAAAATCATCATACAGCATAAAATCATCAAGAAACTGCTCTTCTATTAGATCATCGAGTATATACTTGTGGTCAACAAATACAAATAAGGCTGTATTTTCATTAAAAGACAATCCAGCCCTATCGAAAACTTCTCTGTATGTGAGATTAAGTTTTTTCTTTGTCATGGTTAGGTTCTCTTAAAAAAATTACGCAATGCACTCTTAGATTCATCTTTAAAATAAAGATAATCCTCTAAATCATAATTTAAATCGTCTCTTTTTCGGTTATCGATTTCATTCATTATGGAAGCATAAAAATCAACAATTTTATCAACCAGAGGGCTCAGGCATTTTAGAAAAATCCAAAGTCTGTTCAGCGTAATAACTCATATTTTTATCCTCATAATACCGTAGCCATGGCTACAGATTTAGTTTAAAGCAATACTGATATTATAACAGATTTAATATATTATATTTTATTCAATTCAATAACAGATCACATCTTCAATCATCAAGAGTTAAAGATTTTTTCAAACAAAGTAAGACCAGTTTGCATTCCCATTGCAAAGATAAAACCTGCAAGGAATACAGCTCATGCATAATAAATAGATCCTTAAAATAAGTTATTTTTTTAATGAAAATGATTTTGAATATGAATTGTAAAATTGAGGTTTTACAGCCAGATTCAAAACATTTTTAATATAGTTAAGGGTTGGATGAAGCAATTTTTCTGGAATTTCCTTAAAGTCTTTGGCAGTAGAAAGGATTGGTTGCTCAGAAATAAAAATATTTAAAGCTCTTTCAGATAAAAAAAGTGAATGTGTATTTATAAAGTGAGAAAAAACAACATTACTTAAAATAGTAAAAGCATAATGATTATCTTTAAGACATTCTAAAGCGATTTTTGGTTTCAAAAATTCTGAAAAGGAAAGATTTTTATCATTTTTTACATTTTTCTTCTTTAAAGTATCGTCTGAAAGATCATGAGATATTTCAATACAGAGATCAATTAAATTTTCAGACTGTTCTGTCTTTTTTAAAGCTGGAAAATAATCAGTTAAATTATGCTCTTTATAGAAATCTTTAAAAAAGAGTGAATTTATATCATAGAAGTGATCATTGCCAATAGTGCAGATACAGGCATTAAAAAGAAGAATTCTCTGATTTAGACGAGCAAGATTTAACTCTCTTAAAGTCAGTTTCTCTGGTAGTTGTTTTTCAAATTCAGATAGTTTTGAATCAAAATCATCATGATTTGTAACTGCTAAAAAATCAGCAAACTTATCAAGCAAATTTTGCTCATCAGCTGTTACCTCAACATTATTTATAAAATCTGATTTATAGGGTGCATATAACAAACAGTCTTTAGACACGCACTGTTTTTTAACTGATAACAAAAGAGAGCCTGAATAATCTTTAACAAAATCAGTATTATTAACTCTAAAAGGAAAGAAATCAGCTGAAGCTAAAGCCTGCTGATAATTATTCGGATCATTGAGCGTATCATAAATAAACATTAGAGCATTTGATCTTAACTTTTCTAAGTTATCAGATTCAGCAATATATGTAGGACTGGATACACAGTCATGCAAGATCAAATCACTGTAATATCCGTCCTCTAGTAAATCAAAATGAATGTTGCGTTTTAATTGTTCATTGTAAATAGCAAATGTTTCAACTGACATACTTATAAAGATCTTCCATTTTTTCTGTTTTGAGTTTTCTTAAGTTCCTGTTTTTTCTTTTCAGCCTGTTTTTTAAGATTTGCAGCACGTCTTTTGGGAAGCTCTTTTTCCTGCTTCTGTTTGATTGTATTATTATCAACTTTAGAGCTTATATCATTATCAAGATCAGCACTTACCCTGACACCTGTAGCTTCATTCTGATTTTTTTTAGCTATCACAGAAGCTGCCTCATCTGGAACTTCAGTTACATATTTTTCAGCACCATAAATACCTTCTAATTTTTGAGATTTATAGCTGTAATTGCTGTTCTCATAATCATTAGAAAACGAATAAGACCCATCTTCGTTTTTATTAACCCCTAAAGGCTCATCTGAAACCAGAAACTTATGACCAGGCTTAGGCTTGGTAGCCTCTTGTGTAGCTTTAATGTATTCTTTATCAACGTTACCTGCTGAGCGTACAGCTACCGCTTTAAGACCAGTTTCAGCCTTTTCAGGATTAATAGGTGGATAATCAGGAGTAACTTTCTGTGAACTCTCAAGTGAGACATTTGGAGTTGCCTCATTATCAAGATTCTTTTCAATTTTTGAATCTTTAAATTCAGCATCTTCATTGCCAGTTTTAATATCTTTAGTATGAGTAACATAAAGATCACGATCATCACTTGGCAATAATGCACCAACTTTCAAGCCTTCTAACAGACGTTTAAGCCAGACATTAAGCACTCCAATAACAGGACTTTGTGCTCCATGAGATGCATCCTGATCAACATGAGCAAAAGCATCACGCTGATCATCACGTCTTTCTTTTTCTCTAGCGGCATCCTGATCAATAAACTGTTTTTTCTTGCCTAAAGTTGATCTTTCACCATTAGCGTAACGCTGTTTGGATATATTAAGATCTTTTTTAGCAGCATTTTCAAAGTTGGAAAGATCCTGCTGTTGCTGAGTAGATAAATTCTCTGCCATTTATAAAGTCCTCCTAGAACCAGAAACCTTGTTTTCCTGTTTTGATGTGCCCTGACTGCTCATTTTTTCAGAAACATTATTTACAGCTTTGGTTTTAGATGTCTTGACTGTATTTTTATTTTTAACAGTATCAGTAATTTCAATACTCAGATCTTTACCATTAACTTCATGATCCAATGAAGCTGCATCCTTGTTAATTCTCTTAAGGTATTCTTTAAGAGTCTTAGCTTCTTTCTGTTCAAAGTCTCTTGTAGATTTAGCGATAATGTGATTATCAGCAGTTTCAATACAGATAGCTGCAATCTGTTCTTTTACCTTTTCAGGACAAACTTTGAAGGCATCAGCATAAGTTATGGCACCGTTTGCAAGTTCTGAGGTTGAGAAAGGTGGAGTATAAGCTCTAGCGAGCGGTCTCAAATCTCTTAAGACGACCCGTGCTGTGTGTTCTGCCTCATGTACAGAACGGTTAATTCCGCTCTGCGCAGCTTCCATTGCATTGTTATCGCTCAAAATGGCAATACCAGCCATTGGACACTGCTTAGCAAGCTTTTCAGCAACATACTTGACGTTATCAAGAGTGTTGGCAGATACAACTACAGTGTTTTCTGTTGCATACTTTGAAATTAAAGCAGCAGATTTTGGATCTTTAACCACTAAAATTGCAGTTGCCTGAGAAAGACTGTTTGCAAAAGCCTTAGGATTTGATTTCATATATCTTGAAGGAACAGAGAAAGTACCTTTTAAAGGAGCACCGCCAATAAACTCCTCTTTTCCGTTATCTGAAATTGCCATGGCATTGATGATCTTACCAGCAGCATTGTACATAGGTATAAAAATAGTTGTCTTAGTCTGTGTAGCTTCTTTATTGTTGACAAAAGCGTAACCGTCAAAGGCTCCGTAATTATCCACATAACCGCCAAAATCACGAGCTGAAATACCAGTATGCTTAAGATAAGGGAAATCGAGATTTGTTTGAGCAATATGCTTCATATTGTCTGATGTGAACATCTCATTGATATTCTTGGCAACATCTGCACGTGTCTGCATTTCCTTGGCACTCTGACTGTTCATTGCCTTGGCAAAGTCACGTTTAAAGTTTTCAGCTTTTAGATTGTTTTCATTACCAAGTTCAAACTCTTTCTGTTCATTAGTGTTTTTGTCGAATATTACAATCTTAGGGACATTTTCATAAATTGTAAGCTTATAGCTGATATTCTCAATGTTATGACGTTCAGTATCGATTTTAATCTGATCTTGCTGAATATCAACACCAGCTTCTGACAGATATTTGCAAATATCCTTTTTCAGAGTTTTGGCATAATCCACCATCTTCTGAATATCCTCATCCTTAGGGAGATATTGAGCAAATTTCTGCCTGTTTTCAGCTGTATCAGCCACACATAAAGCCCCATTATAAGGATCAGTATGCAGAACACGCTTTAAGCCTGGTTTTAAATTCTTACGCTCATCGTAAGACATTACAATGTATAAAGGATCTGCATTTTTAGGTAAATCAACATGAGTGTTGGTTTTGAATTCATGAACTCCCATAGTGCGAGACTTTGAAAGACCGTTTTTAACAAAAGCATTAAGTAATGATTCAGCCTCAGCGTTGTTAATGTCAAATTCATTCTGTAATTTATCTAATTTAAGATCTTTATTCTCATTATCTTTAACGAATTTATCTGTTCTGGTGGCAATTACATTTGCATTTTTATCAGTCATTGCCTTCATAGTTCTAATCTGACTTGAGAGTTCTGCGAACTTTTTAAGTTTTTCCTGATCATTTAAGTCAGTTTTTTCTTTTAATCCTTTAATTAAATTATCTACATTCTGATTAAAAGACTGCTGATACTGTTTAAAAGCTACATCACCATTAGTACCAGCACAGATTTGAGCATTACAGTTAGCAGCTACACCATGAACATAATCAGAGAATAGTTTATTAACATTCTGAATTACAAAATCATGCCCCTGATTGGTAACTCTAACAAGATTTCTAACATTGCCCTCAATGGCATTCTGAATATTGTGAGCTGCTTCCTGATAGCAGTTGGCAAGACATTTCTTTTCGATAATTTCAGACTGTCTTAAAAGATCCTCATCTTTGAGATTTTTTATGCTTTTCATTTCCTTTAAAGCAGAAATAAAGCTGTCAGCCCTTTCAAAGTTTTCTTTAAAGCCAAGTTTCAATCCTGCATTGTCAAAAGCATCAAAGATCTGACCATATCCAGTAACAGCACCTTCGATGCCCAACGCCTTTTCTTTAGCACACTGCACCAAAGCCCTGGCAATAAACATCTGACGTTTAGCATAATCTTTCTCGTTTAAAGCTACAGCCAGCATTGATTTACCAAGCGTAGGTTTATCATTATTGATATCAAGACCTGTAAGATAATGAGGTCTCTGCATATCTAAGATACGGTTTTTGTATCTTCCAAGTTTGGCAATCTGAGCTGATGTGTAATACTGATGAGCTATAGGATCGTAAGTAAAACCGTTATCAGGATTTGCAACCCAGTTAGCATATTTAGGTGGAACAAAATCGAGATAAACACGATCATTCATTTCCTGCTGATCTTCATCAGTGTACTGTACACCAACGGTAGCAAGTTTGATTTTGTCAGCTCTCTGTCTTGCCTGATCAAGAGTGTACTGTTTTAACTGTTTAAGTTCTGGATAGAGTTTAAACTGATCTTCAGGAATTTCATAAAGATCATACTCTTCTCTCCAGATTGCACCTGACAGATTGTAAAGCACATTTTTAGCTTCACGATCTGAATTGTTAAGCTCAAGAAATATGTTCATTTTTACAATCCTTACTTAATATTTACAATTAAAGAAACTGCATTTATTTACATAAGCAACATTTTGAGCCTGTAATACTTTTGAATCTGCTTTAAGCTTATAGGTATTATCATTTAAACTGTCGCTTAATTTATTGTAATTACTTAACATTAAGTCTTTTAAACTGTAACAGCAGTTAAATTTTCTTAAAAAATTATAATCAAGTCCAAACTCTTCCTGTAAGATCTGAAAAAGAATTCCTCTTGAAAAATAATCTGGTAAAGTAGCATAAAGAGCTGCTTTATTTCCATCTTCAACTTTAGAACAGTAAAGTTCGTTAAGAGCCAGATCGACTTTTGTCAGAAGATTCTGATAACCTTTTGAAGTTAGATTTTTCTCATCAGTACAGTCAAAGATAAAATAAGCATAGGGAGATTTAAAAACGTTTAAATCAAACTCTCTATGTTCCTGTTCTAGCAGAGCATACAGTTCTGACTCATTAAATGCAGAAACTTTCTGATTAAGTTTACCTTCAAGACCAACCCTTTTATTAAAATCAAAGCCATGTGAAAAAAACTCATCTGTTCCTAAAAAAAGCTTGTATGAGAAGATCTGATCCTGTACAGATAACTCAAAAGACTGATATTTCTTTAAATTAAGCAAAGCACAAGTGTGATCTGCTATACGCAGTTTTTCTAAGACACAAAATGCCTGACAGTTAGAAAAAGTATCAGACATTTTTAAGCCCTGTTCAAAAGGAAACAGTAGCTCATTATTCGAAGTGATATTTAATTCACATGACAGCATTTTTTACATCTCGAATTTTATAAAAAGCCAAAGAACTTTTTAGTTGCTTTTGCAATTTCTTTTTTAGAAGGTTGAGGACAGTTTTTAATAAATTTTGGTAATTCAGGATCTTTAAAGCTGACCTTTTCTAGATCTGGATATTCATTCATAGCCTGTTTGTAAGCAATGCAGTAGCAGAGATTTAACTCAGCGGCAATTACGCATAAGGTAGCATGAATTTTCACATCCTTATTCTGAGGATCATGAAGCAGCATTAAAGTTGTATCTTTATTTTCGTATGAAGTCAGACGATTACTTAAATACTCATTCAGATTATCAACATTGGCATGTCTTATCATTTCTTTTAACAGACTGAAGATAGTATCATTGTGCTGGTCAAAATAATCAGCGACAGCATCTTTATCAGCAAATTCACGAAAGTGCTTTCCTAACTCCGTAGGGTTATCAGTTTTATCAATGTAATTTTCAATCTTCTTTAAAAAGTTCAAAGGTTCAGCATACTTAGAGCCTGGCTCACCAACGTGTAAAAAATCTACGATTTGGACAAAACCATCACCGCAGCGGTCTTTAAAGTAATTGAGTAATGCGTTCTGATCAATAACTTTGTTTAAATCTTTAGAGTTTTTTTCGAACTGGTGCCAGATATTCATACTAAAATTCCTTATCAAAATCTATTAAAGGTCTTAAGCCGTAGCCACGGCTATTACAATTTAAACATAAAACAAATTAAGGCAGGAGTAAAACAGAATTTTACCCCTTACCTTATAAATTTGTATATATTAACGACCTCTTCTGTAATAGTGTTTTTGCTGCACCTGTTTATCTTCCTGCTTCTGAGTCTGAGTATTGGTCTGTGTTTTCTTCTGCTCATAAACTCTTTTCTCAGTATTGGTATTCTGCTGAGACTTCTTTTCTTTATAAGCAGTTAACATTTCCTGACCTAACTTTTCATCATACTGAGTACCAATTGTCTCACGTAAAGCAGCGCTGATCTGAGTACCGCCCTTTGTGAATACATTAGATAAGGAGTCAAAAACAGAAGCCTGCTTTAGCATAGGATGAGCTTTTGCAAGATCAGTTAAAGGTAAAGACCATAACTTGGTTGACATAGAAAAACGAATGCCAGGAGTCATATGCAGTGCTTCGTTAAGTTTCTTTGTACCTCTGATAAATGCCAGAGGAACATGATTTTTCTTAACTTCATCATTAACTTCTTTTTCATTCTGAGTAGTAGCCTGTTCCTTCTGTTCAACTGTTTTGTTTTTAGCGTTGTTTACTCGGTCTAAAAATTCCTTATAAGTCTGCTCTCCCATTTCCTGAGAAAATACCTGACCTATTGAACTGCGCAGAGTAGAATCAATCTGCTTACCCTGAAAATCCTTAACTAACAGCTCCTTATAAGACTCAGTAATGAAACCAGCCTTAATGCCTGGATGAGCAGCTGGTAACTCATTCTTAGGTATCATATAGGCTCCTGCCTTATATGAGAAAAACATATTAGGAGTATGCAAACAGGCATCCTTAACAGCAGGATTACCCATAGGACGAACATAAACCCAGCCCTTATTAGCATTATCAGACTTATTTTTCATAATAAAATCTCCATTACAAAATAAAAAAAATCTAAGCCCTAATAAAAAATCAGGACTTAGATTTCTTTTGATAAGCTTAAATTTTTCATCTTTAGTTCCAGAATTTTGTTCTTGGTTCTAAATAAAGTGGGATAGGAAAAATTCCTTTGAGTATATTTATGTCCAGTAAGAAAAGGAACTTAACCTATCCCTCCAGTCTTTTTGTAATTCTATTATAGTTTAAGCATATCTATAATGCAATAGAATATTTTAATATTTATGTATTATTTACAAAAAAGCTACCCACCCCCAAAAAAAGCGACACTTTTTACTTATCTAAAAAGAAAGAAATTTTTAAATTCAGCAATCAGCTCAAGAACCAACTCAGGAATCTGAGTTAAGCAAGTTAAACTCGAATGTAACAGCCTACCATGAATGTTACAGTTAGCAATAGCAGTAAAACTGCAGAATACACAGATCATAAAAGTATTGCATTTAAAAATAGTGCTTCTTTTTGTTTATTGAAGATCTACATTATGAAAATTTTGCACTGATAAAAAGATAAAGCAGAGATCATAACGATAAGACTTTGAGTTGTTGTTTTCTAATATGTATATGTTGGTTACCTCTTATATATACTCTTAAATAAAGATCTTAAGATCTCTTAAGAAAAAAAATCAAAATTATCTATCTGAAATTTCGATACTTTTTCAAATTTTTCTTTTAAAAACAATTTTAAATAAAGTTATCGGATTTCAAATAAAAATAGCCCATCCCAAATAAAGATATCCACAGGTTGGAAGATCCTAAATAAAGATAACCACAGAATCATGAATTTTTTAAATGGTAGTAATTACTGATAAGCAATTCTTATCGGTCACAAAGATGGAGTAACTTACGCAATTTGGTAAAAGTTAGATGAAAGGTACGCCCAAAACTTACTAAAAATGGTTTAGTCCAGAGGAACACTTAATAAATGAGAAAAAGTAGGCATTAGTTAAACTGCCTACTCTGTAAACAGGTAAGAATTTTGATCAAGGCTAGGAAAATAGAGATTGCAGACTTTGAGAAAATTGCTTCCTCTCTGTTTCTGTAGCTCCTATAACTTTCGGCTCTGCTTGAATAGGAGGGGGAGCTGCTGAATAATTGTTCTGTTGTTGAGGAAAAGAGTTTGCTTGAGCGATAAACTTATTCTTTTTTGCCTTATGGATAGCTTTCAGATAAGCTGTAGAAGCTGCTATCAGACTAGAACGAACAGATTGAATAAATCCAGATATACAGGCTGATTGTGTCAGTTTTAGTTTTTTAGTAAAACAAATATGAGTAGCCGTGGCTAATTCGACAAATATTTTTTTGATTTTATCTATACTACGATAGACATATGCCATTATATTGTTAATTTGTATAGATAATTTTTGAAAAAACTTTTTAAGCTCTTCCTGATTTGGCTCTACTAATTCACCAATTAGATATGAGATCTGCTGTTCTATCAAAATACGATCTGGTATTTGACTGCATTTTGCAAAACGCTCCTGAAACTTTTTTAAAGTGTTTTTTCTACTATTGTAGACTGAAAAAAGCATGCCTAAAAGGAGACTGGAGCAGTCAGCTGCAATCACAATCTTTGCAAGATCACCTTCTACCGAAAAGAAATTTTTAAATGCTTCCTGTTGTATCAGTTGCAGGTATTGTAAAGAAAATCTGATAGAAAAGTTTGACTTGTCTATATGATGCACACTGATTAGTTTAACCTTTTCTAAAAGCTTACAGGTATTCTGAATTCTTTTCCTTCTGGTATTTGCATCAATGACATCATCATTAAACAGCATCAGACCTAGATTTTCGTAATTTGTCTGAAAATCCACGTCTGATACAGCTTTAAGAGTTTCATTAGAGCTGTTGACAGTCAGTTTTATTTTATTAGGTACTTTTACATTTTTAAGTACATAATTATTGAGAAGATTTGCATATACCAGCAGGCTCCGTGAATAATTTGTTTTTTCACTGTGAGTTAAATCGGATGAATTTTGAATATAAGAATTTAAAGCTATGAGGAAATCATTACTGAATTGAAGTTTCGGAAAATGAACTTTCTTTAAAATAATGCAGGTAGACATAAAATATACTCAATCACAAAAAGATACTGGACATTAATTTACATTACATATACCAATATAACAGCAATTTTAAATCAGTCAAGTTATACCGTGATTAATCTCACGGCATAACTTGGATTTTAAGCCTTTCTATTTGAAATTAAAGCTCATTAATTTTAGCTCTGATAAAGGCAACTGCTTTTCCTGACCATCTGCACCGATTACAGTTACTTCTGTATTTGAAGAGAAATCTCCATGAAGTTTTAAGGTATAGCTCTGCACATTACCATTCTCATCAGTGTATTGACAGTTAATAGAGTCTAAGAATACCTCATCAGCATCATAATGTTCACTCTCACCAGAATACTTTTCTCTTTCTTCTTCTCTTTCAAGACCATCAGAAAGATCATGAGCAACCCTGGTGTCACGATCAGTATATGAAGATGTAGCATTGATACCTGCTGTTGGAGCCTCATTTTCCTGATTTTTAGAAAACATTTTAGGCTCAGCTGAACGTTCACGTTCGTGAAGCTCAGAATATTCATTCTCACTGTTCTCAGAAATCTCTGTATCATTCTGCTGATTTTCAGTGTCATTAACTTCAACGGCAGGATGATCTGTTGAAGCTAATACAAGTCCTGGCTGATTAGAGCTGGTATCCTCTTTAATCTGAGGCTCTGGAGGTAAATCTTCAGCAGCAACTGGTTCTGAATTAGCCTTAAAGAATTTTTGTAAACGAGTGCAGTCACCACGGTCAAAGACTTTTCCATTAACTTTAAAGTCATTTAAGGTAGCTAGCACCTCATCTTTATGCTTTCTGTAAAGCTTAATCAGTTCATAGCCTGTTCTTGTGGCTGGACTAATTACTCCTTCATTAAAGTAATCAAGGAGTTCCTGATCTTCAAATGGTGAAAGATCAGAGAAAGAACTCATCTGAGTAACCCAGCCTAAAGATTTGCCGAACTTTTTAGCAACCAGACTTCTCATAGAGCCTACATCCTCATCTGGATGTTCATTCTTATATGAATCAATGAATCTCTTTATTGAATAGGCAACTTCAAAATTGTTTAAATCTACACGCTGAATATTCTCTGTAAGCTGATCTAAGCATACGTCAGAATCAGAATGGTATTCTCTAACAATACAGTTAATAGTTGTTACACGACTTTCTTTTGATTCATCAAAAGTACCAGCAGCAATTTCCTGATCTTGCCATTCCTTTAAAAGCTTTGTAGCACGGAAACGTCTTTCACCAGACACGACTACGTACTGATCATCTACATAAGGCTTTGAATAATCATCATCAACGTGAGCCTTTCTGACGATAATAGGATTTTGCAGACCACGTTCTTTAATAGATTGTGCCAGGGCATTTAATGAACCATTAACATTGTCGTTTTCATCTTCTGAGATTTCCTCAGTAGAGAGTTTTTCTACCTGAAAGCCTAAATTCTGTTCAGAACGAACCTGAGGTAAGGTTTTTATTTTTTCAAGAGAAATTCCTAAAACCACATCAGTCTGATTAGCATTAGAAATTAAAGAAGAATTTTGAATACTGTTTAAATCAATTCCATTTAATACATCGGTATCACTCATTTTATTTATTCCTTATCAAGCTGATCTTCATGGTTAAAAATAAAAGGATCAGTAATAGCTGTTTCATCAAATTTTAGCAGAGATTCTGCTTTTTCTGGATCTACAGATAAACAATCAGTAGCATTATTCAAAAGATCATCAATTAAATCAAGTTCTTTATTTGTCATTTAACTTTTTGTAAAACCTCACTGGTAAGAGCATAAAACTCATTTATTGCTCTTGTGTTGGTAAAACCTTTTTTCTTTCTTAACTCTCTTAAAGAGCAACCGAGAGACAAAGCATCCTGAATGGCAGAGCATGGATGAATTTTTGCATTAAAAATCAGACCTTCACCTGCTTTCTGATTGATTTGTTCAAACAACTCAACCTGACGTTTTCTCTGATTATAGAATTTATTTATGACAATTCCTAATAAATTTAATTTTATATTAATTTTTTTGATTGCCTGATAGGTTGACAGGAGCTTTTGCAGCCCCTGTAAAGCAAATGAATCAAGCTCTAAAGGAATAATCAGTTGTTCACTAAAGAGAAAAGCTAAAGTCAGCACATTACCTAAAGTAGGAGGAGTATCCATTACCATAAAATCAAACAGCTTTTCAATTTTTGCTACATTAAGATTGAAATACTTATAGCATAAGTTTTTATCAAAACTATCTGAATTTGCCAATGAGTTAGAACTCTGAATTAAAACTAAATTATTCTTTTCTGTAGCCGTGGCTATCATTTGAATTTCCTGAGCATTTAATTCTCTGGAAATAAAATCATAGCAGGTAATCGGGATTGCAAAATTTTTTAAAGTCTCTGAAGCATTAGCCTGAACGTCAAAATCTAAAAATAAAACCTTTTTCTTAAAGTCAGATGACATAAATCTGGCAATATTAGTAGACAGGCAGGTTTTACCCAAACCACCCTTCTGATTAGTAATAGTAAGTCTTTTCATAAAATACCTCTTAAAATAACTTACTTAAATTTAACTTTTCTTAATTATAGATATTTATTTATATAAATGCAAGTATATTATATACATATTTTATATTTTTATTACGTTAAACATTTAACTCACCTATATTGTCTATATCTTTACATTTCAAAGAAATAAATAACTTTCTAAGTATTTCATAAATAGCCTATTTTTGCCATATTAAAGATCAGCTTCTGAATCTGAAGTTTCACCTTCACGAGCTTCCTTTTCTTGGTTTCTGGTACAGATTTTCTTATCATCTACAATGGTACATACCCATTCAGTTTCATTTTTCTGATTTACTTTTTGTTCTTGAGCCTTTTTCTCTTCTTGATCCTTACGTTCTTTTTTGTCCTCATATTCACTTATACGTGCAGACTTGTCTTCAAAAACAGCACCCATAAAATCATGAATAGATGCTCTGTTATAGGATATGACTATGGTACATATCCAAAGTCCGATAAAAGCCGCTGACAAAGCTGCTATCGAAAGTGAAGCAACACTTGCAATAACTTGTCCCCTGCGCAAAAAAGCAACTGTCAGAAAAAGATTAATTAAAAATGCCAAAGTTGAAACTACTATCATTGTTATCTCCTAAAGTCAGATACTCTTTACCACATCTTTTAACATGTCTAGTGCGTTGTCACATTCAACGTTAACAGTCCTTAATTCACTTCCTAGCTCGATTAGGACACTGTCATGACTGCTGCTTAATGACAGTTCTACATCTTCACCTGTGACGATTTTTAGAAGTTTTGTAAGCACTGGTAACATTGCTTTCTTTCTCTCTTTTCATAATATTCTCCTATTTTTGTCATTGATATAATATTTAGAATAATATATATTTATTATATTATATAATATTCAATAGTTAAAAAAATTTATAAGGGATATTCATATATTCCAAAACATCTTTAATTCCTAGCTCATTTAAACAGAACTGATATTGTCGTGGGTGCGTTTGTTGCATTCTCTGGAATCTGTTAGGAACTCCGTCCTTCTGAATACCGTACATACAGAACATACAGCCAGTACGATCACAATGTGTCGTATGATATTTACCAGTTTCATCCTGAACAATATCACCATACACCGATGCAATTTTTAAATTATATTTAACTATATAATGTAAAACATCCTGTTCAGTCCAGAAACTCATTGGACGAGACATCGGACGATGAGAATCAAAAGCGTTGCAGCCGAACTTTAACCACGAGTTCAATCTCAGTATAGATTCATCTGTCATGGTTCCAACAATACCTTTTCTACCTGTTTCTTTTTCATAAAGTTTAAATGGAGCTTTTTTCATGACATCACAGCAGTGATCTGAAATCTTAAAAGGAGCATTTAACATAAATTTCCATTTATCAGATAACTTATAGCTGCCGTTCTTGCCATTAAGCCTTAAGTCTCTTAATTTATCTGATTTAGTATTTCGGATCTCATCAATATAGCTTGACTGTTCTTTTGAGATCACAGGATAACCATAAGTGTTAATGACATCTTTGAACATCATTTTAGGAGTTATAACAGTTACATTATCTTGAGACAATGCAAACTTTTTGATTTCAGGATATTCAAGACCAGTATTGCAATAAACAGAAGGCACATCAGGAAATAAATCTGACAGTATGTGTTTTAAGACTGTACTGTCTTTTCCGCCTGAGAAAGCTAGATATACACCGCCCTCATACTTTATGTGCCACTGCTTTAGTCTTAATCTGGTCATCTGAATTTTTGCATCCAGTGGCAAAGACTGCTTTTGTTTCAGCTCCCATACTGTATGTTTTCCCATTTTTAACTCCGTTATAAAAAATGTAGCCACGGCTAAACCTAAGAAGCAATTTCAGCTACATTCTGAACAGATTTTTCGAATTCATCTCTTAAAAATGAAATCTGATAATCTGTTAAAACAAAAACAGGAACACCATTTAGATAAGGATCTTCAGCATATTTATAATGTTGTGGATCAAGTATTTCATCAAAGATCCTATTTTCACTTAAAATGTGTTTAAGTAGCTGCTGATCATTATCTCTGGTAATGGTGTCACCAGAAGAAAGATTTGGAAGATTGACGATGTATTTAAGAGAAGGCTTATCAGCAAAATAGTTTTTTAACTCATTCTGATTAGGATCAACTGATTCATTGAATACTGGTTTAGGATAATGATTAAGCCAGACAATCACTGAAACGTCATTTACAGATGATAGAACTTCATTAACACATTTTATGCATTCATCTCTGGCATATTCACCACCTGCGACAGGCATATGAAGAACAATATTAACATCAAGTTCTTTTAACTGCTTAATCAGGAGTTCATGATCTTTTCTTAAAGCATTGACAATAGCGTTAAACATGTCGGATGTAGTATCGACTAATAGATCTGAATAAGTAGTTTTTATAATTTCAACTAATTTATTGATGTCAAAATCAATGGAACCGTCTGTTTTGGTAACAGCAAGGTTAAGACTTTTTGCATTGAGAGCTTTAAACCGACATAGAGAAAAATTTGGATCTAAATCATAGAGTTTTAAAGGCTGACCATTTGACAGCTGGTATTGAGCAAGAAGCCAGCTGATGAAGGTCTTACCTGCCCTACTTTTAGATAAAGTAAAATGAACCACAGGCATAAAATAAATTTACCTCATTTAAACAGAAAACCGCACATTAGACCACAGATAAAGCCAAGAAACAGAACTATTCCACTGATGATAATAAAATAATTCTGCATAGTTTTAAGTTGTCTTTTAAGAATTTTATCAAAGATGAAAGAAAGAACGACCACAGGATCATCAGCAGATAATTTGTAGCCGACCTCCCTTTCATACTCTTTGATTATAGGATCTTTAAATATCATATATCGTTATTTTACGTTGTATAAGGGATCAAGATTCTGATAAGACATGAAGATCAGATTCCTAATGATCTGACAGCTTTTCTTATCAATAATCGAAGCCTGTCGGATTTCCTTACCATCTGGAGAAGTTAGCTGAAATTTCTTTAAATCCTCCATAGAGCAGTCAGCTAATTCTGAAATGGCTATATGCTGATTTCTTAAGCTGTCATACATAAATTTCATTGTAATAGGAATACGAGGTTCTTCTACTACATAGTGAACTTTGCCTTTATACTTTGCAAATTCAGGCTTTGTTGAGAAGTCTAAAGGAGAAGGCAGCTTATCTTGTCTAATGCCTTGACCGAAGCTGTTAAAACCATTGTTCAAATGCACAATGATTTGAGGGCGACAGTTATCGTTACCTAAATTTGCATTAACAATTTCATCTAAACAGTTAAAAGTTTCCTGTTTCATCTGACCAGGAACCAACGGAACATGAAGGAGAACCTTGGCACCTGATGATGAAAGCATCTCAATTCCAAACATGTCTTTTAAATACGAGAACCATGCGTAATATGAGTTAGCTCCAGTGTCAATAATGATATTTTTCTGGCTAAATTCTTGAGCGATATTCTGAATGGAAACAGAAGTGATTGCGCCAGTTTCATCTTTAAAATCCACAAAATTAGTTTTAAAGAAACTGTACTGTCTTAATCCTGAATTGTTTGTATCTGTATCAATAACTGAAACAGTCTGTTTCATTTTAATTTTAAGATATTCAGCTAAGTAAGTTGTGATCACGGTTTTACCGATACCGCCCTTAGCTCCTAGAATGATATTGATGTAATTTTGCATAATTGTTAGACCTCATTAAGTTTTGTTAATAAACCAGAACGAACATTTTTGCCCCATATAGGGACCGAAATTTGAAATTACAAAAGAATAAATCTCTCTTGAATTTTTTGAACCGAAATTTTCACTTCCATCTTTTTCTTTTAAGGTGTAATGATATAAATAAATCACATTATTATCCCATGTTGGAAGATCATCATTAAGCTGAAATAGTCGAGGGATCGGCATATACTCACTTTCGTTGTCTGCTGAGGCTCCGTCAAAAATCATACCTCTCTGATCATAAAAGAGCTTCTGATGTTTAGTTTCATTATAACGATTTCCTGTACGAACAGGATTACGAGGATCGTCAGGATCTAAGTGAGTTAACGGCAATACAGGTAAAGGACAGAATTCTTTTCTTGTCTTAAGATACTCCTGACGTTCTTTGTCTTTTTTCTGTTTTTCAATTTCATCTGGAGTTAAGAAAGCAGGATCATTACCAGCATTTGCCCACGGATCATTCTCTTCTACTGATAAATTTTCGGTCATTACCTGAGGAGAAGATTTAACCTCATAATTATTTACCGAAACATTAACAGGTGAAAACGTTGCTGTAGGAGCCTGCGAACTTTTAACAGCAGGCTCAGGCAAAGCTGCTGCAGGAGAAGTATCAACATTAGCCTCCGTAATTCTTTCAGAGGCTAATGAATTTCTGTTAACAGTAGCTGTAGCGTGAGTATTTACCACGCTACCATTTTTTGAATTTAAAGTATTCAATTCATGCGCAAATTCAGCATTTTTCAGAATTTGCGCCCTGAGCTGATCCTGGTTTTCAACCACTTTCCGAAACCATACAAAAAATGTTTGATACCAAATATTTGAAAATGCTTCTTTATCTTTATCTGAAAGCATTTTAAAAATAATAGAACAATAGGATAAGTCGCAAGGGATTCCCATTGTAAAGATTTCAGGTAGTAAAGTATCTAAAAAAGCAGGAATAAGCATTTTTACTTTCTGCTTTTTATCTTTATTAATTAAAGCAATTCGTAAACAGTTAAATTTATCCATTTTTTATATGCTTTAATTTTGCGTAAAAAGATGTGTACGTAATATATTTTTTGAAATAGTCATTTTGACAACAATTTAGATATATTGTTGAAATACTTAAATTTAGTTTTAGACCATTTTGGATATAATCATCGACTAATAAATATATTAGTTTAGATGCGGATGGAATAATTCTTTTTTTAATCCCCTTTGAAAACATCAGATCTTTTTTTTCAAAATCTTTAAGACAATCCTCTAAATATTTTCTTGACGAATCTTCCATAAAGAGTCCTTTTTTTGAATATTCCAAATTGAAAAAGATCTTAACATAAATAAAACAGAATATCTTATATTTTAGTGAATAATCTTGGGTTATAACGGTTAATCTTTTAACATAATTTTTTTTAGTACGTTATAACATATCTTAATATATCGATAGTAAAATGTTATATAATAATATTAGTAATACAGGCAGGATGTGTTAAATAGTCCCAAATTAAAATTTTGGAGAAAACGACTATTTAACTCAGCCCTTTCAAACTGACGTTTTCAAGCGGCTGCTCCTGCTCTGGTGAGACCAAAAATGCTACCGCATTTAACCATGTCATTTATAGGAGAGAATTTTATATGAGAGCTTTTAAACTAAATTCTGATGAAGAATATTTTTGAAGCATTTAAGAAAAATATTAAAAATGAATGTCAGAAAAGTAAAAAAGTAATAGATAGACTTTTGTCAGATCAGGAATAAGGAAAACTAAGCCTATGGAATTTAAAATTTTTGAAATTTTCGTAGACAGTCAATATCAACCTTTTGGAGTAAAAGATGAGCAGTAAAATAATTGATGAATTTGCGTTGAAAGGTGAATAGTATGAAGCTTAAGGATTTTAAAGGGGTTTATTTTGAAGATACCATTTTAATTTGTGATAAAGAAACTGTACTAGCAAGACAAGATGGTTATTTTTCTGAAGAGGTTATAAAAGAGTTTGGAGAATACGACGTGGAAAGTATATCTCTAAGCTATTTAGAAGAGAACTGTATAGATATATATCTTGATTTATATAAGGAATAATGAAAATGCAGTTTAAGAATTTTGATATAGCTGATGTGATTGGATGTAATGACGTTGAACAAGCAAAGGCAGATACAGGCAAAAAAGGATACTATGCTGACCATCTAGAACAATTAGATGATTTCATTGAAAATAATAGACATATTGGTACATTACATTCGATTACTAGTAAAGATACTTTCGAACGTCTTATCGTTGGCTGTGAATTTGATTACCCTTGTCCTTATACCTACTTTTTACCATTAGAAAAAGTTAAGAAAACAGAGCCTACAGAGAAAAAACTTAAATGGAGACCTTGTAAGGATATTGAAGAACTTGAAGATTTATTGAATTGTGATGTTTTAGCTTTTGTGGGTCGTGTTTTAGAATTAAAAGATAAAAGTACAGGAGCAACAATTATAGTTGGTATTACAGGCACAGAAGAACTACCTATTGATAGTGGTTCGATATATTCAATCATTTTAGGTAATGGTCAAGTTTATTCTTTTGCCGATTTGTTTGATAAATTTGAAATTAACGTAAATGATAAATGGCAACCTTTTGGAGTGAAAGCTAAAGATGAGTGAATTAAATGATACCCATAGCGTTCAGCTAACTAACATTGAGATAAAAGTAAAAATGGGGGTATTTAATAAGACGTTAAAAACATAAAACAACAAAAGAATTTTTAGATAATTAAAGAATATAAAAACGTAGCCATGGCTACAAATACTTTTAATCGTGAGAAAGGAAATATGGACACCTTAAAAGAACTGATGAATGATAATCGAGGATTAAGTATTTATATCAGAGCAGAGACTTTGACTATATGCAAAGAGAATACTAAAAAGGAAATCATCAAAATCTACAGAAACAGAGCCTTACCGAAGGAGTTATGGTTCGAAAAAGTAGATAACTGCATAAAGGAATATCAGGATAGAGTTGTTAAAAAAATTGAAATGAAAAATAACTACACTGATGTTGTTTTGAGCATATAAAACAGGAGAAAAAAATGAGCTTATCTATAGCATTAAATTCTAAACAGCTTGAAAACTTATCAAAAGAATCATTAAAACTGAAAACAAATTATGCTGTAAAAGGTATAGATCTTTTTATAAATTCTCAAGATCTTAATTTAATCTGGCTTCAGAAAATGCTGTGCAAAAAAGAAGATATGAGTAAAATTCCTGAATTTGCCGATAATAAAGTTGTTTATTTGGGAAGAATTTATGAGCAGGTAAACGAAAAAGAATTAAGAGCCTTTATCTACAATAAAGTTTTTGAACTAAATATTAGAAATCAAGAAAGATACTACGGTTCACCAGAGATTAGAACTTTAGATCTTAAATCATGTGAATACAGGAAAATTCACTAATGCAGCAGGAAGAAATTAAAACTGACAGAAGATATAAAAATACAAAAGATCATAAAACATTTGAGACTCATGTAAGGTTCTCTGAAGAGGAATACACGGAGCTAAAATCAAGAGCTGTTTTAAATAATATGAAACTCAATGAATACATTAAGAATGTGATCTTTTTGGATAAGTACTGCATTCTTAATACAGATTATGATCTTTATGAACGCTTAGGGCAAATTTTAAATGTCTTAACCAGAACAGGTAACTTTTTAGTAAAAGTTGGAAAGTTATGCGAAGAACAAAAAGATTATAAAAATCTTAGTTTGCTAAGAGAGGCTCTAGAAGCTGAAAGAAAAGGTATTAAAGAATTTCATCAGAGTTTTGTCAAACTTCAAAAATCTGTACTGGAGAAGCTATGAGTGTAATCATAAATAAAATAGCAGGTGTGTTCAATGGAAAATTAATTGTCTTAAATTCACTGATTTCACCTAATCATGATGATGTTTATAGCATTGTGTTATCTGAATATGAGACTCTGACCAAAAGGCAGATCATCAAAGAACCAGAAAGACTAACTGACAAAAATCGCAAAGAGCTTGAAATATTAATCGATAAATTATCTGCTAAAAATAAAAGTAAACTTGAAAGCACGCTGGGAGTTAAAGGAAAAGATTTTTTAGAATACAACTATGTTTCAAAAAATAAGGAATTAGAAAAAAACGGTGCCAGATTAGGTGTTTGTCACTGGGACTGTATTCTTAATTTAGAAATAGCAAAGCTCATAGTTGCAGCCAATCTTTACGGTAACTTTACTTTAAATTTTGCCATTCCCTATCTTAAAAAGATTTTAAGTAAAACTGAATTTAATAAAGTTTGTTTTTAAAGAGTATAAAAAAATGGCTACAAGAGTTTTTAATTTTGCTTCGTCTTCTTTATTAGTTGAAAATCTAAAAAAATTTTTCCCTGAAATGGGTACTTCAGAAACTGAAGTTAAACAGGCAATGACAAAAGTCTTAAAGACTTACCTAAAAGGGTTTGGACTTAATTTAAAAAAGATAAGAACTAAAAAAGGTATTAATCAAGTACCTTTTGCAAAGCAACTAGGAGTTACACAAACAACTTACTCTTTTTGGGAAACAGGAAGTCATGTTCCTAGACTTTCAAAAATATCGATGATTAGTGAATTGTTAGGAATTGATGTTGGAGAACTATTTTTTGATGAAATAAGCAATCCTACTCAAAAAATAGACATAGGATATTTGCCTATTTATGATGGTTCATCTTTTTTTAGTAAAACATATGAAGATATTGCAACTAAGCGTGTTTTGCTGAGTCCAAAAGAGCTTATTCTGGATGTCTACAGAGGAGAATATGATTTTGCCTTTAAGAGTAAAGATACAGCTGTTGTAGGAGAGTCTTTCTCTATTCCTTTAAATGCTCTTGTGATGTGTTCTTCTGCAGGATTGATCGCTGAAAAAGAAAAGGATCTGCTCTTATGCTCTGGAAAAATTGTTTTAATCAGCATAACAAGGCAACAGGCTTTGCTTAAAAGAGTTTTTTTTGATGGAAAGATCTTAAAAGTTGAGTCTTTATCTAAAGATGAACAAAATTATGAATTTCCTTTAACTGAAGATGCTTACAACGAAATGGAAAATAAAACTAAAGCAATTTATCACAATCAGTTAATCTACATATCTGATATTGAAATATTTGCTATTGCTAGAAAATGTGTATTTGATTTATAAAAAAACATAAATAACTTATATTTATAAAAATCCTAAAAATATATTCAGATTTAGATGATAACAGGAGTAAAGAAAATGAACCAGATAGAAAAACAGTATTTGATGGAGTTTTTATCTCAGTTAACTGATTTTTTTGAAAAACAAGGATATGAAGCTTATCCTAGTTTAAATACGCTGAATTTAAATGACTTTGGAATAGTGATAGTCAATCAACAGAAAAGAGAAGCACATGTTGTTGGAAACTCAATCTCTGAACCTAGGATTTTAAAACAGTTTAAAGAAAAAGGCTGTACAAACTTCTATGAAATGTCAAAGAACAATAAATAAAGGCTCAAAGTAGGTAGCATGCTTACAATAGACAAAACCAATCTTAAAGGCTTTAAAAATACGTCAGACAATCCAAAGCGATTAGCTCAATATCTTCTTTACGGCTCAGAGCATAAAATACAGAATGAAATACAGCGTGTGCTGTATAAAGGAACATTTAACAGTGAGACAGCTGACTTAGAACAAGTTGGAACAGCAATAAAACTTTTAAATGACCGCTATAACGCAACAGCTAGTTTACGCAGTAAAAACAGACTGCGTACTCACCATATCATAATTTCACTAAATGCTGGAGAACACCTGACAGCAGAACAGTGGGCAGAAGTTGCAAGAGAACATCTGCACTTACTTAATCTTGATGACCATTTAGCTATGTGGGCAGTGCATAAGGACTCTGATAATGAACATATGCATCTGGTTTTTTCAGATGTTAATCCTCGTACTCTTAGGATCAATGCTCTTTCTAAAAGTCATACAAAATGGCAAAAACTCGATAAAGAGCTTGAAGTAAGATTTGATTTGAAAGCAGATAATCACGACAGACAGAATAAATTATCTGGAGAGAATCTTGCAAACGATCTTGAAGCAAAAACAGGACAGCAAAGTCTGTTTTCTTACATCAAATCATTTATACCCGAGCTAAAAAAAGCTCAATCCTGGCAGGAATTCCATAAAATTTGCAGACTGCACAATATAGACTGTGTCAAACTAGGTAGAGGTATTGCATTTGAGACTGATGATCCAAATGATCCAACTCATAAAATTTACGTCAAAGGATCTGCTTTTAATCAGAAAGATATAAAGATGTCTCTTTCTGAATTAGAGAAGAGATTAGGTCCTTATGAAAAACCAGATGAAAGCGTAGCTGAGACAAAAAATCAGGAAACCTACGAAGCTAAACCAGTTAATTTTTCTGAAACAGACAATACAGAGCTGTTGAACTTAGGTAATTCACAGTCATTACAGGAAGCATTTGATGAATATAAAAGCCTACAAATAGAGCAGCAGAATAAATTAAATAAACTTAATGAGATAGAAGAAAATCTTGAAAGAAAATATAAAGAGCTATTAAAGAAAGAAAAACATCTTTTAAAAGTCAGAAATAAAAGTATAGAAAAGAACTTTTCTAATGCACCTGACAGCAAAGAAAAACTTTTAAAAGAATCGTATGAAAAATTTGACCAGCATAAAAAAGTTTTAGATGACAAATATAAGGAAATTAAGCAGCAGCTTAAAAAAGAAAAGGTAAGTAATTATCCTTTAACCAATTTTCTTGATTATCTTAAATTTAACATACGCATAGGAATACATTACGATCGTAATCTCATACTGCTTTTGTCAAGAAAACAGAGTGGCAAGCAGCATTTAAAAAACAACCTCAGTTTTCCAAGAATTAGAGTAAAGATGGATCAGGGCATCACACAAAACCTGATGAACATTAGAAAAGAAAAAAGACAGTTATCTAGAGAGGAATACCAATTAAACAAAGTTACAGGTAAAGGACAGCTTTTGTATGCAGGCACTGGACGTGAAATCGGAGACTTCATCAAAGATGACGGACAGAAGCTCATGTTAAATGACAGTCCCTCACTCAAAACCGTAAATGTCTGTTTAAAATTATGTAAAAAACAATTACAACCACACGGAAAGATTAAATGTCATGGTACTGATTTTTTTCAGCGACAGATATTAGAACTCTCTTTAATTAAAGATTTAGATTTAGAACTTGAAAATAAGGAACTCAATGATGAATACAGAAAACGAAAAGAAGCAAGAAACGCCCATAGAGAAGAGCGAAGAAAACTTGCAGAACTCACCAAAGCCAGAAGAGAACGACAATCTGCAACAGCTTACAGAAAAACTAGAAGATCTGGAAAATTCATTTCAGGAAGAACCAGACCACTCAGAAGATTCCAGTACCTCGGAGATGAGTTCGGAGCCGCAGACACAGCAGCCAACGACAAATCCACCGAGCGAAATGACATCTCAGACACTGCTTCAGTTAAAAATGAGCAGAAGTCTCAAATGGCACGAGAAAATGCCCAAAATGGAAGTGGCATGCACGACATGTCCAAATTGCATCTGGCAGAGAACCAGAACGGTCCTTCAATGCTATTGTCAGATGACAAACGAGATAGTATGGGAGAGCAGTCACAGCGAAAAGTTCTACCTAGAATGCGATGGTCGCTGGATCACGAAGGACGAGAACAGCGAGAAGCAGGAGGTATAGATCATGATGACAGTTATCATGAATATAAAGAGGTTGCTGAAATTCTTAACAGATTTTCTGAAGCAGGTAACCAAAAGAAAAATAAAACAGAAAATGAAATAATTAAGTATATTAAAGAACGAAATGAAAAACATCTAAAAGGATTTAAAGATGTACTAGAGCATCGTTTATGGACCGAAGATGAGACAGGAAACTTTTTATATCAGGGTTTAAGAAATTTAGACCAAAAATTCTATGCCCTTTTAAAGCAGGATAATATCATTTTTCTAAAACAGGTTGAAAACTATGCTTTAGCAAGATTAAAGAAAACTAAGCGAGGTCAAAAAATCAAAATTGATAAAACAGGAAAAATTATCAATAACAGCAGGAATTATAAGCATGAGAAGAATACACAAAATAAAAAGGAGCATTTATGAGTAAAAAATATAATGCAGAATTTGATACGAGAGTGTCGCAGGAGTTTTCAGGAAAAGACTGTTATGTCGGCGGAAAACTCAGCACACCGCTTAAAGTTTTTTTATGGATATTAGCAATAGTAGGTTTTATTGGAGGATTTGCCTCCTGTACACAGTATTTTGCTAGTGAACTAAGTTATTCACCATATTTAGGTACTCCTATATTCAATATAGGAACAGTTTATTTTTATTATCCTTGGGAAATTTTTTTCTGGTCAGATGCCAGAGCTGCCTATCCTGAACTTACAGACAACTTAATCTCAATTTACTACGTTGGATCAGCGCCCTTTTGGGTTCTGGCTATTACGATTAAAATTTTTAAAAGTAATGGACTTAAAGGTAATCAATTCTTAAACGGTTCAGCTCACTGGTCAAACAAAAAAGAAATCGAAGAAATGTCTTTAATTCCTCATGAATTGACCTTTAAAGACAAGGTATATAATGCCATGCCATGGCATAAGAAAAAAATCAAAGCAGGTAAATCTGAGGGAGTCTTTGTTGGAGCATGGGAAGATCCTGTTACAAAAAAACTCTACTACTTACGACATAACGGACCTGAGCATATTCTCTGTGTAGCACCTACTCGTTCTGGAAAAGGTGTAGGTTTGGTTAATCCGACACTTTTAACTTGGATGCATTCAGCAGTGATCACTGATTTAAAAGGTGAATTGTACGCTTTAACCTCAGGCTGGAGAAGTAAATATGCAAACAATTATGTTATACGCTTTGAGCCAGCAAAAGAGAGAAAGTGTGTAGATAAAATTAAACAGTTATATAACGTTGCTAGATGGAATCCTTTGGATGAAATTAGAGCGGAAGGTTCTACAGAATACTATTACGACATTAAAACTGATTCTATTAAAAAAAGAACTTGTGATGGTCTTAGAGAAATATCTGATACACAGAATATTATAATTCAGATTGTTGATCCTAAAGGTGAAGGATTGGATGGAGGATCAGACGCTTTCTGGAAAAAAAGTGCTTACGAACTACTTTTAGGTAGTGTTATTCATCTAAAGCACAATTGCCCTGATAATTGTAACATTTCTACCCTTTATCAAATGCTAGGAGGAAAAATAAACACAGCAAAATTGAGAGAAAAGAGGATGGCAGAACTCGAAAAAAAAAGAGCTGAAGAAAACGGCGATAAGTATTATAAAGATGACTACGAAACAGATGATTCAGAAACAGATGTCATGGACGTAAAAAATCTTTGGGAAGACATGGCAAAAGGCTTAGATCGAGATGGTAAGCCTTATAAAGCCAACTCTGCTGTAATTATTGCAGGAAAGCATATGAAAGTTCGTCCTGATGATGAAGGAGGTTCTGTTTTGTCAACCGCTACATCTTCGTTGGGTTTATATATTGATCCTGTAGTAGCAGAAAACACCTCCCATTCAGATTTCAGAATTAAACAGATCATGAATTCAGATAAACCTGTATCACTTTATTTAGTAACTGAGCCTACAGATAAGGACAGACTAGCACCTCTGGTCAAGCTCTTTATTTCTCTAATTTTAACCTTATGTGCATCAAATATGGAGTTTAAAAAAGGGCGTTCTGTAAGATCATATAAGAATAAGATGCTTTTAATGCTAGACGAATTTCCATCTTTAGGAAAACTTGAAAAGATGCAGGAGTCACTGGCATTTATTGCAGGTTATGGTATGAAAGCCTATCTAATCACTCAGGATATGTCACAACTTTTTGATAAATACGGAAAAGATGAATCAATCTCATCAAACTGTCATATCAATATCTTCTATGCACCATTAAAAGTTGATACAGCACAGATCATGTCGGATAAGGCAGGTACAACTACCATAGTAGAAGAAAACAAATCAATTTCAGGTAGTGGCTTTAAAGCCTCCATTACTCGCTCCATAAAAGAAACAGGAAGACCTTTAATCACTAAAGACGAATGTATGCAATTGCGTGGACCTGAAAAGAACGCTGTTGGAGATATTGTCAAAGCAGGTGAAATGCTTGTTTTTACCGCAGGACACTATGCAATTCATGGTGTTCAGCCTTTGTATTTCCAAAATCCAACACTACTGCATCGTGCACAGGTTGATGCACCTATAGCAACAGATATTCTGTTAAAAGATGGAAAACTGATAAGTGAAATTGATAACAAAGATGATAAAGATGCAGATTTTGAAGAACATAAATTTAAGATAGATTAAATAAAAGTATTTTTCTTAAGAACAGACAGTGAAAGCTTTATAAGTTTTACTGTCTGTTATTTTTTAGAACTCTGCAAAATAGTAGCCGTGGCTATAATACAAATTATTTAATTAAGAATTATTCTTAATATTTAGTAATTGTATAGTTTTCTTTGGAAGCAGTTTTTAAATACTTTTTTGGATTTCTTTTGTATTTATAATATTCTTCATTATTAGCAAAAGTTATGCGTTGTTCGTAACAAGGTTGATTGTTTATATAGTTAAGATATAACCTTAAGCCGATTGAAATCAAAATAGGAAAAACTACACAAATTATACAAAAAGCAAGATTTAATCCAAAGTAGATGAAAAAGCAAAGTAAACTTGATGTTGTAGCAATTGATCCAAATAAAGCTAGTTTAGGCAGCCAATCTGATTCAAAAATAGCAGCAACTGTGCAAAAAGTAGAGAGTATCATTAACCCAAAAAGTAAATATGTTATACTTCCCCAAAATTGATGTAAGTCCATTTTTAATCCTCACTTAATACTAATACTCAAAATTATCTAAAGCCTTTAAATCGGCATTTAACTTTATTTGCCTTTTGTTTATTTTTAGCAGTTCAGCATAAGTGTGTTCTGCCTGGGCTTTGTACTTATCAGCATTTGCTACTATAGGAAGCCTTTTTAGTTCATTTGGTTGAAACACATTTAATGTCTTACCAGAAACCTTAGATTTAATTATTCTCTGCAAATCTCTCCCCCTTAACTGACTGAAGATCAGCTTTTGTGGATAGGTCTTTTCATCTTTAGTTCTAATAATAAGAAAGCACTGACCAGGAATGACATTCTCTCTGTTATCGTTAAAATAACCAACCTTACCTATAGTTCCTTTTACTGAAAAAACAATATCTCCCTTTCTAAGGAATTTCTCATTTTTAAGAGTACATCCTTTTTTCACATAAATTTCTTTAGGAACAGCAGTAATAATGCCTGTTTTGGAAACATCAAACAGGTTAAGTTCTAAGATTGTATTGTGTTCAATTTCAGGATCAGATAATTTTGAAGTCGATATATTAGGACCATAATAAATATCTGCAACAGCATCAAGCGATACAGTATCTGTCAAAGGCAGATTTATTAAAAAGGAAGATGGATCAATTTTATAATCACTAGATTCATTCACCTGAACATAAGGAACACTCTTGAAATAGTCATTTAAATTTGGTGAAGCTGGTAATATCTCATCAAACAGAGGTATGATCTCACAAATTTTAGAAGATAAAACAACTGAAGCTTTTTTTGAAAAATTATGATCTATAAAATTATTTGATAAATCAATAACAGCAAAATTATCACTTTTATTCTTTTTATCAAAAATGAGAAAAATAAATTGTTCTTTATTCTCTTGTATAAAAAATTTTGGTAATTTAATTACCGCTTTTAAAAAGCGATCAGTCATTAAAAGATTTCTAAAATTCTTACAGTTTTCAAAATTACTATAAGTAATAGGAAAAGAAGTGAGTAATACAAAGCGATCTGAAACAAGTTCTTTTAATTTTTCATACAAAGATAAGGTTTGAGAACATACAAACTCAATTCCACCTTCTGGCACAGAAAAAGAAAAAGCAGCACTGAACATTCTCTTCTCTAGCTTATCTATAGGATGATTTAATCCTAATGATGCTCTGATAATATTTAATGATTTATCATCCAAAAAAAAGGACAATTTAGAAAAAACTGAATTATAGCTTTCAATTCTATAATTTGATTTTTGTAAAAATGATTCAGCAAGTGGGTTTAAATTATCATAGAGTAAAATAGATTTATTATCCAGATCATTGTTGTATTCAGTAATGAATGAACATAATGACTTTGTAAGATTGTTCTCATAAGGTAGCTTAAAAGGACAAAAGAAATTCCACAGATATATAAAAGCTTTCAATTCTGAGGTGCTGGTCATTCCAAGAGCATATACTTGTTTTTTTAAATCAGCATAAGACTTATCGTCAACATTCAATTCTCTGATATATTTCTTAAGAGACTGAAGCTCAAAATTTAAATTTTGTAGACAAAGTGTTAAATCATTTGCAAAACTTCCCTTTGAATTCAGATCATGACCTAACATATAAAAACATACAGCTAAAGAGACAGCTAAACTTGAATGAGTTTTCCAGCGTAACTTAAACTCTGGAGAGATCTTAATTTTATTTTTCATACATGTACCTAATATTTTTGATTTTAATCATGATCGTATTTGCTGATTAAATAAAAGCAGCCAACAAACAGCAGTACTAAATAAATTACACTAATCATCTTTTAAACTCCCTTACTGATTAAATTTTGTAAATTCATAGAACAGTAGCTATTCATATTCAAAGTCAATTTCAGATTCAGAATTCTTATATTTTTCTTTAAGATCGTTTAATTCTTTTTCAAGCTTTTGTTGCTTGTTTTTCAATTCAATTTGATTTTTTAATGTATCTATTTGTTTTCTTTTATCATCTTCTTTTTGAATTTTCTTGTGGTAAAAATCCATAATAATTTCAAAATCATGAGTGGAAATATCATTATTAGAATAAAAATCAGGAAAACTACTATTAAACTCTAAATGATGATCAGTTTTTCTCTCAAGTTCAGCTATCTCTTCAGGAAGTAGCATTTCATAAATTTTATAAGTATAAAAAGTAGGTTTAATATATAAATTTAAAATAATTAAGAAAATCACAGATAAAAATAATGTACTCCCAGCCAAAATTAAATCGTTAATTTTATTCCAAAGATCAACAGCTTTAGAATCATACCGATTATAAGCTTTCCAAAATTCTTTTGAGAAGAATCTGCATATAATCATATCTATGCAAATCGTAATAGGGATAAAAGAAATAATAAATGCGACTGCAACACTTAAACCACAGAATAAGAAAAATTCTGTTTGAAATGCTATTAACATATTAACCTCGATTTTCATTAAAAATTATAAAATACACTAATGAGACTGAGTAGCTTTCTTTTTTCTCAAACTCAAGTTTTTCTTTTTCTAACGCAAAACGTTCTTTTTCAATTTCTATTTTTTTTAATTCAAGATTATAATTCACTTGTTTTTTTTCGAAGATGAATTTTTATCAGATTGAGATATTTCAACTTGTTCGTTTTCTTTATTCACTTCATCTGGTTTTGACTCACTAAGAGCAAAGATTACATATAAAATCAAGAATATCAAATCGATTATAAAAAACATATTTAACTTCCTTTTATTTAGTTTCACTAAGTTTCTTTTCTAATTCCTGTTTTTGATTTTGAAGTTTCTGAATTTGCTTATCAATTTCAGAAATTTGAGTATTTTGTTTATTTTCTTTTGTGGCACTAGAACTACTTGATTCACAAGATCCTGTATCACATGGAATAAAATGAGATAAACATTTATAAACTCCCCATGAAAGTCCCTCAATAAATGCAAACAAAACTAAACAAATAATTACTGCACAGACTGTAGCAAGAAAACCTTCTGGATCTGTAAGAAAGAAAATAATACAGGCAAGTGAAATTACTACAACAAAAAAAGAAATCAAAGAAAGTAGAGAACAAGTCATAACAAATTTCCCTTTTTAAAATTATTTAAATCAAACCTTATATATACAAGTATAGAGAAAACTTGAACAATGTCAAGTATATTATATACCTATTTTATCAAATAGTAGATTTATTCTATGTTAAAATAATTATGTGATAAAAGGAGAGCGTGCTAATGTCAGAAGTAGCCAAAGAAATAGTAGATGATTTAGCTTGTCGCTGTGGTATATATATTAAACCTTTAAATGAGCATTTAAGTAAAAGATACAGCAGTAAGGCAACGCTTGAAAATGAGTCTGGAAAGAAAATTATTTACTACAATCCAACTGAATCTGAAATCAGACAAAGATTCACCCTGGCACATGAATTAGGACATCATCTGCTTGGACATACACGGTATAAAAATGAATACAGAGACAATTTTACAGAAAAGCCTGATAATTTATTTGACATAGAAGCTAACTTGTTTGCTGTTGAAATTTTAATGCCATCAGGAGCGATATTAAGACTGGCAGGCTCAAAAGGATGTAGAACAGAGTATGATCTTGCTGTTCTGTTTAACGTTTCCCTTGAGGCTATGCACTGGAAACTAATTTACTTAGGAATTATTGATAGAAACTAGAATTTTATTGTTCATAGTTTTATATTTGTTGTTTAGTCTAGTTTTGGTAAAACTATTGATCTTTCTAGGATCAAGATCTTCAAAATAAACACAGACTACTTTTCTGTCTAAAGAAAGACTTATTCCTTTAATTTCATCATTTCTAAATGTGTTTAAAATTGCATCTTTATCCTTATAAGTAAGTATGGATGTAGAACCTAATACTCCAGATCCTTTTGCAACAGAAATTAACATAAATTTGCAACTTTTATGTGAGTTTAAAAACTCTTCAACAGTTAACATATTTCAAATTCCTAGTAAAGGATGTTCTAAAAGGGAACATCCTTTAAAACACAAACTCATGTGATGTAACGTTTTGCTACATCACATCACTAAAACAATAGCCACGGCTACAAAAATTAAACCTCAGGAGCTTTCCAGTTATTCTGTCTGTAAGAATTTACAAAATTAGCAAAAAGCTCATCATTGTTATTGACAGTGATTTCATAACAATCTTTATAAGTCAAGACAATTCTAAACATTTTAGGTTTAAAAATTCTCATCAGCTTTTCTTTAGTAGTAAGCAATTCTGAAGGAACATCAAAGATAATTTGATGTGTAGGTTTAGCCAGCATCTCTTCAGGTGTAGGAATATACCCTGTAGTAACCTCATCATCAGTTTCATCTTCAGAAACTTCAGACTCATCTGTTTCATTTGGCTCATTTTGATTTGAAAAACTATCATCATTTTCCTGTTTTACAGAAGCACCAGCCATAGCGAAAATTGTCTTTTGAGCTGAGTTAGTAATGTTGTTTTTGACAGATGCTCCCTCTATTTTAGAATTATCATCTGTTTTTTGATCTTCAAGATTTGGATTTTCTGAAGGTGTAGCATTAGTTTTTTGAGATTCAACAGAATTGTCATTATGTTCAGCAGAGTAGTTTTGCTCCTTGCTGCTTTCCTCTTCTTTCTTGGTTATTACTTCTAAATCATGAGAAAAAGGATCATCTTGAGCAATCTGTTTATTGTCATCATTACCTGTAGTTGTAGCTAAAGCGGCTCCCATCTCAGATTGAGGTTCAGATCTGGTAAGATTTTGATCCTGATTACCTTCTGACTCTTTAGCTTCAGTAGCAGTTTCTGTTTTAGACTGAGGTAAAGTCTCAGATTTAACTGGAGGTTGTGTATTGCCTTTTAATTCTGGCTCAAAAACAGGGTTTTTAGCTAATAACTCCCCACTCTTAAATTCAGAACCTGCATTTCTAGATTTTTTAGCCATTCTCTTTTTATAAATAAAATGTGCTAACTGAGATACTAAAGTATCTTCAGGAAGCTCATATAATTCAGGATAAGTTTCTTTATCAATCTTCTCATAAATGGATAAAGCTTCTTTTAAAGCAGCATCTTTTGCGTTGTCATCGTAAACATAGTCAATATTAAACTCATCACATTCCTGAAGTTCGTTAAGAGCTTTATCTAAGATCGCATCAATTCTTTCACTGTCTGCATTAGGAATAAAATCTGAAGGATCATTATTGATCTTTAATTTTTCAATGCCGTCATGAATAGCTGCGTACTCTTTATTTTGAGGAGAAGGATTATTTCTAAATTGTGCATGAGGATACATAGCATCACGAACCATATCATTAAAATGGGTTGGCTCATCAAGGTCACTTTGTTCGGTTTCATCAGGCTTTTTATAAAAATCATCTGAACTGTTATTACCATTTAAGCCTAAATCTTCAGGATCAGTTTTCTGAGGATTATTACTATTTATAGCATTGTTTGGAGCTTCACCTTTATCAGTTTTATTTGGTTCAACTATGGTAATAGGATCTGTTTGTTCACTCTGTGTATTTGAAGATGGCAACATAAATCCATCATCAATTTCTGGCAGCTGATCAGATTTTGGACCTGGAGCTTGTTCAAGCTTAGATAAGGATTCAGTTAAATTCTGAATTTGAATATTAAGCCTTTTATTGTTTTCAACTTCATTTTTATAAAGCTCTTCTAAATTGGCATTTTGAGAGAGTTCAATTTTTAATTTCTCATTTTCATTTTTGAGATTTGAATTGTCAGATTGCAACTGTTTAGTTTTATCAGAATTGCTCATTGCTGACATTATTTTTTGTAAGGCTTCATTAAAACTAGAAGAATCAGTCGCCTTAATAGTTTTCAGCATTAAAGCAAAAGAATCCTGAATATTACCTTCATGTTTCTGACAGATTGTAATCAATTCTGAAGCGTTATCATACTGATTAAAATTAAAGGGAATTAAAGTTGTATTCTCTTTCGAGATGTTTAACTTTCCAAAATATGAATTCATAAAAAATTACCTAGCTAGTTATTTAAAAAGAAAATCTTTTTTGGTTAAAACTGTTGAAGATGAACTGTTAAACTGAATTAGCTTTTTTCTTTCTAGTTCTAATCTTCGTTTTTCAGCATTTAAGCTCTGAAGAGTGATTTCACTGTTTTTTTTATCATCAGTATTTTTATAAGAACCGTCAATACTTTTTGCAAGAACAGTCTCTTTTAATTTTTTTATTTCACTATCAGAAATGATTTGCAAATTATCATCAACTTTAATGAGAGTATCTGTTTTAGGAGGATGTTCTAAATTGCCATGCTCAATTTTTACAGTTGAATTATCAGAATTTTTAATTTCAGCATTTATAGAGTTTAAGTTAACACTTGAAATTGACGGTGATTTCTCTAATGAATTTTCTCTGATTATAAGATTTGGATCATTAGAAAGTTCAGCATTAGCTTTTTTTAATTTATCGCTCTCTTTAGAATTTTTTGATTCAATGAATTTTACAGTCTTTGAATTAATAGAAAACAAAAGCTGCTCAGTTGAAGAGTCTGAATAATCGCTGGTATTTTCAAGCTCTTTGTTATCAAGACTGAAAGGGATATTCTCTGGAGATACAGCCAAAGCAGATAAATTAAAGCCAAGTACAATGAGCACACAAATAAAGCTTAGATTTTTCATTTATCTACCTTTGACTGTAAAGAATACAAACTTTTTAATCTTTTAATAATAAGATTAAAAAACTTTTCAGCCTTTTTTAAAGGCATATTTCTAATATTCTGCTGTAATTTCTTTTTATAAATGGCATTAAATTTAGGAGTTCTGCTGTGATAAAAAGCAACCTTTTGAAGCAAATCATTTCCAGGTTCTAAAAGATGATTTTTAATGCGCCATGCTGCAAGATGAAATGGATAGCAGTTCTTTTTAGTAACATCATCAGCATTAACGCCTTCATTAGAAAGTGTTTTAAGATAAGCTGTGTTAAACTGCATGTATCCAAGATCGAAAGTACCATTAGAATTTCTGACTTTTGACTCAGAAGAGCCTCCTTCAGTTAAAGATATGCCATATATAAGATCAGCTGGCATATCATAATGAATTGCAGCTTCAACTGAGCAGTATACTCTGACATCCTGAACTGGCATTTGAGGAGGTAAATCTGAGATTGGAAACAACATTTATCTTCTGACCAGATCTTCTATTATCTTTAAAAGAGAGGGTTCAAACTTAAAAAGCTCTGTCATATGCAGATATACAGTATCAGAACAACTTGTTTTCTTTGTCATTGCTGCTTCAATCGGAGATGGAAGAGCCTCCTCCTTAAAAGAGGTATAAGCCAGAAAAGCTCTATTCAATTTCTTTATAGCAAAATACCTTAAACATGAGAGATAATAATCATAGCTCATGGGTAAAAATTGCTTGAATATAGAAGATTCTCTGGAGGAAGAACAGTTATTTAAAAAATCTTCAAGTGGAATTTGATATTCATCAATCTTTTGCAGTAAAAAAGACATCTGATCAAGTTCAACACCAGTAAAAGCTGCATAGCCCTGGAGAAGTTTTAATAAGGTGTTTTTATCAAAGTTTTGATCCATAATAAAAGCCAAATTAAGTAGATATATAAAATTATGAAATTAAATATAAAACTACAGCACAAAATTATTATGCTATATACAATCTACATAACTGTAATTGTATTATACAGTTATGATAAGGATAATAATTTAAATCTTTTTGATATGATATATCATAATATATCACATTTATTATATTGAGACATATTTCAGAATTTAAAAAATTCCATTCAGTTTAACCCTAAAGATCAGCATTGAATAAGGTTCAATGATATTGCCGACAGCATTGTCACGATAGGCTAATTCAGAAGGAATAAAAATCTCATATTCATCCCCTAGCTTCATAATCTTTAAAGCTTCCTGAAGACCTGGAATAAGCTGAGACAATTGTAATTCAACTCCTTTTTCCTGTTTATCAAAGATAGCACCAGAAAGAACCTTTCCTGTGTAAGAGATATTGACAGACTTGGTATTCTCTTCAACAGCTTTATCAGAACTCCCCTGATGAATAATTCTGTACTGAAGACCTGAAGAAGTTACATTAACATCTTTATTCTCTTTATTTTTTAAGAGGAAATTCTCTTCAGAAGTTTTATTTTGATCAGCAATTTTAGAAAGTTCACTATTCATCTTTTGCGAAATTTTCTGATCAAAGGAAATCAGAATTTGAGAAATTTCCCTGTCAGACAGTTTAAGAGAATTAAAAAGACTGTCTTTAAAGCCTGAAATGATAAACTCATTATCAAGGACACCTATATATGATTCCTGTTCTTTTTTAAGAGATGAAAAATCCTTGCCAAAAGAAGCTCCAACTGCATAGGCAGCCTTCTGATTAAAAGTCAGATCTTCAGATAAAAAAGCAGACTTATCGTTTTCAAGATCACGGAGTGAATACTGATCTGTAAGTAATAAATACAGATTGACACACAATAGAGTCAAGATTACAAATTTAAAAAGATTTCTGTAAAAGAATGATCTTTTACTCTGTATGATCACAACATTTCCATTTTTCATAATAAAATTCCTAAATAACTTAATATAATATATTGTAATATATAATAGAATAATTATGATATAATTTAATTATTCTTTTTAGGAGAAAATTACATGAGAGTATTTGTTGCAGAAAAACCTTCAGTGGCAAGAGCTATTGCCTCTGCAATTGGAGTAAAACAGCAGAAAGAGGGTTACATTGAATGCAAAGACGGATCAATCGTCACCAACTGTTTTGGTCACCTCTTAGAAAGAGCAGAGCCTGACTATTATTTACCTGATTCAGTACCTGTAAATCCCAAGACTAAAAGAAAGATCTGGAGAAGACAAGATTTACCAATAATTCCTGAGAAATTCAAAAAGCATATCTCTTCAGGTAAAAGTAAACAGGTGAAAATAATTAAGTCACTGGTAGCTGCTGCCTCAGAAGTTGTAAATGCAGGAGATCCCGATAGAGAAGGGCAGCTTTTAGTAGATGAAGTTTTAGAATATGTAGGTTACAGAGGAAAGGTTACAAGATACTGGCAGTCAGCCATGGACTCTGTATCAGTTAAAAGAGCCTTAAACAGCATTGTAGATAACCGTAAATACTACAGCTGGGGAATAGCAGCAGAAGCAAGAGGAATTGCTGACTGGCTGGTCGGTATGAACTACAGCAGACAGCTGACAATTAAGAATCACAGTCTGATCTCAGTGGGCAGAGTACAGACACCAGTTTTAAGAATTGTTGCCGATCGAGATCAGGCAATCGACAATTTCAAGCCTAAAGATTTCTTTAATCTAGAATGTACCTTTAAGAATTCAAATTATAGCTATAAAGGAAAACTGCAAATACCTGAAGATCTGCTTGATCCAGAAGGACAGCTTACAGAGAGAAATAAATTAAACGCAATCTGCACTGAAATCACTGGTAAGACTGGTACAGTAACTAGAGCTAATAAAGAATTAAAGAAAACTCAGCCAAAACTGCTCTATACTCTTGCAGATTTACAGGTTGACTGTTCAAGACTTTATGGCATGAGTGCCAAAAAGACCCTGGATATTGCGCAGGAGCTTTACGAAACACACAAGATGACTACCTACCCACGTTCATCATGTGAATACCTTCCTAAGGCTCAAATTAAAGATGTGAGCGTTATTCTTAACTATCTTAAAGATGGACTGTCAGAATATACAAAATACGTAGCCATGGCTATCAATATTGAAGGAAACCGTGTATTTAATGACGAAAAGGTTAATGAAGCAGCACATACTGGATTAGCACCTACACCATCACCAGTTACACAAGCGAAAATCAGTGCTTTAAGTGATGACTGTAAGAAGGTGTACTTTTTAATTGTAAAAAGATATATCTGCTGTTTCATGCCACCATACATGTATAACGAACTTACAGTAGAAACCAGGGTTAACAGCTATCTTTTTAAGACTACACTAAAATCAGCAGTACAGGCAGGTTTTAAAGTATTTGACAGTCAGAACGACAAAGAAGATGAAACTATAAAAGAATTGCCGAAAATAACATTAAATGATGTTGTAAAGTTAACAGAGCAGAATGTTGTATCAGGAAAAACAACTCCACCAAAATACTTTACAGAAGGCACATTAATTCAGGCAATGCGCAATATTGCCAAATACATTGATAATGCAGCTGAAAAGAAACTGTTAAAAGAAACAGATGGACTGGGCACTGAAGCTACCAGAGCTGAAATTATCGAACGATTAAAAGCACACAATTTTATAGAAGTATCCAAAACTGGAAAGACCAAAGGCAAGATCATTTCAACTGAAGAAGGAAGAAACGCCTTAAAAGTAATTCCTCAAAAATTGCAGAGTGCTGTTTTAACCGCTCATGAAGAAGAAAAATTAAGAATGATACAGGAAAGCAAATTATCACTTTCCGAATTTGTAGTAACTAAAGAGAAGGAGCTAAGACAAACCATGTCTGAAATTGATAAAGATACAACCACTATTAACAATGGTAATGATGATGGCTATAAATGCCCTAAATGTGGTGCAAAACTCTACAGGAACGAGAGTAAATACTCAAAAGGTACATACTACTGGCACTGCTCAAATCACGACTGTGGGATATTTTTAGATGATTTACAGGGAAAACCTGTAGAGAGAAAGACCTGTCCTAAATGCAAGACAGGAGCCTTAAGACGGTTTGAGTCAAAATTTAAGAAAGGAGTATATACATGGTGCTGTTCCAATAAGGAATGTAAAGCCAGATTTAAAGATAACAATTTAAACGTTGGTGAAGAGATCATTGTAAAACCAAAAGATACATCAAATTATAAGGATTGCCCTGCATGTGAAGCCAAACATTCAGTAGTAAAGCTTATCAGTAAGAAATCAGGTAAACCATTTTATAAATGTGAAAAATGTGAAGCTCTATTTGGAGACAAAAACGGCGAAATAGGAGACAAGTTTAATTAAATTAAACAATAATTAAACAAAAGGAATTGCATAAAATGGCTGGACTGAGAGTTTTACTTGAAGAATTATACAATGATGCATTAAACAGAAAAGTATTCTGGCATTACTCCATGCCTGTTGATTACAGTACTGACAAAGTATTTCAGGGAATAAATTTTTTAATCCTTGGACTTAATGAGAAAACATTACTGGATCCAAGATGGGGAACATTGCAGGAGTATCAGGAAAAGGGCTACAGCCTAACTGAAGAAGCTGAAGTTGTAAATATCTTATTCTGGAAAGATTCTATAATAAAGCAGATTGCCTATGCAATTCCTGTGTTTTCAGTTACACAGTGCGAAGAAGATTATTCAGTATACAGGAGAAAAAGTAATGATCTGAGAATTTTAGAATTTCTTGATCAGTACAGAATTCCATATATAGAGAGTAACAATTCATCATATTCACCATTAAACAATCAGCTTTATATAAATACAACCCCTACAGGCGAACAGTCAGTAGCTGTTCACAAAGCAATACCAGCTATCAGCAAATGGCTTGTACATAATTATGATTTATCCGATATAAGGCAAATGGAGCAGCAGCTAATTCCTCAATATCTTATGATCTTAGAAGATCTTGTAATGTTCAAAATGGGCTACTCCTTAGGTATCAGAATTCATAAATGTCAGGACAATGACAGTGTCTGTGAAGCAGTAGTTGCCCTGTATGAAAACAGACAGTATTCAAGACTGCTTGAACTGTTTAATTTAGCTGACGACATTATCAAATGCTTTTTTCTAAAAAAAGAAAAAGCTAATGACATTCTTTTAGATTTTCTAACCTCTGAAAAGAGCTACGAACTTTTAAGAACTCTTTCACATCAGGAAATATTAGAAATCGAAAAAAATATGGAAGAGCTGAAAAACAGAAATTCAGACGGAGAAGAAATAGCCTATTTGCACTTCTGTTCATACTATAAAGGAGGTTGTATAGATTTTTATGCATCAGACTATAAGGCTGATGAGGAAGAACCAGTTTCTGGAACACTGTTGATCAATAAAGAAAGAGCACACAAGACATCTTATACGCCCTGGGACTTATGTGCTCAATTTGAGATTGATACTCTGTTCAGAAAAGAAAGCCTTAAAGAAATATTAAAAAACTAATTAAACAAGGCTTTTAAATCATCAGGCAGAACGTCAAAAATAGCCTGATTATACTCTTCAAGAGCAATTCTGCGCTGTGCCAGAAGATCAGATTTCTGATAGACAGCATCGGCACCTGTATTAAGCTGATGAGCCAGACACAGCGCAGCTACTTCAACATGTACTCCATGATCAGCAAAGAAACTGCGAGCTGTTTTTCTAAATCCATGAGGATGAACTTTTCCATTAGTACAAATCTTAATGGAAGTAGCAATTTCCCTCTCATGTAAAGGTTTTAGAGTTGTGGTTTTAGCATGAAACATATAATCACATTCACTTACAGCACCATGATTAGTTTCATAGAATTTTTTGATATTCTTAAAAAGAGCTACAGCCTGAGATGATAAAGGAATTCTAAAGTCTCTCTGGGTTTTAACTTTCATAATATGACCAGGAATGTTAAGTATATTTTTATCAAGATCAAAATAATTAAACTTAAGCTGACGACATTCGCCTGGTCTTAAACAGGTCATAATGAGCATCATAAAATAAAACTTAAGATTCTGAGGTAAGCCTTTTAAATAAGGAAAAATATCTTTAAGCTCAGAAAACTCAACATATTTATAACCGTCAGATTTAATCTTCTGTTTTGGAAGACAGTCAGAATTGGCAAGCAGCCTTAAATTATGGTGATTGATATATTCATCCTGTACAGCAAGATCCATAATTCGACATAAAACCGAAATTGTTTCTCTAAGTTTGTAAACACCAAGATTTAAAGACAACAGTTTCTGCTTTACAAAAATATTCCTAATATCAGAAAGTCTGTATGAATTAAGAAAAGAAAGATATTCAACGCATTTTCTGTAATTAGAGTATCGAACTAAAGATTTTTTAGATTCAAGCCACGAACTGGCAACATCTTTAAAATACGGTGTATCAGAAGATGAAGGCTGAATTGGATTAAAGACAGGAGCCTCAGCTGGAGTTTTAGAAATTGAAAAATCCACATAAGCGGATTTATCATTATCAATTTCTTTACATTTAGAAAGAGCTTCATTAAAAGAAAACTCTTCTTTATATCTGCCTATCCTAAGTAGTCTTTTGAATTTTGATGATCTGTAAAAGAAAACAATAGAGCCAGAAGTATAAGTTCTGATAGTGAGGTTTCCTCCTAAAGAAAATATTTTTTCTTTTGCAGAGCCAAAATGAATGTTTGAAATGAGATTGAGAAATTCATTTTCAGATATGGGAGAACGATATATTTTCATTTTATTATTCCATAAAATAAATTAAACAACAATTTAAGATTTTTAATAGTTTTTACAAAATAGTCAAGAAGATAGTTTAGTGATCGAAAGGTGAAAAAAGATTTATGATCGATAGTGATCGTTAGATTAGATAAAGAATAGAAAAGAAAATAAGGATTTGATATAATCAAAAACATGCAGGTAACCTGCTGACTGATTACGAGCTTAAAGTGTATATCTGAAGTGGCACCACCCACATCAGGTCAACAACACAAGGTAAAGAAATCTCTAAGATTCAAATCTTCGTTCCTACCTTAAAAAGGCAGAAATGGCGGATGGAGTGAGATTCGAACTCACGGAGG